>Ga0209761_1001946_pt1 | contig 13459 bp, 9 predicted proteins | sample GraSoi013_1_40cm_4_FD_185818 | JGI IMG/M metagenome (GOLD analysis project Ga0209761, IMG submission 185818) | Grasslands soil microbial communities from the Angelo Coastal Reserve, California, USA - Sample 09_25_2013_1_40cm (SPAdes) (version 2) | ecosystem: Environmental > Terrestrial > Soil >... | reverse complement strand
GGTCCAGTTGCGCCCGCCGGCAATGTCGAACAGTGGTTCCGCAAAGTTCCCCGCCGACCGGACGTCTTGGATGGTGGTAACGGACCGGATCCAACCGTATACACGCGGTGAGAGACCGCAGAGTAGTGTCGGCGGAGTATCGCGGGATATGAGCAGCAAGGCGCGATTGAAGTACGGCATGAAATTCGAAAAAAAACGTGCCTGGTTCGATCGCCACATATCCGAGTAGATGACCAAGGCCGGCAGGTCTCGTTCTTTCAGCGCCCGCCGCACACCGTCGAGGCGCCCGTTGAACACTGCCGGCGGAATTTCGGATGAATCCCAGGTGATCAAGCCTCGTTTCATAGCTGCGCCTGCACTTTGCTGAACAGTTTCTTTTCGGTCTGATTCAGCGATACACAGCCGCGTTCCGTTACCAGCAGCGTGTCTCCGAAAGTCATGTAGCCGGACAGCGGCAAATAAGTATTCGGGTGGGCAATCAAGACCATACCTTCATTCACCTCGCAATCGACATCTTCGAGCACCCACGGATTTTCGTCCGGGTACAGCCCGAGATTATGCCCGCGCACACGCGTGTACCTGCGAGTCGTGTAATCGCCATAGCCCTCGCGGCGGAAGACGTCGTTTTGAACACGCGCGATGTCTTTGATGTTGACGCCCGGCTTGATGAAGTTCTGGGCGGCGGCCTGAGCTTCAGAAAAAACGGCGAAGGCGCGGCGCTGGTCGGAGGACGGCTCGCCAAGCACCATGGTCCTGCAAATCTGGGCATAATAGCCGTTCACCTGTGGCGTGAGCTCGGTAGTGATGATGTCGCCTTTTTGAAAGCGGCGCTCGGTAGGAGGGTGCATCCCGAAGACTTCCGTTCCTCCGGAGGCGATCAGCATAAAATTGTCTTCAGCTCCGTTGGTCTTGAGGAAGGCCTCGACTTCGGCGACGAGTTCGTATTCCGCCATGCCGGCTTCCGCCGTTTCGACGAAATGCCGGTAACCGGCGTCGGCGAGCCTGGCTGCCTGGCGGATGTATTCGATTTCTTCACGCGTTTTGAAGCGGCGCAAGTTCTCGATCGGAGCGGTTGCGGAAACCGTCGCCTCGTCAACAAATCGCGTCTCCATGAATTCCCTTCCGGCGATGGCCGTCTTTCCTGAAATCAGGCGGTGGATGACGGCATTGAAATCGGCATCCCAGCTTACGTTCGCATCGATCGAATCTTGGAGAAGTTCGTTATCCCAGGGATGTGACACCACAATCGATATTCCATTGCTGGTGAGCGCGGCTACCGCGTGCGGTCCGAAGAAGTTGAAATTGACCAACGAGCGGAAAAAGTCCTTGCGCGCGGTGTTTCCGTAAAGAAGCAGGGTATCCCATCCGGATTCATCCATCAGCGTTAGAAACTGCCGACGGCGCTCTAGATTCAGCATCATGGCGAGAAGATAGTATAGCCTTCCGGTGTGTTATCCTCTTCGAGGACAACGCCACGCCATGAGGATCATCGATTCCCATTTCCACTGGTGGCCCAGAGAGATCTTCGAGCAGCTTTGCCGGCGCAACGGTTACCCTCGCGCAGAACGCAACAACCGCGGCGGATACAACTATGTGGGACATGAGGGACGTCCCTCGCTCAACTCCTGGACGGAATGGTTCGATCTCGACCGGCAGCTCGAACATATGGATGGGCTTGGCCATCAGGTGAGCGTGGTCTGCTCGCTGGGCCCATTCTCGATTTATTTTTCAGATCTGCCTCCGGAGGAGGGCCGTGACGCGGCAATCATGTGGAACGAGAAGATGGCGGGGGCGCAGCGGAAATATCCGGGCCGAGTTTGGGCCAGCGCGGCTGTTCCTTTGACAGACACAGAAATCGCCATCGAGGTTCTGGACCACGCGATCCATAAGCTTGGCCTCATGGGCGTGAACATTCCCGGAAGCATCGGCCGCGATACGCGCATCGACGCTGAAAGGCTCGCGCCCTTCTACGCTCGAGTCGAACAACTTGGCGTTCCGATCTTCCTTCATCCGACCGATGCCGTGTTTGGTGAAGACCTGGAAGGCTACGGGGGAGCGCTGCAACTCAGTCTTGGCCGCATCATTGAGGTCAGCGTCGCGGCTTCCCGGCTGATCTTCTCCGGTCTCATGGAGCGTCACCCGGGCCTGAAGATCGTGATGTCGCACACCGGCGGCGCGTTGCCTTATCAATCCGGCCGCATGGACAAGAACGGAAAGAACGCCAGGCTTCCTCGCCCGCCAAGCACGTACATCCGGCACATGTATACCGACACGGTTTCTCCACACAGCATGGGAATCCAATTCGCGATCGAATATTACGGCATCGACCGCGTGATGTATGGTTCCGACTATCCTTGCTGGGATCCCGCAACCGCGCTCGCGTTGATTCAGGAGATCGGTTTGTCCGGCGCGGACCTCGATAAACTCCTGTACGGCAACGCTCACGGTATCCTGGGCCTCGCTGATTTTCCCAAGCGCGGCATCCCGGAATCTGCTCCTGTCCCCATAGCTTAGAGAGGATCGGCTGAAGCCGGCGTGAGGTGACGTCGGCCGTTCGCAGATTGCCGTTTGGTATAATCGCGTGCCTCAGCGAATCGAGGACGCATCCAAAGTGCTTACCGCGGGAACACGCGTCGGCCCGTACGACATCAAGGCCCTCATTGGACAAGGCGGCATGGGCGAGGTCTATCGCGCCCGTGATACGAAACTCGATCGGGACGTCGCCATCAAGATTTTGCCGGCCGGGCTCGCGGCCGACCCCGAGCGGCTCTCGCGTTTCGAACGGGAAGCCAAAACTCTCGCCTCTTTGAATCATTCGAACATCGCTCATATTTACGGCGTCGAGGGCGCGGGATCGACGCGCGCCATCGTGATGGAGCTCGTCGAAGGCGAAGACCTGTCGCACCCCATCGCCCGTGGCCCAATGGCGTTGCGTCAGGCTTTGGCGATTGCGCGTCAGATCGCCGAGGCGATACAGGCGGCCCACGACCATGGCATCGTCCATCGTGATCTCAAGCCTGCCAACGTCAAGGTGAAGGCCGACGGGACAGTCAAGGTCCTGGATTTCGGCCTCGCGAAAGCAGCCGATGCACAGCCGGCTGACAGTTCCCCGTCTCAAGCGCCAACGATGATGACGTCCATGCCGGGCACGTTGCTCGGCACGGCGGCGTATATGTCGCCCGAGCAGGTCAAGGGGCAAACTGCCGACGCTCGATCCGATGTGTGGGCTTTCGGCTGCCTGCTGTTCGAGATGCTGACGGGCCGCCCCGCATTCGCGGCGGCGACGACAAGCGAGATCCTGGCCAGCGTGCTCTCGAAGGAACCCGATTGGAGGCGTCTTGCCCCAGACACGCCCGAGTCCGTTCGACGCTTGCTCCGCCGGTGTTTGGAGAAGGATGAAACCAATCGCTTGCGCGCAATAGCCGACGCGCGGCTCGAGATCGATGAGGCGCAGCAGCCGGACCGCGACGTGGCGCATTCGCGGACCCCGACACACTCCCGAACCGAGCGGCTTGTATGGGCAAGTGTGGTCGCCTTCCTTAGCTTAGTCCTGCTGGCATTGGGCGTGTGGTCGAGCCGGCGACTTGTTGCACCGCCCGAGGTGCGGTTCGACATCACCACACCGGAAGTCCCTGATCCGCTCTCTCTTTCATCAGTCGCTCTTTCTCCAGATGGACGACAGATCCTGTTCGTCGCCGACTCAGAAGGCCAGCCGCACGTCTGGTTCCGTGCGATCAACACTGTCTCAGCACGCCCGCTGGCTGGGACCGGCGGTGCGGCGTTTCCGTTTTGGTCTCCGGATGGCCATTCCATTGCGTTTTATGCGGACGGGCTGCTCAAGCGGCTCGATCTCGATGGTGGCTTGGTCCGCACATTGGCAAGAGCGACGGTGCCAGTCGGAGGAACCTGGAACCGCGACGGGACCATTCTTTTTGCTCTCAACCCGGCGAGCCCGATCCTGCGGGTATCCGCAGAGGGCGGTCCGACTGTTGACGTGACGCGACTCGATTCCGGCCAGGTGGGCCATACCTTCCCCTACTTCCTTCCCGACGGGCAGCACTTCCTGTACTACGTGGCCGGTGCGCCCGACTCGCGAGGAATCCACGTCGGCCGGCTCGACGGATCGTCGCAGCGCCTCGTGGATGCCGATGGCGGTGGCGTGTATACGAACGGTCATCTCCTTTTCATTCGACACGCAAACGTCTTCGCGCAAGCGTTCGGCGCCGATCGTCTCGAGTTGAAGGGGAGTCCGTTTCAAGTCGCCGAAGGAGTGTTCGGCCGATCAGGGCAATTTCTCACCCTGTCGGCGAGCGCCGGGGCGCTCGCATTCCGCGTCGGTGAAGCCCGCTACGCCCGGCAATTCACCTGGGTCGACCGATCGGGCCGTGAGATCGCGACCGTTGGAGACCGTCTCGGCGACCCCGACGGCGTCTCGTGGTCACCCGATCGCAGTCAATTGGTCTTCTTCGAACGGGGCGCAATTAGCTCCGATCTGTGGATGCTCGACGTTCGCCGTGGCGTCGTGAGCCGGTTCACCGACGATCCCGACGAGGACATCTTTCCGCTGTGGACTCGCGATGGCAACCGAATCATCTACAGCGCGATTCGGAACGGCCGGCGCTCGCTCTACCAAAGACCCATCGGCGCCGGCCAGAGGGAACTGCTGCTTCAATCTCAGACGGAAGATACATTTGTTTCGGACACCTCGCCGGACGGACGTTACATTGTCTATCAACGCATCAATGCGAAAAGCGGATGGGACATCTGGGCGCTGCCGCGTGAACCAAACGCGACGCCGATACCGGTCGTTCAAACCGACGCGGACGAGCGCAGCGCGCGGCTTTCGCCGGACGGACGATGGATCGCCTTCGTGTCGAACAACTCGGGCGTGTCCGAGATCTACGTGCAGCCATTTCCGGGACCAGGACGCCGGTTGCAAGTCTCCACCAAGGGCGGCGATGAGCCGCAATGGCGGCCGGATGGTGCGGAGCTGTTTTATCTGGCGCTCGACGGAAGACTCACAGCTACGTCGATCAAACAGGCGCCGGATCACCAATCCATCGACATCGGTGCACCTGTCCCTCTATTTAGCGCCCAGGTTGGTCTAGTCGTGCGCCCTATCCTTGCGGGTGACTACGTCTCGTCGGCCGATGGGCAACGTTTTCTGGTCAATCGGCTCCTGCGGGATGCAGGCGGCACGCCAGTGAGGGTCGTGCTGAACTGGCGTGCGGGCCAGTAATCAGAACGAGGTGTTTGCTTATAAGCAGCAGTTGAGCAAGGTGGTGTAACCGGCGAACGGTTCCGCCTTCACAGAGGGACGGAAGCACTGGAGGACCCATGCCCAAAGCCAGTTTGAACGCCGACTACGTTCGCACGGAGATCAGCCGGTGGCAGGCTCGATCGATGGCGATGTCTACACGCGGCATTGTGGCCGCGGAAAATCCGCTGGCGGCACAGGCCGGCGCCGTTGTGCTTGGGGTCGGCGGTCATGTGGTCGACGCGGCGATCGCGGCCAATGCGGTGATGGGGGTTGTGGCACCGATGATGAACGGCATCGGGGGCGATCTGTTCGCCATCGTTCACGACATCACGACCGGCAGCATTCACGGTCTTAACGCGAGCGGGTGGTCGCCGGCGGGCGCGACCATCGAGTTTCTGACCTCGCGCGGCATGACCACGATGCCGCAGACCGGCATTCATTCCGTAACGGTGCCCGGCGCCGTCGCCGGCTGGATGGCGCTCCACGAGAAATTCGGACACGACTCGTTCGACACTATCCTCTCTGCGGCCATCGCCCATGCCGAACAAGGATTTCCCGTCTCCGAGATCACGGCTTCAGAGTGGCTCGGTAGCGTGCCGGCGCTCCAGGCCGATCGCAACGCGGCCGCCCTGTATCTGCCCAACGGGCGCGCGCCGGCTGCCGGGGAGATCTTTCGCAATCCGGATCTCGCGCGAACGCTGGAATCGATTGCGCGCGACGACGGCGATGCGTTCTATCGCGGCGAAATTGCCGAGAAGATCGTCAAGTGCTCGGCGGAACACGGCGGTGCCCACACCGCGGCGGATCTTGCGGACTACACGGCCGAGTGGGTGACGCCGCTGACGACGAACTACCGCGGATGGGATGTGTATGAGATCCCGCCAAACAGCCAGGGCATCGCGGCGCTCATCATGCTCAACATCCTCGAAGGACTGCCGCTCAACAAGATGGGCCGCGGCACCGTGGAGACGTTACACACGATGATCGAGGCCAAGAAGCTTGCCTATGCCGACATGCTGCGGCACGTTGGCGATCCGCGCTTCTCGAAGGTGCCCGTAGAGGCAATGTTGTCGAAAGCCTACGCGCGCCAGCGCGCCGCGCTCATCGATCCGCGGCGCGCAGCGGCGAGCGTTGACGCAGGGCATCTACCGGCGCACGGCGGCGACACGACGTATCTTTGTGTGGTTGACATATTGGGGAATATGGTGTCGCTCATTCAAAGCAACTTCGCGAACTTTGGCTCAGGCGTCGTCCCCGAAGGCACCGGCTTCGCGCTGCAGAGCCGCGGCGGGCTCTTCACCTTCGATCGTTCACATGCAAATGCGCTCGAGCCGCGCAAGCGGCCGCTACAGACCGTGATTCCGGGGTTCATGAGGCGCGATCATCTCAGTGTCGGCTTCGGCGTGATGGGAGGCTGGAACCAGCCGCAGGCTCACGTCCAGTTCATTTCGAATATCGTCGACCACGGCCTCAACATCCAGGCGGCGCTCGAGGCGCCGCGCTTCGTCAAGCTGACGTTTTCCGGCACCGACGTGATGCTGGAGTCACGGTTCCCCGAAGACGTGCGCCGGGACCTCGAGCAGAAAGGACACCAGATCGATCTGCAGGGAGAATTCTCGAACATGGTCGGCGGCGGACAGGCAGTGATGCATGATGCTCGCGCCGGTGTGAACTACGGCGCTTCTGACCCGCGAAAGGATGGGGCAGCCATCCCCGAGCCGATCCTGTGATGCGCTCGCGCTGGATTCAGCTGCTGCTGGGGCTGGGCTGCATGATTGTCATCTCGAGCCCGCAATATGTCTGGACGCTGTTCACACAGCCTCTCATGAGTTCGCTCCATGTGAGCCTTGCTCAAATCCAGATTACGTTCTCGCTCCTCATCGTTGTCCAGACGTTTCTTTCTCCGTGTCAGGGGTTCGTCGTCGATAAGTTCGGGCCGAGGGCCCTGCTGTCGCTTGGCGGTGCGCTGACGGGACTGAGCTGGGTGCTCGCTGCACGAGCGTCCACAATCGTAGGTCTGTACCTCGCTTACGGGCTGCTCGGTGGAATCGGCACAGGCATCGTCTACATTGGCGTCATCGGTCACATGGTGCAATGGTTTCCCGATCGCCGCGGCTTTGCCACCGGGATCGCCGCGGCCGGCTACGGCATGGGCGCGATCCTAACGACGTTTCCGATTTCGGAGACATTAAAGAATGCGGGACACGAGCAGGCGCTTGCGCGTTACGGGCTGATCTTCATGGCGGTTGGTGTTCTCGCGGCACAGGGACTGCGAGCTCCGGTTCAAAACTTCCAACCGGCAACACTTGGGTCCAAGGCGAGTGCGAGACATACCGGCGTGAGCTTCACTCCACGCGAGATGCTGCGAACAACGATCTTCTGGTTGATGTTCGTCATGATGACAATGATGTCGACTGCAGGACTGATGGTGACCTCGCAGATCGCCGCCTTCACGCGCGATTTTGGAATGGCGAACGCGATCGTTTTCGGCCTGCCGCTGCTGCCGCTGGCATTGTCGCTCGATCGCATTACCAACGGTCTGACGCGTCCGTTCTTCGGCTGGCTCTCGGATCATATCGGCCGCGAAAACACCATGGTGATCGCGTTTACGCTCGAGGGGATGGCGATGACCGCGTGGCTGTTCACGCGGTCGAATCCGGTGATCTTTGTCGCCATGTCGGGCGTGGTGCTCTTCGGCTGGGGCGAGATCTTCTCGCTGTTCCCCTCAACGCTGACCGATACTTTCGGTACGCGGAACGCGACCACCAACTACGGCTTTCTCTACATGGCGCAAGGCGTCGGTTCCGTGCTCGGAGGGCCGGTCGCGGCGCTCGTGCACGACGCATTCAGATCGTGGATTCCGGTCTTCGCGATCATCATTGCGATGAACTTCGCGACGGCGCTGCTGGCCGGCCTGATGTTGAAACCGATGCGGCGGCGCTGGTTGGAAATTCGGGGTCAGACGGGTGAATTCCCTATTTTCGCGTCAAGAACCGCTGAACGGAAAATAGGGAATTCACCCGTCTGACCCCGAATTTATTTCTTAATGTATTTGTACACCTCCTTCGCTTGCACTGCGGCGGCATAGATCGCGCCGCGGCTGTCTACGGCGACACCTTCCGGCGGCGGAAATTTAGGATCAGGGACCGGCGGCGGTGGGATATAGAACTGAACCTTGCCGTCTTTGACGCTGCCGCCACGAATTCCTCTCTTGCAGCCGGGATTGTTCGTATCCTTGCCCGGCGCATCTTCGGATTCGGAATCCGAGACGTAAAGCATGTCGTTCTTATCGATGAAAATCCCGCTGGGCCGTCCGAATTGTTTCCAGGCAGAGAGAAACTCGCCGTCCCGATCGAAGATGGCGACGCGGCTGTTGCTGCGGTCGGCGACGAAGAGCCGGCCTTGACTATCGAAGGCAAGCACGTGCGGGCCCCTCAATTCACCGTTGCCTGAGCCCAGACGGCCGAACGTCTTGATGAACTTTCCGTTTTTGTCGAACTTCATGATCCGCGAATTGCCGAACGTCGGCGCATGCCCTTCGGAGATGAAGATATCGCCATTCGGCGCAAAGGCGATTCCCGTCGGCCGATCGAAGACGTCCAGACCCTTGCCGCCCTGTCCCGGCTTGCCTAAGGTCGTCAGGACCTTGCCGTCCGGCGACAGTTTGAAGACCTGATTGCCTTTGCCTTCTTTGGCGTCGCCGTCGATCGCCCAGACATTCCCTTCCGCATCGGGTTTCACCGTGTGTGGGAAGAGGAACATATCGGCGCCGAAATTCTTCAATACCTTTCCGTCGGGCGACAATTCCCATATCGGCGACTCGTGCGAGCCCTGACAGCCCTTGTCCTCGCAGCGGTCCATCACCCAGACGTTGTCCTTGCCGTCGACGAACACATTGTTGGTCGCGGCCCAAGCTCGCGGCATGTTCGCCCAGCCGGTGACCTGCTTGTACGGATTAGGCGCGTCGTTGACGCAGGAATAACTGGACTGCGCTTGCGCCACGCCAATGAGAGCCGTGGCCGCGAATATTACAGTCGCAAATCGAATCGGTTTCATATTCCTCCTTATGCTCATTAATAAATTACGGCGTCATTCAGCCCGACGCAAATTTTTAATGGCAGAACAACGCTGTCCAACACACGCTCAACGCGCTGTCCAACCGCCGTCAATCAGCAGGCTCGTACCCGTGACGAGAGAAGCGGCTGGTGATGCAAGGAACACGATAGCTCCCGCGATTTCCTCCATTTGCCCGATCCGGCCGAGGGGAATCCTGCTCATCACCCAATTTCGGAACTCGGGGTCCGCGAGGAACGAAGCCGTCATCGGGGTTTCGAGAAAAGTTGGGGCAATGGAATTCACCCGAATGTTCTTCGGCGCGAGTTCGACAGCCATCGCCTTCGTCAGTCCTTCGATCGCGTGCTTTGTCATGCAATAGACCGTGCGCCGCTCCGCACCGACATGACCCATTTGAGAGGACATATTGATGATGCTGCCGCCTTTCACGGCACGATCGGATGCATCGAGCATTTTTCGGACGACGCTCTGTGCCACCAGGAAGGCCGCACGAACATTGAGCGCGAGCGTTTTATCCAGATGGGACTCCGATACTTCCACGAACGGCTCCGGAATGTTCATGCCGGCGTTGTTCACGAGTATATCGAGCTGCTCCAGTCGATTGAGCTCGGCATCCAATTGCTTCGTGTCGGTTACGTCGCAGACCAGGACTTTCGCGCGCCCGCCTGAGTCGATGATGTTCTTCTGGATTGCTTCAAGTTCGCCTCGCGTTCTGCTCACTAGAAGCACTTCAGCTCCCGCTTGAGCAAGAGCAAGCGACGCCACGGCGCCAAGACCGCGGCCGGCACCGGTGACCAGCGCGATCCGGCCGTCGAGACGGAAGGATGCAGGAAGGGAGGCTATGGCTTATCTCCCGAGCTCGCAACCAGACCAACGTCTCGCCCGGCATAGCGGCGCAAGCGGATATCGGCCTGCTCCTTGTGTCCCCAGAATCGCTCGATGGCGCAGAGACGCGAACAATACTCGCCGATGAGAACGCTCGCCTCCTCGGTGCACTCCTGATACGTAACCGTCTTCAGGAACTTTCCGACCCAGAGCCCTCCTGTATACCGTGCAGCGCGCTTCGTCGGTAGAGTGTGATTTGTACCGATAACTTTGTCGCCGTACGCGACGTTTGTTTCGGGACCAAGGAACAGCGACCCGTAATTCCGAAGGTGCTCCAGGAAGTAGCGTGGATTCCGGGTCAGGATTTCCACGTGCTCATAAGCCAGACGGTCCGTCTCCTCAACCGCCTCGGCGAAATCAGCCACCAGGATGATCTGGCCAAAGTCGCGCCACGCCACGGAAGCGACGTCTGCCGTAGGCAGGATCGCAAGCTGGCGCTGGATCGCCGCAGGCAGAGCGCGCGCCAGGCTCTCCGATGTCGTAATTAAAGCGGCCGGCGACGTCGGCCCGTGCTCGGCCTGGCCGAGTAAATCGACGGCGACCAACTCGGCGTCTGCGGAGTCGTCGGCAATAACGAGGATTTCCGTCGGTCCGGCGAGCAGGTCGATTCCGACTTCTCCGAACAGCTGGCGCTTCGCTTCGGCCACATAAGCGTTGCCCGGCCCGACAAGCATGTCCACAGGAGCAATTGTCTCGGTGCCCAGCGCCATGGCAGCAACTGCCTGAACCCCACCAAGCAGGTAGATCTCGTCCGCGCCCGCCAAGGCCATGGCCGCGATCGTTTCAGGATGGGGTTTGCCTTTGGTCGGAGGAGTACAGGCAATGACGCGCTCCACTCCAGCGACCTTCGCCGTGACGATCGTCATGTGAGCGGATGCCACCATCGGATAACGCCCGCCCGGAGTGTAGCAGCCGGCAGTGCGTACTGGAATGTTACGGTGGCCGAGCCGTACGCCCGGAATCGTCTCCACTTCGACGTCTTTTAATGCCGCTCTTTGGTGCTCGGCGAAATTCCGAATTTGCGCTTGCGCGAATTTGATGTCCTCAATCGTTTGGCGTGAAACCGATGCCACAAGAGAGTCGATTTCACCTGGCGATAGCCGGAAATCGGGCGGCGACCAGCCATCGAACCGCTCGGAAAGTTCTCGTACGGCGGCATCGCCGCGTTGCCTCACATCCGCGAGGATTTCCCGGACCGTCTCCTGCACTTTAAGATTTGCAGCTTCGCTCTCGACCGGTGGGAGACCCTTCTTGTAGTACTTCGCCATATTTAGCTCCGGGCTGTATGGATTTCGGCGAAGCACAGCTTAGCAGATCTTCTGCAGTTTCTTCACCATGAACGGCAAGCCGAGGGAGCAAAATTCCGAAGCCTTCCAAAGACGAGGGAAAGTTATCCAAAGTGACGTTCGTCGCTCTGCATTCACTAACAGTAATGCCGGAGCACGCCAAAAAGTTCCCGAAGTTGCTTGCCGTCTACAACAATCTCAGTCTCGTTGTCGCACCTGTTCGGTCGATATGCTGTGGAGCTTGGCGAAGCTTTGGAATGCCTCCTCGTTGTGGAAGATCGCGCTTAAAGGCAAAGCTAGAATTGCGTCTCGCCGTCGCTCGACATCAAGAAGGTACTTTTGCCAAAGCGGAATCATTCTTTCCAGAGGCAGGTCCATGGCAGCTTCGAAATAGGATGAGTATCCGCGTTTGTCATCGTCTGCAATGAACTTGAGAAAGCGTTTAAACCTACCCTGCTCCCACAAAAACAACGACACCATGCGTAGTTCTGACTCATCGCGTTCCGGGTTCTGGTCCGAAAGGATCTCCGGGAGATTTAGTCGTGTGAGATGGGCGCCTAGCGCTTCTATGCGCCAGGGATTCTGAAAGCCCCAGAACAGAACCAATTTATCGTTCTTCCAATAGCCGTAAAACTTTTCGAAGAATGTTGGGATGCCCTCGTCGGCCCAGTGTGGGCGGTGCGTCAAGTCCGTTTCCACAAAGGCATGCATGGCTTCGTGGGTGAATGTTCCGAGTCCGGAATCCTCGTAGGTCGCCACCAGTTTGCTGGAATACATATAGATACCGAAACCTGCCGGACCCGGCACGTGCAACTCGTGATGGACAAATTCCTCAAACCGATTCTGATCCTTTGCCACGAAAACTCGGATCGGGTAGTCGAAATCCGTCTTGATAAAATCGCGATTGATGAGGTCGATGTAACCGTCAGCGAAACGCGCCATAGCCTCAATCTGAGAGGAATTTCGTTCGTAGCGAAAATCGAAGTATCGCGTCTGCTTGCGGACAGGAAATGAATCGAGGGGTCGAGGGGATGGGTTACAGCCAACGGTAAGAGAAGTGGCCGCTACGATAAACAAAACGTAAAGCCAGACAGAATTTGAATGCAACTTCATGCACGGCGACTGCAAACAGGAAGTGATAGTATCTGTGGGCCATCCGTTAGTCATTGCAAGTTTTTCATCCACAGCGGGAAGCGCCCGGGAATAGACAATGACAGGGCCGATAATCCGCGATCTCAACTTCACTTTCTCTGATTCCGCCTCCCAATGACCGCGCTGCTGTGCTTAACCGGCTCTCAATACGAATTCGATTTCTGTCAGCATTTCAGAAGACAGTAATGCTCTGGCCTGAACCAACAGGCTCCTGAGCGTCGAATGCTGAGCCGGTGTTAGAGTCGTGAATGTGCGGTTGAAACGGCTGTTCCAGTCGCCCAATTCTGCGATCGCAAAGGTTCGCGCTGCCTCAGACGTCAGAATAGCTCGGAGCAGATGCTCCAGGCGTTCCCATTTGGATAGCTGTCGAAAAATACGGATCACGCAAATCTGCGAATGGATGGTACCAACAATCACGGCTCTATCCCACAAGGGGCTTGGGTTCATGTGGCGGACATGCTTCTCCAAACAACCTCCCGCCGCCGCGGCAACAGAAGGGCTGTCTGTCAGTAGTGTTTGAGTGACAATGTCTAAGAAATTCGGAGGTTGCAATCGGCAGATTGCTCGAACGGCCGCACGGCGCACTGCGGCAAGTCGATGCCTGAGAAAAGGCAGCACTAAGTCCGCATCAGCCACCTGGCCGGTCTCTCCCAATCCGCTTAGTGCTTGAGCGACGGCTTCAGAAGAGCTCTGCTGCAACGATTCGCGATATGTGTCCGCAGGATTTCCAAACTTTAGATCGCGCCAATACCGCTGCGCACCCTGCCGAAGTTCCGTGCTGCGATCAAAGAGGAATCCTTGT
>Ga0209761_1001942_pt1 | contig 13485 bp, 13 predicted proteins | sample GraSoi013_1_40cm_4_FD_185818 | JGI IMG/M metagenome (GOLD analysis project Ga0209761, IMG submission 185818) | Grasslands soil microbial communities from the Angelo Coastal Reserve, California, USA - Sample 09_25_2013_1_40cm (SPAdes) (version 2) | ecosystem: Environmental > Terrestrial > Soil >... | reverse complement strand
AGCGCGAAGTACCAGTGGCCACTGTGCCAAGCGCGGAAGCCGCTCACCTCGCCGCGCACCCAGAGGGGCCCGAGGCCGGCCTCGAGCACGGCGCGGGCCTGGCGGGTCACCTCGGCGACGGTCCAGGCGCCGTCGGGCGAAGCCGCGCCGAACAGGTCTAGGCTCTCGGCCATTGGCGCGCCGCCTGCACGGTGTTGTAGAGCAGCATCGTGATGGTCATCGGACCCACCCCGCCCGGAACCGGGGTGAGCGCGCCCGCCACCTTCTTCGCCTCCTCGAAGTTCACGTCGCCCACGAGCCGGTACCCCTTTTTCAGGGACGGATCCTCGACGCGGTTCACGCCCACGTCGATCACCACCGCCCCGGGCTTGATCATGTCGCCGGTGACGAATTCCGGCTTGCCGATCGCGACGATCAGGATGTCGGCGAGCCGCGTGACCGATTTGATGTCCCGGGTGCGGGAGTGGCAGATCGTGACTGTGGCGTTGCCGCCGGGTCCGTCCTGCAGCAGCAGCGCGGCCATGGGGCGGCCCACGATGGTCGACCGGCCCACGATCACCGCGTGCTTGCCGCCGATGTCCACGTCGCTGCGGAGCAGCAGCTGCTGCACCCCGTACGGCGTCGCGGGGCGGAAAGCGGCGGGATCGCCGATGCACACCCGGCCCACGTTCTCGGGATGGAACCCGTCCACGTCCTTCTCGGGGGCGACCCGGTGCAGGACCCGCTGGGTATTGATCTGCGCGGGCAGCGGGAGCTGCACCAGGATGCCGTGAATCTTGTGATCCGCGTTGAGCCGCTCCACCAAGGCCAGCAGCTCGGCTTCGGTCGTTTCCCTGGGCAGGCGGATGGTCTCGTGGTACAGCCCCGCCTCGTCGCACGCCTTCCCTTTCATGCGGACATAGGTGGCGGAGGCCGGATTCTCCCCCACCAGGACCGCGGCCAACCCGGGGGTGACCCCGCGGGCGCGGAGCGCACGGATCTCGACCTGGAGCTCGGCCCGCAGCGTGTCGCCGATGGCCGTGCCGTCGATCAGCTTAGCGGGCAAAATCCACCGCGCGCGTTTCGCGGATCACGACGACCTTGATCTGGCCGGGATACTGCAGCTCGCGCTCGATGCGGCGGGCGATCTGGTCGGACAGCTCGCCCGCCTTGCCGTCGTCGATCGCCGTAGGCGTCACCACGACGCGCACCTCCCGCCCGGCCTGGATGGCATAGACCTTCTCCACCCCGGCGAACTCGCTCGCGAGCTGCTCCAGCTGGGTCAGCCGCTTGACGTACGTCTCGAACGCCTCGCGCCGCGCACCGGGGCGCGCCCCCGAGACGGCGTCCGCGGCCTGGACGATCACGCTGACCGGCGACTCGTGCTCGACGTCGTCGTGGTGCGCCGCGATGCAGTTGATCACGACGGGATGCTCGCCGTACTTGGTCGCCACCTCGACGCCCAGCTGTACATGCGTGCCGTCGTGCTCGTGCGTGAGCACCTTGCCGATGTCGTGCAGCAAGGCGCCGCGCTTGGCGAGCTGGACGTCGAGCTTGAGCTCCGCCGCGATGATCCCCGCGAGCCAGGCGACTTCCTTTGAGTGCTCCAGGATGTTCTGCCCGTACGAGGTGCGGTACCGCATGCGACCCACGAGCTTCACGAGCTCGGGATGCATCCCCTTGATGCCCGTGTCGTACACGGCCTGCTCGCCCGCTTCCACGATCCCGGCCTCGATCTCGGCCCGGCACTTCCCGATGACTTCCTCGATCCGCCCGGGATGGATGCGTCCGTCGGCGATCAGGCGCTCGAGCGCGAGCCGGCCCACCTCACGCCGCACGGGGTCGAAGCAGGAGACCACGACCGTGTCCGGCGTGTCGTCGATGATCACGTCCACGCCGGTGGCGGCCTCGAAGGCGCGGATGTTGCGACCTTCACGCCCGATGATCCGCCCTTTCATCTCGTCGGATGGGAGGGCGACGGCGGACACCGTGCTCTCGGCCGTGTGCTCGGCGGCGATGCGCTGGATCGCGACGGCGAGGATCTTCTTCGCCTCGCGGTCGGCGTTCTTCTTCGCCTGCTCCTTGAGATCCCGCGCGAGCGCCGCGGCTTCGCTGCGGGCCTCATCCTCGAGCCCGCGCAACAGCTCCTGCTTCGCCTCCTGCGCGGTGAGGCCGGCGACCTGCTCGAGGCGGGCCCGCGCCTCGGCTTGCTTCGCCCCCAGCGCCCGCTCGCGGTCGTGCAAGGCCTGCTCCCGGCGCCCCAGCTCGCGGGCCTGCGTCTCGAGGCCCGCCAGCTGCTGCGCGGTCTGGTCCTCGCGTCGCTCGATCTCGCGCCGCCGCCGCCCCACCTCCTCATCCCACACTTCGCGCGCCCGCAGCAGCTCCTCTTTCGCGGCGAGGACCATCCGCTGGCGCGCGTCGGCGAGCAGGCGCTCGTTATCCGCGGCGGCGGCCCGCGCCGCGGCGGCGACGACCCGCCGCTCCACGCGCCGCCCCATGATATAGAAAGCCACTCCCGCGGCGACCCCGCCGCCCGCGAGGGCTGCGACAATTGCCAGCCAGTCCGGCATAAGATCTATCTCCGGCAACGCTCCGCACTGGAGGCGGTGCGTGTTGTTTGCGACATCAGATATCAGACGTCAGACGTCAGACGTCGGCATGAGCTCAACTGATGACTGACGTCTGATGACCGAGAGCTTTTCGTTTGCCCGGCGGCAGCAGCTTCGTCATGTCATCCGCGAGCGCCGCCAGCCGAGCGGCGACTTCCCGCTCGCCCTTCTTCGTCTGGAACAGCTCGTTGGTGATGTCGAGCGCGGCGAGGATGGCCGCCTTGTGCGTCTCGACGATCGGCCCCTGGGACAGGACCTTCTTCAGGGCCTGATCGACGTACGCGGCCACTTCCCGGGTGTACTCCGGCGGCAGGTCGGAGCGCACCGTGTACTCCTCGCCGCCGATCATCACCTTGACCGCGTGCTTCTTGGTGCTCACTCATGCACCTCCGGCGCTTCCGGGGCTCGGCGCGCTGCCGGTCCCGCCACCGTTGCCTCCGGGCTGGCGGGCCTGCTCCTCGAGGAATGTCAGGCGCGACAGCAAGTCGTGCACGCGTCCGCGCGCGGCCTCCACACGCTGGCGCAACGTCTTGTTCTCCTGCTCCAGATCGGCGACGCGGTTCCGCATCTCGGGGTCGGGTTTCGGCGCCACCCCAACCACCCCCGCCACCCCCGTCCCAGCGCCCCGGATCCCGCTCTCTTTCAGCTCGGATTCGGCCTTGAGGGCGCGCGCGCGCCAGCCGGCGAGCTCGTCCGCCACGTGGCGGAGAACCGTCTCCAGCTGCTCGAGCATCCGCCCATCAACCCTCTCTCCGTCGTACGCCAAGCTCGTCCTCCAGCGCCTGCAGCGCTCGCGCGAGTAGCTCGTCCACCTCGCGTTCGCGCAGCGTCCGGCTCGGATCCCGGAAGGTACAGTGCCACGCGACGCTGCGATGGCCTGCCGGCACGCCGGAACCCCGGTATTCGTCGAACACGTCGAGCCGCGCGAGCAACGGTCCCGTCGCGCGGGCCAGCACCGCCGACACCGCCGCGGCGCTGACGCCCGCCGGCAGCAGCAGCGCGACGTCACGCTCCACCGGCGGCTGCGTGGGCAGCGGTCGATACCGCGCCGCCTCGGGCACAGTCACCAGCAACCGGACCTCGAACCCGAAGAGCGGCGCCGCCCAGACGGGCGCGTCGGCCTCGAGGGCGCGTGCCTCTCCCACTACCTCCCCACCGCGTTCCACCGCCACCCATCCCCCAACCCCTTCCGTTGCCGGTTGAACAGCGCAAGTCGGGGCGGCGACGTTCACGGCTAACTCAAAGTGGTGCTTCAAGTCCCATATGTCCATATCAGGTACTTTCGCACCCTCAGACCAGTGGGGGGGACGGCGGGCGCCGGTGAGCACTCCGGCCACGGAATCCCATTCCTCGGGGGCCTGCTGCGTGGCGCGGAACACCGTCCCCACCTCGAACAGCCGGATATCGCGATTGCGGTTTGCCCAGTTGTGCTCGACCCGGCGCACCAGCCCCGGGAGGAGCCGGCGACGGAGGTGTGCCTCGTCGGCCGACATAGGGTTCCGGATGGCGACGGCGTGCGGCCCATCGGGTGGCCCGAGGGGGATCGTGCGAGCCTCGGACAGTCCGGCCCGGACGAGCTGCTGGCGCACGCGGGCCTTGGCCTGCTCCACCGGCGCATCCGGCACGGTTCCGGGGCGATAGGGGCGCAACTCGTCGGGGAAGGCGTCGTACCCTGTCAGTCGGGCGATCTCCTCGATCAGGTCCACCTCGCGCGTCACGTCGGGGCGCCAGCCGGGTACCTGCACCGCCAGCCGCCCGTCCTTGGGTGCGACGAAGAACCCCACCGACGTGAGCAGGCGCTCGAGCTCGGCTCGCTCGATCGCGACGCCCAGCAGATGGGACACACGCTCGGGGCGGAGGAAGATCGTCTTCTCCTGCACCGGCTGGGGCCACAGGTCGAGCGGCGGCGCGCGCAGCTCACCGCCCGCGACCGCGACGATGAGCTCGATCGCGCGGCGCAGGGCGTCCGGCATGCCGAGCAGGTCTAGCCCTCGCTCGAAGCGGTAGCTCGACTCGCTCGACAGCTCGAGCGCGCGCCGGGTGCGGCGGATCCGGGTCGGCTGGAAGTATGCGCACTCGAGCACGAGATCGGTGGTGGAGGCCGTCACCTCGGATTGGGCGCTTCCCATCACGCCGGCGACGATCGTGGGACGCGCGGCGTCGCAGATCGCCGTCATGTCGGGCGTGAGCGTGCGCTCCACGCCGTCGAGCGTGACGATCTTCTCCTGCGGCTGCGCGCGGCGGATCACGACGGCAGGACCGCGCAGCTGCGCCACATCGAACGCGTGCAGCGGCTGGTTCAGCTCGAACAGGACGTAGTTCGTCGCGTCCACGACGTTGTTGATCGGCCGCTGGCCGATCGCGCGCAGCCGGTCGGCGAGCCAGGCTGGGCTTGGCCCCACCCGGACCCCGCGGATCACGGCCGCCATATAGCGGGGGCAACCCTCTGGGTCCTCCAGGCGAACGTCCACTCCGTCCACGCTTCCCCGGGCGGCCTGGCGGTCAGGCGGCCGGGTAGTGAGCGACTGCGCGCCCGGGATCTGCGGCAGCTTGACGACGCCGCCCAGCAGCGCTGCCAGCTCCCGGGCCACACCCTTGTGGCACAGCAGGTCCGGCCGGCTCGCGGGGACGTCGATGACGATCTGGTGATCGTCCACGGGCACGGCGTCGACGAAGCGCGTGCCCGGGGCGGCGGCGGTGTCGAGCTCGAGGATGCCCGAATGATCACCCCCGAGTCCCAGCTCCTTGGCCGAGCACAGCATGCCGTTCGACACGACGCCGCGGATCTGCTTGCGCTCGAGCCGCATCCCGCCGGGGAGCAGCGCACCCACCGGGGCGTACGGATAGAGCTTGCCGGCCTGCACGTTCGGCGCGCCGCACACGACCTCCACCGGGCCGCCGGTCCCCCCCGCCCCCCCCGCCCCCCCAGCCCCCCCGGCGTCCACCAGGCAGAGCGTGAGGCGGTCGGCGTTGGGGTGACGCTTCACCTCCAGCACGCGCGCGATCACGATGTCGCCCAGGTCCTGGTGCAACGGCACGACGGCGTCGACCGCCGCGACGTGCATCGTCAGCTGCTCGGCCGTCTCGCGTGCGTCCAGCGTGCGGCCGAGCAGCGCCTCGAGCCAACGGCGCGAGACGATCACCGCGTGGCCCCCCCGCTCCCTCCGGCGAATTGCTCGAGGAAGCGGACATCGCTCTCGAACAGCAGCCGGATGTCCGGAATTCCGTGGCGGGTCATGGCGATCCGCTCCGGGCCCATGCCCCAGGCGAAGCCGGTGTACCGCTCGCTGTCCACGCCGCAATTCTCGAGCACGGCGGGATGGACCATGCCGGAGCCGAGGATCTCCATCCAGCCCGTCTGCTTGCACGTCGGACACCCCGCGCCTTTGCAGATCTGGCACTGCGCGTCCATCTCGGCCGACGGCTCGGTGAAGGGGAAGAACGACGGCCGGAACCGTACCCGGGTGTCGGCGCTGAAGAACTTGCGCGCGAACGTGGCGAGCGTGGCCTTGAAGTCGATGAAGCTGATGCCGGCGTCCACCGCCAGGCCCTCGATCTGCTCGAACACCGGCGAGTGCGAGGCGTCGAAGGGGTCCCGGCGGTACACCTGGCCCGGGATCACGACGCGGATCGGCGGCGGATAGCGCTCGAGCGTGCGAATCTGCACGGGCGAGGTATGCGTGCGCAGCAGCAGGTCCCCGCCGAGATAGAACGAGTCCTGGGCGTCGAGGGCGGGATGGTCCTTGGGAAAGTTCAGCGCGTAGAAGTTGTAGCGCTCGGTCTCGATCAGCGGCCCCACCGCGCGGGTGAAGCCGAGCTCGTGGAAGATCTCGCAGATCTCGTCCACGACCTGTGTGACGAGGTGCAGCCCGCCCGACCAGCGGGCGCGGCCGGGCATGGTGAGATCGACGTCCGCCGCGGCTGCGGCGGGGCGTTTGAGCTCGCGCTCGCGGGCCGCGAACGCCGCCTCGAAGTCGTGCTTCAAGGCGTTCGCGGCGGGGCCGATCCGCTGTTTGGCGGCCGGCTCGAGCCGCGGCAGCGCGGCGAGGATTTTGGTGAGCGCGCCGGCCTTGCGCCCGAGGATCTCGGTCTTGAGATCCGGGAGCCGGCGCTCGTCCGCTTGCGGGATCTCCTGCAGACGCTCCCGCAGCTCGGTGAGGGCTGCCAGGAGGTCGCGCATGGTCAGAGCGCCTGCTTCGCGACCTCCGCCAACTGCTGGAACGCCGCGGGATCGCGCACGGCGAGATCGGCCAGCACCTTCCGGTTGATCTCGACCCCAGCGCGGCGCAGCCCGTTCATGAGACGGCTGTAGGAGAGCTGGTGCAGCCGCGCGGCGGCGTTGATGCGGATGATCCAGAGCCGACGGAAATCGCCCTTCTTCCGGCGCCGGTCGCGGTAGGCGTACTTCTGCGCGCGCTCCACCGACTCCTTCGCGGCCTTCCAGAGCTTGGAGCGCCCGCCAAAGTAGCCCTTGGCGAGCTTCATGACCTTGTTCTTGCGCTTCAGGCGCGCCACGTTGCTTTTGACGCGGGGCATACTGGCTCCTTACGCCATCAGCAGGCGCTTGAGGCGTCGATCTGCGTGCGAGACCAGCGTCGCCTTGCGCAGGCGGCGCTTCCGTTTGGGATGCTTCTTGGTCAGGATGTGACGCCGGTAGGCGTGATAGCGCCGCAGCCGGCCACTCCCCGTCAGCCTGACGCGCTTGCGGAGCGCGCGTTTGGATTTCTGCTTGGGCATCGCTTCCTCATGGATCCCCGGGGCATCGCTCCGGGGTTGGTCTACCCGAACCGACGTCGTGGTTCCTGGCCGCCTACTTCGGCGCCAGCACCATCGACATGTTGCGGCCTTCGAGCTTCGGATCCTGCTCGATCTTGGCCACGTCCTTGAGCTCGCTCGCGACGCGGTCGAGCACTTCCCGACCCAGGTCGATATGGGCCATCTGCCGGCCCCGGTACATCATTGTCACCTTCACCTTGTTGCCGTCCTGCAGGAACTCCCGCGCGTGACGCGTCTTGAAGGCGAAGTCGTGGTCATCGATCCCGGGACGGTACTTCACTTCCTTCAAATGAATGACGTGCTGCTTTTTCTTCGCCGCGCGCGCCGCCTTCGCCTGCTCGAACTTGAACTTCCCGTAATCCATGATCTTCACGACCGGCGGCCGCGCGAGCGGCGCCACCTCCACCAGGTCGAGGCCCCGCTCCTGCGCCGCCGCCAGGGCTTCGTCCACGGTCATCACACCGAGCTGCGCACCGTCGGGAGCGATCACCCGGAGGGGACTGATCCGGATCTGCCGGTTCACCCGAATGCGCGGCGCCTTGTTGTTCGTGCTTTCGATTGCCAGGTGCCGTTCTCCTCCTCAACGAGAAGTAAAAAGCGGATTCCAGCCGCCCGGAATCCGCGTATCCTCACCCCCTGAGCCCCCGCGCCGCAGTGCGGGGCGGGGGACCGGGAGTGAAGGCTCGACCCTAGAGCACTCTCCGACCCTGGGAGAGGCGGCGGGTGAGGCGCACGCGGCGCCCGCTTGTCATATTGTCGCGCCTAAATTAGCCCGCCCGCAAAACTTCCACAAGACCAAATCCCTTCCCTTCCCGTCCCAGCCGTCCCGCCACCACCGCCGGGTCGTGCTCGAACACCAAGAGCCAGCCCTCCGTCTCGGCGCGCCGGTACAGCTGGCGGCGGGACTCGAGCGTCACCAGCGGCTGGAGGTCGTATCCCATGATCCAGGGGAGGGGGAGATGGGCACTGGTGGGCACCAGATCGGCCAGGAAACACACCCGCTCGCCGCCGCTTGCCACCAGCACCGACTGGTGGTAGGGGACGTGTCCGGGCGTGGGCAGGCAGCGGACGCCCGGGAGCACCTCCGCTGCGCCGTCGATCAGCTGGAACGTCACCGGCTCGAAGTTGTGCGGCAGATAGCTCGCGGCGGTGCGCTCGTTCGTGTGGCGCGCGAAGTCGAGCTCGCCCTTTTGCACCACGTAGGTCGCCCGGGGAAAGGTGATCCGAACGGCCCCTCCCGCACCTCCACCACCGCCACCCTCCTCCACGACCTCCCGATAGGTGTCGCCGCCCGCGTGGTCGAAGTGCAAGTGCGTGTTGATCACCCAGCGGACATCCTCGGACCGGGCGCCGACTTCGGCCAGCGCGTCTTCCAGCAGCGTGCGGCCGGCTTTCCCTTCGTTGCGCACCCCGTAGATGTCCCGGAACTTGGCGTCTTCCTTGTTGCCGAGGCCGGTGTCGATCAGCACCAAGCCGTCGTCGTGCTCGACGAGCAGGCAGCGGAGCGCCAACGGAATGCGGTTGCGCGCGTCGGCGGGAATGCGCCGCTCCCACAACGGCTTGGGCACGACCCCGAACATGGCGCCACCGTCGAGGGCCTGCCGGCCGGCCTCCAACGCGTGACACTGGAGACGGCCCACCTGGAAGGTGGTGTGCGGCACGAGCTAAACGCGGAACGCGGAACGTGGAACGCGGAACAGCAGGGCGAGACTCCTCCGCATTCCGCATTCCGCATTCCGCATTCTTCTCACAGATCGTCCCGCCGCAGGGGCAGCGTCATACACCTCGGCCCCCCGCCTCCCCGCACCAGCTCGCTCCCCTCGATCGTGACCACGCCGCGCACGCCGTCTTCGAGCGTCTCCTCCCCCGTGAGGCTCGCCGCCGGCACGATCGTGAATCCCGCGTGCTCGAGCTCGAGCAGCGTCGCTTCGTTGCGGGCGTAGGTGACGACCACGCCGGGCCGCACGGCGAAGAAGTTGCACGCCGAAGACCACTGCTCGCGCTCCTGCAGCGAGCGACCGCTGCCGCCACAGAACACCGGCTCGAGCGGCTGGTCCACCGCCTGCAGCGCCGCGAAGAAGTTAGGCATTTCCTTCACGCCCTGCGACTGCTTGCGCCGGTGCAGCACCGCGAGGCGCTCCGGGCCCACGAAATGCGGCGGGTAGATGCAGCACAGCTCCCGGTCGAGCTGCGTGAAGATCATGTCGAGGTGGATCGCGGTCCGCTCGGCGGGCAGGACGACGACGATCACGTCGTTCACGCCGCAGTGCGCGAAGACGAGGTCGCAGAGGTGGTCGAGCGCCGCCGGGCTCGAGCGCTCGCTGAAGCCGAGCACCAGGAGGTCGGGCCGGATCGGGTGGACGTCGCCGCCCTCGAGCGTGTAGTTGTTGCGCTTCTCCTCGGAGCCGTCGTACAGGATCCCGGCGTTTTCGAGGCACGGGTGGTAGCGGAACAGGGCCTTGATGAGCAGCTCTTCCGTCCAGCGCACGCCGTAGCGCATCGAGCCGATGATCGAGTGCTCTCCGATCACGATGCCGACGTCGCGCGTGAAGAACAGGTTGGGCAGCGGCGGGAGCGCATACCCCGTCTCGTTGAGCGCGCGGGCGATCGGCCCGGCATCTTCCAACGCACCCTCGATCATCAGGCCGACGAGCTGCTCGGCCGGAAGCTCCCCCAGCTTTTTCGCGAGGGCATCCGAGGGCACCACTTCAAGCGCCCGGGTGACGAGGAATTCCCGCACATCCGGGCGCGTGACGAGCTCGGTCAGGAGCGCGCGCACCTCGTACACCTGGGCGAAGCGCTCCAGCACCGCGACGAAGCGCCGGTGCTCGCGTTGGGCCAGCTCGAGGTCGATGATGTCGTCGTAGAGGTAGTCTTCGCGATTGCCGGGCGTGACGGCGAGCAGCTCGGGACCGGGCGTATGCACGAGCACGGCCCGCAGCGGGCCGATTTCGGAGGTGACGCGGACGCGGGCCATGGGGCGGAATCTAACGCGGAACGCGGAAGGCGGAACGCGGAACAGTCCGGCGAGCGTCGCATCGCGCACGACCTCCCATTGCTGTTCCGCGTTCCGCGTTCCGCCTTCCGCGTTTCAGCGGTTCGCCAACGCGAAACTCAGCGTCTCGAGCTCGAGCGCCATGTTGACGGACTTCACGACCACGTCGGCCGGGACGGCGAGCCGAATCGGCGCGAAGTTGAGGATCGCTTTGACTCCCCCCTGGACCAGCTGGTCGGTCACGTCCTGCGCGGCGTCGGCGGGGGTCACGACGATCGCGATGTCGGTCGGCTCCTTCTTCAGGTCGCTCGCGATGTGGCGCACGTCGCGGACCACGAGACCGTTCCAGCGCGAGCCGACCTTGCGCGGGTCCCGGTCGTAAATCTCTGCGACGTGGAAGCCGCGCTGCCGGAACCCCGGGTACTGCACCAGCGCCCCGCCGATGCGTCCCGCCCCGACGAGCACGACGCGGTACGCCCGCTTCAGCCCCAGGATGTCGCGCAGGCGCGCAGTGAGCTCGGGGACCGAGTAGCCGAGCCCCCGCTTGCCGAACGAGCCGAAGAACGAGAGGTCCTTGCGCACCTGCGCCGACGTGGTCGCGCCGCGGCGGGCGAGCTCGGCGGAGGAGATAGTGGTCGTGCCCAGTGCGTCGAACTGCTCGAGGAACCGCAGGTACAGCGAGAGCCGTCGCACTGTGCTCCCGGAAATCTTCCGCATATTGTGAATGATTTCACAATCAGCCCCTCCAGCGCAAGAGCCGCGCGAACGCCTCGGGGCGCAGCGTCTCGGGCCGCGCCGCCGGATCGAGGCCGAGCCCCTGCAATCCCGCGAGCACGGCGGCGGCCGGCCGTCCGGTCGCGGCCATGACCACGTTGCGGAGCTGCTTGCGGCGACGCGTAAAGCAGGCGGTGACGAAAGCGCGGAACGCGCCGAGCTGCTCGGCGGAGACGAGCGGATCCGGCCGGGGCGTCAGCCGTACCAGCGCGCTCTGGACCCTGGGAGCGGGATGAAACGCGCCGGGCTTCACGACGAACAACTGCTCCACGCGACACGTCGCCTGCACGCCGACGCTCAGCGCCCCGTAGTCCCTCGAGCCGGGCCGTGCCGCCAGGCGCTCGGCGACCTCCCGCTGCACCAGAAACACGATGCGCTCCGGAAGCGGCGGGGTGAGGGCCTTGGCGATCAGGGGAGAGGTGATGGCGTAGGGGATGTTGCCGACCACTTTGAAATGCGGAATGCGGAATGCGGAATGGGGAATGACGAGAGCAGGCCAATCGACCCGGAGCGCGTCTCCGTGAACGACGGTCAGTCTGTCCATTCCGCATTCCGCATTCCGCATTCGCAATTCGGAAACGAGCCGGCGATCCGTTTCGATCGCAATGACGTGCTGCACGCGGGGGAGCAGGTGCGCAGTCAGGCTGCCCTTTCCTGCGCCGATCTCGACGACGACGTCCCCGGGCGTGGGATCGAGGGCGTCGACGATCTTGGTGAGCAGCCTCGGGTCGCTCAAGCAGTGCTGCCCGAGTCGCTTGTGTCGCTGCGGCGGAATCACACCTTGAGGATGACGAGGGTGCGATCGTCGGCGGCGGGAGCGCCGCCGGTGAAGCCGGCGAGGTCGGCGTAGACGGCCTCGAGGATGTCGCGGGCGGGGCGGTCGGTGTCCCGGGCGACGTGCCCCAGCACCCGCGCTTCGCCGAAGCGGTCCCCGCGCTCGCGGTCGGCTTCCGCTTCGGCCACGCCATCGGTGAAGAGGCAGACCACGCCCTCACGCGGCCGCCACCGCAGCACGCCGTCCTGGCCGGGAGTCGTAGCGGCGCCGAGCGGTGGCCGCGTCGCCTCGAGCCGGGTCGCCTGACCGGTCCGGCGATCCACGAGAAACGCGTGCGGGTGCCCGGCGTTGGCGTAGGTGAGCCACCCCGCGCGCGGGTCGACCACCGCGTAGCACAGGCTGAGAAACATCTCCGTCCGCCCCAGCTCCTCGACGAGCGACTGCTCGATCCGCTGGAGCACCTCCGTCGGGGTGGCGGCGGATTGGGCATGGATGCCCGAGACGGCCATCACGAGGGCCATGATCAGCGCCGCGCCGAAGCCGTGGCTCGTGACGTCGCCGATGATCACGCCGACGCGGTCCTCCGGGAGGTTGAGCAGGTTGTAAAAGTCCCCGCCCACCGACTCGGCCTGGCGGCAGCGGGCGGCCACGTCCACGCGGGCCGCGATGACGAGGGGCGAGGGGAGCAGCTTCAGCTGCAGGTCATGCGCCAGCTCCAGCTCGCGCCGTACCCGCTGCTGGCTCAGGTCCTTGGCGACCAGGGTCGCGTTCTCGATCGCGGCGCCGATCTGATTCGCGATGGCGGCGACGAGCTTGCGGTCGCCCGCGGTGAACGCATCGGCGCCGAGCCGGTCCGTCAAGTTGATGACGCCGATCGGCTTGGCGCGCTCCCCGGGCGTCGCGTACAACACGGGCACGGAGAGGAACGCCTTTCCTTTGTAGGTGCGGCCCTCGGGGCAGCCGGGGTTCACCGCCTGGGCATCGGTGGGGTCGTAGCTCACGATGCGCATGTCGCGGAACACCCGCGCGGAGACCGAGCAGGGGTCGTCGACCTCGATCGGCTCGAGGTCCGTCACGTCCATCCCCTGCGCGGCCACGATGCGCAGCAGGCCGCGCTCGCGATCGTACACCAGCAGGGTGGCGCGCCGGGCCCGCACGACGCCGGAGACCTCCCGCAGGATGCGGTCCGCGGCCTCGTCGAGCCGGATGGTCTGGCCGAGGATCTCGCTGATGGTATAGATCAGGTCGATCTCTTCGTACCGCTCTGACAGCTCCGCCGCCACTTGCGCGGCGTCGCGTTCGGCGCCGAGCGCGGCACCAACGATCGCGGCCAGCGTTCCGGGAGCCTGCGGCCCGTCGCCCGGGCCCCGGATTTCCAGCCACACGCCGTCCACGTCCGGCACGGGCTCAAACCAAGCCGGCCCGCGTGGCGTGTCGATCGCGTGGCCGGCGGACCGGCCCGCGAGCGGCGGCGCCCAGTCGTCCTCGTCCGGTGCCCCGGCGCCCGCCGGCACGCGCCGTCCGTCGATGTGCCACACGGCGAGCCGGGCGCCCGACAGCTGCTCGAGCGCCGCCAG
>Ga0209761_1001933_pt1 | contig 13509 bp, 30 predicted proteins | sample GraSoi013_1_40cm_4_FD_185818 | JGI IMG/M metagenome (GOLD analysis project Ga0209761, IMG submission 185818) | Grasslands soil microbial communities from the Angelo Coastal Reserve, California, USA - Sample 09_25_2013_1_40cm (SPAdes) (version 2) | ecosystem: Environmental > Terrestrial > Soil >... | reverse complement strand
TGCCCCGCCGGCGCCGTTAGGCCGGGGGAGGCGGCGGGCTGCGGCGGCGGTCGATGACGTCCAGGACCAGGCTGGCGTCCGGGCCCTCCAGGCCCAGCTCGACGAGGCGGCCCTGGGCGTCGACCCGGGTAATCCGGCCGACGTCGTAGGCGTCCAGGATCTCCCCGCGGGTGAGCAGGCGGAACCGCAGGGCCATGAGGAGCTCCACGTCGGCCTCCGCGTAGCCCAAGACCCGGAACCTCTCCCGGGCCTGCCCCGGGTCAATCAGGCCCCGCAGCAGGGCTCCCTGGACGTCCCCGGTGGTGAGCTGGGCCGCGGCCAGGGCCACCAGCAGGTCCGCGGTCTCCTGGTCGTACCCCAGCGCCCGGAGTTTCTCGAACGCCACCCCGCGGAGGAGGAGCCCCCGGCGCAGGGCGTCGATGACCTGGCCCTCCGAGAGGGTGCGGGCCCGCAGGTCCAGCAGCAGGCCGGCCTCCTCCGGGTCGTACCCCCGCGCCACCAGGCGGCGCAGCGCCTCCGTCCGGTCCAGGCGGCCGGCGGTGTAGACGGTGAGGATCTCCGCCGGGGTGAGCTGCCGGCGCTGCAGGGCCAGCAGGACGTCAATGGTCTCGTCGTCGTACCGCTGCCGGCGCAGGTGGGCGCGGGTGGTGGCCTCGTCGAAGGTGCCGTCCTGGTAGGCGCTGAGGATCTCGCCCTTCCCCAGGAGCCGGGCCTCCCGGCGGGCCAGCTCCTCGCGGACCAGCACCAGCTCGACCTCCTCCGCCCGGTAGCCGGCCTCGCCCAGGACCTGCTGCAACTCCCCGACCTCCAGCTGCCCGACCCGGTAGAGGGCCCGGGCCTGGTCGGCGATTTCCTCGAGGAGCCCGAGGCTACGCTTGCCCCGCACCAGGTCCCCGACCAGCTGGGCCCGGTCGGCCCCGTACCCCTGCCGGCGGACGATCTCCTGGAACTTCCCGTCGTCGATCCGCCCCAGCTGGAGGAGCTGCGCGGCCTGGTCGAGCGTGAAGTCCTTTTGGGCCAGGTTGAGCAGGAGGTTGGCGAGGTCGTAGGTGTAGCCCCGATCCCGCAGCAGCGCCGCGGTCTCCCCGTCGCCCAGGAGTCCCTGCTGATAGGCGTTGATGATTTGGGCAGTCGTGAGCGCCTGGGGGGTGTAGGTGCGGTTGGCCCAGGTCTGCAGCGGCTCGGTGAGGGTGGCCCGCAGCAGCGCCCGCATGGCCTGTTTACCCAGGGCGGTAATCCCCATCCCGCTGGCGACGGCGTTGGAAAAGTCCGCCATCCACCCGATGGCGCCGAGGCTGGCCAGCTCGACGACGGTGTGGCTCCACCAATCGTCCAGGGCGAAGCCGGCGCTGACGCCCATGAGCTGATTGAGCCGGCGGGGGGCGTCGTCGGGATCCAGCGCCCCGTCCGGGGCCAGCGCCGCGGTGACCAGCGGGCCCACCTCCTCGCCCAGCGCCCGGCCGAAGGCCAGCAGGCTCTCCGTGCTCTTGCCACCGCTGAGGAGTTCCGCCGGCACGTCGCGGCCGGTGACCTGGCGCATGAGCTTGCCCACCACTTCCCCGAACGTGGACTGCGTCGTCGTCCAGGCGTCGAGGATGGCCTGGGCGAACACGCCGGCCAGCGGGGCCACCACCTGGGTCATGCTGTAGGCGGCCCACACCGAGGCGTGCGCCACCGCCCCGCTGATGGTGTTCCGGGCGGCCTTGCTGGCGATGACCTGCGCGAGGATGGCGCCGGCGATCGCGGCCGCCACGACGACCAGGATGGGCACGGCTACGCCTCCGGGGGGACTGCGGGCAGCTGGGTGAGCTCGTCGGGCCAGGGGCCCACGGGGTTGGGGGCGCCCTCCAGGAAGGCGCGGAGGTCCGCGAGGGCTTCCTGGACGGCGTCGTAGGCCGGGCTGGGGACCGCCGGCGGGCTGGCCGGCAGCTCCCGGACCAGCTCCGCCACCACCGCCCAGGGGGCGGCCGCCTCGACGTCGGGCAGGGCCCCCGGCGGGCCCGCCTGGGCCAGGGCCCGGCCGGTCTCGTCGTAGGTCTCCGCGGTGGCGTGGGCCAGGCGGTAGAGGGCGTAGCGGCGGGCCACCCGGCCGGCGGTGTCGTCGATGAGGGCCACGATCCGGTCGTGCAGGCCGGTCTCCAGCAGGTCGATCCGGGTGGTCACGCCGGCGATGGTGACGCTGATGGTCTGGAACAGGCCGGCCACGGTGCGGTCGATCCGGGCGTCCAGGGCGTCCAGGCGGTTGAGGGCCTGGTTGAAGGCGCGGTTGAAGTCCGCCTCAATGCTCGACCGCCAGCGCCCCAGCTCCTGGGGGAGGTAGGCCAGCAGGTCGTCGAGCTGCCCGGTGAGGAAGGCCCGGGTGTCGTCCACGAGCTTGCGGGTGGCGTCGATCCCCTGCTGGAGCAGCTCCCGGGCGGTCTTGATGGCCTGGAGCATGAAGTCCGCGAACTGCTTGACGGCGGGGTAGTCCTGGAACGTGGAGAGGGTCCGCAGAAAGATGGGGACCAGGATGACCTCGATGACCATGCGGGCGAAGTTCCCGTTGTAGTACCGCCCGGCCGCCTCGATGAAGTGCCCGACCGCCTCCACCAGGTCGATGACGGTCTGGAAGATTTCCAGCAGGATGGACTTGATGAACCGGCGGAAGGGCTCCACCAGGTTGGGCCACAGGGTGACCAGGGCGGCGCCCATGGCTAGGGCGACCATCCAATTGTCGTACCCCACCCAGGAGCCGGCCTGCATGATGGCCCAGGCCGTAATCAGCCAGCTGAGGGCGTCGGCCAGGCCGTCGATCCATCCCGGGACCCGGGAGAGGTTCGAGCCCGCGGGGCCGGGCGGGGGGGCCGGCGCCGGCGTCGGCGCCGGGGCGGGGGCCAGCTGGTCGAGCAGGCCGCGCAGGTGGACGAGGGTTTGGAGGACGTCGTCCTCGTTGCTGGGGTGGCCCGCCCGGGCCTTGTCCAGCATCCCATCGACCAAGTCTTTGGCCCGCTGCGGGGTGTCCGGGCCGACCGCCCGGAGCAGGGTGGCCAGGCTGGCCAGGTCGGCGCACAGGTCCCGGTCCGCGGCCGGCGGGGCCGGCGGTGGGGAGGGGGCGGGGCCTGGTGTTTCGTGGTTCTCGGCCATGGGGGGTTACTGCTGGGCGGATCCCGCGGCGGCCGCGGTGCCGCGGTCCCGGCCGGGGCCCTCCCGGTCCCGTTCGTAGCGGCCGCAGGTGAGCAGCTGGGCCAGGCGCTGGAGGTCGGCCTGGATCTCGTCGGGGAGGCTCACGGCGCCCGCCCGGCCCGCAGCGCCCGGACCTCCGCGGCGACGGCCCGCATCCGGGCCAGGACCTCGCCCGGGCGGAAGGCGGCGCGGTCGACCTCAAACCCGAAGGGGCCGTCCCCGTCGACGAGGAACAGCACCGCGGTCCCGACCTTGCCCTCCCGGCCCAGGCGCATATCGGCCATGGAGACCACGCGGACCACCCGGATCCCGTCGACCGCCGCGGCCACGGGGCTAGCCCATGACCTGCCGGATCTTGTCGGCCTCCGCCTCCAGCTGCTGCCGCACCGCCTGGGCATCGTACCCCTCGACGGGGACGCGCAGCTGGAACGGGCCATGGTCCCCCACGAAATAGGTGTGGACCCGCACCGGCACCAGGTCCCCGCGGGGGTTGGGGCGGAGCTCCTCATGCACCCGATCCACCCGAAGCAACAGCCCGGCCATGCGTCCCTCCTTCGCCCCCTACAGGGGGGCTTTGCGATTCAGGAATTCCCGCAGGTAGAACCCGCCCAGCCCGGCGATGGCGCCGGCCAGGGTGAGGCGGAAGGCGGCGTCGATCCCGTGCGTGAGGGAAACCAGCAGCGCCCAGCCCAGCGCCACGATGGCAAACAGGGTCGGGAGTTTCTTGGCCATCTCCACACCCCCCCTGTCCTGTGGGCTTCGCTCCGGCATCGGCTCATTCCTCCGGGTGGGGCCTCGGCTCCGCGAGCTCCAGCTCGTCCCGGGTGGCGGCCCGCTGGGCGCCGGCGGCGGTTTCGATGATGTACGGGCCGGCCACTTCTTCCCCCTGATACACCCAGGCGCCGCGGTCCTCAACGACGGGCAAGCGGGTGTAGGTGGCGTAGCCGACCACCGTGGCCGGCTCCCCCGTGGGCCCGTACCGCACGGCGGCGCCCAGCGGCAGCGCCGCAGCGGGGTCAATCATGGCCCTGCCGCCCGGCCGGTTACCCGGCCAGGAGCGTCCGCCCCAGGCCCTCGGCCCGGATCCGGGTGACGGGAGCGCCGTTCTCGTCGTTCCCCAGCACCACGATGTTTTCGTCCCGCCGGGCCTCCGGCGGATACGGCGCCCCGGGCACGGCCACCGCCCCCGGGGGTGGTGGATCCACCCCGGCGACGACCGCCCCGGCCGCCAGCCGGATCCGCACCGGCCCGAGGAGGGGACAGGTATGGTAAAAGGGCGTCCCGTCCGGCCCGGCGTCGGCGTACTCCCCCCCGCAGGTGGTGCAGCGCCAACGGCTCATTGGTCGATCCACTCCTGCACGACGAAGAACGGGGCGGTAAAGTCATCCCCGGCCTGCAGATTGTCGGCGCTAATCTGGAAGAAGTCCCCCGCCCGCAGCACGGGCCGCGCCGGGAGGCCGGTATTGAACCGGATCCCGCCGGCGACGGCAACGGCGGGGATCCCCTGGGCCCAAACGTGGCTGATGGTTTGGGTCGCGGTCTGGAACGCCGGTTCCGAGATTTCCCCCACCGGCCCCCCGGCGATTTGCAGCTGCATGTTGACGAGGCGGTTGGCCGCGGTGGCGCTGGTGGTGAGGGAGATGTTGACCATGATGAGCTCCCAGCGGGCGTTCGTGGGAACACCCACGAGAACGCCGGTGCCCGGGGCGGGGTTGGTCCCCTGCTGGAACAGGAGCCGGCCCGGGCCGTCCCGCGGATCCCGCGGCGGCGTAATCGGCCAGCCCGGGCGCTGGGTGGTGGTGACGTAGCCGGCGACGATGGTCTGGAGGTTCGTGCCCAGGGGGAAGCCGGCCCGGATGATGGTGACCAGGGCATACGCCTGCCCGGGCTGCGTCACCGTGCCGGTGCCGAAGTGCAGCCCCAGCAGGTAGCCCTCCCCCAGCTTGAGGGTGAAGACGTTGCGGGCCCGGTCGTTGGTGGGGCGGAAGTCCTGCACCACCGGGACGATGACCCCGTCCGGGCGGAGGAACCGGGCGCCCAGGCTGATGACCGCGCTGGTCACGCTGTTGTAGAGCTCGATCTGGAGGAGGTCTTCCCGGGTGAGGTAGAGGGGCGACGGCGGCGGGATCCGGGTGGTGAGGAAGGACACCTCGGGGGGAATCGTGGCATCGACGACGCCGGCGTCCCCGGCCGCCGCGGCCACGGGCAGGCCGGCCGTGAGCAGCTGGCCGCCGGCCGCCTGGCCGACGATCTTCTCCAGCAGCGCCGCCTCGTCGGGGGTGAGGGGGGCGAGGGGTTCCGCCATGCCTCAGCTGGGCTGGGCTCCGCAGTCCTCGACGAACAGGACCAGGCTGCTGAAGTTATCGCCCACGTCCAGGGCGAGGGTGTTGGTGGTGAAGGTGGACAGGTCGGTGAGGTAGACGTCCGGGGGCAGGGCGATGACCGGGCTGGCCGTGGCGGACCCCCCCACCTGGGACACCCCGGGGATGAGATTGTAGGTGCGGGTCTCGGTGGCCACCTGCACGGCGCCGGCGTCGAGCTGGAAGACCTGGACGCCCTGGTGGGCCAGGCGGATCCTGACCAGGCGGTTGGCGACGGCGGCGGAGGCTATCAGGGTCAGGACCCCGCACAGGAGCCGGAACGGGCCGGGGCCGGGGACCTTTAAGCTGATCTCCGCCCCGGCCACCGGGTCGTCGCTGGGCAGGACGAGCAAGTGGCCCGTCATCGGTGCCCTCGACGGCAGCTCATGCTACGCGGGCCGCGGGGCGCCCAGCTCGGCAAAGAGGCTGGTGACCTTGGGGCTCGCGGCGTTCTCGTCGCTGGCCACCTCGATGGTGATGGCGGCCTTGTTGGCGCTATTGAACACCGGAATCATGGGGATCCCGGAGAGGCGGGACAGGCGCACGAACCACTCCGCCGTCAGGTGCCGGGCCAGCTCGTCGCCCGGGCCCCCGACCCGCAGGTTGCCGGTGTCGGCGCCCTTCCAGCTGATGGCGGCGGTCTCCACGTCCGCCAGGTAGCCCATCAGGGCGTAGTCGGTATTCGCCTTGAAGACGTCGAAGTCCGCGTTGACGGCGCGGGACCCCGACCAGCCCCCGGCGGTGCCGGCGGTCAGGTCGGTCTCGACCCCGAACACGTTCTGGATCCGCCGGCCCAGCTCCGCCTCCCCGATGAGGCGGGCCATGATGCCGGGGAGGTCCTCGTAGTAGATGAGCAGGACCGCGGTTTCGATGTCGCCCGCGGTGGCCGACCCCGAGAGGTCGACGCTGAGGACGTCCTGGGGGTAGAGGCGCTGCTGCGGATCCATGGGCAGCAGCGGCTTGGCCTCGGAGATGGTGGTGCGGAGCCGGATGCCGTGGACGGCATCGTGGAGCTTGGGGGACTTGATCCGCAGGACCCCGGCGGCCTGGGCGTCGACCCAGGTGTTGAGGAGCCACACCTTCTTGTCCGGCAGGGTGGCCCGGATGGTGAGGCTGTCCCCCGTGGCCATGGTCAGGGCCGTCTGGGTGGCCCCGGCCGCGGTGGTGAACCCGCTGATGACTTCTAGGGCGGTGCCCATGGGTGCGTCCTCCCCTACCCGCTGACGCCGCGGCGCCGGCTGTTGAGGCGCTGGGCGACTTGGGCGACACGGTTCAGATTCTGCGGGCTGCCCCGGGGGCCCCGAGGATCCAGCTGGATCCCGGCCAGCTCCTGCAGGTAGGGCTCCACGCCCTTGGCGTAGTCGTCGCGGGCGGCGGTGACGCCCTGGCCGAACCGGGCGCCGCCCACGGCCTCGGCCTTCCGGCGCCACTTCGCGCCGGCGCCCGACAGGCCCTTGGCGAACCGATCCTCCGCGACGGCCTGCTGGACGCCGGCCGCGTAGGTGCCCGCGGCCTGGGTGGCCGCGGTCTCGAACTTCTGCGGGGCGGTGCCCTGGATCCCCGCCGTGTAGTCCGCCTGGCGGCCCGACGTCACCCGGACAAACTTGTCCGCGGTGGCGGCGGCGTTGGGCACGTCGATCCCGCCGGCGATGGGGAGCAGCGGCAGGCCAGCCCGGAGCCGGTCCCGCCACGAGATGCTGTTCGTACTCACACCTGTCACCTCCACTAGGGGAGCGCGATTCCTCCCGCTGGCTTATGCCCACTTCGGGGGGTCTGCAGGCCGCCGCGTTCGGGTAGGGTAGGGATGGGTCCTGCCCCGGGGCCCAGGGAATCCCTGGGACGGGACCATAACGAGCAGGATACCGCCCCCCCGGCGGCGAACGGGGGCAGAAAAGGGGGTGGAGCGATGGACAAGGACGGAAAGGTGAGTTTGAACCGGGAGGAGGCCGAGCTCGTCGACGAGGCCCTGGGGGAGTTCATCGACCGGGTGCACGGGTCGGCCGCGGAGGTGGCCAAGGTGCGGGCCCTGGGGTTCCGTGTGGCCGTGAAGCTCTCCCAGGTGATCCCCTGGAGTTCCATGTTGGGGGACCTCCCCGATTGGACGCTGGCGATCCTGCAGCGGATCTACGCGCCCCCCGCGCCGCCGCTGAAGAAGACGGCTGCGGGAAAATCGGCTGCCGGTGCCAGGCGTGTGGCCATGAAGGCCCCCTCCCGGTCCCCCAAGGCCCGGGCCGCGGGGTCCGCTGCCCCCGCTGCGGGGAAAGCTTTTGGCTCCTCACCCGACGGGGCCCAGGATCTTGACGCCCAACACGCGGCGATCAACAAGTCCCACCGCAGCGCCGCGGAGAAGGCGGCGGCCCATCGGGCCCTCAACGAGGCCGCGGGGGTGCGGTGAAAATCCGCCCCGTCCAATGGCACAAGGGCTCCGCGATGGTCACGATCCCGCGGGAGCTGGTCCGGCGTTGGCACCTGGACGAGGTGCATTACGTCGTCATCGACACCGATGGGGGGGCGCTGCGGATCCGCCCCCTCACCGACCAGGAGCTGCGCCAGGTCCCGGTCCCGGAGGCCGGGCGCCCATGATCACCCTGCTGGTCTGCCTGACGATGCTGCAGAGTGTCGGCGTCGACCTGGCCGCCACGGAAACCATGGTGGGCCGCTACGGGCTGGCCGCGGAAGGAAACCCGATTGTGCGGGCCCTGGGCCCGGAGGTCACCGTCTTTCCGGTCCTGCTGGCCACCGCCGGCACCTGCCGGCAGGATGACCCCGGCTGGACCACGGCGGCCGTGGTGCTGTGGGTGGCGGAGGTCTTTGCCGTCGACACCCACGTCCGGGCGGGCACGGCCAGCGCCGGCGTCCCGCTGCTGTTCTTCACCTGGAGCCCGTGAAGCGCCCATGCAGGTTGTGATGGTCCCCCTCGACCGGATCCTCCCCCCGAAGTCCCCCATGCGCGACGAGGAGGACCCGGTGGCCTTTGGGGAGCTGGTGGCCGACGTCCGCGGCCGCGGGATCCTCCAGGCCCTCACCGTCACCCCGGAGGGGGACCTGTTCCGCACCGTGGCCGGGGACCGCCGCCGGCGGGCCGCCGCGGCGGCCGGCCTGCTGGAGGTGCCCTGTCGCGTGGAGACCATGACGGAGCTGCAGCAGCTGGAGACCATGGTGGTCGAGAACCTGCTGCGGTCGGACCCCCCGCCGCTGAAAGCCGGCGAGGTGTTCGCCCGCATGGTCGAGGAGCACGGCCTGACCGTGGAGGAGGTGGGGCACCGGGTCTCTAAGTCCCCGGCCTACGTCGCCACGCGGCTGCGGGCGCTGCGCCTGCCCGACGACGTCCGCACCGCCCTGCGGGACGGCCGCGTCAATCTCACCGTCGCCCTGGAGCTGGGCCGCTGCCTGTCGGACGCCGACCGGGAGTTCCTGCTGTATCACGCCGTGGCCGGCGGGGCGACGGCGGACCTGGTGCGGCGGTGGGTGGTGGAACGGAACACCTGGCGGGAGACAGCCGGCCTCGAGAAGCCGGTCTCAGCGGCGCCGCTGCCCGCGGTCGTCACCGCCCCGCCCACCGTCGTCTGTGAATGGCACCGCGGCGCCGTGGCCCTGGAGTCGACCATCGGGATCCGGGTGTGCGGGGAGTGCTACAACTTCCTCAAGCAGCTCCGCGACACCCTGGACCGCGAGGACGCGGGCAAGGGAGGCGGCGATGGCCACCCCCCCGCCTGAGCCCGCGGCGGTCCCGCTGCAGGCAGCCTGCTGGATCTCCTCCGCCAAGTGGGAGGCGGTGCTGGCCGGCCGGCGCCTGGAGTTCCTGCTGGGCAGCCCCGCCCGGGACGGCACCGTGTGGCGGCTGGAGCTGACGGCGGACCCAAAGGGCGGGGTGGCGTTGGCCCTGTGGGGCCCACTGCCGGCGCCGGCGCCCGCGGACGGCGGCCCCCCGCCGGGGCGCGGCGACCATCGGCATGGATCCTGACCGGATCGGCTGGGCCCTGTTCCTGGTGGGGAGTCTCTGCCTGGCGGCCGCGGTGCTGCTGGCAGTCTTTGGGAGGAGACCATGATGCTGGTATGGGTGTTCGTGCTGACGCTGGCCCTGGCCGGCGGGCCGGTGGTCGTCGAGTTCGGGCCGTACCCGACCCGCGAGGCCTGCCAGCGGGACTTCGACGCGGTGACCTTCGGGGGGGGCTCGTTCGCCTGGTCGAAGACGGTCTGCTACGTCCGCGCCGCCGGCCTGGGGATGCTCCCCGGGGGGGATGCTCTCCCTTGGGGCACCTCGACAGACCCCGTCCTGGGCCCTCCTAGCGGGCAGGTTTTCGGCCCCTGATGCCCGAAGCCCGCTGGAAACGGTTCGAGCGCGACGTGGCGGCCCCCGGCGGCGGGGCCCGGATCCCGGTCTCCGGCCGCAACCCCGGGGACCCCGACGTCGTCCTCCCCTGGCTGCCGGGGTTCTTCGTGGAGGTCCGGGACCGGGCCCGGCCGCGGCCGCTGCGGTGGATCCGGGAGGTGTGGGCGAAGGCCCACGCCCGGGGAGAACGGCCGCTGGTGATCTTCAAGGCCGACGCGCCGCACCTGTCCCCGTTGGTGCTGCTGCGCTGGGCCGACTTCGAGAGGGTGGTGCGGGATGGGCAGGATCGACAAGGAGCTGGACCGGCTGCGGCTGGCGAAGGCGGCCGCGCACCTGACGGGGCCCGGGCCCAGGGGGACTGACCGGCTGCCATTGGTCGGCGCCCCTCCAACCCTGGCGCCCGGGACCCGTGTGGTGGATCCCGTCACCGGAGAGGAGGGCGAGGTCGTTGGCTACACGCGCACCGTTGTCCGTCTTCCGCCTGCCTAGCGGCGAGGAGGTCGAGGTGGTCTGGATCCGCCTGGCGAATGGCCAGGTGGTGCCGCGGCGGCGGGAGGAGCTCGAGCCGAGTACCCAAAAGGGGCCGGGGACGACACCCCCCGCCGGTGGATCGGCCGGCCGGTAGACCCGGAAGCCGGCCGGATTTTCTGATGCCCGAGGAGGCGCGAGACCATGACCATCGTGCTGACCCTGTACGCGTTCGTGAAGGAGACCAGCGCCGGGGTCCTGCCGACCGTGACGGTAGAGGCGGCGACGTGGGCCGAGGCGGTGGAGAAGGGGAAGGCGGCCCTCGAGGCGGCCACCCCACAGGAGGGCACCCCATGAACTTCTTGGCGCTGTTGTGGTCGTTGGTCCCCATGGCCCTGGCGACCGGCAGCCGGCTGGTCGGCCTGGCCGTGGGCGCGACGTTTCACACCACGGAGGCCGGGATCCCGCCGGCGCTGGTGACGACGGGCGACGGGCGCCATTTCACCGTCGAGCTACACATCACCCGCACCGGGTAGGGGTCGTGCTTACCTGCCACACCACCCAGGACCTCGTCGCGGGGGCGCTGCTGGTCTACGGGATCGGCGTGGGTGTCGGGCTGGTGCTCCGCCGGCTGCCCCGCTGGGTCGACCCGGAGGGGCTGGTGCAGACCCTCTGGACGCGCCCCCTGGCCCGGCTCACCCGGTGGATCCGCGAATGGGGGCTGTAGGCACCGCCCCGCGCCAGGCGCTGGACCGACCGGGCCTCGGCCCGGTGGGGACCTGTCGCCTCTGCGGGAAGGCCGTGCTCCTGTTCACCGACCTGGCCGGGATCCGCCGGCTGGAGGGGCATGGTACGGGGCATGGGCCCTGCGCCGGCCGGGGCATGACCCCGCAGGACGTCCCGGATCCGTTCCACGTCGGCCCGGAGGGGTTCTACGTCCAGCCCCACGTTGCCCGGCGGTCGTGAGCTGCTGCGGGTCCCCGTCGTCTGCGTCCTGGCGGATCCCATGCGGGCGGTGGGCCAGCCGGACGTGCCGGGGTTCTACTGCCGGTTTTGGGCCCGCGGCCTCCGGGATCCGGCCGCGCCGCGGGGCCTGTTCGCGCCGTCCCGGGTGCCCTTCCAGCCCGAGGTCGGCCGGCGGTACCTGGTCGTACTGTACGAGCTCGACGCGCCAGCGGCCCCTGAGAGGCCCCAGGACGCGCCGGAGGAGGGTTTGGCATGAAGGACCCGGACAGACCCACAAACCCCGGCCCCGTTGAGGAGGCTTCACCAGGTGCATCCGTGGCGCCGGCCACGGCGGAGCAGCCGGTCGGGGTACCCGTGCTCACCCGCTGTAAGGCCTGTGGCGCGGACCTCTCGACCATCAGCTACTGTGCGGCGGTCGACCTGCCGGCCATCGAGCAGCTGCCGCCGCGGTTCGTGGGCGGGAAGGTGTTGCCCGGCGGGACCCGCCTGGTGATGCGGCCGCAGCTTCTCCGCATCATGCCCCAGGCCTGCCCGGAGTGCCACCACCCGCTGTTCTACCTCGCGCCGGCGCCGGCCGCCGGCCGGCCGTTGTGACGTCGACGTCACCGTTTACAACAGTGTGCTGATCGTGCTACTGTTGTAAACCGGCGGCCCCCCACGTTTACAACCCCGCCGGGATCCGCAGGAGGTCGTTGACATGAGCCAGGTTCCCACCGTCCTGATTCGGGTGCCGGGTCCCACCCGGGACCGCCTCGAACGGCTGCGGCAGAAGAAAGGGTCCTACAGCTGGAGTCCGCTGGAACCCCTCGGCGCCGTCGTCGAGAGGCTGGCCGCCGCGGCCGAGGCCGTCGCCCCGGTGCCCGCCGGCGCCGTGACGCGCCACCCGCGCCGGACCCCACGGAAGGGAGACCCCCATGGATCTCACAGTCTCGCATGAGTGGACCGCCGAGGGCGGCAGCCGGCTAGAGGTGCCGCTGGAGTATCAGGCGATGATGCGGTGGCGGTTCGCCCTCACCGTAGGGCGGGGGGTGCTCCGCGGCCGGTGCGGACGCTTCGAGCTGCTCGGCCCGGGCTGGCTCCGCCTGGAGCAGGTCCTGCTCGATACCTCCGTCCGGCACGACGGCATCGTCCTGCAGCTGCGGGTGACTTACCAGCCCGCCCTCCTCGTCGGCTGCCAGGGCGGCACCGTCGTTCCCATCGACCCCGGGGACGTCGAGGCCCCGCGGGGCGAGGCGTGAGGGTAGGGCCCCCGATGCCCACGCGCCGGCCGGTCACCGTCCACCGGATCTCGGGCCCGGTCATCATTGAGGCGGAGGGCGTCTGCGGCCGCGCCGGCAGCTGGCGCGGGTGCCGGCAGCGGATCCTGTGGGGCCGGACGCCGGCCGGGAAGCCGATTCCATTGGACCCGGCGCCCGACCCGGACGGGATCTACACCGCCCACTTTGCCACCTGCCCCGACGCCGCGGCCTTCCGGCGATGAGCCCCCAGGAGTACGCCCACCTGTTGCCGGCGGAACGGGTCCTGTGGGCCCGCTACCTCCGCGCCCACCCCCTGCCGGCGGAGCAGCTGGTCTACGACGAGCGCCTGGGCCAGGGGCGGCCGTCCGACCCGACCCTGCCCGCCTCCATCCAGGCCGATTGGATCCGCCTGTCCCAGCAGCGGGTCGACGTCGTGCGGTGGGAGGGGCTCCAGGCCACGATCTACGAGGTCACCCCCACCGCCCGCCGCGCCGCGTTCGGCGCCCTGGTCATGTACCGCCGGCTGTTCGGGGAGAAGTACCCCGACCGGCCGGCGCCCCACCTGGTCCTCGTCACCACCGACATCCACCCGGAGATTTCCCGGATGTGCGCGGCCGAGGGGATCCGGGTGGAGTTGCTGCCCCCCGCCTACGCTGGCGAGTAGATGACCACCCTGCTGGCCGTCCGCGCCCCGGCCTTCCACACCATCCGGTGCAACGCCCTCTGCCACAACGCCAAAAGCCGGCGGTGTAACTGCGTCTGCGACGGGCTCTACCACGGGCTGGGCTCGGGGACCCCGGCCCTCCAGCGGGCGGTCGTCACCTGGCAGCGCCGGCTCCTGCTCCTCTACGGGGAGTCGGAACGGCAGTGGCATTGTGTCATCGAGTTCGCCCGGGAGGACCTGCACGGTCCCCCGGTCATCCGGCACCGGGGGAAGACCCGGGACCTGCAGGTCCCCCTCCCCCTCGGGTAGAAGGAGCGT
>Ga0209761_1001930_pt1 | contig 13518 bp, 9 predicted proteins | sample GraSoi013_1_40cm_4_FD_185818 | JGI IMG/M metagenome (GOLD analysis project Ga0209761, IMG submission 185818) | Grasslands soil microbial communities from the Angelo Coastal Reserve, California, USA - Sample 09_25_2013_1_40cm (SPAdes) (version 2) | ecosystem: Environmental > Terrestrial > Soil >... | reverse complement strand
CCGCCTCGGATCATGAAAGAGCGGCACGTAAAGCTCAGACTTTCCGCGGGAGAATCAAGCAATCTTGCGAGGCTGGTCACGCCTCGCTGCCATCCGGATTCATCAACGTTCCACCGCCACGACGAAACGGGAAAGTCGAACAACTGGCGGAAATCCATCAGCTTCGATGCGCTCGGCTGGAACCTCGCCGAACGCATTCAGCAAGCGCAATTGCTTCCCGGAGATACTCTCGATATCGCCTTTAGCCTCGATCAGAATGAGCATCCAGAACTAGGAGGGCTTGAGCTTTCCCTACGAGATTTCATAGCTCCGGCCAGAACCGACGCGACGGCAACCGAGCCGGAAAAGTCCACGGCAACGGGTATCTGATTCTTCCTGGCAACCAACTTCCTACTACTCCGAATCCAGCAGAGTAGCTAAACTCCCGTTCAGCGTTGGAGGTAAATATGAGCAGGTCTGTCCTGGCATTCGGAGTTCTCTTCTTCGTCACCTTCACAATTGCACAAACCAAACCAGCCAATCCTCACAAACCGCAATCACGGTTAGCTGAGGCCACGAGTCCCGCGGACGTGCTCCCCGTAAAGCGGGTTGTGCTCTACAAGAATGGCGTGGGGTATTTTGAACACGCCGCCCGTGTGCATGGCACGCAGGACCTCAGCATTGATTTCACTTCGTCGCAACTCAACGATGTGCTCAAGTCGCTTACAGCGGTTGATCTGGGAGACGGGCGTATCTCCTCAGTTCGTTATAACTCGATTGCTCCGCTTGACGAGCGATTGAAATCACTGCGCCTACCCTTTGGAGAGCAGGTAACAAGAGCAGGATTTCTGCAAGCTATGCGTGGTGCGCGCGTTGAGGTTCACAGCGGCGCGAGTTCTGCCGTGGGACGATTGCTCAGCGTGGAATCCAGCCGTCGCCAAGATGCGAAAGGCAACTTCGTTGACGTGACCGACTTTTCGGTCATGACTGATGGCGGTGAGATGAAGAATTTCGAGCTCAATCCTGCCACCTCGGTGCGAATCGCTGAGCGCGACTTGAATGATGAAGTCGGGCGTTATCTGAGCCTGATCGGCTCTTCCCGTGCGCGAGACGTGCGCCGCATGGCACTGACTGCTTCGGGTTCGGGCGATCGCGACGTGTTTGTTAGCTACATCAGCGAAGTGCCGATCTGGAAAAGCACATATCGAATTATTTTTCCAGACAAGCCTGGAGAAAAGCCCTTGCTGCAGGGCTGGGCAATCGTCGATAACACAATCGGCGAAGACTGGAAAGATGTCCAGCTTTCACTCGTAGCCGGTGCGCCACAATCGTTTGTTCAAAATATCTCACAGCCGTTCTACACGCGACGTCCGGTGATCGCGTTGCCCGAGTCAGTGATGCTGACACCGCAGTCGCACGAGGCGTCGTTGCAAGTGGCTGAACCGATTCCGGCGAGCGGATTGGGCGGAGACGTGAGTGGCGGCACCGCCGGTGCGTTGCGTGCCGGAGGCGTGCTTAGCAGCCTGCAAGGAGTCGTGAAGGATCCCGCCGGAGCGGTCATTCCAGGCGCTCGCGTGACGGTTCGCAATGAGGAAACCGGTGCATCTCAGGTGACGACAACGGACTCTCGCGGCCATTACAGCTTCAGCAATGTTCAGGCGGGTAACTCCGCGCTCTTCGTAAGCTCCCCAGGTTTCAAGCGCTACGACTTGAGCAACTTCTATTTGGGCGTCGGCCGTACAAATGAGATCGATGCGACCCTGGAGGTTGGACCGGCCACCGAAACTGTTGAGGTTCAGGCCAGCGCAGCAAACGTGTTTACGCAGTCCGCCTCGCTTGTGGGTATCGCTGGTAAGCAGTCCGCCGAGGCCGAGGGCAAATCCGCCGGCGACTTCTTCGAATACAACGTCAAACAGAAGATCTCGATCGCGCGAAATCAATCGGCATTGGTGCCCATTCTTCAGAATCACATCGAGGCAGAGAAAGTCACACTGTGGAATGAAAATTCGCCGCCGCTGCGGGCCGTCTGGATCAAGAACACCAGCGGGCAGGTGCTCGACGCGGGCAGCTTCAATGTGCTCGAAGCCGATGCTTTCGCTGGGGAGGGCGTCCTGGAGAACATTCATCCCGACGAACGCCGCTTGCTGTCTTATGCCGCTGACGCCGCCGTTCACGTCAAGTTCGAAGACGAGGCCAGCGACAATCCCTATACGCGGATAAAAATTGCGAAAGGGGTAATGTATCTGGTCCAGGAACAGCGAGCGAAAAAGAAATACACGATTCGCGATGCTGATACCGAGGCACGCCAGGTGATCGTGGAATTTCCCGCGCAGGAAGGATGGGAGATGACGAAAGGCACTCCCAAGCCGGAGGAATCTTCGGCGTCATTCCACCGCTTTCGAGTTCCGGTCGAAGCAGGCAAGTCGGCGGAGTTAACGGTGGAATCGTTTCATCCTCTGGAAACGACCTACGAACTAACAAACCTCGATTCCGACGAAGTCGCCTTGCTTGTCCAGCAGAAACGGCTTACGCCGGTCATGCAGCAGTCCTTCAACCGGATTCTCGCGCAAAAAGACAAGATCGGCGGCATTGATCAGCAAATCAATCAGCGCAAGCAGGAGAGTGATCAGATCACGGCCGACCAGAATCGCATTCGGGAGAATATGAAAGCGCTGAAAGGGAGTTCGGAAGAGCGCTCGCTATTACAACGCTACACTAAGCAGCTCGATTCGCAAGAAGACCGTATCGCGACTCTGCGGGGTGAGACCGATGGTTTACGCAAGCAGCGCGATACAGCGCAGGCCGAGCTCGGGCTGATGATCATGGACGTGAATGTGGACGAAAGCTTCTAAACACACAAAGCAACGGTGCTCGGCCGGCGCTTAGGACCTTCTAGCCGCAACGGTCGCAAAGCAACCGCAAAGATCAGAGAAATACGACTTGCGGATGCCGGGCAAGTTCCATATCGAGCCAAGCCCGACCCTTGCCTGCCTGCATTACACTGATTTCAGATGCCTCTGCAGATTTCGCACCTCCGCCGCTGGTTCGCGCTTGGCGCCATTGGCATGGTGTTGCTGGTGGCCGGGATGTACCTGTATGCGCGGCATAAGGTGAGAAATGCGCTGAAAGAAGTTCCGGAGAAGATTGGCCTTGAGGTGCAGCAGACTGCGCAAGGGTTCACTATCTCCCGCTCGGAACAGGGGCACACGCTGTTCAAAGTTCAAGCCAGCAAAGCTATTCAATTCAAGCGGGGCGGGCGCGCAGAATTGCACGATGTAGCGATCACGCTCTATGGCCGTGATTCCACGCGCTTCGACCAAATCTACGGCTCGGACTTTCTTTACGACCCGCAATCAGGAGACGTTACTGCTCAGGGTGAAGTGCAGATCGATCTTGAGGCCAATCCGCAAGGACTAGCGAAGCCAGACCAAGCGGTTCCTAAGGAATTGAAAGATCCAATTCACCTCAAGACAACGGGCTTGACCTTTAATCAGAAGACTGGGAATGCGTCCACGAAGGAGAAGGTTGAGTTTGAAATTCCGCAGGCGAACGGCTCAGCCATCGGAGCGACCTATGTCGCTAACACGAGCGTGCTCACTCTCGAGTCACACGTAAACATTGTTTTTAACTCAACGATGCCGGCGCGAGTGACTGCCACGCGGGCGGCGATCAAGAAGAATCCGCAGGTCGTGGTGCTCGATCTTCCTCACGTGGAGAATGGAGCCCAGCGATCACAAGCAGAGAAGGCGACTATATTTCTGCGTCCGGACAACAGCGTCGATCATGTGCTGGCGACTGGCGATGTGCGTGTCGAGGCATCTGGCACCCAGAACACCCAAGTGCGCGCGGCGCAGTTGGACCTGCTGATGATGAGCCATTCTGGAAGCCTGCGCACAGCGACGTTCTCCGGAGATGTCCAGATGGAAAGTTCCGGCGCGCAACGCGCGGAGGGAACCGCGGGGCGCGTGATTTTGAACTTCTCCGGAAAGAATGTGCTAACGACCGCTCGTACGGAAGAGAACGTGAAGTTGGTGGCTCATCAGACGCCGGCATCCGGCTCGGCGGCTCCGCAGGATATTGAACTCACTGCCGCGGCAGTAGATTTCGTCGTTGCAGATGGGAGCCGGCTGCAACGCGCGGAAACCTCGGGAGCGGCACAAATCGCGATTCAACCGGCTGCGGCTGACACGCCACAACGCACTCTAGTGACGGCCGGCAAATTTCAGGCACATTTCGACAACCTGGGACAGCTTGCTTCTGTCCACGGCGCGCCAGAAGCCCGCATCGTGACTACAAATCCGGGCCAGCATGATCGAGTCAGCACCAGCGAAATGCTGGATGCCAGCTTCCGCCCGGGCAGTGGGATAGAAGCGATCATTCAACAGGGAAGCGTCGTTTACGTTGATGCCGAACGCAAAGCCTGGGCCGACCGCGCCCGCTACACCCCCGCAGATCAAGTGCTCGTTCTCGCGGGCTCGCCCCGGGTCGTAGATGGCAGCATGACAACCACGGCACGCTCTATGCGCCTGAACCGCGCGACCGGCGATGCTTTCGCGGACGGGGATGTGAAGAGTACTTACAGCGATCTGAAATCGCAGCCGAACGGCGCGTTGCTCGCGTCATCCAGCCCGATCCATGTTACTGCTCGGGCTATGCTGGCACATCGAAGTCCCGCTGTCGCCGATTACACCGGTAACGCACGCCTCTGGCAGGACGCGAACATTGTCGAAGCGCCCTCAATCAGATTCGACCGTGATCAACGATCAGTAATCGCTCAAGCCTCGGCCTCGCAGATGGTTTCCACGGTGTTGGTTCAGGCCGATAAGAGCGGGAAAGTTACTCCGGTCACAATCACGTCGTCGCGACTCACATACGCTGATAACGAGCGCAAGGCACACTTCGATGGGGCGGTGCAGGCGAAGGGCGCGGACGTGACCATTAACGCGAATCAGATGGATGTGTATTTGCAGAGGCGGGGGCAATCTGCTGCGACTCAGGCACTTGCGGCAACCGGGCGGGTGGATCATATCGTCGCCACGGGACGAGTGCTGATTTCTCAACCGGGGCGGCATGCGACGGGAAATCAGCTCGTCTACACGTCGGCCGAGGATAAATTTGTCCTGACGGGAGGCCCGCCTAGCATTTTTGATGCCGAACACGGCAAAATTACCGGGGTTTCGTTGACTTTCTTTAGGCACGATGATAGGGTGCTGGTTGAAGGCAACGATACATCCCCTACCGTTACCCAGACGCGAGTGGCAAGATAAATGCGCACGCTGGCCACCGACGATGTCGGCAAATCTTACCGTGGCCGCCGGGTTGTAAACGGGGTGAGCTTACGCGTGCAGCAGGGCGAAGTGGTTGGTTTGCTTGGACCTAACGGCGCTGGCAAAACTACTACTTTCTACTCGATTGTGGGTCTGGTCCCCCCCGATACAGGCCGAGTGCTCATCGACGACGAAGATATAACAGATGTGCCCATGTATTTGCGGGCACGCCAGTACGGAATCAGTTATCTCCCCCAGGAAGCATCGGTGTTTCGCAAGCTTACTGTCGAGGAGAACATCCTCGCGGTGCTGGAAGCGCAACCTATCTCCTGGCACGAGCGCCGAGAGAAGATGGAGAAGCTGATCGATCAATTGGGATTGGAGCATATCCGGCTAAATCGCGGATACGCGTTGTCAGGTGGTGAGCGGCGGCGTGTGGAAATCGCGCGCGCATTGTGCATAAACCCAGCATTTATTTTGTTGGATGAACCGTTCTCCGGAATTGACCCGATTGCCGTGCTTGATTTGCAGAAAATTATTTTTGATTTGAAGGCGAGTGGTATCGGGGTGCTGATCACCGATCACAACGTCCGTGAGACGCTCTCGGTCACAGACCGGGCATACATCATTAATGAAGGCAGAATTTTCCGCCAGGGAACGCCCGAACAGTTAGGCGGCGATCCTGAAGTGCGGCGGGTATATCTGGGCGAGAGTTTCTCGCTAGTGTAGAGGGCACGAACCGGTAAGGTTCAAGTCCCTTCGTGGTTAAAGGGTTTTACGAATTATGGTGTTGTTGCAACCCAAGCTGCATTTGAAAGTCTCACAGAGGCAAATCCTTACGCCGGGCCTCGTGCAGATGGTCAGCGTGCTTGCGCTCAACAAGCTTGAGCTCAGGGACATGATTACTGCGGAGATGGTGGAGAACCCGGTCCTGGAGGAACTAGAAGATTCCGTTCCGCTGCTGGATGACGTCAACCGCCGCGAAGAAGAACGCCCCACCACCCCTGAAGAAAACCCAATCGCCGCCGTCGAGAAGAAAGATCCATTCGAAGAAATCGACTTCGGCTCATTTTTTCAGGATTATCTCGATCCCGGCTACCGCAGCCCGGGAGAGATGGAAGAGATCGAGCGGCCCTCCTTCGAAAACTTTCTTTCCAAACCAAGCACTCTGGTTGATCACCTCGTGTGGCAATTAGGATCGTTGCCAGTGCGCCCTCAAGTCCGTGAGGCCGCGGAACTGATTATCGGGAATTTGAGTGAAGACGGATATCTGATTGCCACTGATGAAGAGCTTCTGGGGACCGCACCGCCAGCGCCTCCTGAAGCCGACGCCACTGTGGTCGAGACCGTGGTAAAAGAGGCGGCGGCGCTCGGCATTGGAGCTGACACGGAGTTAGGGCATGGAATCAGCGATAGTGATTTGTCTCCTGGGCTTGCCTCCGAGTGGGAGCAAGCTGCGGTCACAGCGGAGATGGCGGGCATAGCTGCAACCGCAGTTGCGCCTGCTCCTGCTGCTGCAGCACCGATAGCTGAGCCGGCGGCAATCCCAAAAAACGAGGCAAGCACAACATCGGCGACTTCTGCCCCTCCAGCATTTGTGCCGAATTTCAATGCTGCCGATCTGCGCGAAGCTCTCGAAGTGGTCCGGCAATTGGATCCGCCTGGGGTTGGCTGCCGCGATCTTCGCGAATGCCTGCTCTATCAATTGCGCTATCACGAGCAGCAACTCGCGTTGCACAAAAACGGCAATGGCGAGGCCACGGCACAACTGCTTAACGATGCAATCGCGATAGTCGACCAGCACCTGCGCGCGTTGCAACTCAAGCAGCATAAAGAGATTGCGAAAGCGCTTGGCCGGCCTATCGAAGCGGTGCAGCAAGCGCTGGATTATATCCGTACGCTCGATCCGCGCCCTGGATTGCGGTACAACAAAGCGCAGCCACGGCTCATTGAGCCTGACGTTGCCTTCGTCAAGCATGGCGATGAGTGGCTGGTGGTAATGAACGAAGAAGATGTTCCACAGCTACGCCTGAATCCCGCGTACCGCCGGCTTCTGACTCGCGATGGCAATGACAAAGATACCCGCAACTACGTCAAAGAACGCTACAAGTCCGCCATTCAGCTCATCAAGAATATCGAGCAACGCAAGCAGACAATCGTCAAGGTTTGCCATTCCATTCTTGCCCGTCAACAGGAGTTCCTCGAAAAAGGCATAGACGAGTTGAAACCGATGATGATTAAGGAAGTCGCTGAGGAAATTGGCGTGCATCCTTCCACCGTGAGCCGCGCGGTGGCGAACAAGTACGCCCACACACCGCAAGGTGTTTTTGAGCTGCGTTACTTTTTCAGCGAAAGCGTGAATGGGCCGCAGGGCGGCAACACTTCGCTATTGATCCTCAAGCGCCGCGTCAAGAAGCTCATCGAAGAAGAAGATCCCACCAGGCCGTTGACCGACGAGCAGATTACCCGCATCCTCCAGTCGCAGGGCATCCAGGTCACTCGCCGCACGGTCGCGAAATACCGGGAAGACATGCGCATACCGAGTACCCACCAGCGCAGAGTGAAGAAATAACTCAGAAGTCAGAAGTAAGAATGCAGAAGTAAATGCAGATTAAAATCTGGAGGTGAGACAACAGGTGCAGCGCCCGTGAGTATTGCAATTCTGCATTCTGATTTCTCACTTCAGAATTTCCAACGCGGTCCCCGGGTTCCTATGGTAAGAACTTCAACAGAGGGGCGCTCATGAACGTGGAATACACTGGCAGGCAATATGAAATCACTTCCGCCATCCGCAAAGAAGTTGAAACCGGCCTTGCGAAAATCCGCAAAATTCTAGGCGATAAATTCGACAGCAAAGTCATCCTGGCCGTAGAGAAACATCGCCATAAGGCTGAGATCACGATCAATCCGCGCAACGGACCTCTGGTTGGACTAGCTCAGGCTGGGGACATGATTTCTGCGGTTAATGAGGCGTTCGAGCATCTCGAGACTCAAGCGATCAAATACAAGACGCGCTGGCGTAGCAAGAAACGGCATCAGCAAAAGAAATGGAATGGAAGGGAAGCGCAGACGGAAGTCTTGCAGCCGGCTGTCGGATTGAGCGAGAAGACGGCCATTCCGGTGGTGGTGCACAAATTCCCTCAAATAGCCAAGACGACTGATGTGCACCTGGTGCGTTCCGATGAAGCAGTCGCTATCCGCCCTATGACTTTAGAAGAGGCCATCAAAGAAGCGCATTTTCGCGATCGCGATGTGTTCGTCTTTCGCGACAAGAAGGGCAAGGTTATGATCCTCCATCGCACGCGAGACGGGAAAATGGAGTTGATCGAGGCGCCGTAGAGCACGTTCTCGGCTTCCGTCATCAGCTTTCAGCGAAGGGTTCCCGGAGAAGATCTGGCCTTCCCGATCCATCCCAGGGCGATTAGAAAACTGTGCTGGCTGAGAGGACCCGAACTTTTTCTGCTTGCGCTGATGCTAACGTGTCCAGGGAGGGAATGGAAACCGGCGGCAGCAATGTCCGCTCGGGTGGAAGGGAGCCAGTATTGACAGCTTGCACCAGCATCTCAACGGCTTTGCCGGCGTTCGGCGGAATAAATATAGTCGCGGCAAGGAGACCGCGTTTCACATAAGTCTGGCCCGTTTTTGGAAGACCGTCACATCCGGTAAATGGTAACCGCAGCCAACGATCACGGGCTGAGTTATCAGGAAGTTCCTGGAAGGCTTTACGCGCGCCCAAGGCCATCGAGTCATCCTGCGCGGCGATAAGATCGATTGGGGTCTGATGAGAAGTGGACAACCGCAGCCAGGAGCTGATGGCCTTGTAAGCGCTGGCCTCTGTCCATTGGCCGCGCATGATTTTCACCTGTACATCCACCGGCTTAGTCTCATACATGCCGCTGGTCCGCTGTTTTGCTGCCAGACTCTCCGAGGGTCCCTGAATGTAGAGTACCGAGCCGCCCTTCGGAAGCAGCGCAGCAAATTGCTTTCCTTGAATGTGCCCGATCTCTTCGTGATCGGAAGTAATGCTGAAAATCGGCACCCGATACGCCTTGCGCAATTCGGTGACGTATTCCACGTCCCGATTTAGAACCACCCATCCAATACCGGCAGCCGCGGCCGCGCGGGCTACCTGAGGAAGAGCAGTGCCGCCGACCGGCTCAAATATGATGCCATCTGGGTGGGCATCTGAGCGCGACTGGATAACCTTGAGTAGTTGCTGACTTTGCGCGATAGAGTCGTTATCGGCGTGGACTATCTGTACGTCTGCCCCCAGCCGGCGCGCGGCTTCTTCAGCGGCCGCAGCTTGCTCGATCTGATAATCATTATCGGTTGTAGTCAGCGACAGCAGAAAGTTCAGTTTCTTCATGGGGTGCTGGTGAAATCATAGCTTGATTTTGGGACACAGGATGGTTACCGGAGTAACTTGGGCCCTGCCTCGGCAAGCGAGTTTCGCGCTCATTGAGGCCGTCCGGCTTCCTATTGGCGGGGATGCTAAAATGCGCGCCTCGGAGGGACCCATGCGCAAACTGCTGATCTCATTCGTCTTGTTTTTCGGTTCGACGCCGCTGTGGCCGCAAGCCAAACTCTCTACCCATTGGGAAGAATTGACTGCCGCGGACTTTCGTAGCGCTATTCAGCAATCCCAGGGCACATGCCTGCTGCCTTTCGGCATTCTGGAGAAACATGGCCCGCACTTGCCGCTGGGCACTGATCTGCTTGATGTGCGCTATGCCACGTTGCACGCTGCCGACCAGGAGTACGCAGTGGTCTTTCCTGAGTACTACTTCGGCCAAATTTTCGAGGCCAAACACCAACCCGGAACCATGGCATACAGCACGCATCTTCAACTGGATCTTTTGCAGGAAACCACAGACGAGATGGCGCGCAACGGCTGCAAGAAAGTTCTGATCGTGAACGGCCATGGCGGCAACGAGAGCCTGTTGCCGTTTTTCGCGCAATCCCAAATGGAAAAGCCGCACGACTATGTGGTCTATGTTTTAGGTTTGGTGGAGACACCTCCCGGCGGACCGGCGAAGAAGACGAAAATCGATATGCACGCCGGCGAATCAGAGACTTCGAAAATGCTGATCTCGCGCCCCGACCTGGTGCACATGGATCGTGCCGCCCGTGAATCGGGTGCGGATATGGCGCGCCTGAAGCTCCCGGAAAATGTCTACACCGGAATCTGGTGGTATGCGCGTTTCCCGAATCATTATTCCGGAGAAGGCGCTGCGGGGAACAAAGAGCTTGGCCAGTTCGAAATGAATTGCTGGATCGATGGCATCGTCAAAGCCATTAGAGCTGTGAAAGCGGACGATCAGAGCTTAAAAATACAAAATGAGTTCTACGAGAAATCCAAGCACCCGGTGGACACCAGGCCGTAGGGTGGGGGTGGCCTGAGCTAACCAGGAGCACGGGGCGGGCTGCCACCCCGAGTGGGGGCCTGGCATCACGCCGACCCCTGCGCTACACGTGCTAAAATCCGGCGCCCGCCATGTCGACGCCAGCGATTATCGTAAATGCGAAGCAACGCGCTGGAAATGGGCAGGAGCCAGACGCCATCCGCCTGCTCTCGCTCGATCTGTTTCGCGGCGCGACGATCGCGCTAATGATTCTGGTCAACAATCCTGGCGATGAACAAGCCGCCTACTGGCCGCTCAAGCATGACCTAGATCCGAGGCGTAACTGCTGGTTCTGACTTCTTACTTCTTAATTCCCGCGCAATCTGATCGGTTACCCGACCCGGTAACCAGCGTAACTTTGGTCTCTCTAACCCCCATGCTAGGCTCCTTAAATCTGTAGGAAATCAGCCTTTTTCGAGGAGCGGATGTTCCATCCCCGCCGTGCCTGGCTGTTCGCACTGTTATACACAGTCGCTTTTGCTGCCGCGCATGGCGAAACGAGAGCTACGCAGAAGGTCGCCTCGGCCACGCCGCTGGTGACAACTCGCGCTACGCCAGCTCGCAAGCATTTTGACGACGCGCTGCAAGAGCTTCCTCTTTCTAGCAAAGCCGATCCTGATTTCACACAGGCGCAGCAGCCTTAGCGCAGACAACCCTACACCATGCCTCGAATTCCCATCATCCGGCTTAGACCGACAGCAGAGCAGCTGGAGCCGCCGCGCCTCACTCGGTACACCCCCACAATTTCGCTTGAGGGCTTGCAAGTCGGTGTCGATAACCTCCGCCATGATGTTCATCTGAGCTTCAAATTTGTGGATCAAGCGCGCCTTCAGATCGCGCGGCTAATCGTGCGGCACGGCGGCATGGAGGGATTGCTGGCAGCGGAGGCGCTGGAAAAGGCTCGCGGCAGCAGTGCCGATAGTATGTCGAAACCTACCGGCAAAGTCCAAGCGTCGGAACTGAAGCCACTGCTTTCGGATTTCCACATTGCCGCATTGAACCACGCCAAGGCTGCCGGAAATCTCTCTGTCGACATGCTGGCGCGGTTGGCGATTATCAAATTCTTCCGCATCGAGTTGAGCGCGCAATTTGCTCAACTGTTGGAACGCAGCCGCATGATGCTCAAGGGCTACGAAGGTGTGAGGCAGCAAAAAGCGCTGGAATACCGCGAGCGGGTGGCGGCTTTTCAAGTCGCAAAGAAAATCATTCTTCGGAAAGCCGGTCAGGAACTGTTTCGCACATTGCGCGAGATCGAAAAGGAAACTTTGGCGCGCACGCGCCGTTCTCTATTTGGTGGCGGCGCGGAGGCAGTGTACAAGCTATTCCTGAATCCGTTGATCTTTATCGAAGACGGACGCGACACGTACCTGAACGCGGAGCATTACGTTATGCTGGGCAATTTTGATAAGGATCCAGACCGCTTTTCGAATATCCGCAGGATCCTTTGCGAATTCGTGCAGTCGATTCATTTGGGATCGGAAGGCAATAATGAAGACATAGTGGATAGCTGGCTCAATGTCCCTGAAAATGCGCAGGAGATCGTGGGAGCGGGCGGTGAAGATTGCACTCGCTCCCAGAAGGCCCGGCTGCAAATCTGGACAGACCTGCTCGACCGCGACGAACTGATGGAGTACGCAATCGCGTCTTATGAAGTGGCGCCGCTGCTTTCCGAATACTCGCCTCGTATCAATCCGCAGCAGCTAAAACACGCGCTGATCTCACGCCACGAACGTGAGCGAGTAGAAAAACTAATAGAAGAGCATGGAAAACTTTCCTGCGAGAGTCTTTACTCAGCCATGGCTCGCGTCGCAGGATGCCGCAGCGCCGAGCGCAGCAAGGTCGCGGGACGTTTTCTCCGCGATTTCATGCGCTATCACCGGGATCTGCGCCGGCTGGAAGCGTTGAACGGTGCGCTCGATAGCGTAAATCTGGTCGGCAATCAGAAAATCCGCGATCTCTCGGCCATGAACGGAACTCTTTATGAGTTCATGCTGCCGCAGGAGCGAAAGCTCGATGAAGATAAGATCCTGCGGCATGTGATTGTTAAAGCCGATGTGCGCGATTCTTCGCGACTTACTCGTTCGCTGCTCGAGCGGGGGATGAACCCGGCTTCCTATTTCAGCCTGAATTTTTATGATCCCGTGAACAAGTTGCTGGCGAAGTATGGCGCGGAGAAGGTTTTTCTTGAAGGCGACGCAATTATTCTTGGATTGCTCGAGCGCCAAGGCGACAAAGGTCTTGCGGTAAGCCGCGCTTGCGTTCTGGCGCGCGAGATCATTGAAATTGTGCGCGGCTACAATCAGTTGCTTCAGCGCGCCGGTTTGCCTGGCCTGGAGCTGGGAATCGGAATCTCCTTCCAGGACTCCGCGCCCATGTATCTCATGGATGGCGAAGATCGGATTATGATATCCGAGGCGCTCAATGAAAGCGATCGCCTGTCCTCCTGCAACAAGCGCGTGCGTAGGAGCATGGAGCGGCTCAATAGCCCGTTCAATGTTTACGCATTTCAGACGGTCAGCGATGCCCATGCCGCCGAAGGCCCAGAAGATTTCATCATGAAGTACAACCTGAACGGCATTCGGATAAGCGAAGCCACGTTTCAGCGGCTGCAGCAGGAAATCTCACTCGAACGTTGCCGTCTGTCATTCCCGCAGCTATGGGGCAGCGAAGAATTCCGTTTGCTCCTGGGTACCGTACCGATCGGGAACGATATCTTCCGCAAAATTGTGGTGCGCGCTAGCCGCATCCCGCAAATTGATCCTTCCAGCTTTTCGTTGCAACAATGGACTGAGCGTTCTTACTACGAGGTTTGCACGAATCCCGCTGTTTATGCGGCTTTGGAAGGAAAGGCGGCCGCGGGAAGGTAGTTC
>Ga0209761_1001929_pt1 | contig 13523 bp, 9 predicted proteins | sample GraSoi013_1_40cm_4_FD_185818 | JGI IMG/M metagenome (GOLD analysis project Ga0209761, IMG submission 185818) | Grasslands soil microbial communities from the Angelo Coastal Reserve, California, USA - Sample 09_25_2013_1_40cm (SPAdes) (version 2) | ecosystem: Environmental > Terrestrial > Soil >... | reverse complement strand
TCTCGGTGGTCGGAATGTGTAATCTGCCCCTTTCGTCGATCCTTGCCCTAGAAGCCATCGTCTTGCCCAAATCATTAAGTGTTAGCCCCGTAATAAGAGTTCTGTGGGCGACATGCGGCTTCTGGATACTATGGTTCTCATAGCCAGTCTGGAGACCGAGCATCCTCTCCATAAGCGCGCCATGCAGCACCTTCGGCGGGCATCTTTGGGGGACGTGTACGTGCCGTCGGTGGCGGTTCTGGAGATGGACTTGGAGTTGAAGAGTCATGGGTTTTCCAGCGATGAGAGGCGGGAGGCGAGCACGTCTCTTCTCGGATACGTGAGCGGGGAGAAGATCCTTCCGTTGAACTTCGAGGTTGTGGTGGGAGCGACAGAGCTGGAGAGCGTCTCAGGATATTTCGATGCCCTCATAGGGTCCACCGCCAGACTTCACGGAGCCATCATAGTCAGCAAGGACACTGCTTTCACGGAGATGGGAGTGAAGATAGAATGGTAGAGACCGTGGATGAAGAACGGTCGAAAGAATACCCGGCGAGTCAGTGTGTCAGTTTGACCGTTTGCTGATTAATCCCATAAATTATAAACCGTCAAGTTCGAAGAGACCCGTTCTGAGGATAGCGATCCTATGGTGCTGAGGAAGGCGGTTATCCCCGCTGCAGAGCTGGGAGCAAGACTACTCTAAGTAACTAGGAACAACCGAAGGAAATGTTGCCTGTCAGGCCATGGTGCGATTAACCAAGAACCTCTCAAGGGTTTTCAGAAATCTTCCTAGGATCCGGGGTAGAGCGTTTTCCAGGAGTTCGAAGTCAGTCTTGCTGAAGACGGAAAGCTGTCGGCAAACGAGGAGGAAGGAGAGTCCGAAGACGATTACAAGCGGGGGTAAACGGAAGAGTGGTGTAACGTGGAGGTTTGTTGCTAGAACGTAATCGATGATTGCCACGGGAACAGCTGATAGAACTGAGACAAGGAGAGCCTTCGACAATCCTTGAGTCAGAGGCACGTGTAGGACCCGACGCAAAGTCCACCAAGCTAGGACCATCATAACGATGGCGAGCAGTGCTCTTCCTATGGCTCCAGCGGTTGTTCCGAGAGGTCGTGCTCCGATGCTGACAGCTGCTAGATCGATGATTGTGGCGGAGAGACTTATCCAGAGGATTGGTTTCGTCTTCCCGATTGCTTGGAGGGTCGTGATCAGGAGGAGGCTCTGGGCCGAGAAGATTATCGTAATCGCGAGTATGGCAAAGGAGATTGCTCCTGCTAGGAGCGAGGGTCCGTAGACCGCCACTAGAGCTGTTGGCGCGATTACAGCGAGGGCAGTGCCTGTAGGAAGTACTGTGAGGTTGACGAGCCGCATTGCAACTCCTAGTTTCTCTGATACTCCCTTTGATCCTTGACTAGTGTAGCTGGAGGATAGCGCAGGGTAAAGAGCTCCGGCTGCGGGGGTCCAGAGAATAGAGAGGAACGAGACACTTGCTACAACGAGATAGTATGCACCGGTCGTGCCGAACTGACCTAGTATCGCTTGGAGCAGGGCGATATCACCCCAGCCCTGGAGGAGGGTGATGATTGCTGAGGCGAATAGTGGTAGGCTGAAGACGAGCAGGGTCCGTGCGGGGAAATTATCGCTCCTCGGCAGTTTTCCCTTCAAGAGATAGATCGATAGTAGCAGGGCGGCGAACGCGCCTATCCCCCAGCCCAGTGGTATTCCGAGCGGTCCCAGGCCTTCGTATGCAAGGATTAGTCCGAGACCACGGCTTAGGGGATGGAAGAGAATGTTCTGGTATGCCATGTTTGCGTAGCGTCCTAGCCCGAGAAAGTAGGCGCCGCATAGCGCGGTGAGGTCAAGGAGGAAGGATGATGCCAACGCGACAACAAGGAAGGATGTTGCATTAGGGTCTCGGAAAACAGCAACAGCGATCCATGGCGACGCGAGAACCGATAGCAGCAGGACCGGTGCACCGATCATTATCGTTAGTCTGAGGCTTGTTCTTGCCACGGCCCCCGCGGCGGAAGAATCTTTGCCGCCAGAGCTAGCTGACATGAACCGGGTCGCGGTTGCTGGAAGCGCGAGCTGTGTGATGGTGGTGAATGCAGCAGATGCGGTCGCGAGCAGTGACACTTGTCCAATCTGGGATAGGTCGAGGATACGGATTAGGAGGACATAGTAGACAAAGGAACTGGCATAGATGACCAATTGCTGAGCTGTAATGTACGCGGTTCCGCGTGGGACATTGAAGACAGTGGTTGTCTCGCTCATGAGAGACTGGCCTGGTCAGAGTGTTCCTTCTTCTGGATTGCGCAGTGTCAAAAAGCCAGTAGAGAATGTGGTGCGACATCGTGTTCAGTTTGACCGTCGTTTGGCAGAAGTTAGGCGGCGCTGATGGTCAGCCCGGATGAGTGCGGCCCAGTACAAGATCGATTTAAATGAACTTGAACTCTAAAGCCTCTTAAGAAAAGCGACCTTGCCAAAATACTAACTGCCAGAGGTCAGACATGAAGTCGAAAATCTTAGTCGTCGGCCTTCCAATTCTCCTCCTAGCCTTGGTACTCCCTCCGACCTCATTCTTTCCGATCCAAACATTGACCTCGAATCACGCGCACGTAAAGGTAGTCGGGTTTCGCCTCACCGTTCTCCCAGTCAACCGTCCGTTTGACTACATTTTGATCATAGTAATGGAAAACAAGAATTTTAGCCAGATAAACGGGAGTTCTTCAGCGCCCTATCTGAACCAGCTGGCATCCAACTACTCCCTAGCAATGCAGTACACGGCTTGCGATCATCCCAGCCTTCCCAACTACATGTGCCTGACGGGCGGGAGCAACTACTTCAGCGGAAACGACTGTAGTCCAGTAGGGTATTGCACCACCTCCAACTCCAGCATCGTCGATAGGGTAGAGAGTGCGGGATTAACGTGGAGAGCTTACATGGAAGACATGCCCTCTCCATGCTACAAGAGTGCCGCAGGTAACTACACCTTCCTGACAAACCCGTTCGTTTTCTATACCCAGATAGCTGGAAACTCGACAAGGTGTGCCGGCCACGTTATACCCGCAAACTCCGGCGGCACGGGGCTTCCGGATGACAACCTTGTGAACGCCCTTGGGTCCACGAGTACAGCTTCTAATTACATGTGGCTCACTCCGAACCTCTGCGACAACATGCATAATTGCTCAATTGGCCGAGGAGACAACTACCTCAGCAAGCTCGTCCCACTCATCTTAAACAGCTACATTTTCAAGACTCAGAATGCAGCCCTCTTCATCACCTTCGACGAAGGATACGGACGCTATCCCCGAGACTACGTGTACACCGTCTGGGCAGGACCAGCTGTCAAGACCCGCTATCAGGCTTCGATCCAACACTCCCACTACTCTCTCCCCAGTACAATAGAGGCAGCTTGGGGGCTTCAACCACTGGCGGCAAAGGATCGTGGATCGCCTTCTATGACAGAGTTCTTTTCCCTTCCCCCCGCACCACCGCCAACATCCCCACCCCCGCTACTCATTGCCAATTTCACCTTCTCTCCCGCCAATCCTGACGCGGGCGTGACCGTTAACTTCTCGGGTTCTGCAAGGGGAGGGACACAACCCTATGCCTACAATTGGTCCTTTGGCGATGGTGACCGAGGCACGGGACAAACGATTGCATACGTCTACCTACTAGTAGGAAACTACACAGCAAGCCTTACGGTCGCCGACGCGTCTGGACAAACAACTACGGCATCCAAGGGTATTTCCATTGACGCCGACCCCAGACCGGCTGGGACGTGTCAGGAGTGCACAAGAACGATCTTTCCAAGGACTCCAGGATTAATGATTAGTTTCGCTATAGGCGTGGCATTGCCACTAGCTGGCTCTATTATTGTGTCGAGAAGACGTGGAAAAACCCTTGGAACCACCAGAGGGGTCTGTCACCCCTGACAGGCGCGGAGGGGTTTCCCGCGAAACTGCCGTTCTGCGCCTCATAACTGGTGAAAGCGGCACGTGACTCACTCGAAATACAATTGAGGCCGTCCAGAGATATGATCCGCAGCAATCAGGCGGTATCCGAGAGGTTGCATGAATGACAATACGTCGCTACCATTGATACCTCTATGTGTGTGGACTTCAACAATTAGCAGACCGATGCGGTGTTCTCTCAAATAACTGCTCATTCCGCCAAGGACCTTCATTTCGTGTCCTTGAACATCTATCTTGGCTACATCAACATAGTCAATACCTTGGGCGTGCAACAAGTCGTCGAGTGGTGCTCCTATCGCTTGTTCTCCTCCATTGAAGTTCGTGACCCTCAGGTCCGCACCATTTCCTATGAGAGATAGATTTCCTGGTGAGTCGTGAGCAGCGACGTTCAAGGGAACGACTTGATTTAGCGAGTTGATTTGGAGATTCTTGCAAAGTACATCAAAGTTTTCGCGACCGGGTTCAATAGACAACACTCGTCTGGCCTTGCTGACGGTGGCCATAGTGAAGTCACCGAGATTTGCTCCCACGTCGAGGATCGTTGAGCGAGAACCGTTTCTGAAGATACTAGACTCAAGCATCCGAATGTAGTAGAACCTGGTCTTGAAGAGGCCGTAAATTGACCAACGCAATATGTCGTTTCGTTCAATTCTCAATTTTCCTACTGGGGTTATCAGAACGCCCCTGAATCTCAAAACGTGAAGGAAGGGGGCGACCAGTATCAGGAATACATATGGCGCATCTCGGTAAGAGACAACGCGTTTGATTGCAAACCACAAAATATACGTAAAGTTATGCACGAGCTCTCCGCGAGAGGGGGTCTTACGAATCACGGTCGATTGGGGGACTTGTTATCGGCGTAAATAAGTAAGATGGTTGAATGGTCATCTTAGAGTTTGCTCCAATATCGGCCATTTCCACGATGAGTTCGATCTTCAGGACATATTAGAGAGCCTTTGACACGACTTTAGTAGGAGTTTCAAGATGGTTGGCCGAAACCAGAGAGTGATACGGCGCCGGTCGGTAACAAGAACACTGTGCTCTCCTTCGCTGTTCCAATCGTTGCCTATCCATCTTTTCAAGTTCACTTTCAAGAACGGGAGGTCGCGTCACCGGACACGGTCTCCCGGAAATCACCAGGCGGCATAATGCTGTCAGAGGCGAATTGGTTGAAGAGAGGTCTATTCTCGCGCACCCAACTTATTACCCGTTTGATGCCTTCTTGGGGCCTTACCTTCGGTTTCCAGTGAAGTATTTCTTGGGCTTTGCGGATGTCTGAGATGTAGACTCGCTGGTCGGCTAGTCGCCATTCTTCAAAAGAGACTTCCGGTCTTACGCCTGTCATTACCTGCAGAAGGTCTAGAAGCTCCAATAGTGATAGCGTGTTCTCCGGCCCCCCTCCCATGTTGAAGACCGCATGTTTAATATCGCTTCGCAGAAATCGGTCGAAAGCATCGATGAGGTCCGTAACATACAACGTGTCCCTGACCTGTTTTCCATCCCCGTAGATTACAATTCGTCTACGGGTTACCGTTGAGATGGTAAACCACGCTAGCCATCCTTGGTCCTCCGCCCCAAATTGGCGCTCGCCATATATGCAACTCATCCTGAAAACGCCCGTCCTGAGCCCATATGTACGGGCGTAGTCCTGAACGTATGTATCTGCAGCGAGCTTGGATGAACCGTATGGGCTATGTCCCGTGTTGTCAGTGGAGAAGCTTTCTGGTATACCATTAGCGTATTGTGGATCACTGAAAACGTAACGCTTCCCCTGGTTGACGACACCTATCAGGTTCACGTTTTCACCGTAAACCTTGTTGGTGCTACAGAATACTACCGCAGCATCATTGATCCGGGCAGCCTCCAGGACGTTGAAGGTACCCAACGCGTTAATTTCGAAATCAGTCCGCGGATCTTTGACGCTCGTCTTGATGGCAACTTGGCCTGCGGCGTGAACGACAAAATCGGTCGCCCTCGCCGCAATCTTCAAGGATTGAAAATCCCGTAAGTCACCTTCGTAGAAATCCATCTTGGGGCCCTTGGCTGTGAGATAGTCAATATTGTACCTCCTGTTCTTGTCCTGAACACCCAGCATCTGACCTCTAGAGAGGTTGTCGTAAAGGGTGACAGCGTTGTCTCGAGAAAAGAACTCAGCCGCATGAGATCCAATAAAGCCTGCTCCGCCGGTTATCAGGACCTTCACGCGACAAACCCTCGTTTGATAATTATCAAATTCTGCACCGCTCATCGAGAAAATGCATCGAGATCGATCATCCGTCGGGGGGTATTTGCGCTTCAGTCATCGTTCTGTGACAGCTTATCGAATTTGAGTGTCGCAAAAACAGCCCGCGAAAAAGGCCACTAATTCTCCGCGAGATGAAACCATCGCCAATTAATAGAGTGACAGTAGCGGCCAGAGCGAGAACCGAGACAACAATACCGTATTGGAATATGCGCTGAGGACCATAGAATAACGATGCTTGGAGGGACATTCCAGCGTTGATGACCCAGGAATTCATCCATCCATCGGCAATAATGTGAATCGTTCCCGGAGCGTCAAGAATCCAACCAGCATCGAAGGACTCTCCATCAACAAGATAAAACGGGCCCTTCGACGCAATTTGGATGGGATGCCGCGTCGCATCACCTTGAGACGCGTTAGCAGTTGCGTAAGGGTCTAGGACTACTTGATCTCCCGGATTTGAAGGAACTACAACTGTGCGGCCGAGAACAAACCTATTGGAGAGTATCAATTGGACAAGATTCGACCGACTGAAGTCGTCGCTGAAGATCACGTTGTTGTATGGATCACCTGCCGTCACGTTCGAGAAACGAGCCATTCCTACGCTCTTGAGACCTACGAATCCAGTGGAAAAGGTCCCGTCCTCAAAGTTATACAACTGAATCCATTGTTCACCGTCAGCACCGGACAATATTTGGAAACTGCTCCCTTGCGAAATGACTCTAATCCAGAGAGTTTGATTTGTTGTGTATGACATCCACCATGAGTATAATTCAGTTCGCTGCCCTCCAACAACCTTTCCTACGGTAAAATATCCCACCCCTGTTTGGCCTGCATAATAGTAGTTATTGATATCATGTCCGCGCCAAAGAACCCAACTGTCGAATGACTTTGCAGTCGGAAATAATTGAGTTTTTACTGTCAGATTTGTGTCGACAAAAACCCCGTTAGTTCGGAGCACACCATTGGTTCCGACAATCGAGTATCGCTGAAACGCAGTCCATTGTCCAGACATTGATTGCCAGTCTCTTATTCCATAAATTGGTGGGTCGTCGTAGATCGCGTCGGTAGCCGCATAAATTAGAGGAGCTCTGGGAACATCGTTCTCCCACAGTGAAGCCTCCGGGTAGGTTGCAATCAGTCTTACTCCATCGAGACGCATTAGATTCCCATGAACTCGAGTGACGTTCCAGTCTCCGACCAAGGGACCGAAGTTGGGTAAGACGTCGTTCCGAAGGATGATGTACTTCACGTTTACTAGCGATAGTAGCTTCGCAGCGTTAGACGGCGGAGTAGTTCCTCCAAGCATTCCTTCCATGGCGGTGGCGAATTCTTTCGATAGCGGGTTAGGAGTTAAGTCAGAGACTATCGTCGGCCTCTGCGAGTAACTGATAGTCGGGTCTCCTCCTTGATTCTCGGCTTGAAAGTCGTCATTGAGGTAGTACGGCGACCCTGACATGGGCATGTAGAGAACGCGAAATCCGCTTTCGCCGTCATGCGAGATGATGGAGTTCATGTTTACATAACTTGATGGAAGTCGATAGACATCGACGTTTCCGCCGAGATTGCCTGAGAAGAAGGGGGACACCCAAACAGAGACCGCGATCACCAAAATAACGAATACTCCAATTCTTAGTCTTTCAGTGTGTCTTCGTAGGATGTTCGCCGAGAACAGTCCCAAGAGTATGGCTAAGGCGAGAGTCGCGGGGAAAATCAAATGCTGGGGGCTCTTGAATAGGAGCATTGGTGGGAAGTTAACGAAAACCCATTCCACCAATCCTCCAAAAGGAGAATTACTACCGGTTTCGAAGATGATCGAAATAACTAAGACCGTCATCCACAGGGCAACTCGTGGCCGTGAGGGCCGTGCAAGAAGGTACACCAAACATGAAGACACGAGGCCAATGGAAACGAAGACCCATGTCGAATAGAACCATTCGGGGATTGTCGCAGTGAAGAAATCGGTAAAATACCCTGTTCCGACAAAAGCCTGGATCACGGTGGGCACGTGAATCTGTAGGTTCTGCAAAATCGAAGCCGAGGGGGTTTGGGCCCTCGCAGCGGCGAGGGTCAAATCCAGCGAGTATGAGAGAGGGAAAACCCAGTATGAATTGAGTGGCAGCCACAATAAGAGAATCTTCGCTAGCGAACCTAATCCTCTTCCCAGAGCTGGAACTGAAATCGCGATCATAATCGCCGCGACCAACACAAGATACTGAAGGCTCATTGCGACTACACTCAGAAGCAACGCCGCGGCCACATGATTCCTCCAATTCCCGCGTGCATCTGCCCGTGCGCGAATGAATGACAGAATTGCGAGTGGGGCCAGAGAGTAGGCTATGAATTGGGTATAGGCACCGCCAATTAATTCGTTGAACAAGAACGGTGAGAAAGCGTAGAAATATCCCCCAACGATTGAGCCCAATTGAGTCAGCACAGGATGTAAAGAAGCAAGTTGGTTGTCTTGACGGGGCTGGGTTATCTCTAGAAGAAGGCGATAACTTGAGAGCCCAGAGATTGAGACTACGGCGAGAAGGAGAGCCTTGGACAATACCTCTCCCCCCAGGCCAGATGAGCCCAAAAACCCGATTAGCCCCATAACCGGCAAGACCGAGATGCCATATCCGTAAGGATAACCTAGGAACTGGGAACTCCATACATGCGACGATTGATTCAACATGACACTGTAGAATAACGACGATGGAGGAAAGCTCCAGTCCCAGTGGTGACCAACAGTTCCGGGAGTAACCAAGATTTGCCTCAGGCTCGCTACAGCCAGGACGAGGAAAGTGGACCAGGCAAGGATAGACCATCTCGAGGTGGACCAATTAGCTGTGGAGGCGGCCAATTTCACGATTGGATCTGAACCTTCCCAATTTGCCCCGAGGATGTAGACTTTTCGCCAAGTCGCGGGTTGGTGACCGATTTTATCTCGTCTTTGATATGCAATGGACAAGACCGCACAACGACTGCAATCTCAGTTCTAGTTCCCCATTGGGTGATGTTACATGCCTCTAAGAAATCATTTCGATAATTTCTGGAAACGTTTCGAAGGATACGCTAATTGATTTCATGCGGATTCTGACGCGGTCCTACAATCGCGTTCCGCCGTTGGCCAAAATCATCCTCTCGCGTGAGAGGAGGAAAGACCTCTGACTCTCGTCCGATTGAAACAAGGGGCACTTTTGATGTGCATAACTCTTCAAAGAGTCTACCAAACAGACAGTTTTTGTGCCCGTTTCAAGAGATACTCTAGGGGCATCGGTCTCATTATTCGGGGAAGGATTGCAGAGTCCGGCACCCTTCTGATTTGGCTTTGAACTAGTAGTCGCTTCCGTTGTAGATTAGACAAATGGATGATATTCCACGCAAGTCCTCTCCCAACTAGAGCCGCTTCGACAGTCCTTCGCTTGAATAACAACAATGCGATCGCGGCCGTCCAAATGAAGACGTGAAGGGGGATCATCTTTAGCCCCAACAAGAAACCGACGTTCTTTACAATTGTTGCAAGATAGTTCTTTGGACCATGGTATGAGACAAGATAGGAGGAGAGAGCAGGGGAAATTTCCCTAGTCATTCCAAACCTATGGTATACAATTGAATCGGGAACAAATAAGATCTTGAACCCTCTTAACCAGATTCTCCAACAGAGATCCGTCTCTTCGACAAACATGAAGTAGTCTGCATCGAATCCTCCCACCTCGTACAGAACATCCCGCCTAACGATTATTGACGCTGACTTGGCGCTGAAGATTTCTTCAATGGTGTCAAATTGCCCTGTATCCATCACTCCGTATTCAGCCCTTTGAAGAAGAAAACCAAAAGGTGTCAGATAGTCCCCAGCGCAGTCAAGGTTCCTAGGGTCCTTCATAGTTAGCAACTTGCTCTGGCAGGCCCCCACCGTAACGTCGCTAGAAAACACCTTAACCACCTCAATAAGCCAGCGCGGATCTGTAATGGTGTCGTTGTCGAGAAACGCGACCAGATGGCCCCTCGCAACCTGCACGCCGAGATTCCTTGCTCGGGCCGGACCTACGTTCGCCTCAGACCGTACTAATTTGATATGAGGATCGTCCCCAAAACGCCTCATTACTTCATCTATGCTTCCGTCCTGCGATCCGTTATCGACGATGATTGTTTCAAACTTGGAATAGACAGATTTCGTAATTGACTCCAAACACTTTAGCAAAGAGGTCCGACCATTGAAATTCACAATGACTACTGAGACCATCGGCAACTCGTTATCCAGGCGAAGGGCTCCGACTTCTGACACAGTTTTCACCAACGCAGGATCGCACAATTCTCTTCCGTATTCAAGTCATCAATCTTAATTAATGTGCCTCGTTATGTTGATCGATTGCCATGGGTCACAATGTGGGGCTGTTTTATCCCGCGGGTACCATCTTGACGGCTTTCATCACAAAACCCGGTGCGAAGAGTGACTTCCAGACCCGGGCAAGAGGTCTCGCAAGATAGTATCTCCTCCGTACCGCGCTGTATCCCCGCGTTAGCGCTACTTTGTATCCGGCTGTTTCAAGGAGTTGTGTGGCGGTCTTCAAAGTAAAGAACCGCAGGTGGTTCTTGTCCATCACACCGTAGTCCTCATAGTCGAACTTGCCCAACAAGAGACCCAATCGGGTTACAATGAGCGCTACATTCGGAATGGAGACAATTAGAAATCCACCGTTGCTGAGGAACCGCCTTGTCTTCCCTAGAACCTTAAGCGGATCTCGCATGTGCTCTAGGGAGTCCGCAAATACAATTACATCAAAGAAGCCTTCCTGAAAGGGAAGATTATCTAGGTTCTCTATGTCGCCAACTATGACTCTTGCGCACCGTTTCCGAGCTATCTCTCCCATGACGGGGTCGATCTCTAACCCAACTACGTAGCACCCCTTTTCTGAGGTCAATTTCTCACCCAAGCGACCTGTTGAGCACCCGACATCCAGAACCTTGAGCCCATTAGGTACAAGTTTGAAGGCCATCTCGTTATATGAATCGTATGCGAGGTTGGGAGGGTTTTCCAACAAGTCGATACTCATCCTGCTAAATCGTGCAACTTGATCAGGTCGCATAAATCAACTTGGTCCATGACTTTTCCCATAATATGCCATAACCCCAGAGGCGAAACCAAGTATGCCATTAAGGGCCCTAGGGTTGCCTTTGCGCATCGCCTCAAATATCCAGTAGATGTTGAAAAACAGGGCGTTGAGAAGCAAGGGAAAGCTGTTCGGAGTCTTTTCGTGATCAAAATCTTTCAAGTAGAAGTAAGCTTGATCTCTACCTAGATTACGCGCGTTTCGAACTGCTCCGGTAGGATTCACGTGATGAAACACGACCACTTTCGGGCTAAATAATAGGAGACGACCGCTCTTCCTCATTCTAACAAAAAGGTCCCCGTCTGCATGATTGAACAAAAAGCTCTCGTCAAATCCTCCCAGATCCCGCAAGATCTCTTTCCTAATAGCCATGTTTGTTATAGTCAGCATGTCCACAAATACTGGTTCTTTGAGCTTGGTGCTCAATGGAAGGGATCCCCCTATACTGTATGCGCCACTCCGGAACAATCTGCCTATCTCAAAAAGCCCGTTTTCGGCAATCACAGCCTCATAGACTCTACCGAATGGCGTGAGGAATTTGGACCGGTGGGACATTTCATGGAGTTCGTGGATCGATTGTTTCCGCATTGCTAGCGTTGGCCCACCGACTGCGCTAGCATTAGGATGATGCTCAAATTCGAGCACGATGCTCTCTATCCAAGATGGGGTCGCTTCCGCGTCGTCATTGATCCAAGCAACTATCTGGCCAGGAGCATTCCGCCAACCAATATTGAACACGTGTGTCAGGTTCCGAGTGAGGTCCTTGATCACTCTAACGGGGTATTTACGAAGAAGCTTTGGCGTGTCGTCAGTAGATCCATTATCAACGACGAGGATTTCGAAGTTATCATAAGTCTGTTGAACTAGCGAGTCGAGACATCGTGCCAGGTCATTGCATCTGTTAAATGTCGGTACGACGATGGTCACCATAACGCTCTCATTCAAGGGAATTCGCGACATGTTGCTCTACTCATACCATCATGGACTTTTACGTTATGAGTTTGTCGGCGTATGCTCACCTAGGGCATGACAACTTCTCCGTGTTCCAGTTTGTCGGTCGGTATGTGTCCCGCAAGTGACTAAAGGTGAAAATGGAACGCCTAAACACGTGGGCTAGACCGACCGCGAAACCTGTAGAGTCGAAGTCATGGCCAATCTTCGTAAGATGGTCTGGCCACGTTTCCAGGCCTTCTTTGAATCTGGGCAACCTTTCGCACTCAAGCGTATGCGTTTCTTCTCTGAATGTTGGGCCACAAGATTATTAGCTGATCGATAAATCCGAATCGAAATGGGTCCAGCTGGTTTGTTTCTCGGCGGATAGCAATCGAGTTACGCCGAGGTATAGTGCTTGAGCAACGACGCTCTTGTCAAATGCTTCGCAGACAAGTCTTCTTCCTTCTCTTCCTTCATCTAGTCTCGATGTCCTCTCTGTCATTAGCAGCCTTATCTTTTCGGAGAATTCTGAAGGCTTTCTTGGGTCGTAAGTCTCGCCGTTTTCACCATCGTGAACAATAGCAGAAATGGCTTTCAGTCGAGGAGCCAAGACAGGCTTCCCGCACGCCCAATATTGTAGCAGACCGAGAGTCACAACGAAATTGTTTGCGAAATTCGCACTTCTCATTGGGACCCCGACATCACACGCGTTAATGAATTGTGGCATCATTTTGAAAGGCACCCATCCCACCCAAATCACTTCATCATCCAGTCCAAGGTCGGAAGCTCTTTTCCTGAGATCCCCGATACTCCCCCCGTTCCCGATTATCATCAATTTGACCTTGTTCAGCAGGCTTGAATCAAGCTTCGAGAGGTTGTCGAGCAGAATATCAAGTCCTTTGAGAGGTTCAATGACCCCATGAAACATCAGGAGGACGCAGTCCGATGGAATCCCGAACTTCACGCGAACTTCGACCGTATCTATAGGGTGAAATTCTTGAGTGTCAACCGATTCTGGAATTGTGAGAATCCTATCGGGAGTCACCCCTGAGCGCCTTACGTAGTCTTCAAAGGGGCGGCTTATCGTCGCGAGACCATCTACTGCTTTCCATGTGTGGACTTCGATTCGATGTAACAGCTTGAAGACTGCATCGTAAGCTGCTGAGCGTCCCGAAAGCATGTATCCAGTTTGCAAATCCCCCAGCCGAAGAATCACCCTCCGGTTGGTCAGTTTCTTGACAAGATAGCCGTAAAACGGAAGAGAGTCATCGCAGTAGACTCCCAATATT
>Ga0209761_1001925_pt1 | contig 13535 bp, 5 predicted proteins | sample GraSoi013_1_40cm_4_FD_185818 | JGI IMG/M metagenome (GOLD analysis project Ga0209761, IMG submission 185818) | Grasslands soil microbial communities from the Angelo Coastal Reserve, California, USA - Sample 09_25_2013_1_40cm (SPAdes) (version 2) | ecosystem: Environmental > Terrestrial > Soil >... | reverse complement strand
GTGGGCCAAGGCGTTGAGCTATTTCAATGGGACGGCTCCTTGATCGGGCCTACGACCGAGCGGCCAGCACTTCGCTGACCACGCGTCCGACCTGCTCCATCGTGAAGGGCTTGATGAGAAAGGGCCGCCCGGTGTCGTCGAGGAAGCCCTGGGTCTCGGCGCTCATGATGTCGCCTGTCATGAACACGAAGCGGTTGGCCAGCCCGGGATGGGAAGCGAGGGCACGCTGCCAGACGACCTGTCCGTCCACATCCGGCAGACGCAGATCGAGCATGACCAGGTCATAGGCCCATTCTCGCTGGAGCCGCGCCAGTGCCTCTTCGCCAGTCGTCGCCTCCACGACCTGATGGCCGAGGCCATGAATGACCTCGGTGAGCAATCCCCGTAGCGAATCCTCGTCCTCGACCACCAGAACGTCGGCGGCGGCCACGGCCGGTAACGGGTGCGCCGGCGCCTCGGCCGGCGCGGCCTCTGCCTCGTCCCCAATCGGCAGGTACACCGAGAAGCGCGCCCCTGTGCCCCGCAAGTTTTCGGCGTGCATACGGCCCCCATGGGCCTCGACGACGCCAATGGCCAGACTCAGGCCGAGGCCGGTGCCCGAGCCCGCGGCCTTCGTCGTGAAGAACGGATCGAAGATTCGGCCCAGGTGCTCGGAAGGAATGCCGGGGCCGTCGTCCTCGACCTCCACGAGCACTTCGGATCCCCGCGGCACGGATCTCACGGTCAACGTGCCGTGGCCGCGCGCCGTCTTCATGGCGTGAATGGCGTTGCTGAACAGGTTGAGGAAGACTTGCTGAAGTTGGTTGAAATCGGCCCAGATGGGTGCGGCCGGCTCGAGACTGGTGACGAGACGAATCTTGTTGAGCTCGAGTTGCGGCGCCTGAAGATTGAGGGTCGACTCGATGACTTCGCGGAGATCCACCCGCCGCCGCTCGGGAGGATCTCGGCGCGCGAAGACCAGCAGGTCGCGGATGATTCGTGAAGCGCGCGCGCATGCCGTTCCGATGATCTCCACGCGCGCGGTCAGTGACGGGTCCAGGAAGCCCTTGCGCCTGAGGAGCTCGACCGACAGGTGGATCGTGGAGAGCGGGTTGTTGAGCTCGTGGGCCATACCCGACAGCAGCGTGCCGAGGGCCGTGAGCTTATCGGCCTGCATGAGCTGGGCCTGGGTTTCCTGGAGTCGATGCAGGTTGTTTCGGAGCTCGGCATAGACGCGTGCTCTGTCCAGAGCCACCGCGATCTGGTGGACGAGGCTGGTGAGCACGCGTGTTTCCTCGTCGGTGAAGCGGCGAGGTGTCCGGTTGCAGGACATGAGCACACCGAGCGGCTGCTCCTGACCATCCAACCGCGCCATGATGACCGAGCGCACGCCCTGCTTCTCGAGGTCGTTCGTGATAGAGAAGCGTGGTGCAAGTGTGAGGTCCTCGACCTCGATCGTCTCCTCGCGAGCGAGGGCGGACCCGGCGAACGCTTCGATGCCAGCGGTGTCGATCTCCGCGGCATCGCGCCACCAGCCCAGCCCCGCCGCCAGCCGGAGATGACCGCCGGAGCTCACGAACAGAGCCACGCTGTCGGCGTGCAAGAGCTGGTGCGTCGTGTTGACCGCGTCGTCGACAACCTCGGCTTCGGTCGCGGCCTCCAGCAGGCGCCGACCAAATCCCTGCAGGGCGGCGTTGTGCGTGGCCTGAAGCGCCAGGCGGTCGAAGGCCCCGGCATTCTCCAGGGCCACGGAGGCCTGGGCGCCGAACGCCGCGAGAAGCTCCACATCCGCTCTGGCGAACGTCCTCGGCTCGCGATAGAGGACCGACAGCGACCCGAACACCTGGCCGCCCTGCGCGAGGAGGGGAACGGCGAGAATGGCGGTCAACTCTTCTCTCGCCAACCGCACTCCGACATGGGCCGGGAGGCGTAGCGCAGCGTCGGTGTGGACGTTCGAGGTCCACACTGGTCGTTGCTCGAGGGCGGCCACGCCCGACGCGCCCCGCCCGATTGGCAGCTCGAGGTCGTTGACACGCAGGCTGGCCGACCCGCAGCTCGTGACGCCGCGCAGCACCTGGGCGCGGGTGTCGAGCCGAAACAGGATCGACGCATCGGCCCGCATGATCGTCAACCCCTTGGCGACAATCGTCCGGATGATCTCGCTCGCGTCGAGGCTGGTGACGAGCGCCTGACCGGCCTGATTGAGCTGTCCCAAATCGCGCAGACGCGCGCGCGCCTCGCTATAGAGCCACACCTGCTCACGCAGCAGGGCGACGAAGATCACGAGGACGCCGATCGGACGCGCGACTCCGGCCAGGTACCAGCTGACGGCGTACCGGTACGGAAACAGCAGGAAGCCGATGAGCCCCAGCACCCAGATGAAGGCCGCCAGCGCCAGAAGGTTCACGAACCCGTGCTGCGAGCCGGACGCCCTCAGGCGACGTCGCCAACTCCAGAGCGCCCACACTGCCACGACTCCGTTGAGTCCGCCGCCCGTCCAGACCGCGAACGGCGTGAGCCGGCCCGGTTGCATGACCAGGGAAGGCAGGAGCGGGTGGACGAGGAGCACCACCAGAGCCATGACGGTACAGACAGCGATGCAACCCGCGACGATCGTCCACCGACCGCGATCCGTGAGGGGCAGTTGACGATCGGCGAAGTGAGCGCCGAGTCCGACACCGGTCAGGGCTGCGAGGTAGCTGGCGAAGAAGAGATACGGGGCGACGCCCGGGTCCAGGCTCGGCGTGCCGGGGTAATCGGGCTGCGTCAGGATGTGGCCGGCCGCCAGCAGCGCGGCCACCCAGAGCGACATGCCGATGGCCGCCGACTGGAAGTCCTGGCGCATCCGGTGGCGCTCCAGGCAGAGATAGCCGATGCCAGTGGCCACCAGCACGAACGGTGTGTCGAAGATCGGGACGGCGTATGGGATCGGAAAGCGGTACGGCGCCAGAAAGGAGGTGAAGAGGAGGATGGCCTCGTACGCGAGTCCCAGGGTCGCGACGAGCAGGAGCAGGATCGGGACACGTTGTCCTGGGGCCGGCGAATGGATGGCGTCATCGAGCGATTCGTCCGCACGTCGGAAAATCGGTCGCTCTTTTTTCATCACATCCTCAACGGGGGAACCATTGCGGGTCGGTCCGAAGTCTGGGTGGAACCGAACAGCCGTTCCACGGTGCCAGAGGAATAGCGCTGGTGGACAAATCGGTCAAGTCCAAAGTCACCACGTCTGTTAAGGGCGATCGAATTCTTGACAGGCTGACCGACGAGGCGCTATGAATTCGTTGCGTCGCGGCAGTTCCTCTCACCGGAGGAGGCGGGCTCGGGTGCTGCGGCGGTGACGTCGCCTGTTCGCAGGATGCTGCAATCACGCCTTCAAGGCGCTCGCGTGAGGCGATTCTTCGTGCTCCTGGCGCTCGCTTGCGCCGGGTGCAATCAGGGGGGCCACACCGAGCGGGTGAGCAATCGCGCCGACCTGGGCGCGGTCATCGCCTCGGAGCACCGCACCGACAACGCGTTCCTGACGGCGGCGGACGTCAACGATATCGCGCGCCGGGCGGCCGAAGCAATCGACGCGACGACGATGGTCATCGCGGTCACCGACCGGGAAGGGCAGGTCCTGGCCCTGCTGCGCAAGCCCGATGCGCCGGCGACGGTGATCGGAAACTTCGGAGCGACGGTCGTTGCCAACGACTTTGCCGTCTCGCTGGCTCGGACCGCCTCGTTTTTCAGCAACGACCAGGCGCCGCTCTCGTCTCGGACCGTTCGCTTCATCAGCGGTGTCCATTTCCCACCCGGGATCACGAACAAGCCGAACGGTGCCCTCTACGGCATCGAGAACACGAATCGTGGCTGTCCGCTGACGTCGCCGCCGGCAACGCCGGACTTCAATCCCGGCCAGGCCGTCGCCCCGTCGACATCGCTCAACGGTCTCCCGTGCAACGCCGCCGACGCCCGCGGCTGCGGAACCGGGATCGCGACGGGGAAGCCCGACACGCTCGACAGTGATTTCACGTCGGTGACCGGCGGCGGCGTCCCGATTTTCAAAGACGGCCAGGTCGTCGGTGGTGTGGGTGTCGCGGGCGTCGCGCCCGACCTGGCGGAGTTCGCCGCCTTCGTGGCGAGCATCCCCAGCGGGAGGTTCGGACCGCGCCCGGCCGATCCCGGCGTCATCCTCCTCGACGGAATCCAGCTGCCGTTCGTCGCACAGACGACGCGGCCGCCCGGTTCCAGCACCGGCACGCTCGTGGGCAGCGCGTTCGTGGTCGCGCCCATCGATAGCCCGCGAATGGCCGCCGGTGTTCCCGACGGCTGGCTCGTTGGCCCCGTCGCCAGCACCGAGCTCTCGCAGTCGGACATCACGGTCATCGTCAGCCAGGCCGTGGCGCAGGCCGGCGTGACGCGGGCGGCGATCAGGCTCCCTCTGGGCAGCACGACGCGAATGGTCATCGCGGTGAGCGACCTTCAAGGGGCGATCCGCGGCCTCTTCCGCATGCCGGACTCCACGGTCTTCAGCATCGACGTGGCGGTGGCCAAGGCGCGCAACGTCATCTACTTCAGCAGCTTCAACCGGGTCCCCAGCGATCTGTCCGGAGTTCCGCAGGGGACCGCGGTGACGAGCCGCACGATCGGCTTCGGCGCTCAACCGTTCTATCCACCGGGCATCGACGGAACGCCGCCCGGCCCGTTCTTTCAGCTCTACCTGAACGACGTCGCGACACCGTGCCGGCAGGGAAGCCAGGCTCCGGACGCGAACCATCAGAGCGGCATCGTGTTCTTCCCGGGCAGCATGCCGCTGTACCTCAACGGTCTGCTCGTGGGTGGGCTGGGGGTGAGCGGAGACGGCGTCGACCAGGACGATCTCGTCACCGCCGCCGGTGCGACCGGCTTCGCGCCTGCCGAGTCGATCCGGGCCGACCAGATCGTGATCGGCGGTGCCCGGCTTCCATTCTTGAAGTTCCCGCGTAACCCGGACGGGCCCTGAGAGCCTCGCGCGGTGTGATGGGGCGGTCGGCAGCGCGACGGTGGGTGAGCATCCTGGTGTGTGGGGCCGTCGTCCTCGCCGTGCTCGCGAGCTGCACCGCTAGAGCGCCGAGCCCGAGGTCGTCGCTGCCGGCGCAGCGCGCCGAACCGCTCGCCCCGCGCCAGTCGCCGGTCCCGCCGTCCGAGGCTACGGCGCCGTCACCGACGATCTCGCCGCCGCAGGCCCCCCCGCCGTCGGCGAGGGGACAAGCTCAGCGCACCAGACCGCACGCGAGTGAGGACGGCCGCCAGCGCACGCATCCGTCGGCCGACATCGCCCGCTCGGTGCAGCCGGCGGGTCGCGGCGGGCTGGTGGCGCTCGACTTCGACCACGCGGACATCACGGCGGTCGTCCAGACGGTCAGTGAGATCCTCGGGTTCAATTACATCCTCGCCCCGGACGTCCAGGGCACGGTGACCGTCCGCACCATCGGTCAGCTCTCGCGTAGCGATCTGTTCGACGTCTTCCGGGCCATCCTCGACGTGCACGGATTCACGGCGATCCAGGCCGGCGACGTCTACAAGATCGTTCGGCGAGACGGGGCCCGGACGCGAGCTGTCCCGACCGTCATCGGCTCGTTCACCGACAGGACGCGGCCGGGCGATGAGATCATCACCCAGATCGTGCCCGTCCCGTCCGCCGCGGTCGCCGAGCTCGTTGGCCTGCTGCAGCCGCTGATCTCGAAGGACGGACAGCTCATCGCGCGTCCCGACGAGCGCCTTCTCGTGATCGTCGATACGGTCTCGAACGTCGCTCGCCTGCTCGACGTCATCAGCCGCGTCGATCGGGAGACGCTCGGCGATGGGATCCACGTCATCCCGGTTCACTTTGCCGATGCGGCCGCGCTGGCCACGATCTTGAACCAGCGTGCGCTCAGGCTCGCCGGAGCCGGCAGCGGAGGCGCTCCGGCGCTGGTGATTGCCGAGCGCCGCTCGAACTCGCTCGTGGTCCAGGCGCACGGGGCCGAGCTGGAGGCGATCCGTCGCCTGATCAGCGGGCTCGACGTCAGCCTGCCCTCCCGCCGGCTCTTCATCTATTTCGCCGAGCACGCCCGGGCGAAGCAGTTGGCGGCGACGCTCACCGCCATTTACGGCGAGACCCCGGGCGGGCCGGGCGGGCCTGCGACTCCGGATCCAAGCCGTACCGGTCAGCCGATACGGATCGTCGCGGACGAGACGACCAACGGCGTGATCGTGATGACGTCGCTCCACCAGTGGCCGGAGATCGAAGCCAACATCAAGTCGCTCGATTACCGTCCCCGGCAAGTCCGCATCGAGACGCTCATCGCGGACGTCACGCTCACGGAAGACTCGCAACGAGGCGTGGATTGGGCCGCCGCGATCGGCCACGCCCGACTCGTGTCGTTGACGAGCACGACGTCGCCGGTCCTTCCCGCCGTCGCGGCGTCACAGGTCGCGATCCCCTCGACGATCACGCTGCCGCAGCCGGGGCTCACCGCGGTCACGGTGAATGCCGACTCGGCCATCGCCCTGCTGAACGCCTTCGCCTCCGAGCAGCGGATCGCGCTCTCGGCCAGCTCGTCGGTGGTCGTCGTGGAGAACCACAAAGCGGTGATCAACGTGTCGGACTCGATTCCGATCGTCACCAGCATGCAGACGCCGATCGGCGGCTCCACGACGGTGGGGCCGAACCTCACGCCGGCCATCGTCAGCTCTCAGTCCGTCGAGTACCGGGATGTCGGCACCGTGCTGACGGTGACGCCGAGGATCGGCGAGCGCGGGACGGTGGTGCTCGACGTCAAGCAAGAGGTCAATGACGTCGGGTCTCCCGAGCCGCCCACCGGCTCGCGGAGCATCATCAAGCGCGAAGTGGAGACGGCCGTGGTGCTCGGCGACAACGAGACGCTCGTGCTGGGTGGCCGAATCCGCGACCAGCGGACGACCACCCACCGCGGCATCCCGTTCCTCAAGGACATCCCGATCCTCGGCACCGCCTTCGGCACGAAGATCCACGCGATCGAGAAGAGCGAGCTGCTCATCCTGATCACACCCCGCGTGATCGGCGCCCCGCCGGCCCCTGCTCCGCTCGCGGCGCCGAAGTAACCACGCGGGGGCGCCCCTCCTTCGTTACTTGAAGCTCTTGTCGAAGGCCTTGACCTGGGCCACGAACTCCTTGGCGTCGTACTTCGCCGGGTCCTCGACGGCTCCGAACATCGCGTCGAGCGCGTCGCTCACCGACTTGTCGGCCTTGGCGTTGATCCCCTTGAAATACGTCGAGGACAACCGATCGAGGGACATGGCCGCGAGCTCGGCCGCCTTGATGCCGGCCGCGCCGATCGCATCGGCGTCGCCCGCCACGCTCTTGATGAGGCGCTGGGTGGTGGCCTGGTCGAAGTCGCGCGTGGCGATCTTCGGCGCTTCCTGAGCGGCCGCGGTCGAGATCTTCGCGGCGAGCGTCTGGGCGGTGGCCTTGTCGCCCTTGGCCACGGCGTCGTTCAGTGCGGCGACGTCCTGTCCGAGCCCCGTCGCCACTGGCGGCGCCGTCACCGCCAGCAGGTGCTTCGCGATGACGAAGTGGCCGCGGACCTTCGACAACGCTTCGTCCATGAGCTTGGCCGAGGCATTGGCCTTGGCCCGAGCCCCGACCTGCTTGGCTGCCTCGCGCAGCGAGATCACCTGGCCGAGGCCCCAGATCCGCGTCCGCGTCCACGCCCCCTTCGTGGCCCAGTGCGGTGGCATGTTCTCGCTGAACGTGTCGAGCTCGATGGTGAGCGGCTCGGGGTGACCCGCCGCCACCATGTCCGTGTCGATCTGCAGGTGGCACGACACGCATTTCTCGGCCCGGAGCAGCAAGTTCTTCGTGTCGTACATCCCGACCTTCACCGATTGCTCGTGTGTCCAGCCCTTCTCGGCGTGGGGCTCCAGCCACTTCTCGGCGGGCCCGTGGCAGCCGTCACAGTGCACGCCCTCGGTGACGTCGAACTTCGGCCCGCGCAGCGCCACCGGCACGTTCACCGCGTGGCAGGTGAGACAACGCTCGCTGGCCTCGGCCTTGGCGAGGTTCAGGCCCTTGGCGATCTTGGACGGGCTCACCCCGGACTTCAGCTTCTCGTTCAGCAGGGTCGCGTAGGCCTGCGCGTGCCGGTCCTTCTTGGCCCACTGGACGCTCTCGTCGAGCTTGGGAAAGTCGGCCTTCGGCTTCGTGCTGCCGTGACAGTTCGAAGCGCTGCACGAGGCCGCGCCCGTGTACTTGTTCTGCTGCGCCTGGGCCGGGCGCGCCTGGGGCCCGCCAACCAGCCAGAAGCATCCGACCAGGCCCATCGCGATGACGCGAACGCCCCACCCCCTGAGCACCATAAACGACTCCTCTCTCGAGAATCTCGGGTGACCGACGGCCGGCGGCGGCCTGACTAGCGCGGACGCCGCAGGCGCGGCCCCTCCGGCGCGGATGGCGCGGACTCTTCTCGCCGGGGCGCGGCTGGCCCCCGGGGCTCGGTCGTCGGCTCGTCGCTGACGGCGTACACCCGGCCGTCGCGCAGGTACAGCCGCTCCATCTCCGCGCGGTTGAACGGCCGCGAGCCGAGCCGGTTGAAGACGGCGATCTGGTTCCCGCTCTCGTCGACTGCGCGGTCGCGGTCGGTGCCCTTCGACACGGCCAGCGCCGCGCCACGAGTCGGCTTCGTGGCGATCAACCGCGGGGCCGGTCGCGGGCTGAAGCCGAGATAGGTCGGCGTCTCGGCCGGTGACGTGAGCTGGACGACGCGCAGGCCGTTGACGCCGTCGGCGACGTAGGCGAACAGGCTCGTGTTCGTCATCCCGACCTTGACGTCGCGAGCGTCGTTGATGATCCCGCCCGCGTCGAACACCTGGTCGATCGCCGGCGTCTCGGGCCGCTCGACGTCCACGATGACGAGGCCCTGCTTGCCCGCGGCCACGTACGCGTACGTGCGCGCGAGGTACACCCCGTGAGCGTCGGGCAGTCGCACGGTCGCCGCCGGCACGGGCCGTGGCCGTTCGGGTGTGGTGACGTCGATCACCTTCAAGCCCTCACGGTCGGTCACGAACGCGTAGCGGAACTGCACCGCCACGGCGCGCGGCTTGACCACGTTCGGCGTGCCGACGACGGCCACCACGGTGGGCTTCAGTGGATCGGCCAGGCTCACGATCACGAGGCCCTTGTCGGCCAGGACGTAGGCGTACGTGCCGGCGACGATCAGGTTCACCGCGCCGTCGAGCACGCCGTCGGGATTGAAGGTCGCCGCCCGCTCCAGGAAATTGTTGGTCGGGTCGCCGTCGAGCAGCGTGGCCACGCCCGGCCGGTACTTGCTGTCGAGCGGATTGCCGATCACGACGAGGCCCTCGTACTTGTCGGCGACGTACAGGAACGCGTAGACGAGCGGGATCTTCTGCTCCTGGTTCTGCGGGTACTGCGTTCGCGTGGGATCGACGGCCAGCGTGGAGGGCGACGCGACCGCGGTGGCGAACTTCGTCTTCACGTACAGGCGCTGGCCGAGCGGCGAGACCGGCGCCGTGAAGAGCCGCTGGGAGAACCCCTTCTGGTCGATCTGGGCGACGTCGTAGGCGCGGAAGCCGCCCCGGCCATTGGCCGTGTAGAGATATTCGCCGCGCAACTGGATGCCGAGCACCTGATCGCCGCCGAAGAAGTCGAGGACGTCCCGGCCGCGATGGTGATAGGCCTCGCGGAGAGTGCGGCCGGCGGCCACGTGGCGCTCGTGACTGGTGGGATAGGCGTCCTGGTGCAGCGCGCTCCCGATGACGGCCTGAGGCTCCTCGCGCTCGGTGACCACCACCGCTTCCAGCCCGGCGTCGCCCTCGGCCACCCAGGCGTAGCGCCCGATGAAGTTGTAGAAGTTGGTGCCCTGCATCAGCACCTGGGCCATCCAGGCGTTGTTGTCGTTCCGGCTCGATACGTGACAGTCGCTGCAGCTGCGCGTCTCGGTCGCCCGCACGGTGTGGGGGACGAACGTGCTGAAGGCGTGGCCGCTCAGACCCTCCGCCGACACGGTCTGCTGCTGCGAGTAGACCCATTCGCGATTGGCGTTCTGCGAGCCGACGAGGATCGCGCACGACGAGCGGGCGGGGGAGATCCGATTCTTCATCACGGTCGGATCGATGGCGAGCATGAACACGTCGTCGCGGATGGTCTGGAAGTTGTAGGCCGTCCAGTTGCGCTGGATGTCGGCCTCGTTGTGGAGCGCGGGCTTGCGCTCGTTGGCCTTCATCGGCAGGTGGCAGCCGAAGCAGCTCGTCACCCACGAGGTGTGGCAGGCCTGACAGGTCATGCGGCTGTCGGCGTGGGCGAGATCGGTCGCTTCGCGATCCCTGGCGACGGCGTTGCCCCACGTGCTGCCGTCGCGGCGGAGCGTCTTGGCGAAGCGGGATCGCCGCGCCCTGTCCGCGTTGGCGATCGACCACGCCGAGGCCGGGTCGATGGTGTCGGCGACCTGGCTCAGCTCCCACTCGAGGTCCTTCGTCACCATCGAGCGCTGGATCAACGTGTCGCCTCGCCACTGGAATCGACGCTGGCCGAACGGTGTTCGCAGCGCCGAGAGATCCGTGCCTCCGGGAGGGGCCGCGGGTCCCGACGTCTTGAGCGTGGTGCGCGCCTGGATGCTGCCGTGGCAGTCGGTACACGTGATCTCGATCGCGGCCCGCACCTCGCCGTAGAGCTTGCCGTTGCCGTGGGCGTCCTGCTTGAAGTGGCAGTCCACGCAGTGCATGCCCTTCTCGAGGTGGATGTCCTTCAGGTGCACGGTCTTCTTGAAGCGGTCGGGGTCGTCGTGCGCCACGCGCCGGCCGGCCGCGTCGAGCATGTTGCCCCGGCGGTCGTGCTTGAACACGGCGCGGAAGATCCAGCCGTGGCCGTGGAAGTCGCCGAGCTGCATGCGCGAGAGCTGGGGATTGAGGTCGACGATGTTGGCCAGGAACTCGGGATCCGACCACTTGCCGCGCAGCGCCGCGCCCTCCGGATTGCGGGCCTGGATGGCGGCGACCTGCGAGGCGGAAAGACTCCGCTCCGTGCTCGGGTAGAGCAGGTGACCGTCGGTCTCGTTGTCCCACCACGTGTAGCCGAGATAACTGTTCGTCACCGTCGTCCCCGGATGATGATGACAGGTGACGCACTGGCTGGACGGAATCCGGCTCGTGAGCACGTGCTTGATCGGGTGCCCCGATTCGTTCCTGGGGATCGTGGGATCGTCGGTGGCGCTGCGCGCACGGTTGCCGAACGCCGCGAAGTGGGCGGAGTGCGTCGGCGAGCGGTCGTTGGCGTACACGACGTGGCAGGCGGAGCAGCCGCTCGACCGATAATCGCCGGGCTGATCGTTGGTCCCGAGAAACGACAGCATGGGGTCGAGGAGCCGTGTGCGCTGGAGGTTCAGCCACACGGGATCGGTGCGGTTGAGAGTGCCCAGGCCCCGCGGGCTGAGTCGATTGGCCGGCTTGCCCGGCGCCTCGTCGACGAACGGCACTCCCAGCTCGAGCTGTCGCTGCTGGCCGCGCTCGAAGACGCGAAGCACGTTGCTCGGCTGTCCGACCTCGAAGCGGGGCAGGGGATCGAGGAAGGGCAAGATCCCCTTGCGCAGCGTCTCCTCGGGTGTGGGCGCCGGGATCGTGTAGAGCCGCCGCGGCCGGCCGTCCTCGTCGTAACTCTCCCCGAAGCGCGGCAGCTTCCTCGGGAACGTGCCGTTGTTGTAGAGCGCCGCGGCCCACAGCATCGGGCCCGTCGCCATCATGCTCTTCTGGACGAGCGCGACCTCGGTCGCGTGGCAGCCGGTCTGGCCGCAGCCCTGTCGGGCCGCGCGCAGGTCGCCGGGATTCACGAAGCGAATGAAATCGGCAGATTCCTGGTTGAGCGTCGCGAAGCTACGCTCCGGGTTGGCCGACGTCTTCCACAGGTCGTGCACCCGCGGCCGCACGTGGGCCTGCCGCTTGGCCGCGTCGTAGGGCGCCGAGCCGGCCGTCGCGTCAGCAGGCTTGACCACGTCGCCCTGGCCGCCATGACAATCGATGCAGGCCGCCTTGACGGTCGTGGCTTCGTGCATCGTCGCCGCATCGGTCTTCGTGTGACAGCTCACGCAACCCGCATTCTTCTTGTCGACGTCGAGCTGGGTCTGCCGGCTCAGGTCGGAGCCGACTCCCGTCGGCGGCTCGGGCTCCGGCCTGGCCGGAGTCGGCGTCTCGGCCGGCTTTTCCTCCTCCGTCGGCGCGCGGCGGATCCGCTGGGCGAGCTGGACGTGGCTCTCGCCGGCGGCCGCGGGAACGGCGCTGACGCTCTCGCCCATGCGCGACGCCGGCCACGTGGATGCAAGCGCCACGACGGCCAGCAACGCGGCGACGACGAGCAGCGTTCCTGTTCGCACTCGCTCGCCCGAGCGCGGGAGCCTCATCAACAAGCGCGGGAGCCTCATCAATACGTCAGGGTGAGCGAGAGGAAGGCCGAGTAGAGCGTGTCGTACGGGAACGACTTCGTCCTCTCGAGACCGTTCGGCCCGAACCGGAACGTCGTCTCCGTGTAGACGTCACGCAGGCCGCCGCCCGCCTGGAGCGCGGCGGCTCCGGCGGTGATCATGACGTTCTCGATGAGGAACGGCCGCCAGCGCGCGCCGATGCTCCAGTCGATGCCGATGTTGTCCCGGATGTTCGGCTGGAAGAGGAGCCGCTCGAGGACTTCGGTGTGGTGGAAGCGGAGGAAGTTGGCGTTGAGGAACATCTTGAGCTTGGGCGTGACGTCGATGTCGGTGCCCACGTTGAGCAGGAAGAGCCCGGGGTTGACGAAGTTCGACTGGCCCTCGAGCTTGCTCGGCCGGAGACTGGGGACGAGGCTGTTGCGGCCCTTGAGCTCCAGTCCCGTGCTGGTCAGGGGCAGGCCCTGGCGGACCCAGTAGCTGAAGCCACCCCCGGCGAAGTTCGGGTTGTCGAGGATCATGTCGAACCCGCGCGCGGTGGAGTCGTCGGGCTTTCGATCGCCGGAGGCCCAGAAGAAGGCCACGCGCGGCCGCAACCAGTCCACGTCGACGGAGAGCTCGAGCGCCGCCATGTCCGCGCTGATGGACTGAGACCGGCCGCTGATGGGGTTCCGCCGCTCGTGGCCCACCACGTGATAGTAGGAGTGCGTCAGGTTCAGGCGGCCGATGTGGCCGTCGCCATTCCAGCCCAGCCAGAACGCGTCCACTTCCTTTTCCGCGAGCGTGCCGACGGGAGCGGGCCGCACCAGGAAACCGTTCTCGTCGAAGTGCTTGCCTCCCGCGTCGTGCAGGTAATGGCCATTGAACATCAGCGTATAGCCGGGCCAGATGAAGTCCTGCCGGAAATAATTCAGGATCCCGAGGTGCTGGCCGCGGGTGTCGAACACGCGGTTCAGGCCGCTGTTGGTGTCCTTCTCGAGCGGGCGAAAGTAGACGATGTTGAACTGGTTGCGGTTGGAGCCGAGATTGCCGAAGAGCCGGCCGCCCAGGTTGTCGTCGCTGAAGATGAAGCCGCGGAAGTCGCTGGTGAACGGCTGGATGCCGACGCGCGACGAGACGAAGTCGTAGTTGGGGCTCAGGTCGCCGAGG
>Ga0209761_1001923_pt1 | contig 13540 bp, 10 predicted proteins | sample GraSoi013_1_40cm_4_FD_185818 | JGI IMG/M metagenome (GOLD analysis project Ga0209761, IMG submission 185818) | Grasslands soil microbial communities from the Angelo Coastal Reserve, California, USA - Sample 09_25_2013_1_40cm (SPAdes) (version 2) | ecosystem: Environmental > Terrestrial > Soil >... | reverse complement strand
TCAAAGCGCCCAGTTGACTGGCGCTATGTCGTTCGGTTGCTCCGACCGGGTCCCGTGCTCGTGCCGGTTTTCCGCCCGTGAAAACCTTTGTGCGCCTCCGAATGGTTAGGCGGCCCGAAGATGGGCGCAGCGTCGGGCGTCACCGGCATGTCGATCAGAAACTTCAACCGGTCAGCTCGATGATCTCGTCTTCCGCAAGGCTGGCGGCGTAACGCAGGGCTTCGTCGATGTCCGCCGCTTCAAGGTAGGGGTATGCGCGGAGGATCTCGTCGCGACTCTGGCCGGCGGCCAGCAGCCCCAGCAGTCGCGACACGGGGAAGCGCAAGTCGCGGACGCATGGTTTCCCCGTGCAGACGTCAGGGCGTGTCGTGATCCGCGTGAACTTCATTGGTCGCCTCGGGGCCAGTATAGCGCAACGCCGTTTCCTGTCGGCGAAGACCCCCGGGCAGCCGGCTGCCCCCAGAAGGTCCGCGTTCGGTTCACGCCTCCTCTCCGCGCGCTCTGGCACTGTCACTATTCCCACGCTTGACACGTCTCCTAATTAACCATATGTTTGGTTGAAATCGACCGCGAGGGAAGACGCCAGATGACGTCCGCAGCTCGAATCGGAAGCCACCGCGCCCGCCGCCGCGACGCCGCCGCCACGCGCGACGCGCTGCTGGCCGCCGGCACCGAGCTCTTCGCCGAACGCGGCTATGACGGCGTGCCGGTGTGGGCGATCGCCCAGAAGGCCGGCGTCAACAAGGCGATGATCAACTATCACTTCGGCGGCAAGCGAAAGCTCTACCGCGCCATCGTGAGCGCGACGTTCGGCGAGATGGTCGCGAGCGTGGAGCGGCTCGCGGAGTCGCCACGGCCGGCGCCGGAGGTGTTGCGCGAGCTGATCGCGGCCATGGGCGAGATCGCCACGCGGCGCCACCCGCACTTCTGCTCGATGATGCTGCGCGAGGTCCTCGCCGGCGGCACGCACCTGGACCCGGAGCTGATCGACAAGCCCGCGCGGATCCTCGGCGCCGTGCAGCGCATCGTGGCGCGCGGCGTGAGCAACGGGGACTTCCGCCCCGTCGATCCGCTGCTGACGCATCTGAGCCTCGTCGGCAGCCTCGTGTTCTTCTTCGCCACGGCGCGGTTCCGCGAGCGTGTGCTCGCCAGGCGGCGCCCGGCGATCAAGCCGCCGGACGCCGCGGCGTACGTGAAGCACATCCAGGACCTGCTCACGCACGGGCTCGCGGCCGAGCGTCGCAGCGAGACGCGTCGCAGCGCGAGACGCGGCGCATGAGCGCGAGACGCGGCGCATGAGCCCGCGCCGACGCCGGGTCGCGATCGTCGCCGTGCTGGTGGCCGGCCTCGCCGGGTTCGCCGTGTGGCGCCTCGTCCTCGCGCCGCCCGCCGTGCCGCCGGGCGTGATCGCGGTGAGCGGGCGCATCGAGGGCGACAATTCCGCCGTGGCGGCGAAGACGTCAGGGCGGATCCGCGAGATCACCGTGCGGGAGGGCGATCCGGTCGAGGCCGGGCAGGTCATCGCCGAGCTCGACGACGAGCAGATTCGCGCGCGCGAGGGGCAGGCGTCGGCGGCCGTCCGTCAGGCCGAGGCGCGAGTGCGCCTGGCGCAACACCAGATCACCGTGCTGAACGAGCAGTTGCAGCAGAGCCGGTTTGGCGTGGATCAGGCGCGCGCCGACGCGCAGGGCCGCGTCAGCGAGGCCGAGGGGAAGCTGGCCGCCGCCGAGGCCCAGCTGGCGCAGGCCGAGGCCGCGCACACCCAGGCGAAGTGGGACCGGGAAGCCATGGGCCGGCTCTTCAAGCGAGAGCTGGTCGCCGAGCAGGAAGCGCGACGCGCCGAGAGCGCCGAGGACGCCCAGGCGGCGGTGGTCGCGGCCGCCCGACGTCAAGTCGAAGCGGCACGCGGCTCGCTCACGGCGGCGCAGGCGAATCTGCTCAACCCGGCCATTCGCTCCTCCCAGGTCGCCGCGGTCCAGGGGCAACTCCTGCAGGCGGAGGCGGACATCGCCGCCGCGCAAGCCGAGGCCGAGCGCGCGCGAGCCTCGCTCGAAGAGGCGCGCGCCAACCGAAAGGATCTCCGTGTCATCGCGCCGTTCACCGGGACGGTGGCGACGCGCACGGCCGAGCCGGGCGAGGTGATCATGGCGGGCACCCCGGTCATCACGCTCGTGAACCTGGCCGAGGTCTATCTGCGAGCGTTCGTGCCCGAGGGACAGATCGGGCGTGTCCGCCTGAGCCAGGCGGCGCGCGTCTACCTCGACTCCGATCCGGCGAAGCCGATCGACGCGTACGTGCTGCGCATCGACCCGCAGGCGTCGTTCACGCCGGAAAACACCTACTTCCGTGAGGACCGGGTGAAGCAGGTGATCGGCGTGAAGCTGCGGCTGCGCGGCGCCGTCGGCTTCGCGAAGCCGGGCATGCCGGCGGACGGCGAGATCCTCGTCGATGGTGCCCAGTGGCCCCCGCGGCCGACGCACCGATGAGCGAGCCCGACGTTGCCATCCGCACCCGGGCGCTGACGAAGCGCTATGGGGCGCTCGAAGCGGTCCGCGGCATCGACCTCGACGTGCGAGCCGGCGAGATCTTCGGGCTGATCGGGCCGGACGGCGCCGGGAAGACCTCGACGTTCCAGATCCTCGGCGGCGTGATGGAGGCGACGTCCGGCGCCGCCGAGCTGCTCGGTCAGCCGGCGCGACGGGCGCGGGCGTATGTCGGCTACCTCACGCAGGTGTTCAGCCTCTACCCGGACCTGAGCGTGGCGGAGAACCTCCGCTACGTCGGCGAGCTGCGGCGCGTGCCGGTGCCCGAGATCGAGCGGCGCGGGAATCGCTATCTCACGATGTTCGGGATGGAGCGCTTCACCGGGCGGCTCGCGGGACGGCTCAGCGGCGGCATGAAGCAGAAGCTGGCGCTCGCCTGCGCGCTCGTGGCCGAGCCCCGCATTCTCCTGCTCGACGAGCCGACGACGGGCGTCGATCCGGTCTCTCGCCGCGAGTTCTGGGACGCGCTCGCGCAGCTCTCGAGCCAGGGCATGACGATTCTCCTGGCGACGCCGTATCTCGACGAGGCGGAGCGGTGCCATCGCGTGGCCCTCATGCACGACGGACGCCTGCATCGGACCGGCACGCCGGCCGAGCTGCGCCAGTCCCTGGGGCTCGAGCGTCTGGAGGTGCGCGCGCGCGACCTGCGCCGGGCGGAGACCGCCCTGGCGCAGCGCGACGGGATCGTCGATGTCCAGCGGTTCGGCGACCGTCTCGACGTGCTGGTGCGCGAGGTGCAATCCGGAGAGCGTGCGGTGCGCGACGCGCTGGGCGACGCCGTGGAGAGCGTGCGCGCGGCATCACCGACGCTCGAGAACACCTTCGTCGCGATCCTGCGCGGCCTCGCGGGCGACACGCGCGTGCCGCCGTTCCCGGACCGCCGCGACCACGCGCGGGCCGACGAGCCGATCGCCATGGGCGCGCGTGGTCTGCGCAAGACGTTCGGCGAGTTCGTCGCGGTCAAGGGCATCGACCTCGAGGTGCGCTACGGCGAGGTCTACGGCCTGCTCGGCGCCAACGGGGCGGGGAAGACGACGACCATCAAGATGCTCTGCGGCCTGGTGGAGCCGAGCGAGGGCGAGGTGCGGCTTGCGGGCGAGGTCGGCGCGCTCCGCTCGGAGGGCGTGCGGCAGCAGGTCGGCTACATGTCGCAGAAGTTCTCGCTCTACGACGACCTCACCATCAACGAGAACCTCGACTTCTTCGCCGGCGTCTACGGCGTGTCGCCGGATCGGCGCGCGGCCCGCAAGCGCTGGGTGCTCGAGTTCGCGGGCCTCGAGGGCCAGGGCGGTCAGGTGACGGGCAGCCTGCCGGGCGGGTGGAAGCAACGCGTGGCGTTTGGCGCGGCGATCATGCACGAGCCGCGCGTCCTCTTCCTCGACGAGCCGACGTCGGGCGTGGATCCGATCGCCCGCCGCGCGTTCTGGGCCATGATCAATCAGCTCGCGGACCAGGGCGCCGCGATCCTCGTCACCACGCACTACCTGGAAGAGGCCGAGCAGTGCAACCGGCTGGGGTTCATGGTCGCCGGCGAGCTGGTCGCGGAGGGCACGCCGAGCGGCGTGAAGGCCGCGCAGGGCGGCCGCGTGCTCGAGATCTACGCCGACGAGCCGCTGCGTGCCGTCGCGCTGCTCAAGACGGCGATGGAGCCGTGGCGCGTGTCGCTCTTCGGCGATCGGCTCCACGTCATCGTCGACGGCGACGCGCCGTCGGCGGCGCGTGAGCTCACGGCCAGGCTCGCGCGCGATGGCATCCGCGTGCTCGACGCGCGGGAGGAGGACTACTCGCTGGAGGACGTCTTCCTCGTCATCGCGGAGAAGGGCGCCGTCGCCGCCTGACGGCTGGCCGCATGCGACGCATCCTCGCGCAGGCCCGCAAGGAGCTGACCCAGCTCGTGCGCGACCGTCTGGCGCTGGGGCTCGTGCTCGTGTTGCCGCTGTGCCTCACGGCGCTGCTCGGGACGTCGATCTCGCTGACGGTGACCGACATCCCGATCGTCATCCAGGATCTCGACCAGACGCCGCTGTCGCGACGGTATGCGGACATGTTCCGCAGCTCGCTCACCTTCCGCGTCGTCACGCTGCCACCGGCGACGTCGCCGGCGACGATGCTGGACTGGGGTTGGACGCGCGCGGCGCTCATCATTCCGGAGCATTTCGAGCGCCAGATCCGCCGCGGGCGGCCGGCCGAAGCGCAGGTGCTCGTCGACGCCACCGACGGCAACACCGCGCGGCTCACGCGGGGCAGCGCCAGCGCGATCACCCGCGCCTTCGCGCAGCAGCTCGCCCAGACGGGCACCAGCGCCACCATCCGGACGGGCACCAGCGCCACCATCCAGACGGCGACCCGGCTCTGGTTCAATCCCGGCCGCGAGCCCGGCAAGTTCTACGGTCCGGGGTTCCTCGTCCTCGGCCTGTCCATCTTCCCGACGGTGATCGCAGCGCTCGCAATGTCGCGCGAGGGCGAGCAGAAGACGATCCTCCAGGTGTACGTCTCGAGCATCTCGGCGCACGAGTTCCTGCTCGGAAAGATCCTGGCCGGCATGGCGATCGGGCTCGCGCAGTGCCTGCTGGGCGTGGGCCTCATGTACACGCTCTTCGGCCTTCAGTTCGCCGGCGATCCCACGCCGTTCGTCGCCGGCAGCGTGCTGTACGTCTTCTGCATGGCGGCCTTCGCGTCGCTCGTGGGCGCGGCCATCCCGAACCAGGCGGCTGCCGTCCAGGCCGTCGCGCTGGGAGGCTTCCTCCTCTCGTTCCTCCTCTCCGGGCTGATCTTCCCGATCGAGAACATTCCCGACGGCCTGCGGTGGGTGTCGAATCTCGTCCAGGCGCGCTACTACGTGGTGATCGTGCGCGACGCGTTTCTGCAGGGCGGAGGCTGGCCCGCCGTGTGGTGGGCGGTGCTGGCGGTCGGCGCGATCGGCCTCGTGTTCTACACGCTCGCCTGGCGATCGATGCGCCGCATGCAGGTGAAGGCGTGAGGCGCGTCTGGAGCGCGCTCTTCGGCGGGCGCTTCTGGGCGCTGGCGCTGAAGGAGCTGCGGCAGATCCGCCGGGACCGCCGGCTCACGATCTCGCTCATCGTGCCGCCGACGCTGCAAGTGCTGCTGTTCGGCTTCGCGCTGGACTCCGACGTCCGGAACCTCAAGCTCGGCATCGTCGACGAGAGCCGCACGCTCGAGAGCCGCGAGCTGATCTCCGTGCTCACGCAGAATCGCACGTTCCGGCTGGCCGGCTCCTACCCGACGGCGGCGACGCTCGGCGAGGCGCTCAGCATCGGGCGGCTGGATGTCGGCGTCGTGGTGCCCTACGACTTCGCCCGGCGGCGCATGCGCGGGCGTCCCGCCACCGTCCAGGTGCTGCTGAACGCGGCGAACGCGAACACCGCGCAGATCGCGCAGGGCTACGTCGAGGGCGCCGTCGCCTTCCTCAACCGCGATGTCAACAACCGCGATCTCAACGGAGGCCGGGCGGCGCCCGTCGAGCTGCGCACGGCGTTCCTGTACAACCCCGGCCTGGTCAACGCCTGGTTCGTCGTGACGGGCGTGTTCGGGACGCTGATCATCCTCAACGGCTCGCTCGTCTCCGCGGCCACGATGATCCGCGAGAAGGAGCGCGGCACGGTCGAGCAGCTGCTGATGACGCCGGCGAGCGCGCTCGAGGTGGTGACCGCGAAGATCGTACCGCTCTTCGTCCTGCTCATGGTCATGGTCGCCCTCGTGCTCGCGGTGGCCCGGCTGGTGTTCGGCGTCCCGCTCCGCGGCAATCCGGCGCTCGTGCTCGCCGCCTGCGCGTGCTGCGTGCTGACCGGGATCGGCCTGGGCACGCTCACCTCGACGTTTGCCCGCTCGGCCAGCCAGACGCAGCTCATCAGCTTCTTCATCAACCCGCCGCTCGCGATGCTGTCCGGCGGGCTGACGCCGATCGAGGCGATGCCGAAGTGGGTGCAGCCCGTGACGCTCTTCAACCCCATCGCGCACTTCGCCACGATCGCGCGCAGCGTGCTGATCAAGGGCGGCGGCCTCGATGTCGTCTACCCGAACCTCCTCGCGCTGATCGCCCTCGCGAGCCTCTTCGTCGGCATCAGCGCCTGGCGGTTCCGCCGCCAGCTCAGCTGAGTCGAACGCGCCTTCAGCTCACCACTTCGACGACCGCGAAGAGCTGCCTGTGCCACCACGCAAGGCGCGCCGCGCGATCGGCCTGGCGTCCGCGAAGCGGAGCATCGATAGTGGGCGCCGGAGCCCAAGTGGGGCCCGACTTGCAGGCTCAGCGGCTTGTTCGGCTGCTACGCCGCCGCCGGTGCTTGAGGCCGCTGTGATGTGATGATGTACGCGTGCTTGACGGTCAGGCCGAAGAAGTTGCTGTCTCTCACTTCGACACGGCCATGCTCAATCTGAATCGTACGGTTCAGGGCCTGGACGGCGGCGTCCTGGGGATCGATAACGACGATCCGCGAGAGGCTAGTCAAACCCTGCTCGCCAAGTCTTGACTTGATTTGGCCGACGAAATAGTCGACAACGCTTCGCTTGTCTTCTCCAGCCCACGGAGCAGAGACGATCAAGTCCCAACGATCGGGAGCGTCTTCGCGCATGAAGAGGGCGAAGAGCGCGAAGGGCCCCTTCTCCTCGGCAATACGCGATTCGAGTTCGGCGAACTTCTCTGTGAGTTCGGGCACCGTCATAGAACCGCTACTAGCTCCTCGGCTGCTTGAATCATTGCCGTTGCGTCAGGTTGCTGCACCGTGCAACCAGCCGATAATCGGTTACCGATCCGGAGTCGTCAGGCGATCGAAGACGTCACGTGCGGGCCGCGCCCGGCTGGGATCGCGGCGATACTCGGCAAGCCGCTCTTCAGCAAGGGTCAGATGCGACTCCGGCACTGGGACCTGTTCAGCCTTCGAGAGGGAGCTGAACCCCGTGGGCTCGGCGGGGACAGGAGGCTGCGCTTCTCGCTTGCGCTTGCGCGATCGGGAGGCCACGCCGTCACTCTACGCACCGGGATATTTCGTGTCAACGTGCGCGGAAGAATACAGCCGCTCAGCTCGCGCGGCGGAAGAGGGCATAGCGCTCTGCCAGGAGTCGATCTCCTCCAGCACGTCGAGACGCACTCTCACCTCGAGGTCGGGTGTGACGCACATGTTCCAAACATGTCGTCTACGGCTCTCCGCGTCAGCTACAAGCCCATTAATCCCCGAGGTCGTTCCACCCCTTTTGACCCCTGAGGCGTATACCAGGTCGAGCATGGATGAGCGCGCGTTCGCCCGAGTGGCCGAGGACTATACCGGGCGCCGCCTGCGCCCACGAATCGGTCTTTCCGTCATGCCGCTGGAGACACGGCGCGAGGCGATCGTCGGTCTCGCCACCGAGGGCGATCGCCTCGGCTACGACGGCTTCTTCTTGCCGGAGACGTGGGCGTACGACATAACCGTACTGCTCGCCGAGGCGGCGGCGCGCACGACGCGGATCACGCTTGGGACCGGCATCCTCGGCATCTGGAACCGCAGCGCGGCGACCATCGCGATGGCCGCGGCGACGCTGCACGCGATGTCGGGCGGACGCTTCGAGCTCGGCCTCGGCGCCAGCACCCCGCAGCTCGCGGAAGGCCTGCACGACACGCCGTTTGAGCCGCCGGTGCCGCGCATGCGCCGGACGGTCACGCAGATCCGTGCACTGCTGCGCGGCGAGCGCATCCCGCTCGCGGTGACGACGAACGCCCGCGCGCTCAAGCTCAACGTGCCGCCGGCGCCCGGGCTTCCGATCCACGTCGCCGCGCTCGGCGATGCGATGACGCGGCTCGCGGGCGAGCTGGCCGAGGCGTGGGCGCCCTTCCTCTATCCGTGGTCGCAGCTCGCAACCGGCGTCGAACGGCTCCGCGAGGGCGCGACGCGGGGTGGCCATCCGGATCGCCTCCCGGAGATTCATCCCACCGTGCCGGCCGTGGTGGCCGACACCGACGCGAAGGCGCGTGAGGGCGCGGCGTGGTTCGTCTCCTTCTACGTGACGACGATGGGCACGATCTACCGCGACTCGCTCACGCGACAGGGCTACGGCAAGGCCGTGGAGGCGGTGCTCGCGGCCAACGCGCCGAAGTTCACAGGCATCGTCCCGGCCGACGCGGAAGAATTACTCGAGCAACTGATCGTCTACGGCACCCCGCCAGAGGCACGGCGGAGACTTGGGCGCTGGCACGAGGCCGGTGCCGCCTTCCCGGTGTTGCTCCTCCGCCCGAACCTCACGCCGGAGGAGCGCGCGCTGGCGCTCGAGGCCTTCCGCCCGATGCTACAGTCGCCGCGGGCGGGGTGACCTGGGCCGCGCAATTTCGGGACGCACCTTCACCTCACATCTTTTTGAGTGCTTCAAAAACCCCGGTCATCGTTTGCGAACTCGTACGTGACGCGGAACGCCGTCACGCGACCCGGGGTATCCTTCAGGAGCAGATACTCGGAGACGAACTCTTTCGTCTCGCCCGGCTTAAACGTGGCCGGGAGGAACAGCGGGCACTGCAGCAGCGCCAGGAAGCTCGCGTCGGCTTCCGGCGTGATCCGGTGACCGACCCGGGTGGTGACCTCGTGACCCGACACGTTCTTGGCGCGCACCGTGACGCGGAACGATTCGCCCGGCTTGGCGCGGATCTCGGCCGGCGTTGTCGTGACGTCGAGCGCCGGGGTCCTGGCCGCGGACGCACTTAATCGCACGGGAATCGCTCCGCCCCAGTCCAGGACGAGTCGCCAGCCTCCGTCTTCCTTCACCAGCTCGAAGGTCTCTTTTCCCTCGACGACCGGCAGTTTTCGGCGTTCATGCAGCTCGTCGAGCTTGCGGCGGATGTCGGCGCGCTCCGCGTCCGACAGCGCGTCGAGGGCCGTCTCGTCCCAATCGTGCGCCAGCGTCCGGATCTCCGGCGCGTTGGCGTCGGGCAGCGTGAGCTTGAGGCTCACGGTTGCGCGGCTCCCCGTGAGGCGTGTGTCAACGGGCTTCGCCTCGACGAACAACGCGAGATGTCGGATGATGTCCAGCGCGAAGCCAGTGGGCGCACCGACCTGGGCCCGGACGGTCTCTTCGTCCTTCGCGCGCCGATCGGTAGCGGAGGCGAGGCGATAGATCGCTGCGGCGTCGTACCGGTAGATCGCGCGACCGTACTCGACCGCGATGTCTTCCGGCGCTGGCGACCGCGCGCAGCCGACGGGGAAGAGCAACACGACCGCCGCCGTGATGAACGCAGCTCGCCGGATCGCGATCACTCCAGGAGGCTCTCGATCACGGGCACTTCGCCTCTATCGTGCGACTGATCTCCTCAGGCGAGGCAAAGACGATGGACGCCCGATCGCCCTGCATGCCCGCTGGCAGCAGCACCGGCTTGCCTCGGGACGGCCCCATCGGGCTCGAGTCTGTCTTGAAGCGCAGGTTGAACTCCCAGAGGGGGATGGTCCGGCCGTCCTCGGTGGTCACGTGGTAGCCGTCGCCGCAGTGGCGGATTGCCTTCACACGACGCTCTGGGCCCAGTGTCTTGAGGTCGGAACGCGCGGACGCCATCATCCCGCCGCCTGCCGCTGTCGGCGGAGCCTGGCCGGCGGCGACTGCCTTCAGGTACGCGATGAGGTCGGCGCGCGCTCGCGCGTCCTTCAGTCCGGGGAACGTCATGAGGTTGCGCGGGACGACGGTCTGAGGGTCCTCGAGCCAGCGGTCGAGCGTCGCCGCGTCCCAGACGACGGCGGCGTGCTTGAGCGGCTCGGAGTAGCGCGTGAACCCCTCGGCGTTCCCGGCGCGCCGGCCCCACACACGCGCGAGGCTCGGACCCGTGAGGTGGACGCCTGGCTCCACTGAGTGACAGGCGACACACTGCCCGAACACCGCGGCCCCGCGGCTCGGGTTGCCCTCCAGCGGCTGTCCCGCGACGGGCGAGACCGGGCCGAGCGATAAGCTCGCCAGAAGGACGGGAAGGACCACGCGGGCAATCCTCATTGCGTTCTCCCTCTCGGCGCGCCGGCGCGGCGAGGAGCCAGCGGACGTTCGCTCGAAGACGGGCCATGGACTCCGTGTTATAGTAAGCGAGCCATGAATCGTTGGCGCGCTGTGGTTGTCGTGATCGCCGTCGCCGTGTGGGCCTTGTCGGCCCCGCTCGCCATGGCGTCGAACAACTGCACGGCGATGGGGGCGATGTGCGAGGGGCCTTGTGGAGTCGCGTCCTGCGCGACCAGCAACGTGCCCGTCAGCAACATACTCCTTGCGGTGGCCAGCGTGTCGCCGCGGCCCCCAGAAAGCTTTCCCTGCGCGCTCCTGGCCCTGCCTGATCCGCCTCCCAGAGCCACTCTCCTCTTCGCGTAGCTCGTAGTCTGTCCGCGTACTAGACCGTTTACACGCGTAGGCATCTATCCGGAAGAGCGCGCACGGTTGCGCTCAACCGCGAGAGGAGCACGTGATCAACTGGCTGATCGAGGTCGCGCTGCGGAATCGTTTCATCGTGATCGCCCTCTTTCTCTTGATCGGCGCCTGGGGGTACTGGGCGCTTTTGACCACGCCGATCGACGCGATCCCCGATCTCTCCGACAACCAGGTGATCGTGTTTTCTGACTGGTCGGGCCGATCCCCGCAAGAGGTCGAGGACCAGATCACGTATCCGTTGACGGTCAGCCTGCAGGGGCTTCCCGGCGTGCGCGTGGTGCGCTCCGCGTCCGCGTTCGGCTTCTCGATGATCAACGTGATTTTCGAGGACTGGATTGACCTCTACTTTGCCCGTTCTCGGGTGCTCGAACGGCTCCAGCTGTTGTCGAAATCGCTTCCACCGGGCGTCGTGCCCACCCTCGGGCCTGACGCGACGGGCGTGGGCCACGTCTTCTGGTACACGGTGGAAGGCAAGGGCCAGTCGCTCCGCGACCTTCGCTCCATTCAGGACTGGTTCATCCGCTACCAACTCAACGCCGTGCCCGGCGTGGCTGAGGTGGCGAGCATCGGCGGCATGGTCCAGCAGTACCAGATCGACGTCGATCCCAATCGCCTTCGCGCATTCAAGATTCCGCTCTCGGCCGTCGTCGATGCCGTGATGCGGAGCAATCGCAACGTCGGCGGCAACGTCGTCGAGGCAAGCGGCACCTGGACCGTGATCCGCGGCCTCGGGTTGATCGAGGGCGTCAAGGACATCGAGCAGGTCGTGGTGGGCGCCGAGGGGGGTGTGCCAATCTTCGTCCGTCAGGTGGCGGACGTGAAGATCGGCGACGCCTTCCGCGTCAGCGCCCTGCTCAAGGGCAGAGATGAAGCCGTCGGGGGCGTCATCGTCGCCCGTTACGGCGTCAGCACGGTCGACGTGATCAACCGGGTCAAGGAGCGGATCACGGAGCTGGCAGCCGGGCTCCCGCCGGGGGTGAAGATCGTCGCGTTCTACGACCGCTCCGCGCTCATCGAGCGGGCGGTCCACACGCTCCGGCGGGCCCTCGTCGAGGAGGCGGTCGTCGTCACGCTCGTCAACGTCATCTTCCTGCTCAACGTGCGCTCGATCCTGATCGTGACGATCCCGCTCCCGCTCTCCGTGCTGATCGCCTTCCTCTTCATGCGTTACCTGGGCATCAGCTCCAACATCATGTCGCTGGCGGGGATCGCCATCGCGATCGGCGTGCTCGTCGACGCGGCCATCGTGGTCACGGAGAACGCCTACCGCTTTATCGAGAAGCGCGGCATCAATCCCCGGAACCGTCGCCGGGTGACCGAGACCGTGCTCGAGGCCACCCGCCTCGTCGGGCGGCCGATCTTCTTCGCGATGGTCATCATCATCCTGGCCTTCATCCCCGTGTTCGCCCTCACGGGTCAGGAGGGCAAGCTCTTCCACCCGTTGGCCTTCACCAAGACGTTCTCGATGGTGGGTGCCACGATTCTCTCGGTCACGCTCGTTCCCGTGCTCTGCAGTCTCTTGATCGGGGGCAAGATCCGCGGCGAAGAGGCGAATCCCGTCATGCGCGCGCTGGTCTCGGTCTACCGCCCGATGCTTGGCTGGGCGCTGCGCCATCGGGCGTTGACGCTGGGCATGGCCGTGCTGGTGGTCGCCGGGGCCGTGGCGCTGATCCCGCGCATCGGCAAGGAATTCATGCCGCCGCTCAACGAAGGCGACCTGATGTTCATGCCCGTCTCGGACCCGGCGATCTCGCTGCCGCAGGCCATCGCGGTCACCAAGAAGCAGAATGAGGCCATTCAGAACGTCCCCGAGGTGGCCTCCGTGGTGGCGAAGATCTCTCGGGCCGATACCTCCACAGACCCGGCGCCGGTCAACATGACCGAGACGATCGTGAGCCTCAAGCCGGAGTCTGCCTGGCGGCCCGGGATGACGCGCGAGAAGCTTATCGCCGAGCTGGACCAGGCCACTACGCTGCCGGGGGTGTCGAACATCTGGACGCAGCCGATCATCAACCGGATCAACATGCTGACGACCGGCATCCGCTCCGAGGTCGGAGTGAAGATCTTCGGCCACGACCTCAACGCGCTCCAGGAGCGCGCGCAGGCAGTCGCCGAGGCCCTCAAGAAGATCCCGGGCGCGGCGGATATCTACCCCGAGCAGGTGACGGGCGCGCCCTACCTCGACATCCGCGTGAACCGCGAGGCAGCCGCGCGGTATGGGATCACCGTGGGCGCCGTGCAGGACGTGATCGAGACCGCCGTCGGTGAGACGAACCTCACGCTCACGATCGAGGGCCGGCAGCGGTTCCCAGTGCGCGTGCGCTACGCGCCGCAGTACCGCGTCGACGCGCACACGCTCGGCAGCGTGCTGGTGACGGCGCCGAACGGCGTCCAGGTACCGCTCGGCCAGGTCGCGGAGATCCGCCCCGTCTCCGGCCCGGCGATGATCTCGAGCGAGAACGGCCTGCTCGTGGTGACGGTGCTCCTCAACGTGCGCGGGCGTGACGTCGGGAGCTTCGTGGACGAGGCCCGGCAGATCGTCGCCGACACCGTGAAGCTGCCCCAGGGGTCCTACATCCAGTGGAGCGGCCAGTACGAGAACGAGATCCGCGCCAAGCGGC
>Ga0209761_1001922_pt1 | contig 13542 bp, 14 predicted proteins | sample GraSoi013_1_40cm_4_FD_185818 | JGI IMG/M metagenome (GOLD analysis project Ga0209761, IMG submission 185818) | Grasslands soil microbial communities from the Angelo Coastal Reserve, California, USA - Sample 09_25_2013_1_40cm (SPAdes) (version 2) | ecosystem: Environmental > Terrestrial > Soil >... | reverse complement strand
CGATCATGGCAGCCAGTACCTGAGCGACGACTTTCAGGCCGAGATCGGTTAACTGCAGAGCCACGGTGAGCGCTCGCGCCTCAATTTCCGATCCCGCGAGGCGCGCATGGGTAAGTAGCGGCCCCCAAACTTCCTCTTCTCGTCCTGAGATCTCTGGCCAGTAACCTTCATCGGGCTCATTCTCGTAAAGCCGCTCGAGCTCCGTCCGATACTGCAAAGCATAAGCTTCAAGGGCCTCCTTTAATGGTGTCGCATATCTCAGCAAGACCTTCCGACGTGCCTTGCGCAGCCGCGCTTTTTCGAGATGCATCACGATTCCGCGGTCAAGCAGCGTGCCCCTAAAACCGCCGATCCGCGAAAGAACTTTGGGGCAGTAAACGCTGAAGTCACGCAGCTCTTCCCCGTGTTCCGTACAACGTGAGACAGTAGCTCCCCGTTTGTAGCCCGCATCGAAGATTGCAAGCAATTCCCGTGCGCGATCGCCATGGGTTTGCAAGAGAGCTGCCTCGTCAAGCAGCCAGGTCGGCCGGTCCCGGTCGATCTTGCGATATACGGCCGCAGCGCTGGGATCGACGCCCAGGTGGGCGCGCGCACACACGGGCTCGTGGTATTCGAGGGACGTGGTTTTGCCGCAGCCGCTGGTTGCGCTCTCATAGAGCAGGTACGGAGTGGTGTCGAAAACATCGAAGACGTAGGTGTTCAGACAAAACAGAGCCTCGACGAACGCCGCGTCTGCGGGCAAGTGGCGTCGGCGTGAGTAATAGCTTTCCAGATCGGCGATCAACTTTGCGGGGTTCACCGTGAGACTCAGAAGCCGTTCCCGCCGAGCGGCCTCCAGCGCGTTCACCTGTTTCTCCCGTGCCCTTCTCCGTCCCCTTTCGACCTCCGCCTCCACCACGTCCTTCGTCAGTCCCGGGATTTTGAGGGCAGCAATGCGGCCAGCGAGGAGCTTCCAGCGCAGTGGGGCCGTCACTGCGGCGACGGCCTCCACCGCCATGGCCGGATCTTGGTTCTTGTCCGCCTCCAGCGCCGCGACGGCAGCCTCTGCCTCCCTCTGCGCCGTTTCTGAGAATGGCTGAGCCGCTTCGAGCAACGCCCACATTGCCTCATCCCCGGATGCAACGATCAAGTCATCTGGGCCGTTGACACCTCCCACTTGTAGCAGGTTGGCAATCCTCACCGATGCCCCGCGTGCTTCAAGTTCCTCCGCCAGCGCGCGGCGGGCAGCTCGAACCTGTAGATTTGTTTGGGAGTTTGCGTCGAACAGAATGATAACAACTCGGCCGGACCAATTGATTCGGCGCAGGTCAGGTACGGGTCCGCGCACTTGTTGCCGGCCACCGCGGGGTCCGGGTTCGATTCCCACTTTCCCTCGCCATCCCCAGCAGCCGCCGGTAGCGACGACTAAGAGTTTCCTTCCCGCACGTGCTGCAAGCGCGGTGATGGCGAGTGCTGACTTCTCTGCCTCTACAACTACCACGGGGGCGGCTGTGTCGGCCAGCAGGGTGCCGGTCCCGGGTGGGAAGTACAGGTGCGGGTTGTCCCTATAGGCACAAACGTACTTGCACTTTACCTTGCCCGCCGCGTCGATATCAGGGTGGTTCCGCCTGAGCCGCGCAGTAACCCGCCGGCCAGTCTCGGGATCATTGTAGGGAAACACAATCCCCGACAAGTCGGACCCCGACAAAAGCTGAAATCCCTGCTCCCGCGCCTCCTGATCGCTCACACTGTGAACGCCAGCAACGGCGAGCAGATCTCGGCCGATCCCGAGCCGAGTGAAAATCACAACATGGTCCGGAGCCAGCAACAGGGACTGGCACTGAGCAGACTCTGAGCCTCGGTCAACTGACGCAGCGGTGTTAATCGCCATGCTTGCGATCCTTCGCTCCGGAATGCTCGGCCGCCTTGCCCCGTTTTGGGCGGCGGTTTAGAGACGGCAGCCCTTCGCACTGGATCCGTGCGAGCTCTGAACTACGCACGAAAACACGCGACCCGAGCCTGACCACTGAAACCGAGCCCTGGGCGATCTCCTTGCGCATGAATGGGAGACTAATTCCGCCTAAGAGCCGGCACGCCTCGGGCACCGAATACAACCTCTCAGTCTCCTCTGCCACGACTTGCATGCCTACGGTCTCCAATACTCCCTTGACCTCTGCTATAGACGGATATATCGTCTCCTTCGTCCTCGTTGTAAAGAGGATTGAGGAGCAAGAGGGTATGAAAAGGGGACACGGCAGCGAATGGAGATTGCATCGATCTACTGGACAATGACCCTACAGGGAGAACGGCTGTCCCCCAGGGAGCGACTCTCTGCCCTGCGGACTGGTTTCATCGCCTCACAAACAATTCACCACCAATACCAAATCAAAGATGACACCTTGCGGGGCAAGGGACCTAAGAGTTCGACGGACTTCCCGGCCGAGCATAGAGATCTCTGGCTCGAGTTTGCGAGTGTGCGCGATAAAGATAGTCTTCTTACCTTTGTCGAGCGGCATGGCCTTCTCGGATGCGGCCGTGAACGGCGCGAAGTGCGCGAAGAAAAGGAGCTCGGTGGTGCGGCCGAGCGCGTGACGTCCATCAGCCCGCCTGAGGGCGACGATGTCGAGCACGCCTTACGACACGTAAGGACGGTCAATGCCATCCGGCACCTCATCGGAGTGCTGCACACCGTACGAAGTGATGGCGTGCGTCATCTTGCTGCCGAACTAGCCGACGTTTACGGAAAGACCGACTTAGCCTTGGGGCCCGATCCCGAACAGTACGGTTCGCTCCCGAGGCTTCCGGGCGGCACAAGACAGGTTGCTGAGAAGCCGGTCAGCGAGGCGAACTACGCTATACGGTTCCTGATCAACGTGAACATGGAGAGCGTCCGGCCTGTCGTTTGTGCTTTCGCGGCTGGACGGTCACGCCCCTTCCTAACCTCTGACCGGCTGATTGATTTCATCTACTGGCAGCTCGCTCAGGAGCTCAGCGACGATCGAACGCGAAAGTGTAAGAGGTCGGACTGCCCAAGGGTCTTCCAGGCCAAACGTCGCGACCAGGTCTACTGCAGCCGACGTTGCCTTGATCGCGACAAAAGCCGAAGACGCTACGCCGAGGAAAGGGCAAGACGACGCAGAACGAAACGAAGGAGGTGAAAGATGGCAGTCTTTAAGCGAGGTAAGTATTACTACTACGGCTTCTGGTGGCGCGGCCGATTTCTTATGCGGAGCACAAGGCAGAGCAACCCTCGCGTCGCCCGCCAAATGGAAGCCGCACATCGCACAGCGCTGGCCAAAGGTGAGGTGGGCCTGGTCGAACGCAAGCCTGTACCTAAGCTCACAGATTTCTGCGCGGAGCGATTTGAGCCGTGGGCGCGCGCGAATTTCGAGAAATCGTCGCCCAAGACCTGGGTGGGCTGGTATCGGAACAACTTGCGCGCGGCCCTACGTTACAGACCGCTGGCGGAGCGGCGGCTCGATGAGATCACCGGGGAGCACATCGCCGATTTCGCAGCGCATCGCCAGGCAGAAGGCCTAAGGACCAGCTCCGTCAACCGTTCCCTTCAACTGTTGCGACGCGTTCTGCGGCTGGCAGTGGAATGGGGTGTGATTGAGTCAGCCCCAAAGGTCAAACTGCTACGCGGCGAGCAGCATCGTGAGAGGGTTGTCGGCCCTGAGGAAGAAGCACGCTACTTGGTCGTCGCGCCCGAGCCGGTAGCTTCGGTCGCGGCGGTCCTCGTTGATACAGGACTGCGCCCCGAAGAATGCTTCCGGCTGCGATGGGAAGCCGTTTCCTGGCTCAATGGTCGCTATGGGACGCTGCTGGTGACGCACGGGAAGACCGCTGCGGCCCGTCGGCTGCTGCCAATGACGACGCGGGTGCGGGCAATTCTCGAAGCCCGATGGCAAGCGGCGGGCAAACCGGAAGAGGGCTGGACCTGGCCGGCGCCAACCCGCAGCGGTCACATGGAACCTTCGACCCTGAAGAAGCAGCATTATCGGGCGCTCCGAGAGAGCAAGGTGCGCCCCTTCGTGCTCTACTCTCTGCGCCACACTTTCCTCACGCGGCTGGCCATGAGTGGCTGCGATGCCTGGACGCTCGCGCGAATCGCAGGACACAGCTCAATTGCCATCTCCAGCCGCTACGTACACCCGAACGAGGATGCTGTGCTGTCGGCAATGTCGCGTCTTGATTCGAAGCGGAGCATTCAAGAGCAGGTCGGCCCGGCCGCTTCAAAGATTCTTCCCGCGTGAGCGGTGGACGGACTGCTATAGGAACTGCAATAGCCCGCTGCTGCGATGGAGTGGTATGGTGTGGTATGGGTTCATCGTAAACGCCAATGGAACCAGTAAGTCTGGCGCGCCCGGAGAGATTCGAACTCCCGACCTTCTGGTTCGTAGCCAGACGCTCTATCCAGCTGAGCTACGGGCGCGCCGTTTGCGCCCCGGATGCTTTTGCGGGGCGCGGCGTTCCAGAAATACTAGCATGGCCAGTTGGAGGATGGAAGTTGGAGGTTGGTGCGCACGGTGAACAATCGCGCAGAGAGATCCTTGGCCCGAGAAGAGTCTTTGATCGGCTGGCTCGGCACGACAAGAAGGATCGAACTGCCTTGGTTTGGGAGTGAAAAGAAGAAGACCCCGGGCTCTTCAGGGGGGTGAAAGCCCGGGGCCGGGGGGTTGAGACAGAGGCAGGGCCGGAAGAAACTCTTTTGTACAGCGCTAATCCATCGAGGGCGAAACTAACAAGCAGAGCCTGCGCAGCTCCTCGTAGGTGAAAGCCATCGGCGCGCTGGGGTCGTTTTTCTCTACCAGGCCGAGGCTGGACAGGCGCGAAAGCCGCCGGAGCTCCGCGATCCTCAAACCGAGCAGGACGGCTGCGGAGCGCTCGTCAATGCGTTTTTGGTGATTCCCATCCACGGTCGTGACTTCTCTTCTTTACTTTAGCTAGGTGATGATGCTCACCCAATTGTCTTCTTCCACGGCCAGAATCATGGCCTTGTAGATATCCACGTCCCAGCCCTCGCCGATGCGGAAGCGCACCGCGTCGTTCGACTCGCCGACAATTGTTCCCCGGAGTGGCACCTTCAAGTCGCCAGCATTAATTTGCAAGACAACCGATTGGTTCATCCAGAATGCAAAAGGGCTTTCCATGTCTAATGCCCCCCTCAGATAGATCCTCAAGCGCGAGATGATTCTGAGCGGGAAGCGGGTGTCGCGGAATGGTACAGAGGCTCTAATCTCCTAGTAGGAAGGTACTGTTACCCGTTGCGGCACAAGTCCAGGAGGGTGAGAGGTACACGAGTACCAATTCGATGGTTCGTTGGGGCCATTGTTGAAGTCCAAGCGATTCGACATGTTAGGTGCATGAGTGCAATTTACCGCGCCCTGATCGAACCGCTGCTGGACCAAGTCCGCCGCATCCCAAAGCGCCGCGAGAGTCCCGCTCCAGATGGGTTGGGAGTGGCGCTGGGCGGAGGGTTCGCGCGCGGGTTCGCGCACGTGGGCGTGCTCCAGGTATTGGAAGAGAATCAAATCCCAATCTCCTACATCGCCGGCACAAGTGTGGGTAGCATCCTGGGCGGTGCCTACGCCAGTGGTGTTCCTGTGGCGCGGATGGCATCGATCTGCCGCAACATCCAATTCCGCGACTTTGGCCGCTGGAAGCTTTCCCGCCTGGGCCTGGCAAGCAATGACCGCATGGCCGAGCTGATTCGACGCTCCTTCATCGCCCTAACCTTTGAAGAGCTGATCATCCCCACCGCAGTGGTGGCCACCGATTTGGGCACGGGCGAGCCCTATGTGTTCACCAGCGGTGGACTGATAGATGCCATCCGGGCCAGTTGCGCCTTCCCGGGAATGTTTGAGCCGGTGCAGGTGGGTGAGCACTGGTTGGCCGATGGCGGCCTGGTGGCTCCCGTGCCCACGCGCCAAGCGAAGGATCTTGGCGCGCGCTGCGTGCTGGGCGTCTCCGTCGGCTTCAACAACTGGAACGGTAGCGCGCCGGTGAACCTATTTCAGGTGGTGAGCCGGGCCGTCTCAGCAGCACAGAAGCACCAGACCGAATCATGGTCGTCTTCGGCAGATATCCTGCTCGAGCCGGACGTCCAGCACATCGACTGGGATGAGTTCAATCGCGCCGATGAAGCCATCGCCGCCGGTGCCGCAGCGGCGCGCGCCGCCTTGCCGCGCCTGCGTCAACTACTGCGCTTGCCAGAGAAAACCAAGCCTGCCGCGCCCGATTGCCCGACCAGCGAGCCAGGCTGGAACGAAGGGACGGCTCGCTGACCCGCATGGGAAGTTGGCTCGCCTCAGTGGGCTCATTAGTGATGCTCTGGCAAGAATGCAACGAGAACCCTGCCGTTTTCTGTTACCGTATAGGGCGGAGTCTTCTGGCTGGCCAGAATGCCGCCGCGCCGGACTCCCACGGTTCTAACGGCGAGGGCGCTTGTTCGAGTCTCTCAAACACTTCTTTCACTTTGTCTATGACGTCCAAGGGCTGATCCACTGGGGCGGCACGCTTCTAGTTTGCACAATCGTTTTCATCGAAACGGGATTCTTCGTCGGCTTCTTCCTGCCGGGTGACTCGCTGCTGGTGACCGCGGGCATCTTTGCCGCCGCGGGGCATCTGGACCTGGCGTGGCTGCTGATCCTGGTACCGCTGTGTGCGATCGTGGGCGACCAGGTCGGCTACTGGATCGGAAGGAGGGCCGGCCAGGCGCTTTATCGCCGCCAAGACTCACTGTTGTTTAAGAAGCGCCATCTCGAGCACGCCCATCGGTTCTACGAAAGGCATGGCGGCAAGACCATTATCTTGGCGCGTTTCGTGCCCATTATCAGGACGTTTTGTCCCCTGGTGGCCGGTGCCGCGCGGATGACCTATAGCCAGTACCTCACTTACGACGTCTTCGGCGGATTGTTCTGGGTGGGATCGACGGTGCTGGGGGGGTACTTCCTCGGCAGGCTGGTGGGGCCCGAAATCCTCAGCCGGCGCATCCACTGGGTCATCGCTGTGGTCGTCTTCCTCTCGCTACTACCGGCCATCTTCGGCGTGCTGCGCGCGAAGTTCCAGAAACCTCAGAAAGTGACCACCTCTCTTTCCCCGCCCCAACCAGACGCGGAAGCCGGCCAAGACTAGCCGTGGCCGAGCTCTCCCGCACAAGCCCGCAACCTCCAGAGTCCGGGAGGGCTGTCAAGGCAATCATTTTTGACATCGGGCGGGTAATCGTGAGCGTCAACCTGAAACGCGCTCTGACCACGCTCGGGGGCGGCGCCAACCTCTCTCCCGAGCAAGTCTGGACCGCGATCGAAACCGATCCGCGGTGGCGTGAGTGGCAAGAAGGGCGGATCGAGCCGCGTGAATGGCACGTGCATCTCGCTCGCCGCCTGCAGTCCACACACACATTTGAGCAGTTCTGCGCAGCGTGGAACAGCGCCCTCGATCTGGAGCCCATCCTCGGCGAAGACCTGTTCGAGCAACTCGCTCGCCGCCACCGCTTGGTGCTGCTCTCGAATACGGATCCCATCCACGTAGCCTACCTGGAAGCAAACTTTCGTTTCCCCCGCTACTTCGCCGCTCGGGTCTATTCCTGTGCCGTGGGCGCCTGCAAGCCCGACCCGGTCATCTACAGGCGAGCCATCGTCGAGGCCCGCGCTGCTCCAGAGCAAGTCCTCTACATCGATGACGCTCGAGAATATGTCGAGGCGGGTCTCCAGGCCGGAATGCAGGTGCATCTCTTCGAGAGCGCCGGGCACTTACTCGATATGTTTCGCCGCCAGGGTCATCTGGAGGGATAAAGGGGCCCTATAGGCCCTCTGCCGTGGTCGTTCAGCCGCGACTCTGGAAGTCGCTTGGACAGGCCGACGCACCAGTTTCAAGCCGAAAGCACCTAGTGCAAGTAAAGATTCCTAGTACTAGTACTTGTATTCGTCTTCCGCGGATATTGGGCATCAAATAACCATTTTGATTTCAATGGGATACAAGAGATTCCGCAGGCGAAACTTTGGCGTAAGTCTTGCTAGTGCAATATATAAGCTTCCGCTTTTTGTGGGGGGAGGAATATGACTGAAGAACGTGAATTTGGGGAAGCGGTACGCGCGGGAACACCCACATGGCTGATTATGGCCATAGTTCTCCTGGGTGCTTTGTCAGGAATATCGTTTGGACTTGCGTGGAGCGCTTCGAACCAGGCTAGGCAGGCCCAAGAAGTCTTGGGCACTGAAATCAGAACAGTGAAGGAAGGCTTTGCCAAAGATTCGGGAGCGCTCCAGCAGCGATTGGCGAAGACCGAAGAGGTCAATACCGGGTTGCAGGGGGAACTCAGCCTGGTGACCAAGCGGCTGCGCATTACTCAGGGCGAGCTGAAGAAGGCCCGCCAAGAGGCGGCGCAAGCCCGTGAAGAGAATGCAAAGCAAATCGCCGCCATGGACAGCTCCATCAAAGGTGAGTTGGCCACAAAGGCCAGCGCCGAAGAGGTCAAAGCGGTAAGCAGCGAAGTCACTGTGGTCCGCGGCGATCTCGATACCACCAGGAAGGATTTCCAGATGGCGCGGAGCGAGTTGGGAACTCTGATCGCCCGCAACCATGACGAGATTGACCAGCTCCGTCGGCTCGGAGAGCGCGAGTACATCGAGTTCTCAGTGCAGGGCAAGGGCAAGCCGCAAAAGGTCGGCAATATCACCGTCGAGCTGCGGGGGACCAACCCGAAAAACCATCAATTCACCTTGGCCCTGGTGGTTGCAGACCTGCGTGTGGAGAAGCGCAACCGGACCGTCAATGAACCAATCTTCTTTTACACTCAGGGCGCGCGGCAACCCCTCGAGCTGGTGATCAACCAGGTGGGCAAGAACAAGGTGCTCGGCTACCTGAGCATCCCGAAGATTAATCAGACGACTTCGGGCAACTAACTGCTAGCCGGGCGATTTGCCCGGACAGATAAAGTGCCTCCGGCTTCGCGGGGGACAAGTGTCAGAGCCCTATGAAGCCGGACTCGGGGTAGTTGACGCTGCCATTTTTTGCCAGGGCGGTGCTGTACTCCGGCTCGAAGATTCATAACGCCCCTGCAGGATTTCCTCGCCGGCCATTTCGCCTGAATCGTTGCCGGTGGGCCTCCCAGTCGTGCTGCCTGCTCGACACCTGATTTTCTCGGACCTCGAGGGCACGCTGCTCGATCCCCACACCTCCTCCTGGTCTGCCGCTGAGGAAGCGCTCCAGGAGATTGAGCGGAGGGGAGTGCCTCTGATCTTCGTCACCAGTAAGACCCGCGCAGAATTGGAAATCCTGCGGCGAAAGCTGTCGAACGCCCATCCCTTTGTCACTGAGAGCGGCGGCGGGATCTTCATCCCAGAGGGTTACTTCAATCTGCATGTCGAAGGGGCCCAGCGTGTGGCCCGCTATCACTGTGTTTCGTTTGGCCGCCCCTATGCGGAGGTCACCGCGGCCCTCGAAGCAATTGCCGCAGAGGTGGGAGCCGATGTCGTGGGCTTCCACCAGATGAACACGCGGGAAATCGCACAGAATACCGGCCTTGGCCGGCGGCAAGCTGAACTGGCCCGCCAGCGCGATTTCGACGAGCCGTTTTTCTTCGCCGGCGCTAGCGAGAGTGTGATCAACAAGTTCGTGCAAGCCGCCCGGCATCGCGGAATGGAAGTCACACAGGCCGGGCGATTCTGGCATCTTTCTGCAGGTCATGCTGAGGGTCGCGCCGTGACTTACTTGGTGAAGCTCTACCGCAGGACTGTCCGTAGCCGGTTGCGCTCGGTGGCACTGGGTCATGGTTTAAACCACCTTTCTCTGCTTTCGGCCGTAGACCAGGCAATATTGCTACCCCAGCCGGACGGAAGCTTCGATAGCAGGGTGTTATCGCGGCTACCGCACGTCACCCGCGGCCCGGCCCCCGGCCCCACAGGATGGAACCAGACAGTCCTCCAAGTCTTCAAGGGTCGCTGAGTTACGGCGCAAGTTGGGAAGGCAAGTGGCAGGAGTGGGATACAGATTGCGCATGACAAGCCGCATACGCCACGGCAGCTAAGATCGGATGTGCTGGTAATACACTTAAGATACAACGGTTAGAAAAGCTGGGGACATCGGGGGAGGTTGGCACGCCACTTGCCCTTGCACCGCCGATTACGCTCTGGAATCGTCCCTCCGGGGCTCGCAACTTGGGCGCGGGTACTGGCCGGTTTTCTCGAAGCCACGAACCACGTGTGCGCTCACCAGGAGGATCTCCAGTATGTCGCTGCTCCGCCGACTCACCGTTCCCGCCAGCGAATCGCAACTGGCCGTGGCTTTGGCCTTAGCGGCCGTGGCTATGAGCTTAATGCTGTGGGCCATTGTCTGGCAATCTGACATCATTTCCTATCAGCGCGAAGTCATCCGTTGGATGTGGTCGTGGAAGTTCGGCGGCTAGATTGCCACACGCGTAAGAAACGTCACTACGGCAAAGACCCGTCTGACCTCTCGCCATACTGCGCCGTGACAGCGGCGGAATTCTTCGTGTTTCATTGACAGGTTTGATCTCCGCCTCTACTATGCAATCGTCCCTGCACACCGAGCGTAGTGCAGAAGCTTGTGCGGGTCGTCCAGGAGTCAACAACCGAAGAAGTGAATGAGATTCCCTCTGCAACAACAAGTGCAGGAGCACCCAGAGGAACAAGAGCCCGGCAGGAGATAAGGGATCAGCCCAGCTCTACCTTGCCGGGGAGCCGAATCGAGCAGCCCAGTAACCGTCAGGAGTAAAGAAATGAAAAGATGGAAGGAGAAAGTTCTGATCGCGGCGCTTGCCCTGGCAGCAAGCCCGCTTCTCACCACCCCCCAAAGCACCACTCCGGGACAGGCCAACAGGTCGAATCCCCAGACATCCAGCCAGAGCCAGGACCGAGTCCAGCGGCAGGAAAACCAACAGAAGCGGAACAGCCGACGAAGGCAACGGCGAAACCAAAGGCGTCGCCAGCTCCGGCAGCGGCGCGCACACACCCGCAAGAAACATCCGAGGCCTGCCTCCAGTGTGCGTCAGGGGACCCCAGCCGAACACGGGACGAGGATTTAAGCAAGGCGAGTGTAATCGACTCGCCCAGCAAAGGACCACCACGAACGGAGAGCCCTTCCAGGCTCTCCGTTCTTATTTTCAACGGCGAGAATTCGTGCCATTCGGAGTCTAGAAAGCGAATCGGGGAGCCTGGCAGCTCCCCGATTGGCCACTTTGTTGCTGCCGTCGCGGCGTCGTTAGGGCGTCGCCGGCGGCGCGCACCGCATGAGCGGTGTGTTCAAGTTTGGTTTCGTTCTAAGCCCGGTGGAGTCATTTCTCCTCCGTAGCCTAACTTCATGTCTCTTCTACTCCTGCGCTGGACCGATTGCAAGACATAAGATTTCGCGAGAGAAGTAAGAGGAACCCCTCGAACGGGATCGGAAAGACGCTCGCCGAAATTGGCGGCTGCCGCTAGCGGATGAAGAGGCCTTCGCGGAGCTGGTCGCGGCCCACAAACGTCTTCGAGGAGTGGAATCGGCTGAACAGGTTCTGAATTTCGCGATTCTGAAAGATGCGCTGCGCCGGGAACAGGGCAGGAGAAGGAAGGAGCTCGAAGTTCTGGACATTGACGACGCGGTAGCGGAAGAAGCAGTCCGGCTTGCGGCTGTGGAAGATGGCCAGGATGACGCCGCCCTCTTTGATAAGTTCGGTTAGCCGCGTTACCACACGCGGCACCAACTCGCCGTCCAGATAGTCAAGCAGGTCCCAGGCTAGCACGGCGTCGAAGGTGTCCGGGGAGTACTGCAAGCTGTTGCTCAGGAAGCGTTCGGCGCGCGCGGCGGGCGTCATCTCCACCGCGTCCATCCCCGGAGCTATCTCACGCAGGCGGTCCTCCTCAACCCGCAGAAACTCCTTCCAAGCCCCCAGCAGGTCTTCGGTGTACACCTTGAAGCCGCGCTCGACAAAGAAGCTGACCGTGGTCTGCCACACTGGCCCAAGATCGAGCAGGCTGCCATTGCCAATGCCGTTCAGGTGCCAGAGGAATTCCTTCAGGCCGTTGGAGAGGCGAACACCTAGCGCATAGGCGGGGCCGGATCGGTCACCCACCGGGGTGCCAGTGGGGTGTTTGTCTCCACCGGCGCTCGGTGTCGCAGCCTGGCGGTCGTGAGCCACGCGCAACTTGTTCAGCAGACCCATGACTTATTCCGGTGAATCCTCGGCAGGGTTGGAGAAGCGTCGCTTGGAATCGGTAGAAGTCGTCATCCCGCCGGCTCGCGCGGCGCGCGCCTCCTCGGCGCGAACGACATCGATCTTACCGTGAAACACCGCGCCCTCTTCGATGGAAACGCGACGGGTCACAATGTCCCCTTCGGCGTCACCGGTGCGCTCGATCTGCACCCGCTCGCGGCCACGGAGCGCGCCAGTCACCTTACCCTGCACGGTGATCTCGCGCGCATCGATATCCGCCGTGACGCGGCCATTGGGACCCACGGTCAAGTTTCCGTCGGCTAGGCGGATGGTGCCCTTCACCTCCCCATCAATGAAAAGGTCTTCGTTGCCGGTGAGTTCTCCTTTGATGACTATCGCACTACTGACATGGCCGGCTGCAGTCCGCGGTTCATTCGGTGACGTGGCCAGGTTCTGCGTCCGCTCGGGCGCTGGGGAAACCACACGATCACCTGGCGTGGGAGTTGGCTTGGGCTCGTCCTGTTTGCGCCACACAGAAACCTCCTCAAATGGGACGCCCCCGCCTGGGACACCCCCACCTTCAATGAGAGAGGGCTACTGCCGCGGGAATATAGTACAACGCGGCGGGCATGGCAACCTGAATTGGCGACCGGAGGGCTATGCCCGTGCCTGAGAGGCAACACTTGCCCTGGAGGCCCCAGGGATGGCACGGCTCCCGCACGGATACCTGCCGGTCGGCCGCAGGAGACTCTTTATGCCGCAGTTCCCAGAAGGCCACGAGGGTGCCCCATGTTTCGCGGAAGAAGATCTTGACCCCCTGGCGGGAGTGCCACCAGCCGTCTGGGTCGTAGTAGGTGTCCCGCGCGGGCGTCACCCGCACCTGAACCGCTGGAGGGAAGACCCGTCGAAAAATGTAGCGCGCGCGCCGGGTGTGATAATTCGAGGTTACAACGACAACGCGACGCCAGCCCCGCTCCACCACGAGCCGCCGCAGGGCTTGCGCTTCCTCGCGGGTGCTGTCGGATGTATGCGGGAAAACGACGACGGAGTTAGCCGGCACGCCCCGCTCAAGCAGGTCGCGCCGCATCAACTCCGAGATGCCAGCGTAGCGTCGAAGCTGGCGCCCGCTGGCGACGACGCGCGGCGCCCAGCCAGCGTGATAAAGCTCGGCCGCCCGCACCGCGCGATCGGCAAGGTAGTTGTCATCGCTCAGAAGGAGGATGGCGTCGGCGGCTTCCAGCGGCTCGTTTACCACCCAGAATTCCCCCGCAGCTCGCAGTACCGGTTGCCGCAGCAAGTACAACACGCCGCACAACGACAAGAGAGCCAAAAGCAGCACCAGCTTGGAAAGGATCCCGCCGTGCTGGCCGGATGTCATCCCCCAGCGTCCATCTGGCGCAGCCGCTCGG
>Ga0209761_1001921_pt1 | contig 13545 bp, 10 predicted proteins | sample GraSoi013_1_40cm_4_FD_185818 | JGI IMG/M metagenome (GOLD analysis project Ga0209761, IMG submission 185818) | Grasslands soil microbial communities from the Angelo Coastal Reserve, California, USA - Sample 09_25_2013_1_40cm (SPAdes) (version 2) | ecosystem: Environmental > Terrestrial > Soil >... | reverse complement strand
GCCGATCTGATCGCCGGGACGCACGGGCGGGGCTTCTGGATCCTCGACAACCTGAGCCCGCTGCGGCATTTGGCTAAGCTGATTGTTCCTGGCGGAGTCTTCCTCGTGAAGCCGCAGACCGCCATCCGTGTGCGATTCGGCACCAACGAGCCGACGCCGTGGCCGCCGGAGTTGCCGGCGGGGGAAAATCCGCCGGCAGGCGCGGTCCTCGACTACTTCCTGCCCGCGGATGCGTCGGGCCGCGTGATACTCGAGATCCTGGACGCGAGGAATAAGGCTGTGCGCAGCTACGCCAGCGACGACTCGATACTCACGCCCGACCCCGCGCGGGATTCCGCCTCTTATGTCCGCATTTGCCAGAAAAAGCCGACAGCCCCTGACTGTGGGCTGCCGCTCTATTGGCCCGCCCCGCGGACGCGCCCCTCGGCGACGGCGGGAATGCATCGCTTCGAGTGGGACATGCGCTATCAGCCGATCGCGAGTGACAGCGCTCAGAACGCGGGCGAGGTTCTCGACATCGGCGCCGTCCCGCACCGCAGCATGCACGCGCCGACTGCGCCATGGGCGCCGCCGGGACGCTACACCGTGCGGCTAAGCGTGAACGGCCGATCGTACACGCAGCCGCTGGTGCTCCGACTGGATCCCCGCGTCAAGACATCGGCGGCAGGACTACGACAGCTCGCCACGCTGACGACAGAGATGTACGAGGCGGCGGCCCGGGTGGCGGCTATCGACACGCGGACGATGCCTGATTCAGTGTCACGATTGTTCAAGCGCGCCAGTACTGCGGCGCTCGCTGCGGCGCTGGCGATGGATGGCGCGGATATCGCGCCTACGGCGGCACAGGTCGCCACGTGCGCGCGGGCGCGCGCACAGGTGAATCAGGTGATGGCGCTCCGGGCGAGGCTCGCGCGGAGACCTTGACTCGTCAGACAGCTGCAGCGCATGCCATGAGCTTCGGGAGCGTTCGGGTAAACGTGGTAGTACATGGCCACGACCATCGGTATGAAGACCACCGTGTTGTAGAAAAGATGCAGCTCCAGACTCGGGAACCATAACTGCAAGATGCTCGTCGGGGTGGCCGCGCCGAAGAACGGCCGGCCGGCGATGACCTGGGCCTGGAGTAGCCCCAGATGCTCGGCCCAGTGGGCGATCACGATGACCATGAACGCCTGCAGCGACCGCCTGTGCCACGGTCCATTGAGCCGGTCCAACACGCTGCTCACTTCGCGAGCATCCTTCTCTGATTCGCCAGGATCTTCTTTTGGTTGCTCAGCAGCTTCTGTTGGTTCCGCAATATCTTGTTCTGGTTTGCGAGGATTCGCTGTTGGTTCGCACGCGTCGCTGCCGCCATTTGCCTGCTCCTCCTTGAAGGTCCGATAGGTTATATCTGGCTTCGGAACTTGGCAACGGTCTTGAACCACGGATTTGTATGAGACGCCTGAGCATTCTCTTTCTTTTCGTCGTCACTACCGGTGCACAGCGCGGGCCTGCCGAGTTCGCTCGCTGGCAGCGCGAAGCGCGCGCGGTCACGATCATCCGGGACGACTGGGGCATTGCCCACATCTACGGCAAGACCGACGCGGACGCCGTCTTCGGCATGATCTACGCGCAGGCCGAGGACGATTTCAATCGCGTCGAGACGAACTACATCAACGCTATGGGGCGGCTGGCCGAGGCCGACGGCGAAGCGGCAATCTATCAGGACCTCCGCATGAAGCTGTTCATCAATCCCGACTCGCTGCGGGCGCAGTACGCGCGCAGTCCGGCGTGGCTCAAATCCCTGATGAATGCGTGGGCGGACGGGCTGAATTTCTTCCTTTATGAGCATCCGGACGTGAAGCCGCGGGTCATCACGCGGTTCGAGCCGTGGATGGCGCTGTCCTTCACGGAGGGCAGCATTGGCGGCGACATCGAACGGATCGACCTACGCCAGCTTCAGGCCTTCTACGACAGCACGACTGGTCCGACGACGTCATCCGACGATGACGACCCTGGCGGCTCGAACGGGTTCGCCATTGCGCCGTCGAACACCCTGAACCACCATGCCTTGCTGCTGATCAATCCCCACACGTCGTTTTTCTTCCGTGCCGAGCTGCAAGTGGTGAGCGAGCAGGGGCTCGACGCCTACGGGGCGGTGACGTGGGGACAGATCTTCGTCTATCAGGGCTTCAATGATCGCGTCGGTTGGATGCACACCTCGAGCGGCGTCGATGCGATCGACGAGTATCTCGAGACGGTCGTAAAGAAGGGCAACCGCTATTTCTATCGCCATGGATCGGCCGAGCGGCCCATGACGGTCGCAACGATCACCGTGCCGTACAAGACCGCGGGCGGGGCGGGCGGGGCGGGCGGGATGGCACGCAAGACATTCACCGTCTATAGCACGCATCACGGGCCGATCGTGAGACGCGTCGGGGACAGGTGGGTGAGCATCCGTCTGATGCAGGATCCGATTCACGCGCTGACGCAGTCCTACTCACGCACCAAGGCAAAGAGCTATCAGGCGTTTCGGCGGACGATGGAGCTGCACACGAACTCGTCCAACAACACGGTCTATGCGGACGCGGCTGGCAACATCGCCTACTTCCACGGCAACTTCATTCCGCGGCGCGACACGAGCTTCGACTGGACGCGGCCGGTGGACGGCAGCAATCCCGCGACTGAATGGCAGGGTCTGTTGTCCGTGGACGAGACTCCACACCTGCTGAATCCCGCGAGTGGCTGGCTCTACAACTCGAACGACGCGCCCTGGTGGGCGGCAGGGGGCGGTGCATCGAGCCCGCGCAAGGAAGACTATCCGGCGTATGTCCAAACGGGCGGCGGCACAGCGCGCGGGCGGCACGCAGTTCGGGTCCTGCAGAACACCAAGGACTTCACGCTCGAGTCACTGCGCGCGGGCGCGTACGACAGCTACCTCACGTGGTTCGCGGAACAGCTGCCGGCGTTGATCCAGGCCTGGGACAGTCTGCCGGCGGGCGATTCGCTCAAGACCAAAGTCGCGGAGCCAATCGAGCAGTTACGGAATTGGGACCTGCGCTGGTCGGCGGCGTCCATCCCCACGGCAGTTGCGGTCTTCTGGGGCGAGCGGCTCGGCGACCGATCGGGGCGCGGTGCCGTGCAGGCGCTCGCTGAAGCCGTCGACCGGCTCACCGCCGACTTCGGCGCCTGGAAAACGCCGTGGGGAGAGATCAATCGTTTTCAGCGGCTTACCGACGACATCGTCCATCCATTCACCGACTCAGGGCCGAGCATCCCGGTGCCGTTCACGTCCGCGCGCTGGGGATCGCTGGCCGCATTCGGCGCCCGCCCATATCCGGGAACGAAGCAATGGTATGGGACCTACGGCAACAGCTTCGTCGCGGTCGTGGAGTTCGGCGACAGCGTGCGGGCGAAAGCGGTGACCGCGGGTGGGGAGAGTGGTCATCCCGGTACGCTGCACTTCAATGATGAGGCCGTCCGCTACGCGGCGGGCGATCTACGGGACGTCTATTTCTATCGGTCGCAGCTCAAAGGGCACACCGAGCGCGAATACCATCCGGGGAACTAGAAGGGGCGTAGCCGAAGCCGGGTGGAGTTGAGGCCCGACCGAGTTTCCGTATCTTCTTGCCCCCATGAGCAAAGGCACAATCGCGATCTTGACCGGCGGCGGTGACGTCCCCGGTCTCAATCCAGCGATCCGCGCGATCACGATTCGCGCGTTGCGAGACGGGTACCGCGTCGTCGGCATTCGGCATGGCTGGGGCGGGCTGGTCGACTACATCCGCGATGCCAAGGCGGACAACAGCGACAACGTCCTCGAATTATCCGAGCCGATCGTCAATCGCGCCGGCCGCACCGGCGGCACCTTCCTTCATACGTCGCGCGTGCGGCCGAGTCATCTGCCGGACTCCCGGCTGCCGCCCCACCTCACCGGCTATAAGGAGAAGGTCAACGACATCACCAAGGACGTGCTGAAGAATCTCGAGCACATCGGCGTCGACATCCTGATTCCCATCGGGGGCGACGACACGCTCAGCTACGGCAAACGGCTACACGACGAGGGAGTGAATGTCGTCGCCATCCCGAAGACGATGGACAACGACGTCTTCGGAACCGACTACTGCATCGGCTTCAGCACCTGCGTGACGCGGACGATCGAGCTCACGCACCGCCTGCGCACGTCGGCCGGCTCGCACGAGCGCTTCCTGGTGATCGAGGTCTTCGGCCGCTATGCGGGCTTCACCGCGCTGCTGCCGACGATGGCCGGAGCGGCGGATCGGTGCGTGATCCCCGAGTACGCGGTCGAGGTCGAACATCTCGCGGAGCTGCTCACTCACGACCGCAACAAGAACCCGAGTCGCTACTCGGTGGTGCTGGTATCCGAGGGCGCGCGGCTGACGTCGCATGAAGGAATGAGCTTCGAAGGCGAAGAGACCGACATGTTCGGACACCGCAAGCTGGGCGGGATCGGCGATATCATCGGGAACGCCCTCAAAGAATCGTCCTCCAAGTACAACAACGGCCGGCGCATCGACGTCGTGAACCAGCGCCTCGGCTACCTGGTGCGCTCCGGCGATCCCGATGCGCTCGACTCGATCGTGCCGATGGCGTTTGGCAACCTGGCGCTCGATCTCGTGGGCAGGAAGCAGTATGGACGATTGGTCAGCATTCACCGCGGGTTTTACGACAGCGTCCCGATCGCGAGCGTGACTTCGGACAAGAAGGTCGTGGACGTGTCCAAGTACTACAACACCGAACGGCTGCGGCCGATCTACGAGTTCGATGGCGCGCCGCTATTCATCATGACTGGTGACGAACGACGAAAGCCGCGCGACTAGCGTTGTCGATGATGCCGTTGGCAAAGGGGCTTCGTAATGAGGAGCAATCCGATCACGCGAATAATGTGCTCAACGTAGGGCTCGTCGGGTTTGGTTTCGCCGGCAAGGTGTTCCATGCGCCGGTCATTCGGGCCGTCGAGGGACTTCGGCTGGCCGTGATCGTGCAGCGTCACGGCGACCCGGACCCGCGCTATCCGGATACCGAATTCGTGCGGAGCGTCGACGAGCTGTTTACCCGACCGATCGACCTCGTTGTCGTCGCGACGCCGAATACGTCACATCACCCGATCGCGAAGCAGTGCCTGCTCGCGGGGCATCATGTCGTTGTCGATAAACCGTTCACGCTCACGCTCGGTGAAGCGGAGCAGCTAGTCCAGCTCGCCAAGAAGCAGCGGCGCATCGTCAGCGTGTACCAGGATCGTCGCTACACGGGCGACTTCGCGACTGTGCAGAAAGTGGTGTCGGACGGCGCGGTTGGACGTGTCGTGACGTACGAATCCCACTTCGACCGCTTCCGTCCCGAGTTGAAGGCCGGCGCGTGGCGCGAGCAAAAACTGCCCGGCTCAGGCGTCTGGTTCGACTTGGGACCGCACCTCTTCGATCAAGCATTGCTCCTGTTCGGGGTTCCCGAGGCGATCGGCGCCGATATTCGCATCGAGCGCGATGGCGCGGTCGTGGATGACGCGTTCGACGTGACGTTGTACTACCCGCGCACGCGCGCGAGCCTGCGCGGGTCGATGATGGCGACCTCCGTGGGGCCGACCTGGATCGTGCACGGCACGAAAGGCTCGTTCATCAAATACGGGATGGATCCGCAGGAGGCGGCGCTGAAAGAGGGCCGTACACCGGATGAGCCCGATTGGGACACCGAGCCGGAAAGCATGTACGGCAGGCTGACGACGCCGGACGGATCGCGCGTCGTGCCGACGGTGCGGTCGAGCTTCACGCGCTACTACGAGAACGTGCGCGACGTTCTTCTGGGGAAGGCGGAGCTTGCCGTCACGCCGGAATGGTCGCTGGATGTGATGCGGGGATTGGTCCTGTCGGTGGAGAGCAGCGAGCGAGGTTGCGTACTGCCGTGGGACGAGCCTGGGCTGTGACGTATAATAGGTGAACCGATGACGCCGAACGCCCCCATTCAATCCTCATGCGCGCGCTGTGGTGCGCGCCTCGCCGCCGGCGCGTTTTTCTGCCCGCGGTGTGGCACGAGCATTCCCGTTCCGGCGGGGTCCGCGGCGCCTACTCTGGCGACATCTACGGGTGACGCGGAGGGGCTGTCGAGTGCATCGAACGCGCAACTCGAGGCGCTCCGGCGCGCCACGCTCGGCGAGTACGAGATCCTCCTCGAGCTGGGGCATGGCGGCATGGCGACCGTGTACCTCGCCCACGATCTGGCGCTGGACCGCAAGGTGGCGATCAAGGTGCTGTCGCCGGCCCTGTTGCTCTTGGGAGAAGGGATGGTAGAGCGCTTCAAGCGCGAAGCGCGCACCGCGGCGGCGTTGAGTCATCCGCATATCATCCCGATCTACGCCGTCCGAGAGAGAGACCAGGTCCTGTACTTCGTTATGAAGCACGTGCAGGGACGACCGCTCGACATCGTGGTCCGCGATGTCGGTCCGCTGCCCATCGCGATGACGCAGGCCATCCTCGCGCAGGTGGGCGACGCGCTCAGCTATGCGCATCGCCACGGGGTGATCCACCGCGACATCAAGTCCGCGAACATCATGCTGGACGAGGAGGGGTGGGCGGTCGTCACCGATTTCGGGATCGCGAAGGTCCTGCAGGCGCAGGGGCTCACCATGACCGGGGTGACCGTGGGCACGCCGACCTACATGAGTCCCGAGCAATGCGCCACAGAGGAAGTGACCGGAGCGTCGGATCAATACTCGCTCGGCGTCGTGGCGTACGAGATGCTGACCGGGACGTTGCCGTTCCAGGACGAGTCGATCATGTCCGTCATGTACGCCCACTTCAACCGGCCGCCACGCCCGGTCACCGATCTCCGGCCCGACTGTCCTGCGAATCTCGCGGCGGCGGTTATGCGGATGCTGGAGAAAGACCCGGCACGGCGCTGGCCCACTATGGACGACGTCGTTGCTGTGTGCGGCCGCCCATCGCTGCGGCACGACGATCCGATTCGGCGCGAGATGATTACACTGGCGAAGAGCGGTAGCCAGCACGTCGGCCCGAAGACGCCGACCAGCCCGATCGCGCTGGCACGTGTGCGGACGCGCCCTCCGGTGCGCCCGGGACGCTGGAGGTGGCCTGGTATCGCCGCGGCAACTGCGGCGCTCGCCCTGGGATTATGGTGGGTTTCGCCGTGGTCCCCGCGCGAGCGGGGTACGGCACGGGATTCGCTTCCGATCGCCGCCGCGCGTCACGACTCCAACGCTACGGTCTCGCGTCCCCAGCCGGTCCCGACGCCTCGGGCGCCCACGCCCACTTCGGCTCGTCGGACGCCCCTCACGGCGGGACAACTCGCTGCGGACTCCGTTGCGCGCGCGGGCGCGCAACGCGATGACAGCTTGATGCGATCGCTGAGGGCGAGCGCATTGACCACGGAACAGGGCGCGGTCATGGCGGGCGCCACTCCCGCTGATCTCAGCAAGGGCAGCGCCGCGTTTGCAAGCGCCGAGTCGCTGGCGGCGGCGCGGCGCCTGCCCGAGGCGATGATGCAGTTTGCCACCGCCGCATCGCTCTGGTCTGAGGTTGAGCGTCAATCACGTTCGCGGGCGGCGCGTGACACCGAATCACACCAGGCGGCGGTGCCGCCTCCAGCGCGGCCGCCGGTAACGATCACCACTGTCCCGACCGACCCGAAACCGGATATTCAGAACGCAGTCGACGGCTACGCCCGCGCGCTCGAATCCCGCGACATCACGCAAGTACGGTCTGCGTACCCCGGCCTCACGACGGCGCAGCAGGAGAGTTGGCAGCGGTTTTTCGATCGCGTGCGTAATCTCAAGGCGAGCCTGAGCATCACTGACGTGAGCGTCTCGGGTGCGACGGCGGAGGCGACGATAGGGGGCGTTTACGAATATGACAACGCCACTACCGGCCGCGCCGAGCGGCGTCCGGTCACGTTTGCGGCGACTCTGACACGAGACGCGAACGGCTGGCGGATCAGCACAATTCGGTAAACAGCCTCAGAAGTTGTACTCGAGACCGGCGGTCCACAGCACGTTGGGTCGCAGCCCTCCGCGGTTCAGCGGCCAGAGCGTGTTGGCCACCAGTGTGATCCCGCTGCCCGTCACGAACTTGAATCCAAACGAACCGTTGACCACGTCGTCGCGCTCGGTGGGGATGTTCGTCACCTGGATGGTGCGACGGAACGGTTGGTCGTACGTCACCGGCCCCGGCAGCCGCAGTTTGCTCTCGCCGACCTGTAGCTCCGAGACCAAATCCACGGCGAAGGCTGCCCACGGCGCCATGACATGATCGAACCCGACGGTCGCGAGCACGGCGCTGTTCTCCGAGCTGCCGCTGCGATACAGATACCCGAAGTTGGCGTGCGGTGAGAATGCGCCGAATCGTGCCGAGAGAATGCCGAGGCCGCGCGCCGCGAGGTGGCCTGCGCCGAGGAGATCGTCGGCGCTGCCCGTCGGGAAGCGCACGTCGGCGAGCACAGAGAAGTTGGTTCGCTCCGATCGCGTGAGATTGACCTTCACCCGCGTGGCGATGTCGCCGACGCCCCGAGCGGATCCTTCCACGAACCGAGATGTCTCCAGCACCGGGTTTGCCGGCGTGCCGCCGAAGAAGTGCTGGGCGGTCGTGCCCCCGAAGGGCACGATCTGCGCGTCGCTGGTGCCGCGAAGCGATGTGGAGACGATCGGCAGGACGATGCCAATGTCCACGCGGTCGAGCAAGCCGAAGCTGACGAAGAACGACGTGACCGTCATATCGATGTCGAGCGCCAGCCGCAGATCGATCACGTCGTTCTCGTGCGTGGGAACGCCGTACGGCGTACACGATGTCCCGACAATGCTGTCGCATTGTGGGCCCGTGACGTTCGCGTGGGTGAACGTCATCTGAATGTCGTTCAGGCTTACGCCGCGCAGCGTCTCGAAGTGTAGGTGGTTGATGTTGGCGCCGACGAACACGCGGCCACGGCCGAGGGTCGGGGCGCGCTCGCCGAAGACGGCGCCGGGAGAGCCCGACGTCGGGATCGGAACCCCGCCTTCGAAGCGAAATGTGGACCCGCCGCTGGTCGCACTCACCGGCAGGTTCCCGACGTTTTGGCTGATGGCCGCGCTGATGAACGAAATGAGCGTGCCGTTGTCGGAGTTTGCCGAGGGGACGAAGTGGTCGGCATGGAGCGCGGTCGCGGAATCCGAGCCCGAGCCGCCCAGGAACAGCGGGTCCTTGCCGGCCGTGAAGATGAACAGCTCGGAGATCTTTTCCCGGAGGCCCTGGGCGGGCGACGGAGTCGCCGCCAGCGCGATCGATAGGAGACTCCACAGATAGCACCGCATTGATTCCTCCAAGCCGATGTCGCGGTCGGGCTACTGTCCGCTCGCCGCCGGCTCACTGAGCCAGCGCGCGATCCACGCCTGTACCTCCCGATAGAAAAACCGGCTGTCCTCACCGCGCAGAATCCAGTGATTTTCGTCCGGCCAGATAATCAACCGGCTGGGGATTTTCTGACGCTGGAGCGCGGTCCAGAACTCGAGCGCATTGTTCATCGGCACCCGGAAATCGCGCTCGCCGACGGACACCAGCACCGGCGTGTGAAGCTTCGCCGCCCGCCGCATCGGGCTCTGCGTGCGCCAAATCGGATGATCTTCCCACGGAGGCCCGCCGACGTTGCGCTCGCGGTCGTAGTTGAAGTCGCTCGTCGCCCACTGCGTCTCGAGATCCCACTCCCCGGCGTGGCTGATCAGCGCGCGATAGCGCGTCGTCGTCACGGCCAGCCAATTCGTGAGATGGCCGCCATAGCTGGCGCCGCCGGCCACTTGCCTGGACGCGTCGATGAACCGGAAGCGCTTGATCGCCGAATCCGCAGCCTCGTTGATGTCGTTGGCCGGTCCCTCGAGCGGGTCGAACTGAATGTCCTGCGAGAACTTCTCACCGTATCCCGTTGACCCCGTGTAATCGGTCATCAGCACGACGTAGCCCGGGGCGGGGGCGCCGAGGAGATGCGGATTCCAACGCAGGCCAAAGGCGTCGGTCCACATGTTGGCCGCGCCGCCATGGATCAGGACGAACAACGGATACGTGCGCGTCGAGTCGAATCCGGGCGGTACGGCATAGAAGCTGTGAATGCGCTTGCCGCGACTCGAGGTGAACCAGAACTCGCGCAGCGGTTGCCAGTCGATCCGCGCCACGCGCTCGCTATTGAAATGGGTGAGCGGCGTCCACCGGCCGGTCGCGGGATCGATGCGCACGACTTCGGCGGGACTGACTGCGCTCTCCCACATCCCGGCGATCTGCAGCGCGCCTTTGGATCCGCTCGCGATCTGAAGGCCGTTGAAGGTGCCGCTCGTCATTGTGCCGACTTCGCGCTCGCCGGCGGACGCACTCACTGCTCGAAACAGTCGTTGGTGTCCGGCATCTTCGGCGAGGAAGAAGACTGAGCGACTGTCCGGCGCGATCGCGTAGGTGCCGACCGAATGAGCGGTGCCCCCGCCCCCGCCCCCGCCCCCGGCCACGACCTGCGGGGCCTGCGAACCCGCGAGGGGCCAGGCCCAGCTCACCAACCGCCGATTATTGAACGTGTGCTCCGTGGTCGGTGTCATCACCGCGTAGAGCGTGCGTCCGTCGGCCGAGAAGCGCGGCGTGTCGTAGTCGTCGCGGCCTGCAGTGAGACGTCGCGCTTCGCCGCCGGCTGCGGGCACCAGCCACAGCGTCTGCACCACATCGGCGTATGTCCACTCGCGGCGATTGGTCGTCGCGGCAAACACGACGGCGCTACCGTCGGGCGTCCACGCCGCCGCGAGATCCTCGCCACTCGTACCGAGCTGGCCGCCGAAGCCCGGGTTCGCGACAAGCTGCGAGCCGGCGAGCAGGTCACGCGCCGGCGATCCGGGCTCGAGCGGTTGCACGAATAGACTCGGCCGCCGCTCGTCGAGCCAATGATCCCACAGCCGGATCGGCGAGGCATCGTAAACGCGCGCGTTGTACTTGCGCGCACGCCGGTCGGCGGCTGCGGCACGATTGGCCGAGTCCGTCGTCGCGCCCGGATACACCATGCTGAGGAACAGGATCGCGCGGCCATCGGGTCGCCACAGCGGATTGGAGGCGCCGGTCGAGATGTTCGTCACACGTTGCGCCTCGCCTCCGGTGGCCAAGTCGAGCACATAGATCTGCGCGACATCGTCTCCCTCACGCTTCGCGCTGAAAGCGATGCGGCGGCTGTCGGGACTCCACGCCACGCCGCTCTCCCCGCTCTTGGTATTCGTGAGCCGCCGCGGCTCTGAGGGGGCGCCGCCGTCGGCGGGCACGAGCCAGAGATCGCTGACCTGGTCGGCTTCGGTGTAGGACGGCTCGGTCACATTGAACACGATTGACCGGCCATCGGGGCTGATCACGGGAGCGGACACGCGCTTCATGAGGAAGATGTCCTCATGCGTGATCGTGTGGCGCTGTTGCGCGGCGAGCGGAGCACACAGCAACGCGGCGCAGGTGACGAGATATGTTGGGGGGGGGCGCATAGACCCTTAACACTAACTTCGCGTTAGTTTTTCGGCATGCCGCGCTACGCCGCGTTCCTCAGGGGCGTCATGCCGATGAACGCGAAGATGGCCGACCTCAAGCAGGTTTTCGAGTCGGCCGGCTTCACGGACGTGAAGACGGTCTTGGGGAGCGGCAACGTCGTATTCAGCGCGCGCAGCGCGTCAGAAGCCGCGCTGCAACGCAAGGCGGAAGCCGCGATGTTCGAGCGGCTGGGCCAGGCGTTCCTGACCATCGTGCGCCCCATCGAGGCGTTGCAACAGATGCTCGCATCCGATCCGTACAAGAAGTTCGGCGTCAGCCCAAAGGCCAAGCGCATCGTCACGTTTCTGCGCGATGAGCTGAAGGCGAAGCTCAAGTTGCCCGTCGAGTCGGACGGCGCCCGCATTCTCGCGATGAAGGGGAGGGAGATCTTCAGCGCGTACCTACCGAGTCCCAAGGGCCCCGTCTTCATGGTGCTAATCGAGAAGAAGTTCGGCAAAGAGCAGACCACGCGCACCTGGGACACGATCGCCAAAGTTGTGCGGGCGCAGACCTGAGCGGACCGCTTGATCAGAACCGGCGCGCATAGCTGACGAAGACCAAGCTGCTGGCGAAGTCGCCGCCGCCGCGCTTTCCGGTCTGCTGGTCCAGCACGCTCGGCTGGCGGTTTGCTCCCAATCTGATCGGTGCACTCACCGTGAACTGACTCGGTCCTATCGTCAGCGACACGCTCGGATCGAGTGCGATCGAGTAGCCCGGCCTACGAAATCCAGCATCGCCTCCGCCGATGAGATCTCGAACCGGCTGACCATCGATGCGACCACCCACACTGACTGAGAGGCCTTGGTTCGGCCAGACGGCGTACGCGAGTCCTAAACGCCCGGAGTACACATCGGGCACGGACCAATACACGGTTCCGCCCGGATCCTTGGCCACGTCATTCAGCCGGCGGGGATTGATCAAGTAAGAGCCGGTGATGTACGCGATCCCGTTGCGGAACGCGCGCCGATACGCCTGCAGCTGGAGAATGACGCCCCACCCGCCATCCCCCGGCTGGATGGACTGGTCCACCGGATACTGGATCGACGTTCCGCCTTTCAGGAAGTACGCATCTGTTGACTTGTGGGTACCCGTGGCCGCTTTGACTCCAAGGCCCAACGCGATGTTCCCGGACCGGTTGTGAGGATCCAGCAACCACGTGCTGCCGACCAGACTGACGTCACCCAGTCCGAACGCCGTGACCGCGTGACGCGCGGAGTCCGCATAGAGCCGCGACTGCATTCCAGCCACGAACGGTACCGTTAGGCTAACGCTGAATCGATCCGTCACAGCGTACGAAGCCGTGACGTCGATGGAGTGGAGATTGATGATGAGCGGTTGGTTGGTAAGGACTAACTGGGTACCGACAAACAGCTGGTCGGCATGAAGGTGACGGTATCCGAGTGCGATTCTCCAGCCGTGCGCCGCGAGATCCGTCATCTGCAATTCGCCCTGTCCTCCCAAACTGGGAGTTGTGAAGCGCACCGGCATTCAACCTTGGGCGAACGATTGCCTCGGCAGTGTCACTAGTGCGGCGCCAGCCATCAGCAGTGCGACTGCATAAACGCGCATACACCCTCCGGTTCTCACAGCGTGTCCTGCTCTCGCTGCCATTGGGCTTTGAGCTGTTTCATGAACCCGACGAACTCTGGATCGCTGCGGATGCGGTCGAGATTCGGATCTCTCGCGAAGTAGGGGTAACAGGGCCAGCCGCCCTCCGCCGCCTGATGCAGCCAGTATACGGCTCTTGCCGGCCGGCCGAGCAGCGCATAGACCGACGCGATGTTGTAGGCGGTGTGGTGGAAATGGATGAAGCCCCTTCCTTTCTCTATCGCCGCGCGGATGTCAGCTTCGGCGCGCGACGCCTCGCCTCTTTTCACCTCCAGGATGGCGCGCGTGCTGGTGACGACGCCGCCGCGATCTTCCGGATGATCCCGCAGGTAGTGCTCCATCAGATCCGCGGCTTCCTTGTCCCTGCCGAGATAGAGAAGTCCCCACGCGACCTGGTAATTCCAGAGAGATTGGTTGGATTCGG
>Ga0209761_1001919_pt1 | contig 13555 bp, 12 predicted proteins | sample GraSoi013_1_40cm_4_FD_185818 | JGI IMG/M metagenome (GOLD analysis project Ga0209761, IMG submission 185818) | Grasslands soil microbial communities from the Angelo Coastal Reserve, California, USA - Sample 09_25_2013_1_40cm (SPAdes) (version 2) | ecosystem: Environmental > Terrestrial > Soil >... | reverse complement strand
CGCCCCAGGTTGATCCAGGCCACGCGCACGGGCTTGCGCTGCCACACCCAGTCCGCCCCCAGGACGGCGCCCGTCACGGCCAGCGCCGCCGCCGGCATACCCACCAGCAGGCTGCCGGAGAGCGCGACGAGCCCGGTCTGATTGAGGTAGGAGTACTTGCTGAGGGGCACCGCCAGCCCGCGGAGCACGACGCCCGCCGCGAGCATTACCAGGATCTCGGGAATCTGCCCGAGCCACCGCGGATCGGCGGCGAGCACACCCGCGAGCAACGCGAGCCCGCCGTACGCCAGCGCCTCGCCGTACAGGTTGACGAACCGCTGAACGCTCACGCCGGCACCTCATTCCCCCGGGCCCTGACCGCCGCCGCCAGGTCGCGCAGCAGCCGCTCCGCCACGTTCAACCCTGCCCCCGGCTCCCCTGCGCCGCCACGCAACGCGTCCACCAGTGCGCTGCCCACAACAACGCCGTCCGCCACCCGCGCGGCGGCCGCAGCCTGGGCCGGCGTGCTGATGCCGAACCCGACCGCCACCGGCAGTGACGTCACCGCCCGGATGCGCCGCACCTGGACCCCGAGGTCGGGCGGCACGTCAGGGCGTGCCCCCGTCACACCGAGGCGCGAAATGAAGTAAATGAACCCCCTGGCCCCCGCGACCGCCTGCGCCAGCCGCGCGTCCGAGGTGGTCGGTGCGATCAGGCGGATCAGCGCCAACGGGCTCGCCGCCACCGCTTCCTCGACCGCCGAGTCGCTCCCAGCCGGAAAGTCGGTGAGCAGCAGGCCGGACGCGCCGGCGGCATGGGCGTCGGCCAGGAAGCGCCCGATGCCGTAAGCGAGCACGGGATTCAGGTACGTCATGATCACGATCGGGATGCCGAGCTGCGCCTCGCCTACCAGCTCCAGGACGCGCGCCACGGTGATCCCCTGCGCCAGCGCGGCTTGGGTGGAGCGCTGGATGGTCGGCCCGTCGGCGAGCGGGTCGCTGAAGGGCACGCCGACTTCCACGAAATCGGCTCCGGCGGCCTCCGCGAGGCGCAGGGCGGCGATGCAGGTCGCCGGTGTGGGATAGCCGGCGGTGAGGTACGGGATCAACGCGGCGCGGCGCCGCTCCCTGCCCCCCCCTTCGGCGCGGATCGCGCGCCACCGCCGCGCGATCGGGTGCTCAGACAAAGTAGTCGCTGATCTTGAGGCCGTATTTCTGCGGGTCGGTGACTTTGACGATGGTCCGCGGGAAGTTGCCACCCGCATCACGCTGCGCAAGGTCGACGACGGTGCCCGGGTGGAGGAGAGCGCCGTCCGGGGCCGCCACGATCCGCACGATGGGGCGGTGCACGTGGCTGACGTCCGCGTTGGCGGCATGCACGAGCGCCACCTCGTGGGTGTCGAGAATGACGCACGTGCCCACGGGGTAGATGCCGACGAGATTGATGAACGCCTTCACAACCACCGAATCGTAGCCGCGCCGGGGGTTCTCCCACATCTCTTTCAGCACCTGGTCGGGCTGGATCGGCACCGTCTGGTACACGCGCCGGCTCGTGGCCGCATCGAACCCGTCGGCGACGGCGACGATCTTCGAGAAGATCGACAGTTCGCGCGCGCGCACCGACTTGGGATAGCCGGTGAGGTCGTTCTTCATGTGGTGCTCGTAGGCGACGATCATGCCGCGGTAGGGGATCTCGCCGTAGCCACGCAGCCCGAACAGTGTCAGCACGCCCAGCCAGGGGTGCGCCTGGATGATGCGCCACTCCTCGTCGGTGAGGCCGCCTTCTTTGTTCAGCACCTCCAGCGGCACGCGGGACTTGCCGACGTCGTGGAACAGGGCCGCCATCCCCAGATCGTAGAGCTGCAGCTTCGAGAAGCCGAGCTTGCGGCCCAGGGCGACCGAGAAGATGCACACGTTGACCGAGTGCGTGAACGTGTACTCGTCGTAATCGCGCAGCGTGGTGAGCCCCATCAGGGACTCCTCGTTGTTCAGCACCTGGTCCACGATGGCCTGCACGGCGCGCTTGACCTTCTTCACGTTCGCCGAGCGGCCCATGCGGATGCTGCTGACGACCTCCTTGGTGACCGCGACCGAGCGGGCGTAGGTCCGCTTGGCGGCCTCCTTCTGGCGCTCGGCGTCCTCGACCTCCTCGTCGGTGTCGAGGGGCGGCTCGACGGAAACGTGGGTGACCCCTCCATCGGAGAGCTTCTGGCCCAGCTCGAAGACTTTGTTGGGGCTGGCCTCCTTCGCGGCGAACGAGAGCAGCAGCGACACGAAGATCTGCAGCTGGCGGCGGTCCACGCCCTCGTCGATGCGGACGGCGCCGACACCGCACTGCCGGAACTGGCCGAGGATGTGCGAGAAGGACGCGTAGTTGTCGAGGTCGAGCCGCAGGCGCGTCGAGTTCACGAAGAGGAACTCGCCCTGCAGCCGCACCTCGAGCTCGCGCTCGACTTCGAGCAGGTGCGTGGTCGCGGCGGTGAGGTCGTCGAGCGCCTTCTGCACCTGCGCGTTTTCGACCGGATAGAGCTTGAGCGACCGGAAGGCCGTGTACAGCATGACCAGGAACTCCCGGCCCGCCAGGCGGAGGAAGCCGTCCGTGGTCTGGACGGTTTCCATCATGGACGCGCGGCGCGCCGGAGCGGTCGGCTCGGTCATGCGGCAGACTCCCGCAACGCCCGATTCACCGCGTTGCGCACGAGCGCCTCTTTGTCCTGAGCGGCGCGCTCGAGCACCGCGCGCGCCTGCGGGGAGCGGATCTTCCCTAGGGCCATGGCGGCGCAGGCGCGCGTCTCCGGGTCTTCCCGCTTGGCCAGCAGCCCCTTGGGGGTCAGCATCTTCTCCAGCAGCGGGATCCCATTCGCCCCGGCGAGCGAACCGTACGCCTCGAAGAAGACCATTTTCTCCGTGAGGTCGGCGTTCTTGAGCTTGCCGCCCGTCACCGCACCTTCGACGCTCGGGAACGCGTTGCGGTGCCCGCGCGCGGCGAGGTACTTGACGGCCGCGATGCGCACGTCCCGCTCACTGTCTGCCACCGCGTTCTCCAGCAGGCGCATCGCGCTGGGGGTGCCGATCGCCGTGAGCGCCTCGACCACGGCCATCTTCAGCGCGCGGTCGCCGGTCTCGAGCAGCTTGCCCATCCCGTCGGGCGCGCCCGGAAGCTTGAGTCGTCCCGCGACCCGCACCATCTCGAACTGGGTCGCCGGATCGGCGCTGGCGAGCGCTTTCAGCACTTCGGCCGTGTTCGCCTGCGCCAGGCGCTCGCCCGCCCGTTGCACCAGCTCCTGCACCCGCTCGTTGGTCAGCCGGGGGATCCACGACAGCAGCGTGCCGAGCGCATCGGGCCCGGTCTCCTGGAACAGCTCGCTCAGCTCCTCCTCGGTGGGGTGCACCGTCGCTTCGTCCAGCGACTGCAGCAGCTGCGAGAGCGTCTCCGGCTGCGACAGCCGGTGCGGGAGCGCCTCGAGGGCCTGCCGGTGCTCGGGGATCAGCTCGCGGGCGCGCTGCAGGATGGTCCGCGATTCCCGCAGGATGTAGGCGACGGAGCGGAAGTCCCCCGCCCCCAGGAGGTAGGGGATGAAATTCTCGACGATCGAGATCAGTTCGGCCCGGACCGTGCCATAAGTCTGCAGCTCGAGCAGGTCGAACAGCATCGCCAAGACGTTGCCCCGCAGGTCCTGCGCGTACTCGCGCTCTACGGACTTGTGGAGGAAGTCGATCTCCGTGTCGTCGAGGAAGTAGAGCGTGGTGTCGAAATCGTCGATCGACACCAGCCCCTCGCGCGGGGGAGGCGCTTCCTCCACCACAACCCGCCGCACGTCGCTGGGAGAAGAGCTGGGGATCGTCTCCCCGGCCTCGATCGGCACCGCATTCTCGGTGGCGAGCTCGCGGAACGTATAGGCGATGAACTGGAAGTCTTCCTGCCACAACAGGGTCAGCAGGTCGTCGGCCGCGTCCGCCTGCAGGGTTTTCGCCAGGTGGAGCACCCGCAGGAATCCGACGATCTCCTGGTCCTCCACGCCCGGCTTGAACAGGAGCGAGCGGACGCCGTCCTTGTACAGCGTCCAGGCGATGCTCTCGTTCTTCTGCTCCTGGTGGTAGACGACGGCGCCTTCCCAGCGCAGGTCCGTCTCACCCACGTCGAAGTGCAGATCGTCGGTGGCTTGCCAGATGTGGCGGAACGCGCCGCGGATGTTCTCGACCGCGCGCTGGTAGACCGGATTGTTGGGGAGGTAGAGCTGCGTCGCCCGCATGCCCTTGCTGAGGAGCGTCATCAGCTCCTCGACCTGCGACGGCGGCAGGGCCAGCTCGGGAATCGGCGCGGGTGCGTTGCTCAGATCGCGGCTCCGGTGAGTTCGGCGACCAGGGCGACGTCCTTGTCCCCACGGCCGCTCAGGTTGACGACGACGACCTCCCCCTCCTGCCAGCGGCCCGGCTGCCCGAGCACCCAGGCCACGGCGTGGGCGCTCTCCAGCGCCGGCAGGATTCCCTCCAACCGGCTGAGCCCGGCGAAGGCCTCGAGCGCCTGCCGGTCCGTTACCGCCTCATACAATACGCGGCCCGCGTCTTTCAGGTAAGCGTGTTCTGGCCCGACGCCGGGGTAGTCCAGCCCCGCCGACACGGAGTGGGCCGGCTGCACCTGCCCGTCGGCGTCCTGCAACAGGTAGGACAGGCTCCCGTGGAACACTCCGGGCCGCCCGCGCACCAGGGACGCCGCGTGTCGTTCCGTGGCGAGACCCTCGCCGGCCGCCTCCACCCCGACCAACTCGACGTCGCGGTCGGCGAGAAAGCCCGCGAAGACACCCATGGCGTTCGAGCCGCCGCCGACGCAGGCGACCACCGTCCGCGGCAACCTCCCGCAGCGCTCCAGCACCTGCCGTCGGCACTCGCGCCCGATCACGGCCTGAAAGTCCCGCACGATGCGCGGGAACGGGTCGGGTCCCACGACCGAGCCGATGATGTAGTGCGTGGTCGTCACGTTGGTCACCCAGTCGCGCAACGCTTCGTTGGTCGCATCCTTGAGCGTGCGCGTGCCCGAGGTCACCGGCACGACGCGGGCGCCCATCAGCTCCATGCGGTAGACGTTGAGCCGCTGGCGCCGCATGTCCTCCTCACCCATGTACACCACGCACTCCAGCCCGAAGCGCGCGCACACCGTCGCCGTGGCGACACCGTGCTGACCCGCGCCCGTCTCGGCGATGATGCGGCGCTTCCCCATGCGCCCCGCCAACAGCGCCTGGCCCAGCGTGTTGTTGATCTTGTGGGCGCCGGTGTGGTTCAAATCCTCGCGTTTCAGCAGCACGCGCACGCCCGCGCCGACCTGCGCCGAGAGTCGCGGCACGTCCGTCAGCGGCGTGGGACGCCCCACGTAATCGCGGAGGAGGGCCTCCAACTCCGCCGAGAACCGCGGATCGCGCTGCGCCTCGGCGTACACACGCGTCAGGTCCTCGAGCGCCGCCATCAGCGTCTCGGGGACGTAGCGGCCGCCGTACGGTCCGAAACGGCCGGACTCTACCGGAGGCGAGGTCACGGGTCCCCCCGCATTTGTCTCAGAGCCTCCCCACTCTCGGGACTCCGCAAAGCGCCCGCACCGCCGCCGCCGGATCAGCGGCGCGCGCCACGGACGTTCCCACCAGCACGAGATCCGCGCCCGCCGCCGCCATTCGCGTGACGTCGGCCCGCGTCTCGATCCCGCTCTCGGCCACGGCCGGCACGTCCCGCGGCACCAGGGGGAGCAGCGACTCGAGGAGGCCAAGATTCACCGCGAACGTGTCCAGGTCGCGGCTGTTCACGCCGACTGCGGTCGGCTCGGCGGCGAGCGCCCCGTTGAGCTCCGGCGGCGAGTGCACCTCCACCAGCACGCCGAGCTCCATGTTGCGCGCCGCCCGGCTGAGGGCGGCCAGCTGCGCCGGCTCGAGGATGCGCGCGATCAGCAGCACCGCACTGGCTCCTACGGCGCGAGCTTGCAGGAGCTGCACCTCGTCGAGCACGAAATCCTTCAGCAATGCCGGTACCGGAACGGCCTGGACGACTCGCTCAAGATCCTCCAGCGAGCCTCCGAAGTGGCGCTCGTCGGTGAGCACCGAGAGCGCCACGGCGCCACCCGCCACGTACGCCTGGGCATGCGTGACCGGGTCCAGGTCCCCCCTGATGTCGCCGGCGGAGGGAGACCGCCGTTTGACCTCCGCGATCACCCCGATGCTGGTGCCATGAAGAGCCGCGTGGAATGGCACCGGTGACCGCGCCGCCGCAGCGGCGCGCTCGAGCTCGCGGGCCCGCGGGCGCAGCGCCGCCACTCGCTCCCGGGTAAAGCTTAGGATGGAAGACAGCGAGGCGCGGGTCATCCTTGCGTTCGGGTGATTTTCGGGTACATTATCCTTCGGGCAATTTTCGGGAGACTGTATGCCGCTGACGCGCCGCCAGCACGAGATCCTCACCTATCTGCAGGGCTATATCACCGACACCGGCTACGCTCCCAGCTTCGAGGAGATCGCCCGGCGCTTCGGTTTCAGCTCGCTGGCGACAGTGCACGAGCACCTCACCAACCTCGAGGGCAAGGGTTATATCCGCCGCGCCCACAACGAGAGCCGGGCGATCGAGATCGTGCCACCCAAGGGCCAGACCGGGGCCACCGAGCTGCCCCTGCTGGGACTGGTCGCCGCCGGCGAGCCGATCGAAGCGATCAGCGGCGCCGACACGATCGCCGTGCCCGACGAGCTCCTGCCCCGGCGCGGTCGCAGCTACGTGCTCAAGGTCCGCGGCAGCTCGATGATCGACGAGCACATCAAGGACGGCGACTACGTCGTCGTACACGAGCGCGCGCAGGCCGAGAACGGTGAGACGGTGGTCGCCTTGGTGGACGGCCACAACGCCACCGTCAAGAAGTACTATCGCGAGCCGGGCGGCTGGATCCGCCTGCAGCCGGCGAACCCGTCCATGTCCCCGATCCGCGTGAACGAGCGGGATGTGGTGCTGCAGGGGGTGGTCGTGGGCGTCATCCGGAAGTACTAGCACCGTTCCGACTCTCCTCCCGCGGTCTCGGAGAGCCACTCACGATGTCGGAACGGTACTAGGACTAGCGCGGCGCAGGCGCTCGAGCGCCCCGCGCGCCGCGCCCGAGGTCACCGCCTCGTCCGCCCGCCGCACGCCCTCCGCATAGCTCGCGGCCAGCCCGGCCACGTAGATCGCCGCTCCGGCGTTGAGGACGACGGCCGCGCGACCGGCGGAGTCGGCCCCATCCCCCGCGAGGATGCGCTCGAGACGCGCGGCGTTGGCCGCCGCGTCCCCGCCCTGCAGCCTCCCGCCGTCGGAAATCGCGAGGCCGTGGGCCGCAGGGTCGAGCTCCCACGTGCTCGTGCGGCCTTCCCGAATCTCCCACACGTCGGTGATGCCCTGCGGCGAAATCTCGTCCATCCCCACGCGACCGTGCACCACCATCGCGTGCTCGGTGCCCAGTCTGGCTAGGGCCTGCGCCAGCAGCGGCGCCCGGTCCCGGTCGGCGACGCCGACCAACTGTCGCTGCACGCCGGCCGGGTTGGCGAGCGGTCCGAGCAGGTTCATGACCGAGGTGATGCCGAGCTCGCGTCGCACTGGCCCGACGTGCCGCATCGCGGGGTGAAAGTTCGGCGCGAACAGGAACGCCACCCGCGCTTCCCGCAGCAGACGCGCCGCCGCCGCGGCGTCGATTCCGATGGCGATTCCCAGGGCTTCGAGCACGTCCGCCGACCCGCACTTGGACGTGAAGGACCGGTTGCCGTGCTTTGCCACCGTCGCTCCGGCACCCGCCGCCACGAAGGCGGCGGCCGTCGAGATGTTGAAGGTGGTGACGGCGCCCCCCCCGGTCCCGCAGGTATCCACGAGATAGGGTGCGTTGGTCTCGACCCGCACCATCGCCGCGCGCAGCGCGCGCGCGGCGCCCGCCACCTCCTCCGGGGTCTCGCCCTTCACGCGCAGCCCGACGAGCAGGGCGGCGGTCTGGGCGGGCGTGGCCTCGCCCCGCATGACGGCGCCGAAAACGTCGGCCGCCAAGCGCTCGCTCAGGGACTGGCGGTCGGCTAGCGCGGTGATCGCCTGCTGGAGGGGGGGGGAGGAAAAGGCGTCGGCCATGGAGGCTTTCGGGGTCGCGAAACCTACGGCGGAAAATCGTCTTTTGTCAAACACGACAACGGGTTGCGCCGCTTGATTGGCCCTCTCCCCGTCCCTATTTTACGCATGTGACGAGCCGGCCCTTCCTCGCGGTAGTGCACTACGACGGGGCCCGGTTCGTGGGGTGGCAGCGTCAACCGCAAGGGCGCACCGTCCAGGCCGAAGTCGAGGCGGTGCTCGAGCGATTGGCCGGGTGCAAGACGACGGCCACCGGAGCGGGCCGCACCGATACCGGCGTACACGCGCTTGGTCAGGGTGTCGGCTTCACGCTTCCGGAGCGCTGGGCCGGCAATGTCCCGGGATCGCGGCGTGCGCTGAACGCGTTGCTACCCCGGGACATCTGGGTGGAGCGGGTGCACGCGATGCAGCCGGGCTTTCACGCGCGGCGGAGCGCGACGGCGCGTCGCTATCGCTATGTGATCGGGACCGACGAGTCCTGCCGCTCGCCGTTCCGCCGCCCCTACGAGTGGGCGTTGGGGAGCGGCCGCCCTCTCGATCTCGGGGTGCTCAGCCGAGCGGCCGAGGCGCTGCAGGGCGACCACGAGTTTCGTGGCCTCGCCGCGGCGGCGGGGGGCGACGGCGCGGCTGGGGCCGCCAAGCCTGACTACCGATGCCGCGTGGCGCTCGCCGAGTGGGCGCCGCGAGCGGACGGGACGGGCGTGACGTTTACAATCGAGGCAGATCGGTTCCTGCACCGGATGGTGCGCTTCCTGGTGGGCGCGATGGTCGACATCGCCCTGGGCCGACGACCGCCGTCGGATTTCCCCCGTTTGCTCACCGCCGGCGACAACCAGGCGGCCAGTCCGCCCGCTCCACCCCAGGGCCTGTACCTGGTTGCGGTGCGCTATCCTCCTCACCTCTACGCCGGGGCTGACTCATGAAGTTCTTCCTCGACACCGCCAGCCTCAAGGACATCAACTGGGCCACCCAGGCAGGGCTCATCGACGGTATCACCACGAACCCATCGCTGCTCGCCAAGCAGGCGGGCGACCTGGACCCGCGCGACGTGCTGAAGGAGATCTGCTCGCTCGTCGAGGGCCCGGTCTCGGCGGAAGTCGTCGCTGTGGACACCGAGGGCATGGTCACGGAGGGGACCTCGCTCGCCAAGATCGCCGACAACATCGTGGTGAAGATCCCAATGCTGGAGGACGGAATGGTGGCGGTGCGACGGCTCACGGCGGCGGGGATCAGGACCAACGTCACCCTGTGCTTCTCCAGCCCGCAGTGCCTGATCGCGGCGAAAGCGGGGGCGACCTATGTGAGCCCGTTCATCGGGCGGCTCGACGACGTCGGGCAGGAGGGGATGGACGTGATCCGCGAGGCGCGGGTCATCTTCGACAACTACAGCATCGAGACGCAGATTCTCGCGGCCTCGCTGCGTCACCCCCGCCACGTAGTGGAGGCGGCGATGATCGGCGCCGACGTGGCGACGCTGCCCCCGGACGTGCTGCGGAAGCTGCTGCTGCACCCCCTGACCGATCGGGGGCTGGACCAGTTCCTGAACGACTGGAGCAAACTGGTCGCGCGCGCGAAGGCCTCCGTTTGACCTGGACGTCGCCGCTCTCGACGCGTTACGCCTCCCCGGCGATGCAGGCGTTGTGGAGCGAGCGCCGCCGCATCGGTCTGTGGCGCCGGCTGTGGCTCGCCCTCATGGAAGCCGAGCAGGAGCTCGGGCTCCCCATCCCCGCCGATGCTCTGGTGCAGGCGCGCGCTCACCTCGACGACGTCGACCTCGACCGGGCGGCGGAGCACGAGAAGCGGCTGCGGCACGACGTCATGGCCCACATCCTCGCCCTGGGCGACCAAGCGCCGGCCGCGCGGCCCTACCTGCACCTCGGTGCCACCAGCGCCTACGTCACCGACAACGCCGACCTGTTGCTGATGCGCGAGGCGCTGCAGCTGCTGCTGGGCCGCCTCGCGGCGGTGCTCGTCGCGTTGGGCAAGCTAGCTCGCAAGCACCGCGCCCTCCCGTGCCTCGCGTACACGCATTTCCAGGCCGCGCAGCTCACGACGGTCGGGAAACGGATCACGCTGTGGATGCAGGACTTCGCGCTGGATGCCGAGGAGCTGATCCACCGTCTCGAGTCCCTGCGGTTCCGGGGCGTGAAGGGCGCGACCGGCACCCAGGCGAGCTTCCTCGAGCTGTTCGCGGGGGACGAGGCCAAGGTCCGCGACCTCGACGCGCGGGTGGCCAAGAAGATGGGGTTCGCCCGGGTCTTCCCGGTCACCGGCCAAACCTACCCACGCAAGCTCGATGCGCAGGTGCTGGCGGCGCTGTCGGGCATTGCCGCCTCCGCCGCGAAGTTCGCGACCGACCTGCGGCTGCTGCAGCACGAAGGCGAGATCCTCGAGCCGTTCGAGAGCGATCAGGTGGGCTCGAGCGCGATGGCGTACAAGCGCAACCCGATGCGCGCCGAGCGCATGACCAGCCTGGCGCGCTTCGTGATCGAGCTCGAAGGCAATGCCTGGCACACGGCCGCGACCCAGTGGCTCGAGCGCACCCTCGACGATAGCGCCAACCGGCGATTGGCGATCCCGGAGGCGTTCCTCGCGACGGACGCGATCCTCGTGCTCGCGACCAACGTCGCCGCCGGGCTCGAAGTCCACGACCGCGTGATCGCGCGACACGTGGCGGACACCATGCCCTTCCTCGCCACCGAGCGGCTGCTGATGCGCGGCGTGCAGGCGGGCGGCGACCGCCAGGCGCTGCACGACGTGATCCGCACGCACAGCCTCGCCGTGGCGGAGAACCTCGCCGAGCGCGGCGGCCCCAACGACCTACTCGAGCGGCTCGCCGCCGACCCGGCCTTCGCGCGGCTCAAGGTGGCGGCGCGTCGCGACGAGCTCGACCCGACGGCCTATGTGGGGCGCGCTCCCAAGCAAGTGGATGAGTTCCTGGGCGAGGCGATCCCTGCCGTGCTCGAACAGATCGACGCGGTGGGCCCGACGCCCGCCGTCGCCGCGGTAAACGTATGAAGACAGCGATCGTCGAAAGTCGGCTGCCCCTCCCCCTGCTGCGGCGCGGCAAGGTCCGGGAGCTGTACGCGGTCGACGGCGACACCCTGCTCGTGGTGGCGAGCGACCGCGTGAGCGCGTTCGACGTGGTGATGCGCGAGGCCGTGCCGCACAAGGGGAGCGTGCTCACGCAGCTGTCCGCCTTCTGGTTCCGCCGCCTGGCGGAGGTTATTCCCAACCACCTGATCACGGCCGACGCGGACGCCATCCTCGAGCGGGTTCCCCTGCTGGAGGGCGAGCGCGAGCTCCTGGTCGGCCGCGCGATGCTGGTGCGGCGTGCCACGCCGATCCCGTTCGAGTGCGTCGTGCGGGGCTATCTCGCGGGCTCGGCCTGGGCCGAGTACCGGCAGTCGGGCACGCTGGCTGGCGAGCCGCTCCCGCCGGACCTCCGGGAGAGCGCGCGGCTCGAGTCGCCGATCTTCTCCCCCGCGACCAAGGCGGAGACTGGGCACGACGAGAACGTGACTTTCGGTCACGTCGCGGCGGCGCTCGGGCACCTGCTCGCCGAGCGCCTGAAGCGCGCCAGTCTCGCCGTCTACTCGGCCGGGCGGGCGTTCGCTGCGGAGCGCGGCATCATCATCGCGGATACCAAGTTCGAGTTCGGCACCGCGCCCGACGGCACGCTGCTCCTCATTGACGAGGTCCTGACCCCCGACTCCTCGCGCTTCTGGCCCGCCGACGGCTACACGCCGGGCAAGGGCCAGCCGAGCTACGACAAACAGCCGCTGCGCGACTATCTCGCCGGCCTGAAGCAGGCGGGTCGGTGGAACGGGAATCCGCCGCCGCCCCCCCTCCCCGCGGACGTCGTGGCGGCGACGAGCGCACGCTACCTCGGGGCCTACCGCCTGCTCACCGGAGCGCCGCTGGAGACGGCGCGATGAGGATGGCGCCCGAGGGCTGGCCGTTCATCGCGATCGGCTGGGGGCTCGCCGCCGTCGGCGTCTGGGCCGCGCTGCGGACCAGCCCATGGTGGTGGCTCATCGGGGGGCCACTGCTCGTGATCGCGGTATGGCTGCTCGTCTTCTTCCGCGACCCCCTGCGCACCGGCCCGCGGGGGGACGGGGTGGTGATCGCGCCGGCGGACGGGAAGGTCGTGAGTGTGGTCGAGGCCGACGAGCCGATGTACCTGAAAGCACGCGCGCAGCGGGTCTCGATCTTCATGAGCGTGTTCGACGTGCACGTCAATCGCTATCCGGTGGCCGGGCGCGTCGAGCTGGTGCGTTACAACCCTGGCCAGTTTCTCCACGCCGCCGCAGACAAGGCGAGCCTGGACAACGAGCAGGCTTCGATCGGCATCCGCGGGCCGCGCGGCCCCGTGCTGGTGCGCCAGATCGCCGGGCTGATCGCCCGCCGGATCGTCACCGACGGCAAGGTCGGCGACAGCGTCGGCCAGGCGGCCCGGCTGGGGATGATCCGGTTCGGCTCGCGGGTGGACGTCTTTGTCCCGCTCACTAGCCGGCCGCTCGTCCGGGTGAAGGTGGGCGACCGCGTGGCCGCCGGAGCGACCGTGCTCGCGGAGTTCGGCACGTGAGGCCGCCGCCGTTCCGGACCAACGTGCGGCGGGTGGTGATCATCGTGCCGAGCCTGTTCACGCTGTTCAACCTCTTCTTCGGGATCTGGTCGATGGTGCTGGCGTCCAAGGGGACGCCCGCCGACTTCTACCGGGCGAGCTGGTTCATCGTCTTCGCCGGGGTCCTCGATTCGCTCGATGGCCGCCTGGCCCGACTTTCCAACACGGGCACCCGCTTTGGGGCGGAGCTCGACAGCCTCGTGGACGTGGTGAGCTTCGGGGTGGCCCCGGCCTTCCTCATGTACGAGCTCGCGTTCGCGTCGATGGGTGCCGGCGCGTGGGTGTTCTGCTACTTCTACGTGATGGGGGCGGCGATCCGGTTGGCGCGCTTCAACCTCACCCAGGCCGGGCGCGCCAAGACCGCGTTCGTGGGCCTGCCCTCGCCGGCCGCCGGCATGACCCTGGCGACCTACTTCCCCTTTACGACCACCGCGCTCTACCAAGCACGGCTGGCGCATCTCCCCTGGCCGCTGCTGCTGTCGCTCCTGATGATCCTGCTCACCATCCTCATGGTCAGCAACGTCCGCTACGCCGCGGTCCCACGGGCGGGGTTCCGTACCGTGCGGGGCGTCTTGGGGCTGCTGTTCATCTTGAGTATTCTCTTTTTCGGCATCTGGCAGCATGACGAATTCTTCTTCCCCTTGGGCGTCGCGTACATGGCGTACGGGGTGCTGCGCGCGGCGCTGCTGGGGCTGTTCGCGACGCCGGACGAGGACGAAGAAGCGGAGATCGCGGGCCCCATCGTCCTTGGGGACAGCGATCGGCGAGCGGACGCCTATGGCGAGCCGCGTCGCGGGCACTTCTGGCAGGGAGGCGGGGAGGGGGGAGGCAGCCGCTGATGGCCGCG
>Ga0209761_1001918_pt1 | contig 13555 bp, 7 predicted proteins | sample GraSoi013_1_40cm_4_FD_185818 | JGI IMG/M metagenome (GOLD analysis project Ga0209761, IMG submission 185818) | Grasslands soil microbial communities from the Angelo Coastal Reserve, California, USA - Sample 09_25_2013_1_40cm (SPAdes) (version 2) | ecosystem: Environmental > Terrestrial > Soil >... | reverse complement strand
CCGCCGATACGGCGCGCGCCTACGCGGAGGCCGGGGCCTCGCTGATCGCCATCGGCGCGCTCACGCCCTCCGCGCCCGCCGCGCCGATTCGCTGCGACATCAGCGCCCCCCCCGTCGTGGCTCCAGCCGTCTCCACCGCGCCAGTACCGCGCTGACCTGCCCGCGCGCCCGCGCACACGCGGCCACCTGCGCGGCGGTCGGCGCCATATCCGCATCCTGCATCGCCAGCGCCGCCGCGAGTGCCGCATTGCTCGCACTCTCGAGGGTCGAACGCGGGGCAACTCCCACCGCTCGTGGACCGCGACGCGCGGCTGGCGGTGGGGCCAACGATTCGACCTGCGCACGCAACGGGCCGCTCAAAGAATCGACACGTGCCCGCGCTCGCTGGTAGGCGGCGTGGGAAGCCGCGGCCAGGTCGTACATCTCCCGCGAGAGCGTTGCGAGCTGGCGCAACCCGGCAGCCGGAGTCTTGACGCGCGGATCCAGCCGCAGGGTGAGCGGCTGGGTGTACGCCTTGCCTGCGACGGTCAGGCGCACGCTATAACGGCCGGGCGGCGCCCATGGCGCCCTGGGTGTGTGCTCGCTGCGATGCGGCACCGCCCCGGTTGCCTCGACTTCCCCTGCTCGCGGTTCATCACCGATCGGCTGATAGCGCATGTCCCAGCTGAAGCGATGCATGCCCGCCCGGGTCGACGGACGTTGCTGCGGCGCCGGCCAATAGAGTGGCAGACTGCAATCGGCAGCCGCAGGGTTTTTCTGGCACACGCGATCGTAGGACGCCGGGTCGAGCGCTGGATCGGGATCGACTACAGGATCGTCGCTCGAGTAGGCGCGGATCACGCGTCCCGCTGCCTCGACGATTTCCAGTTTCACAGGACCCGGGGCATCCGTCGCGAGCGCGTAATCGATGATCGCGCCGGCGGGCGGATTCTCAGCGGCGGGAAGCTCGGGTGGCCACGGCGTCGGCTCGTTCGTGCCGAGGCGCACGCGGACGGCGGTGTGCGGGCGCACGAGGAACGTTCCGCTCGCACGCCGTGACCGGGCCAGCTCTCGTAACGGCGAGACGTCATCCAGAATCCAGAAGCCCCGCCCGTGGGTCCCCGCGATCAGGTCGGCGCAGAGGCAAGTGCTGTCGTCTTTGACCTGGAGATCGCGCACGGAGATCGCGGGCATGTTCAGCCGCAGCGATTGCCAGCTCGCGCCGTCGTCGAACGAGACCCAGACCTGCGCATCGGTCGCGGCATAGAGGAGTCCCGGAACGCGTGGGTCTTCCCGAATCGAGTTCGCGACCGCGTTGGCGGCGATGCCGTTGTCGATCTCGGTCCACGTCCGGCCGCTGTCGTGCGTACGCCAGAAGTGTGGCTGCACGTCGTCGATGCGCAGGGTATTCGCCGCCGCGTACGCGGTCCGCGCATCGAAATGGCCCGCCTCGATGTTGAAGATGCGCGTCCACGGCTTGATGGCCGCCGGCGTCACGTTTTTCCAGGTCCCACCGCCGTTCGTGGTGACCTGAATGTTGCCGTCGTCCGTGCCGGCCCAGAGGACCGCGCCGCTCTTCGACGAAGGCGACAGCGCGGTGATCGCACCGCGCGGCGTGGGCGTGACGGTGCCCGCGTATCTGCCGGCACTCGCCGGAACGGTCCAGGTCTGCCGCGCGAGATCCGGACTGATGCGGGTCCAGGTGCGCGCGTGGTCGACCGATTTCCAGACGACGTTCGATGTGTAGTACAGCACGTTCGGGTTCAGCGGCGACCAGATGAGCGGCATGGTGCGCACGTTGCGGCCGAACTTGTCGCCGCGCGCCGCCGAGTCGGGGCCCACCTGCGCGGTCTGCCCGTTGCGGCGGTCGTAGCGCGACACGCCGCGGCGCGCGCTGCCGAACACCACGTCGGGATCGCGCGGATCGGGCGCGGCGATACCGTATTCCTGAATGTTCGCCGGATGCCAGTCGTGGAAGGTGATTTCGCCGTCGTCCGAGCGGCTCGCGACGCAAATCGAGCCGGAGTCCTGCTGCCCGCTGCAGACCCGATAGGGAAACGCGTTGTCGGCCGTGACGTGGTATACGGCCGCGGTGGGCTGCGTGTACCAGTTGCTCCACGATGCGCCGCGATTCGACGAAATCACGGCGCCCTGGTCCGAAACAGCCAGGATCAGGTTCGGATCGGTGGGATGGATCCAGATGCGTTGATAGTCATCGCCGCCGGGGGAGCCGCGCACCGCCGACCAGCTCGTCCCGCCGTCTTCCGTGCGCCACATGACGATCGACGCGCTGTAGACCACGTTTTCGTTCTTGGGGTCGACGACGATCGGCGGAAGATCGCCGCCACCGATGCGGCCGAGGGGGCGCGGGTCGGCGGTGGCGGTGGTGGTGTCGCCGACGACCGCGGCGCCGGGGATGCGCGTGCGCAGCGTCCAGTGCGCGCCGCCGTCGCTCGACTTGTAGAAACTGACCGGTCCCGAGCCGCCCGCGGGATTCACCGAGGCGATCATCGCATAGATCACCTGCGGATTGGACGGCGCGATGGCGATGTTCGTTTCCAGGACGGAAGGCAGACCATTCGTGAGCTGCGCCCACGTCGTGCCGCCGTCGGTCGACTTGTAGATCCCGCCCCCGCCCCCACCCCCACCCCCGCCCCCACCGGGCCACGTCGAATCCGGCCCGAACGCGGCGTACTCGTAAAACGTCGACTGCTGTTGCCACAGCGCCGCGTACACGGTGTTGGGATTGCTCGGGTCGATTCGCACCTCGTTGGCGCTCGTGTAGTCGTCCTTGTAGAGCACCTTCTCGAACGTGCGGCCGCCGTCCATCGAGCGATAAACGCCGCGCTCCGCATTGGGCCCGTAGGGGTGGCCGAGCGCCGCGACGAAGAGGCGGTCAGGATTGGCGGGATCTACGTCCACATACGCGATCATCTGTGTCTCGGCGAGACCGAGCTGCGTCCACGTGCGGCCGGTGTCGTTGGAGCGATACATCCCGTTGCCGGTGGCGAGATCGGGGCGGATGATGCCGGCACCGGTCCCGACGTAGATGATGTTGGGACTGGAAGGCGCCACGGCGATGGCGCCGATCGAGCCGGTCGCTTCCCGATCGAACAGCGGCTCCCAGTTGGACCCGTAATCGCTGGAGCGCCACAGGCCGCCGTTGTCGAATCCGATGTAGAACACGGTCGGTTGGCCCGGCACGGCGGCGAGTGAGCGGGCGCGCCCCGCCCGGAACGGGCCGATGGTGCGCCAGCGCAACGCGCCGCTGAAATCGGGATTCTGTGCGGTGGCACCTGCCGGCAGCAGCGCCACGAGGGAAAGCGCTACGAGAGAGATGCGCATGTGCACCGCCTGTGTTATTCGCTCAGTCGCTTCGGTCCGGCGCTCGCGGGTGGAGGAGAGATCGGCTGCGACGGTGGCGGGGGGGGGGGCGTCTGCGAAGTCTCGTCCGTGTTGCTGACCTCGCGCAGGCCACGCTTGAACTCCTGAATGCCTTTACCGATTGACGCGCCGATCTCCGGGATCCGCTTCGCTCCGAACATCAGCGTGATGACCGCGACGAGAATGAGAATGTGCCAGATACTGAGGTCGGCCAGCATCGCAATTCCTTGGAAAGCAGGGTTTCTCAAAGGTATAGGTGGCGACACGGGACCGCTACGCGGACGTTTCCGTCTGGGTAAGTTGTGATCGCATGCGCAACCTCTGCCCGCTGCTCCTGGTCTCCCTGGGCATCGTGCCACCAGCCGCCGCGCAGTCTGCGCACGGCGATTCCGTCGTCTACGATCTTGCCCCGACGAGCCGGCTCGAGGTCCGCACCGGCAAGGCCGGTCTGTTCGGCTTTGCCGGCCATGAGCACCTGATTCGCGCGAGGAGCTTCTCGGGGCGTCTCGTCGTCTATCCCGGCCAGGTGACGGCTTCGCACCTAGTCGTGTCGGTCCCCGCCGAGAGTCTGGAGGTGCTTACGCCTCCCGATACCGCGGAGATCCGGAAAGTCACAGCCGCCATGCGCCAGGACGTTCTGGATGTCTCCCATTACCCGGACATCCTGTTGACCGCTCGAGCCCTGGAGCGCACGGGAGACACACTGCAACTGCAGGCGACGCTGACGATCAGGGGGCAGACCCGCGAGATGCCCCTCACGGCGCACGTCCGCAACGACGCCGATACGTTGCGCGCGAGCGCCGCCTTTACAGTCAAGCAGACGGACTTCGGGATCCGACCATATCGTGGCGGGCCTGGCGGCACGGTGCGCGTGGCGGATCGTGTGACGTTCGTGATCGAGGCGGTTGCCATTCGTCGCCAATGACGTTCGCCTGGTCTCCCACCGAGCCGTATCTCCAGCGCAGCCGGCTGCGGCGGTTCGCCGCAGCCTATGGGCAGCACGACTTCGCGTCGCTCCATCGTTGGTCCATCGAGGATCAGGACCAGTTCTGGCGAGCCGTCGATAGGGACCTTGGTCTCGTGTGGCGCGCGCCGTACGACCGCGTCTTCGACTCCTCGCGCGGCATCCCGTGGACCACCTGGTGGCTCGGCGGGCGGATGAACTACGTCGCGTCGGCGCTGCGTCACGATCCGGCGCGGCCGGCGATCATCTTCGAGGGCGAGGAGGGTATCACGCAGCAGCTCACGTACGGCGAGCTGGCGACGGCCGTGCGGCGCTGCGCCGCCGGTCTCCGCGCCCTCGGCGTTCGTGCCGGCGATCGGGTCGGCATCTTCCTGCCGCTCACGCCCGAATGTGCGATCGCCACACTCGCCGTTTCGGCAATCGGGGCGATTTTCACGCCAATTTTTTCGGGCTACGCGAGTGACGCGATCGCCGGGCGGCTCCGCGACTGCGATGCATCGGTGCTGATCACCGCCGACGGGTTCCGCCGCCGTGGGCAGGTCGTCCCGATGAAAGAAACTGCCGACGCGGCGGTGGATAAGGCGCCCAGCGTGCGCACCGTCATCGTTGTCCCGCGGCTGGGTCGCGACGTCCGGCTCCGGCATCGCGAAGTCTCGTGGGATTATGTCATGAGCCAGGGCAGCGGCGGGGGAGAGGGCGAGCCGTTCGCCGACACGTCACCCGAAGATCCGTACATGCTGATCTACACGTCCGGCACAACCGGCCGGCCGAAAGGCGCGGTGCACGTACACGGCGGCTTCCCGGTGAAAGCCGCGCAGGATCAGGCGCACGTGTTCGACCTGCAAGCGGGCGACGTGCTCTGGTGGTTCACCGACATCGGTTGGATGATGGGCCCGTGGCTCATCGCGGGCGGCCTGATCAACGGCGCGACGATCGTCCTGTACGACGGGGCGCCCGATTATCCGGACGCCGGCCGAGTGTGGTCGATCGTCGAGCGGCATCGGGTGACGCACCTTGGTATCTCGCCGACTGCGATCCGCGGCCTGATGCGCGCCGGCGAAGAGCCGGTCAAGCGGTACGATCGCTCGTCACTGTTCGTGCTCGGCTCGACGGGCGAGCCGTGGAATCCAGAGCCGTGGTGGTGGTACTTCGGCGTCGTCGGTGAGAAACGCGCACCGCTCATCAACTATTCGGGCGGCACCGAATGCTCCGGTGGAATCCTCGGCTGCACGACCTGGACACCGCTAAAACCCACCGCGTTCGCGGGTCCAGTTCCAGGAATCGCCGCCGATGTGGCGGACGCGCAGGGCCGATCGGTCCGCGGCGCCGTGGGCGAGCTCGTCATCCGGAAGCCGTGGCCGGGAATGACGCGAGGGTTCTGGCGTGATCCCGACAAGTACGTGGCCACCTACTGGAACCGCTATCCCAACGTCTGGGTGCACGGCGATTGGGCACGGATCGATCAAGACGGATTCTGGTACATCGAGGGCCGCTCCGACGACACGCTCAAAGTGGCTGGAAAACGGATCGGGCCCGCGGAGGTCGAGTCGGCGGCGACGGCGCACGCGGCGGTACTCGAGGCCGCGGCGATCGGCGTGCCACACGAGCTGAAGGGCGAAGCGATCGTGGTGTTCGCGGTGCTGCGGACGGGCTACGCGAGCTCCGATGCCGTGGCGCTCGAGATCGCGGAAACGATCGCGGAGCGCCTGGGCCGACCGCTCCGGCCCGAGACGGTGCGCTTCGTGTCCGATCTGCCGAAGACGCGCAACGCGAAGATTCTGCGGCGCGTGATCCGCGCCGCATATCTCGGCAAGGACGACCTCGGCGATCTCTCCTCGCTCGAGAATCCCGCGGCGGTGGAGCAGATCAAGGAAGCCACGTCGCCCCGAGCGCGTTGAGCGTGCCTTCGATCCGCACCGTCGCACGCTCGAATCCCGCCACTCGCACGCTCGCCGCGAACGGCCCATCGGATCGCTGGACTTCCACGCGAACCGTGTCACCCATCCGGAGGCCCAGCAGCTTGGAGCGCAGCTCGCTCCAGGTTCGCACCGGCGCACCATTCATGGCGACGAGGCGATCCCGGCTGTGCAGGCCTGCCCTGCCCCAGATGCTCGCGGGATTTGTGACGACCAGCTTCACGCCGCTGTCTCCCTCCGACTCCCAACCGTAGACGCGGAGGTCGCGCTCCGCCTCCCCATTGTTGGCGGCCGGCGCGCGGGTGACGCTCGTCTTCAACCCGATGAGACGCAGATAGCGATCGAAATCGATCGCGCCGGCATTGCGGACGTGAACCTCGAAGAACGGCGTCACGTCACAAGTGCAGACCGTCTCCACTGCCTGCTCGATCGCTCGGCCATCGATGGGCGAGGAGCCATTGAAGAGCAGCCGCATCACGTCATCCATCGAGCGCCGCCCGTGCGTAGCATCCCGGATAATCAGATCGAGCATCGTCCCGATCAGCTCGCCCTGGAGGTGTGTGCTCGCGCTGTAGTCCCCGAGCGAACCGGGCTCGCTGTTGTACGCGACACGACTCACCTGTTCGGCCGAGAAACGCGCGTATGCCGGATTGTTCTGGTAGCTCGACATCAACCGCTCGAGGTGGGCGATGCGCGTCGAGTCGTGGAGCCGCGCGCCCGCCCGGCGCAGCAGCAGGTCGGCGTAGAACATCGTCAGACCTTCGCTGAACCAGAGGCTCGACACGGGCGGCTGCGTGCGGTAATCGATGTCCCGATATTCGACCGGCCGCATCGCCATGAGGTTCCAGGTGTGGAAGAATTCGTGCGCGGTTTCCATCGCCAGCGCGTGCGGATCGCTCCCCAAATCCTTGCTTGGCGCGCCGATGGTAACCGAGTTGCGATGCTCGAGCGCGCCGTAGGCGCCATCCTGAAAAAGGAACGTGTAGTCGCGATAGGGCGTGTGCCCGAACAGCGCGATCGTTTGGTGCACCGTCTGTTGCACGCTTGAAACGAACGCGACGGTGTCGAACGCCGCCGCATCGGGCAGCGGCCAGTAGATGACTCGATGCGGGATCCCTCCGTCGACAAACCGCCACTCGCGGAAACGGCCGACGAGAATGGGCGAATCCACGAGTGTGGGGGCGTCAGGTGCGGCGTACCCCCAGATCCGCTGGTTCCCCCAGCGCTTCCCCTGGTCCCCCGATCGGAACGCGTCCCTCAAGCCAGTCGCGATTTCCCAGCTCGCAGGCAATTCGAGCATCAGAGCGACCGGCATCCGCTCGGCACCGATCAGGTACATGAACGCGTGGGGACCGCCGACGAGCCCACCGGTGGGTGTGAGAAACGGGCGCCACGCGGCCCGTGGGGTCGGCGACGGAGGCAACGCGATGCGATAGCGCACCGTCACAGCGCCACGCGGCGCGACGACTTGCCAGACCCCGCTATCCACTTTCGTGACCGTCGCAATGCTCGGCTCGACAGTGAAATTGGTCACGTAGCGCCAGTAGCGGTCGTCGTACTCGGGATGCGCCGCCATGGCGAGACGCAATGTGTCGGAGACGGTGCGGAGGCGAATCTCGACGAACCAACCGGAGAGATCGGCACTGTCCACGCGGAGGGTGTACTGGATGGCCGGCTTGACAGCCGGATGCGGGTGCGCGAAGAGCGCCACGACTAGGGCGAAAGATGTGTTCATACTCTTTGGACGGCAGTCACGACCGGGGCGTTTGAACCACCTCGCCGAGCGAAGGAGGTCCGCGCGTCTTGCCGAGTCCGAAATAGGGCGGTAGCATCTGCCGGGTCCTCCAACCAAAACCGACGGCCGTCTATGAAACGACCATTACTGGCGTTGTTGGGATTCATCCTTCTTGCTGCGCCCTTATCGGCGCAGCAGCGCACGATTACCGGGAAGGTGACGAGCGAGCAGGGCGCTCCGCTGAACGGAGTCACGGTCTCCGTGAAGGGCACATCCACCGTCACCTCGAGCAATGCACAGGGCGATTACTCCATCGCCGCCGAGGCGGGCCAGATCCTGCAGTTCCGGCTCATCGGCACCGCACTCGTCGAGCGTCCCGTCGGCACTGATGACGTCATCAACGTCCAGCTGCGGCGCGTGGCGCTGGACCTCGACGCCGTGGTGGTCACGGCGCTTGGGGAGACCGCGTCGCAGCGCTCCCTGGGAACCGCGCAGCAGAGCGTGCGGGGGGCCGAGATCGCCGAAACGCAGCGCGAGAATTTCTTCAACGCGTTGTCGGGGCGTGTCGCCGGGGTCGACGTCACCAGTACGTCCGGGGTGCCGGGCGCCTCCTCATCCCTCGTCATCCGCGGCATCAGCTCGATCAGCAGCAGCAACCAGCCGCTGATCATCGTGGACGGCCTGCCGATCGACAACCGCACGGTCAATACGGGCGTGCTCGCGTCCGACAAGAGCTCGGTCACCGCATTCAGCAACCGCGGCGTGGATTTCACGAATCGCGCCGCCGACCTGAATCCGCAGGACATCGAGACGCTCACCGTGCTGAAGGGCCCGGAGGCCGCGGCGCTGTACGGCATCGATGCGGCCAACGGCGCGATCGTGATCAGGACAAAGCGCGGCCGGGCGGGCGGCGGCATGCAGTACAGCAGCACGGTGCGGGTCGAAGCCACGCGCGCCAACTATCAGCTGCAACGCGTCTACGGACCCACGACCAACATCGACGGTACGCAGGCCGCGCTGCAATACTTCGGCGCACCGTATCCGGCAGGTACCCAGTTCTACGACAACATCGATGGCTTCTTACGAAAAGGGTTGAGCCAGAATCACAGCTTGTCGTTCAGTGGAGCGACGGCCGACAACACGATCAACTACCGGCTGAGCACCACGCTCGACAAGCAGGAAGGCGTCGTACGCAACTCGGACCTCGATAAGATCAACGTCACCGGATCCTCGCAGGCCCGCATCAACTCGTGGTTAAATACGGATCTGTCGATGATCTACACCTACGCGAACAACGACCAGCTGTACAAGGGCGACATCGGTCCGCTGATGGGGTTGATGCTGTGGCCGCAGAGCGACGACGCGAGGAACTACCTGACACCTGCCGGCACGCGGCGCCTGCTGACGACGCTCGGAGCCGGTTTAGAGCAGGACAATCCGTACTTCAACGTCGCCAAGAACAAGATCAACGCGAAAACCAACCGCTTGATCGCGAACGTTGGGTTTACCGTGACCCCGTTCTCCTGGGGCAACATCAAGACGAACCTGGGCACCGACAGCTACACCAACCAGAACCTGCTCGTCCGAGCACCGGAGAGCTTTACCGGCTATTCGCAACGAGGGATTCTTGATCAGGCGGACGTCATCGCGCGCAACCTGAATGCCCTCACGGTCCTCAACGTCAATAACCAGCCCCTCACGAGCAGCTTCTCGATCAGCGGCCTTGTGGGTCATCAGGTGAGTGACTTGAAGTCGACATCGGATGCCCAGACCGGCATCAACTTCTTGGATCCGAACTTCGTGTCGATGAACAACACCAACACGCGCTCGACGCTGACCACGATCGAGCAGCGCCGGCTGGTGAGTCTGTTCGGCCAGGCGGTCCTCGATTACAAGGACTACTGGTACGTCACGGTCACCGGCCGGAACGATTGGACGTCGACGATCCCGCGCGGGCGGAATTCGTTTTTCTATCCGTCCGTATCGACCAGCTTCGTCTTCTCCGACGCGTTTCCCGGTCTTCGTCGCTTCGTGACTGGAAAGATGCGGCTCGGTTATGCAGCGGTCGGCAAGGACGCGCGGCCGTATGCGTACCGGCCGTCGCTGCAATACAAGACGACATCATACGGCGGCTACGGCTATGACTTCTGGGGTCCGAATCTCGCGCTGAAACCCGAGTTCAAACGGTCCGTCGAAGGCGGCGTCGAGCTGTCGTTCCTGAATGGTCGTTTCGGACTGGACGCGACGGTGTATCGCGCCACGACCAAGGACCAGATCATCAATGACATCCGCGGCAGCTACGGTACCGGGTTCATTCTGTTCAACCTGAACGGCGCCGCCACGCGCAGCCGCGGCCTCGAGTTGACCGCCCGCGGCACACCCATTTCGCGACCGTCGTTCGGATGGGACATGACGCTGAACTTCGCCGCCTCGGGAAGCATCGTGACGAAGCTGCCCAACGGCATCCCGGAATCCTACGTGTCCGATACCTGGCTCTACGGGAACGTCCGCAATGGGACGCAGGTCGGCCTGTCCACGATGTCGCTCACCGGGTTCTTCTACCTCCGGAACAACCAGGGACAGTTGTTGATCGATCCGGCGACCGGCCTGCCCATCCGCTCGAACGCCGTGTCGGCGAACTTCGTCGACCGCGGCTACGATCGGCAGCCCGATTTCACGCTGGGCGTCGGGAATACCTTCCGCTACAAGCGGCTCTCGCTCGATTTCCTGCTCGATATCCGCAAAGGTGGCGACATCTTTAACGCCACCGAGCACTACCTGACTGCCCGCGGTCTCAGCATGGAGACGCTCGATCGCAATCAGCCGCGGATCATCGCGGGCGTGTTGCGCGACGGGCGAGAAAACAGCGCGAATCCGACGCCGAACAACATCGTGATCGTTCCCAGTGTCCAGACGGGCTACTACACGAACATGAGCGAAGAGCTGTTCATCGAGAAGAACATCAACTGGCTACGGCTGCGTGACATCACGGTGCGCTACGAAATCCCGGGCAGGTTCCTCCGGGCCCGCACCGCCAGCGTGTATGTCACCGGGACGGACCTGTTCATCATCACCAATTACACCGGCCTGGACCCGATCGTGAACGGCAACACCGCCGCGGTGGGTGGTTCCGGGGCCGTCGGCATCGACTTCGGGAATTTCCCGATGCCGCGCGGCGTCAACTTCGGTATCAGCGTGGGATTCTGACCATGAAACACACACACGCTGCGTTCTTGATCGGCATCCTGGCCTGCACGGCGGGCTGCAGCGACTTCCTCGACGTCAACACGAATCCGAACGGGCCGCAATCGGTCTCGGCGAATCTCTACCTGCCGCCGATGCTGCACTGGATGGTGACGTCGCCGCAATACGATGGTCGCTTCGTGGGCCACTACGCGCAGGAGTGGTACTCGACGTCCGCGAACTTCAGTCCCGGCCAAAGCTGGGGAAAGATGGGCTACGACGCCGGCAGTGACAACGGCGCGATGCAGTGGCGCGACGTCTACTGGTCGCTCGGCCAGAACCTGATCGACATGAACACCAAAGCCGAGGCCGAGCAGCGGTGGGATCTGCTGGGCGTCGGGATGATCCTGAAGGCATGGGGCTGGCAGGTGCTCACCGACCTGCACGGCGAGATCATCGTGAAAGAGGCGATCGACCAGTCGCGCACCCAGTTCGACTACGATACGCAAGACTACGCGTATCAAGAGGTGCAGCGACTCCTCGACAGCGCGATCGTGCTGCTCAAACGCACCGACGGCGCCGTCGATCCGACCTATCTCGGCGTGGGCGACAAGATCTACAACGGGGACCGCACCAGGTGGTTGAAGCTGGCGTACGGCATGCTCGCGTTGAGCCTCAACCACTATTCGAACAAGACGACCTACGACCCCGCGCGCGTCATCCGGCTTGTCGATTCCTCGTTCGCGAGCAATGCGGACGACCCGCTGCTCAGCTATCCCTGCACGTCCACCGATTTCGCGGACTGTAATTTCTGGGGACCCACGCGCGGCAACATTCCGCTGTATCGCCAGACGCAGTTCATCGTCGGTTTGATGAACGGCACGCAGTTCGGCGGGACGGTGGACCCGCGGATGAGCCGGATGCTGGCGATCGACTCGGCGAACACCACCTACCGCGGTCTCGATGTCAACGCCACCGCTGCGGCGCCGTTTGGCGCACTCACGCAACTGCAGCGGCCGAAGAATCTCTGGGGTTACGTCGGGAGCACCGGCCTGGGCCTGCCGTCCCGGTACATCTTCGCCGATCGTTCAAAGATTCCCGTGATGACCTACGCAGAGCTGCAGTTCATCAAAGCGGAAGCGGCGCTGCGGTCAGGCAATCAGGCGCTGGCGCGTACCGCGGATTCCCTCGCGATCGTCTCGCATATCCAGTTCGTGAACGATCGCAGCGCCGAGGCCGGCCAGACCAACCCCATTACCACCGCGACGCGGGACTCCTTCCTGGCGTCCCCGAACATCCTGCCCGTGATGCTCACGTTGTCCCACATCATGTCGCAGAAGTACATCGCGCTGTGGGGCTGGGGGCACAACGAGCTCTGGATGGACATGCGGCGCTATCATTACACGGACGTCGACCCCGTGAGCGGCACCCAGGTCTTCCGCGGCTTTACGCCTCCCAATCCGCTGTTCGGCGACAACGCCGGAAAGCTGGTGGAGCGGATCCGGCCGCGGTTCAACTCGGAATATGTGTGGAACCGGGGTGCCCTCGACGCGATCGGCGGCCTGAACAGCGATTATCACACCAAAGACTTATGGATTATCCAACCATGACCAGGCACATGACGCGATATCGAATTGCGGCGATCCTGCTGGTGGCGGCGCTGGCCGCGTGCGAGAAGAACGCCGTACAGACGCTGCCCTTCGAGCCGCCGCAAAACACGGGGATCAAGTTCTTCAACTTCGGCGTGAATGCCCCGCAGGTGAACTTCTACGCCGACGCGATCAAGATGACGGCCGTCCAATCCGGCACCGGCGTCGAGGCGAATACCGGCGTGGCGTACGGTGGCGCCGGCAATGGCGGTGTGTATTTGAGCATCGCGCCCGGTTCGCATACGCTCACGGGCCGGATTGCCGCCGCCACGGATAAGGATTTGCCGATCGCCACGGTCACCGCGAGCCTCGATGACAGCAAGTTCTATTCGTTCTACATGAGCGGGTTTTACAACACCACGGCGAAGACCGTGGACGCGTTTGTCGTTGAAGATCCTGTGATCGCGCCAACCGATTACACGGTGGCATCGATACGGTTTGTGAACGCGATCGCCAATGCCGCGTACCCGCTGAACCTGTATGCACGGGCCACGACGGGTGACACCGTGACGCTCGTGCCGCTCAGCGCTCCGGTGGCGTACAAGGGCGTGGGGACCTTCACCACCCTGCCGACGGGTGTATACAACCTGTACGCCCGCTACACCGACTCGACCACGAACAAGTTCAGCAGAACAAGCGTCTCGTTCTTCGGGGGGCGGTTCTACACGATCAGCGCGTTCGGCGACATCACGATCACGTCGACCACCGCCGCCACCCGCCCGCAGCTCGATAACACGGTGAACCA
>Ga0209761_1001916_pt1 | contig 13560 bp, 11 predicted proteins | sample GraSoi013_1_40cm_4_FD_185818 | JGI IMG/M metagenome (GOLD analysis project Ga0209761, IMG submission 185818) | Grasslands soil microbial communities from the Angelo Coastal Reserve, California, USA - Sample 09_25_2013_1_40cm (SPAdes) (version 2) | ecosystem: Environmental > Terrestrial > Soil >... | reverse complement strand
GCCCGAACCGCAATCGTCGTTCCGTCCGGCTGCGCCCGCGCCGCCAGCACCAGCGTCAGCGGGCCCGGCCAGAATCGCCGCATCAGATCCCCCGCTGCGTGCGTAACCACCCCGTCGGGCTCAACCTGATCCCTCCCGGTGACCAGCCACACCATCGGCTGGCTGGTGGGACGTTGCTTGGCGCGGTAGAGACGCTGGACCGCAATCGGGTCGCGAGCTCGCGCGCCGACCGCATAGAGCGTGTCGGTGGGAAATGCGATCACCGCGCCGCGGCGAAGCCGGTCCGCGGCACTACGCACGTGCGCCGGATCGGCCGGCCAGCGCTCACCCACCGGCGCCATCGGCGGGAGGGAGAAGTATCCGGACCACCCGGTCCCGCCCGGCGAGGTCTTTGTGGACGCTAACCTCCGCAAACGGCCAGTAACCCTGAGCCAGGCGGACGACGCGGCGCGCCTGTGCCGGGTCGCACTCGATGAGCACGGCACCGCCTGGCGCGACCACGGCGGGCGCCTGGGCCAGGGCCGCTCGAATCAGATCCAGCCCATCCTCGCCGCCGTCGAGGGCGAGCGCCGGTTCGTACTTGAGCTCCTTTGGCCGAACCCGCCGCTGCTTCCCGGAAATGTATGGAAGGTTGGCCAGGATCAGGTCCGCGGGGCGGGCGCCTCGCAACAAGTCCGCTTTGACGGTTACGATGCGACGGCGCAGCCGGTGGCGGGCGATATTCGCGGCAGCCATGCGCAGGGCTGGCGCGCTGACATCCCTGGCAACAATCCGAACCTTCGGCACGGCCTTGGCAACGCCAATCGCCACCGCGCCGCTTCCCGTGCCGAGATCGATGACCCGCCGCCCGGCCGGATGCGCGTTCAACCAATCAACGGCCAGCTCGACCAGGAGTTCGCTTTCCGGTCGTGGAATCAACACAGCGGGGCCGACGGCCAGCATGTGGCCGTAGAACTCGCGCTCGCCGGTCAGGTACGGCACCGGAACGCGAGCGGCTCGGCGACTCGCCAGCCGGCGCAGGCGGCGCCGCTGCGGTTGGGTCAGCCGTTGCTCGGGGTAACTGTGCAACCGCTCGCGCGAGACGTGGAGGACATGCGCGACCAGAATCTCGGCGTCGAGCCAGGCGTAGGGGATGCCGGCGTTGGCCAGTCCCGCACGCGTCGTGGCGAGCTCGGCCCTGACGGTGTCTCGGTCAGCCGCGGGAGCCATTCGGCGGCGGCTCGCTCAGACGGTTGCCCTGGTCCCACGCGATCAGCCGATCGATCACCGGGTCGAGATCCCCCGCCTCGATGAACTGGGGTAGCTTGTAGTACTTGAAGTCGATCCTGTGGTCGGTGATCCGTCCCTCCGGATAGTTATAGGTACGAACTTTCTCGCTGCGGTCGCCCGAGCCCACGGCCGAACGACGAACTTCGGTCAAGGCCTCCTGCTGCTGCGCCATCTGGCGGTCGAGCAGGCGGGCCATCAACACCTTTTCCGCCTTGGCCTTGTTCTTCAGTTGCGAGCGCTCATCCTGGCAGGTGACCACGATCGGCGGACCGCCGTCCTCGGGCGTGTACGTGAGGCGCACCGCCGAGTCCGTGGTATTGACGCTCTGCCCGCCGTGTCCGCCGGAACGGTAGACGTCGACCTTGAGCCGCTCCGGATCGATGGCGACGTCGACCTCTTCGGCCTCGGGCATGACCACCACCGTGGCCGTCGAGGTGTGAATCCGGCCCTGCGCCTCGGTCTCCGGCACGCGCTGCACGCGGTGCACGCCATTCTCGAATTTCAGCCGCGAGTATGCGCCCCGACCGCGAACCTCGAAGACCACCTCTTTAAAGCCGCCCCGCTCGGTCACGTTCTCCGAGAGCAGGTCGATCTTCCACCGCCGCGACTCGGCATAGCGGCTGTACATGCGGAAGAGATCGGCGGCGAACAATCCCGCCTCGTCCCCGCCGGTTCCCTGGCGAATCTCGATGATGACGTCCTTGTCGTCGGTGGGATCCTTGGGCACGAGTGCCAGCTTGAGCTCGCCGTCGAGGCGATCGCGCTCGGCCTGTTGCTTCTCGTACTCCTGCCTCGCATAGGCCTGCATCTCCGGATCCCGCTCCTGTTCCGCTAGCTCGCGCGCGTCGGCCATGGCATGCTCGGCGCGGCGGTACGCCTCATAGAGCTGCACCAGGTCCTTGAGTTGGGCCTGCTCCTTGCTCAGCCGCTGGAGCTCCTTGAGGTCAGCATGAACCGCGGGATCGGCCAGCCGTTCGGTGGTCGCGTAGTATCGAGCCCGAACGGCCTCGAGCTGTTCGAACATTACGCCGCCGCCTCTTTCTCCTCCTGGCGGGCGCCCTGGAACGCCGCGAGGGCGACCTCCAGCTGGCGGTCGTCCGGCTCTCGGGTAGTGAGCTTCTGGGTCAGGAGGAAAGGGATGATCAAGACCTTGACGATCGGGTTGTTCCGGTGGCGTCCGGCAAACCGGATGAACTCGTAGGCCAGCATCGCGATCAGCGGGATGAGGACGATCCGGGAGAGCAGCAGCAGCGGCAGCGCCGGCCGCCCGACCAGGCCGAAAACAAAGGCGCTGACGACCATGACGGCGAGCAGAAACCCGGTGCCGCAGCGGGGGTGGAGCGTGCTCTGGGTCCGTACGTTCGGGACGTCCAGCGGCAGCCCGGCTTCGAACGCGTTGATGGTCTTGTGCTCGGCGCCGTGATAGGCAAAGAGACGGGCGATCTCGGCCTTGAACGAGATGGCGTAGAGGTAAAGGAGGAGGAGCGCGATCCGCACGACGCCGTCGACGATGCCGAAGAACAGGCTGCCGTGGCCACGGCTGAGGAATCCCGCCGCCAGGAGCGGCACGCCGAGGAAGAAGAGGAGCGCGCCGATGATCGCGATCCCCATGGTGATGCGAATGGCATTCGCGCTTAGCTCCACTTGCTCACCGGCCGCCTGGATGTTGGCCGACCAGACCAGCGCCTTCATGCCGAGATGGAGCTGCTCCCACAATCCGGCCAGGCCACGCAGCAACGGCAGCTTCCAGAACCGATGCGTGTAGATGATGGAGCGGAGGCGCTCGCGGAGCACCTGGATCTCGCCGTCGGGCTTGCGCACAGCGACCGCATAGGTCGTCCGGCCGCGCATCATGACGCCTTCGAGCACGGCCTGGCCGCCGTAGAAGAACTTGTCCTGGCTCACAGCCGCGCTCATCCTAGTCCCTGCGCATTCCCGCCGGCCACAAAGGGCCCAACGGCGGCGCGGCTTATCTCTTCCGCTGCTGGCGCTGCTGGAACCGGTCGACGCGGCCCTGGGTGTCGACGATCCGCTGCTGGCCGCTGAAGAATGGATGGCACACCGAGCAGACCTCGGTCTTGAGCTCTTTGACGGTCGATCCGGTCACGAACTTATTGCCGCACAGGCAGGTCACAACGGCGTCGTGGTAGTAGGTCGGATGGATGGTGGCTTTCACGGGCTCCCTATTCTATCTCAAGATTGCTGAGGTTTCGAGCATGCCCAGCCCCAGCGCGAAGAGCAACGCAAGGTAAAGCGATCCAACGACGACCTTGGTCTGGGCGCCGACCGCGTAATAAGCCGGGTTAAGGGCCGTCGACCGAAACCGCTGCCAGGTGGCGAAGGCGCCGAAGATCAAGACCAGGAAGAGAACCGGGCTCACCGTGGTTCCCGACTGCATCTCGAAGAGCAACAGCCCAGCCGCGATCAGCAGCCCGGCAACGTTGAACCATTTCGAGAGCAACGAGGTCACGCGGCCGCCGTCGAGCGGCGTCAGCGGGATCAAGTTGAAGAGGTTGATCAAGAAGCCGAAGTATGCCAGCGCCCGCAACAGCTGACCGGTGCTCGAGTCGGGCGTGGTCAGGTAACCGACGTAGCACAGACCCGCGGCGATCGACCCCAGCACCGGACCGCCGATTGCCATGATGGACTCCTGGGCGACGGTGCGCGGCTGTTGCTTCATGCTGACGAACGCGCCGAGGAAGGGGATCATGATAGGGAGGGTGACCGGGATGCCCATGATGCGTGCCACCACGACGTGGCCGCTTTCATGGATCAAGATGAGGAGCACGATACCGACCCCGAAAGCCCAACCAAAGAGCTCCGCATAGATCAACGCCGTGACGCCAGTCGAGACGACGGTAAACCACAGACCCTTGAACTTCAGAACCAGCAGCCCGACGTATGACAGCTTGCTGAGGACGAGCCCGAGAACGGCGAGAATTCCGGCCACGACCCCGCCGTTGCGGCGGCCGCGGCTGCCTGGCTGTGCGGGGATGTCCGCCTGCACAGGCCGGTTCGTGCCGTAGCCGTAATCAGCCGCGTGGTATTCGGGATCGCCGTTCTTCGGATAGATGTCAGCCACTACTTAGAGGATGCCCAGGCGGGCTGCCTTTCAATCGCCGGCCAGGGGCGGGTGAAGTTGCCAAGCTGGAGGTCGGGGCAGCGCTCGGTCAGTTGCCGGACGAACTTCCGCAGCCCGATGCCTCGAGTTGGCTGCGGGATCCGGTCAAGCAGCCACTGAGGATCAACGTTCAGGCTGCGCAGCTGCACCTGGTGCACGCCATGCCGGTGGATGAAGCGGACCAGCGCATCGATCTCCGGCGGCGCATCGGTGATGCCGGGAAAGGTCAGCAAATTGATGGTGACCTGTCCCCCGGCGGCCGCCACGACGCCGGCGCACTCGGCGACCTGGTCGAGGCCATAGCCCACCGGCCGGTAGTAGGCGCGAAAGCGGGTGTCATCCAGGCTGAACACGCTGATCCGCACCGAATTGAGGCCGGCGTTGACCAGTCGCCGAAGGACGTCGGGGCGGGAGCCATTGGTGTTGACGTGGATGGTCGCCGCCGGCGCCGCCGCCCGGATGCGGCGGGTCGCGTCCACCAGCGCCGTGCCCCGCGTAAGCGGCTCACCCTCGCAGCCCTGGCCATAGCTGACGAAGTTCGATTCGGCGACGCTCAGGTGCCAGGCCGCAAGCTCGGCGATTTCGGCGGCCGTGGGCGCAAAGTCGAGTCGGATCTGCGGCGAGTCGACGTCCCCCCACTGCTCGGAGATGCATCCAAGGCAGGCGGCGTTGCACGCCGGCGAGACCGGGATGGCGCCCTCGCCGCGGCGAAGGAAAACGTTCTGCGCGGTGAGGCAGCGATAGTCCGTGGCGCAGGTTTCCAGCTGCTGGAGCAAGCGGCTGCCCGGTAGCGCCCGACGAGCGGCCCGGATCGCCCCATCGATGTGGAGCCGGTCGTCGGCCTGCGGATTCCAGGCATCCCAGCGATCCGTGCGCATGGCGGCAACATGCGGCTCGCCGTCAATCGAGGCGACCGCGGCATAGCCATAGAGTGGCAGCACCGGCGGTCGACCATCCTCTTCATAGGCCGGCAGCCAGGTCCGCAGGTAGCCGGGCGGCAGCACGGCGGCAACCGCCATGGCGCCCGGCTCCCCCACCGCCACCGTCGCACCGGCGGACGACTGCCCGAGAGGGATTCGCCCCGGGAGATGCATCAGGCTGGTGCCCGGCGGCAACGGAATGAGCCGATCAGCAACGCCCACATCCCAGCCACTGCGGGCCGCGGCCTCGAGGGAGCGATGCACCCGCAGGCGTCCCTCCCGGGTGGCGTAGAGCAGGGGGTTCACGCCCTTACGTTATCCGGTATTCGTGAAGGATCTATGAAAGCAGGTCGAGCGGGTTTTGCGGCACACCCAGGTATCGGATCTCGAAATGGAGGTGCGGACCCGTGGCGCGGCCGGTGGCGCCCATCAAGCCGATCAATTGCCCTTTCGTCACCATCTGGCCGGTGCTCACATCGGCGCGCGACATGTGGCCGTAGACCGTGTGGAAGCCATTGCCATGGTCGATCTCGACATACATCCCATAGTCGCCCCAGCCGGCGAACACCACTCGCCCGGCATCGGCGGCCAGCTCGGGCGTTCCGACATCGTTCGCGATATCGATTCCGGGATGAAATTCCCGGAAGTCCTGCGTGATGATGCCCCTGGCTGGCCACGCGAACCTGATGAGATGCTCGCGGCTTCCCGCTGGGTTCGACGACGCGCCTGCGACATCGGGCGACCCTGCGGGATGGGCGATTTCCTCCGCCCGGAGCGCCGGGATGAAGAGCTCGCTCGGCAACCTGGCGTCCATGGCCAGGCCATTCACCGCCCGCAGCGCCGAGACGTCTACCCGAAAGGTCTGCGCCAGGACGTCGAGGCGTTGATCCGGATCGACATGGATCATGGTCCCGTCGATCGGCGGGACAATCAGCCGCTGTCCTGGGTCAAGGACCGGGGGTGATGGCAGCCGGTTGACCTGCACCAGCGTGTCCACCGTGATGCCTGCCCGGGCGGCGACGGTCTCGACCCTGTCCCGTCGGGTTACCCGGTAGTGAACCAGCGGCGTCAGCGGGCGCGCTTGTGCCGGGCCCGAAGGCGAGCGCAGTATCGCGTCCGCCATGCCCGTCTGGTCGGCGAGGCCCGGGCTTGCGTTGGTGGCCTGGGCGTCGGCGATTGGATGGCGAAAACCGAGGGGTGCCAGGGCGAGGACCAGCAGTGCCAAGGCAAGCGCCCACCCATGCGTGGCCACTCTGGGGATCCCCCGTGCCGCGACGGTTCCCTTACCTGACCTTCCGATGAGCCCCTTCGACCGACTTCAGCGCGTAGTGGTGCTTGGTATTCAGGTGCCGGATGGTGCCGCTCTTGCTGCGGAACACCATCGACTCCGTTTCCGCCCAGAAGTGGTGGTAAATCACGCCGTGGAGAAACTCGCCGTCGGTCACACCGGTAGCCGCGAAGGCGACGTCGTCGCCGCGGACGAGATCATCGACGGCGTAAATCCGACGGAGGTCCTCGAACCCCGCGGCCCTCGCCTTGTCCTCGTCGTCCTTTGACCGCAACCAAAGGCGGCATTGGAGGTCGCCGCCAAGGCACTTCAACGCGCAGGCCGCCAACACGGCCTCAGGCAGGCCGCCAACGCCGAGCATCATGTCGATGCCGGTTCCTTCGAGGGTGGCCATGATCGCGGCCGCAATGTCCCCGTCACTGAGCAAGGTGATCCTGGCGCCAACCTGGCGGACCTGTTCCATCAGCGCTTCGTGCCGCGGCCGGTCGAGCATGACTACGGTCAGGTCTGAGACCTGCACCTTCTTGGCGAAGGCGACCCGTTGCAGGTTGTTTTCCACGGAATCGGTGACGTCGATGGATCCCCGGGCGTCGGGGCCCACCGCCATCTTCTCGGCGTACAGCCCCACCGGCGCCCGGACCAGCGAACCGCGCTCTGCGGTGGCGATTACCGACGCGGCGTTTGGCAAACCCTTGGCCACCAGTGTCGATCCATCGATCGGCTTGAGCGCCACGTCGATGGCGTCGCCATACCCGTCACCGGCTGGGCGGCCGAGGCCAAGTGGGGCTGACGCGTCGTCCTCCCCGATGACGATCGTGCCACTCATGTGCACGCCCTTAAGCGCCTCCACCATCGCATTCGCCGCGGTCGCCCGGATGCCCTCGCGATCGAGATTACCCATCCAGCGTCCTGCGGAAAGGGCGGCTGCCTCGGTGGCGCGCACCAGCTCCAGGCCGAGGTTCGGCTGGGCGGTTCGGGGTGCAGCCACTCCGCCCGGCGGCGGCATGGAGAGGTCAGACCTCACGCGGTTTGAGACGTTTTGTCCGGTGAGACCGCCGGCTTCTCGATCACTCGGGCGGACGGGAGTAGTCCCGCTCGGACGGCGGCGGCCCGCACGAAGTCGCGGAACAGCGGATGTGGACGGCTCGGCCGGGAGCGGAACTCCGGGTGGAACTGCGACGCCACGAACCAGGGGTGATCCCGTAACTCGATGATCTCCACCAGCCGGTCGTTCGGCGAGGTGCCGGAGAAGATCATGCCGGCCTCCCACATCGGCTCGCGATAGGCGTTGTTGAATTCGAAGCGATGGCGATGCCGTTCATAGACCACGGGCTCGCCATAGGCCTGAGCAGCCAGTGTGCCGGGCTGAAGCTTGCAGGGGTAGAGCCCGAGCCGCATCGTTCCGCCCTTCTCAGCCACGTCACGCTGCTCGGGCAGCAAGTCAATGACCGGATGGCTGGTGAACGCGTTGAACTCCGTGCTGTTCGCGTCCGTCGCCCCGAGCAGGCCGCGACCGAACTCGATGACGGCGCATTGCATGCCGAGGCACAGCCCAAGATACGGAACGAGGGAGGTCCGAGCGAAGCGCGCCGCGGCAATCTTCCCCTCGATGCCGCGATGACCGAATCCGCCCGGGACCACGACACCGTCGACGTCGTCGAGCGCGCGCAGGTCGCCGGCCTCCAGCGTCTCGGAGGCGATCCACTTGATGTCCACCCTCAGGTTGTGGTGAACCCCGGCGTGCCGCAGCGCTTCCGTCACGCTGATGTACGCATCGGGGGCCGGCAGATATTTTCCGACAACGCCGATCCGAACGCTGGCGGCGGGATGCTGGATCCGCTGAACCAGCTCCGTCCAATCGCTCAGGTCGGGAGCAGAGGCCGGCGCCTCCAGGGCTTCGACGATGACGTTGCCCAGGCCGGAATCTTCGAGCATCAGCGGCACTTCGTAAATGGATTCGGCGTCGGGCACTGAGATCACCGCCCGCCGGTCGACGTCGCAAAAGAGGGCGATCTTATCTTTCAGCGCGATGCTGACCGGTCGCTCCGACCGGCACACGATGGCGTCGGGCTGGATGCCGATGCTGCGCAGGGCGGCGACACTGTGCTGGGTCGGCTTGCTCTTGAACTCCTCCGAGGCCTCGATGAACGGCACCAGGGTCACATGAACGTAGAAGACGTTCTTCCGGCCGAGGTCGTTTTTCAGCTGTCGGATCGCTTCCAGGAAGGGCAACGACTCGATGTCGCCCACCGTGCCGCCCACCTCGACGATGACGACATCGGGGTTGTCTTCCCAGGTAACCCGGGTGATCCGTTCCTTGATCTCGTTCGTCACGTGCGGAATGACCTGCACCGTACCGCCCAGATAGTCGCCACGCCGCTCCTTGGCGATGACCTCGGCGTAGATCTTGCCGGTAGTCACGTTGCTGGCCTTGCTCAGGTTGGCATCGATGAACCGTTCGTAGTGGCCGAGATCGAGGTCGGTTTCGGCGCCGTCGTCCGTCACGAAGACCTCACCGTGCTGGTAGGGCGACATCGTGCCCGGATCGATGTTGATGTAGGGATCCAGCTTCTGGAGGGAAACGTTCAGCCCGCGGGCCTTGAGGATGGTCCCGATAGACGCTGCCGTGATCCCCTTGCCGATGGAGGAAACCACGCCACCGGTTACGAAGACGTACTTCGGCACCGGGACTCTATTCTACCCCGGGGCACCGCCGGCCGCGCATCGTCATTTTTCGAGCGTCTCACGACGCGTGTTCCGCAGGGCGCGTGACGTTGTAAGGTCAGGCAGTGTATCCGTACGGCCTGATCGGCAACTGTGAGACCGCCGCCCTGGTCTCGACCAGCGGCGCCATCGACTGGTTCTGCTACCCGCGCTTCGACTCCCCATCAATCTTTGCCGCCATCCTCGATCGGCAGCGCGGCGGCAGCTTCCGGGTCTCCCCCTTGAACCCGGTGCCGGCGGGCGAGCAGGCCTACATTCGCGACACCAACCTGCTGACCACCAGCTTTCATCGGGCCGAGGGGTCGCTGGTGGTCACCGACTTCATGCCGTGTTTCACCGAGGGCGAGCGCTTCATGTCCCTGAAGCGAATCTGCCGAGGCATCGAAGCCCGCGGCGGTCCGGTGGAGGTCGAGTGCGTCCTCGACCCGGCGCCGGCCTACGGCCGCGCCCGAACCAGCTTCGCCGAGCGGGAAGGCATCGTGATCGCCTCCGGCGGATCGCAGGAGGTGATTCTCTCGTCGACGGTGCCGATGCAGGGCACGGTCGAGGAGGTGGATGGGCGGCCGCGCTTCGTCTACCGGCTCACGCTCCAACCGGGTCGCCAGGAATGGTTCACGCTCGGCTTCGGCGAGCGGTACTTCGCGCTGGGCCGGAAGTTTCCAAGCAGTAGCGATGCCACGCAGCTGGCGGATCGCACGCGCGAGTTCTGGGAGCGGTGGCTGGATCAGTGTCTCTATGCCGGGCCCTTCCAGGACGCCGTGCGCCGCTCCGCGCTCGTGATCAAGCTGCTCACCTACGCCCCCACCGGCGCGCTCTGCGCGGCGCCGACAACGTCGATCCCGGAAGACCCGGGCGGCGATCGCAACTGGGACTATCGCTACTGCTGGCTGCGCGATGCCTCCTATGGCATCGCCGCCCTGTTCCGCGCCGGGTTTTCGCAGGAGGCGGCCGACTTCATCAACTGGATTCGGGACCGCGCCTACGACCACGACTTCGCCATGCAGATCGTCTACCGGGTCGATGGTGACCCGCACTTGCCCGAGCAGTACCTCGAGCACCTCGCCGGCTTCGACGGCTCGCGCCCGGTTCGGATCGGCAATCGAGCCGCCGGCCAGCGCCAGCTGGACGTATTCGGGGCCGTCATCGACTGCATGGCGGTCTACCAGCGTAAGGGCGGCTTTATCTCGACCAAGCTCTGGCAGGTTATCGAGCGCTTCGCCGATGGGATCTGGGAGCTGAGCCGCGAGCCGGACAACGGCATCTGGGAATTCCAGGGTGAGCGCAAACATCACACCCATAGCAAGCTCTGGTGCTGGGTCGCGCTCGACCGGGCCATCACGCTCGCCCAGGGGACCGGCTACACCGGGCACATCGCGCAATGGGAACGGGCGGCAGCGGACCTGCGCGCCGAGATCGAGGCCCGGGCGTGGAATCCCCGGATCGGCGCCTTTACCCAGGCGTACGACGATGACTGTCTGGATGCGGCGGTGCTGCAGATGCCGGTCCTCGGATTTCTTCCGGCGACCGACCCGCGGATGACGGCGACCATCGAGACGCTGAGCCAGCGGCTGCTGAACGGCCCTTATGTTCGGCGCTACGACTGTAGCGACGACCAGGGCTATTTGAGCGCGGCTTTCCTTCTCTGCAGCTTCTGGTACGTCGACGGTCTCATCGGGATGAACCGGCTGGACGCGGCGGAGCGCCAGCTCGCGCAGCTGATCGAGCTGTCCTCGCCCCTTGGTCTCCTCGCCGAGGGCAACGATCCCGTCTCCGGTTCACCGCGCGGCAACTTCCCGCAGGCCTACAGCCATCTCGGCGTCATCGACAGCGCCGTGCGGTTGGAGCGCGCCCGGATGGCTCAGCAGCCCCAAGGGGCTGACTCGCACACCGAGGAACGCCAGCAAGTCGCCGGCTAGCGTCGTCAGCCGGAACCCAGCGGCTCGACGCGTCCGCACCGTTCGCAGCGCCGCTTGAGGTTGAGATCTCGTTCCGCTTTGCGCGCCTGCTCCGGGTCCGGTCCGATAACTCCCACCCCTATGAATCGGTAGCGATGCCCAACGATCCGACACAAGAACGTGGGGATCTTTATGCCGGCAATGCCGAAGGGCGCCACTTCTCTCTGCGCGTTAATCGACGGTCGCGGCGGCGGCCGCGCCGCGGGGCTCGAGGATGACGAGCTTGGTCTCGTCGACCGTGGGACTGGTGGTGAACTGCAGCTTGGCCTGCGGGGTGAGATCGGTCGCGCCCATCTCCTTCGCGAACTTCTCCACGCCTTCGAGGTTCTGTGCGAGCAGCGTCAAGCCCGGCAGCTTGTACGAGATGGGCACCACCATCTTGGGTTCGATCTGGTTCACGATCTCAGTCGCTTGCGCCGAGTTGATGTGGCTGCCGCCACCGATCGGGACGAAGAGGACATCGATCTTGCTGCCGATGGCGTCCAGTTGATCCTCCGTGAGCGAATGACCCAGGTGGCCGAGGTGACAGCAGCGTAGATCGTCGATTTCCACGGTGTAGACGAAGTTCTTGCCTCGCTCCGCACCCTTCTTGCCGTCGTGGTAGGTCTGCGTTCCGTTCATCGCCACGCCCTTGATCTCGAACTCACCCGGGCCGGTGACGACATGGGGATCGCCGGCCAGCCCCTGCAGGCTGAAATGGGTCGGATCCTCGTGGGTCAGCACCACGATCTGGACGTTGAGACGCACCGGAGACAACCCGAGCTTTGGCTCGTAGGGATCGATCATGACGGTGGCCTCCCGCCCACGCAGCCGGACGGCGTTGAGGCCGAAGTAGGTGATTTCCATCGGGCGCTAGTCTACATCCGGTCTGGCGCCTGAACCCCCATCAGGCCGAGGGCGTTCGCTATCGTGATCCGCGCCGCGTGAGAAAGGAGCAGGCGGGCCGCGGTCAGCGCCGCGTCCTCGGTCACCACCCGGCAGTTTTTGTAGAAGCGGTGGATGGCGGCAGCGAGCTCATCGGTAAAGAACGCCAGGCGGTGTGGCTCCATCGCTTCGGCCGCTTCGCGCACCACGTCCGGCCAGCGCAGCATGACGCGCATCAGGGCCAGCTCCCACTCCGAGTTGAGCCGATCGAGCGCCGCGACACCGCCGGCCTGGGCTCCGAGCTTCAGCACGTTGGCCAGCCGGGCGTGGGCGTATTGCGCGTAGTAGACCGGGTTCTCGCTCGATTGGCGCCGGGCCAGTTCGACATCGAACTCCATCTGGGCGTCGGCCGACCGAAGCAGAAAGAAGTAGCGCAGTGCGTCCGGGCCTACCTCGTCGAGCATTTCGGTAAGCGAGATGCCGACCCCGGCGCGGCGGGACATCCGCACCGTCGCCTGGCCGCGTTTCACGGACACCAGCTGCACCAGTAGCACCACGAGACGGGACGGCTCGATCCCCAGTACGCCGAGCGCTTCCTTGAGGCGTCCGATCTGGCCCTGGTGATCCGCGCCCCAGACGTCGACCACCCGGTCGAAACTCCGGCGCTGGAGTTTGTCGACGTGATAGAAGATGTCGGACGCGAAATAGGTCGGATACCCGTCCCGCCGGATCAGGACCTCATTCTTGTCGCTATCGGATTTGAACCAGGTGGCGCCCTCTTCTTTGACCATCCTCCCGAGCGCCTCGAGGCGCTTCAGCACATCCTCGTTCAACCCCTCGTACAGCGTGCTTTCGTAAAACCAGTGGTCGTGCTGAACCCCGAGGCGACCGAGGTCTTGTTTGATGTTTTTGAGCACCCAGCGGATGCCAAAGCTGGCCAGCTCGTTGATCTCCGGCGGCACGCTGGCGGCGGCGGCCTGGGTGGCGATCTCGGCGATGTAGTCACCGCTATAGCCGCCTTCGGGAATGGGCTCATTGAGCATTCGAGCCCGGATCGATTCACCGAAAAGACGGATCTGCTTGCCCTGGTCGTTGACGTAGTACTCGCGCTGGACGTTGAATCCGGCGGCAACGAGCACGCGTGCCACCACATCGCCCACCACAGCACCCCGGGCATGGCTGAAGAGCATCGGACCGGTGGGATTGGAGCTGACGAATTCCACCTGGAGCGGGGAACCGCGGCCCAACTCGCTTCTCCCCCATGACGATCCGGCCTCCGCGATCGGCTGGAGTTGCGCCTGCAGCCACGCCGGCTCGAGGGTGATGTTGATGAAGCCGGGTGCCGCCACCGAGGTTCGGCCAAACGAGGCTGGGAGTGCCATCGCCTCGACAAGTTCGGTGGCGATGGCCATCGGCGGG
>Ga0209761_1001915_pt1 | contig 13565 bp, 19 predicted proteins | sample GraSoi013_1_40cm_4_FD_185818 | JGI IMG/M metagenome (GOLD analysis project Ga0209761, IMG submission 185818) | Grasslands soil microbial communities from the Angelo Coastal Reserve, California, USA - Sample 09_25_2013_1_40cm (SPAdes) (version 2) | ecosystem: Environmental > Terrestrial > Soil >... | reverse complement strand
GGTACCACTGGCCCGGCAACATCCGCGAGCTGGAGAATCTGATCGAGCGGGCGGTGATTCTCTCCCAAGGGACCGAACTGCACGTCCCTCTCCCTGAATTGAAGGCAGCGGCCACAGAAGGAACGTCGTTTGTCACCACGCTAGAGGCTGCGGAGCGGGAGCACATCGTGCGCGCGCTCCAAGCGGCCAAGTGGATCATCGGCGGTCCCTCGGGGGCAGCCGTCAAGCTCGGTATGAAGCGCACCACCCTGCAGTCCCGTATGCAAAAGCTCGGGATCTCCAGACCGTCTTAGCCCGGTTCCGACGAAACCTCCGTTAATGATCAGGGCGAACGCCGACTTTTCGGCACGCTGACGAACTGCCGTCATCGTCTCTTCGGCATACCTTCACCCGCCGTCTCCGGTCATCAAGCAACAAGCCCGTTCTTTTGGCAACTTAGAGAGTTCCCGGACGAGTCTGTCTTGTTGGAACGGGCCTTGCCATGTATGGAGGCAGAGTCGCGAGATGAGGCAACCAATGATTCGAGAACTGAAGAGGAGGCGTGCAATGAAACAGCTAGCAGAGACCGACGATTCCGTGGGTGGGATGATCCTGCGAGTCGTCGATTCCATCGTAAATGTGGGAGTCATGGCAGTGGTCGCCGGAATCGTGCTGGTCGCCCTGTTTCCTTCAGGATCCTGGGGGGCCATGTCTCCGACCGATCTTGGAGCGCCGGCCTCCGTCACGACGGCTGCCCAACAGGTACAAGGGCCTGAGCGGCCGACTCTTGAGACCATGGGCAAAGAGCCTATCAATCTGAACCTGGGAGAGAAGGATGCCGCGAGGATGCGATTCCAACCGAAAGGGATCGCGGGCAATGGCGGCAATGGTCCTGAAAACGTAATCCGTACCGATGAAACCAGCAGCCGCTTGCTCTCTCCGTGGCGGTGATGGCGTGGCTGATCACACGCGAGAGGCGCCACGTCTGAGCGGTTCACTCCGGCAGGCCGCTGAAGAATGGAGGTGTCTGATGGCGACAACGGCGAGTGTTCCAGCTGAAGAGCGGACCGAAACGACGGCGGGGAGCTGGACGAGGATGCTCGCGACGGACGCGTGTCCGCGTTGCGGAGGTTTCCTGGTGAGGGCCCCCTTTGTGGACCTCCTGGAGGACGGAGCACGTCCCGATCATGCCGCCAGACGCTGCGTGCAATGCGGCGAAGTCGTCGATCCCATCATCCTGAGGAATCGGAGCCCCCGTCGGAGCGGTACCGTCGAAGCGGACGGGAGGGCGCTGGCCCTTCAAGGGTCTGCAGAGAGGAGTTGACGCCATGTCCTGGTTTGTTGTGTTCGCATCGGCTGTGTTGCCGATCGCGCTGTTGTTCATCATGCTCGCCATGGAGTGGCTGCGGAGAGGGGCTGGGACGACGCCGTCCCTGCTCGGTATTCGGAGACACGATGGCGCTGACAACAAGGAAGGTACGAAGAGGCTCATGGGTTTGACCCTCCTGATGTTTGCAGGCATGCTCGCCCTCGCACTTATCGCGGGCAAGGACCTGAACGCCCAGACTGTGGGACCACAAGTCACCACACTGGTAAAGACCGAGGTCGCGGGGGTGGAGGGTATGGAGTGGAATGTCCTCACGGTCGATGTGGCGCCTGGAGCGGTGGACACACGGCATTTCCGTCCCGGTGTCGAGCTCGTCTATGTTCTGGAAGGCGCAGGAGTCTTAGGAGTGGATGGTCAGCCTCCGGTCGCTTTGAATCCCGGGATTGTCGCGACACTCCACCCGAAGCAACCCCAGGTTTTCAAGAACACAAGCCCGACACAGACGCTGAAGGTCCTTGTCATTCTCCTTCTTGCGAGAGGGCATCAACCTCCCATGCTCGCGAACGGAGGTCCGTCAAGACACCAGAAAGGCTTGGAGCACATCGCGAATGGGGACATCCGCCAGCCAAAGACCAACGAGCGAAAAGACCCAACGCGACCAGGGTTGGTCTTTTGACGCGAGGAGGTTCATACAACTGGTTACGAATGGGAAAGTAGCATGTCTCATTTTTCTGTCCCGTGGATCAAGAGATTGCAAATGGCACTATCGTTGCTCTGAGTTTGGGAGTTGTCTCAGCGTGGCCCACAAATTCACTCTAAGGAGAAATCTCATGAATACCCCCGTTGTTTTGATTACTGGCGCACTCACAGGTATCGGGCGTGCCACGGCACTGGCCTTCGCGGAGGAAGGCGCGCGCGTCGTTATCTCAGGTCGACGCGAGGAAGCCGGCAGTAAATTGGTCGCCGAACTCCGCAACCTCGGCGGTGAGGCCGAATTCTTGCGCTCCGACGTGCGCCACGAGGACGATGTACGCAGCCTGGTCGATAAGACCGTCGCGCGCTTCGGTCGCCTGGATGTGGCCGTCAACAACGCCGGTACCGAAGGCAAGCCCGGTCCGGTAACGGAGCAGTCCGCTGAGAGCTACGCGGCCACCTTCGACACCAACGTGCTCGGGACGCTGCTCAGTATGAAGCATGAACTGCGTGTGATGCTTCCGCAAGGCAGCGGGAGCATCGTCAATGTCTCGTCGGCCTATGGAAGCGTCGGCGCTGCCGGAGCATCCGTTTATGTAGCCAGCAAACATGCGGTGGAAGGAATGACAAAATCCGCAGCACTGGAAGTCGCAGGGACCGGAGTTCGGGTAAACGTAGTCGCTCCGGGCACTACGGATACGGGCATGCTCACACGCTTCACCAATACAGATGAAAATAAAGCTGCACTCGTCTCGACCGTGCCAGTCAAACGTCTCGCAACACCGGAGGAGATCGCTCATGTGATCGTCTTTGTAGCCTCCGCAAACGCCTCATACATGACCGGTGCGTCCATCCCAGTGGATGGAGGAATGCTGGCTAACTAATTCTCGGTTTCGTATAGCAAGGTCGTCCGCTGAGGGCTGCAGGAGCGAAGAGGGGAATGACTAATGCGAGGGATCGAAAGGGGATTGCAATGACAAAACACACAGACGTGATCGTCCGCAACAAAGCTGTGGTTCGCGCCTATTACGACGGCGCCGAACGCGGAGACATCTCGGGATTTGGCGGGTTTCTCCATCCAGATTTCGAGGTCCATGCCCCGAACTACTTGCCTTGGGGAGGCACGCATCGAGGCACCGAGATTTTCCTGCAAGGGATCTTGCCGCAGGCGACCAAGGCGCTCGACTTCGGACGCTTCGGCTACGAGAGGTTCACAGCCGAAGACGATCACGTCGTGGTTCTGATCAGAGTCGGAGTCGCGGGAACCGACGCGTTGATCAAGATATCGGAGCACTGGGTTCTGAAAGACGAAAAGGCACTCTCGCTTTGGGTCGCGTATTACGAGCCTAAAGCGCTTATGGATCGGTTGGAAAGTTCGGCCGCCTCCAGTGCTGATTGCTGATCGCATCAGTCAGACGTCAGCCATGGGGTCCATTCAAGACGTCGGTGACCTTTGGGAATGATGAAGTGAAGAACGGTTAGGTTTCGGCATGATTGAATCGGATTTTGCGATTGCCGTCGGAGAGCGAACCAGAACGTAGCGAATAGGAGCACGGAATGGAAAAGACGGTCCAACAAAAGAATAAGGCACTTGTCCTCGAAGCTTTCGACACTTTGTTCAACAAGCGTGACTACGCGGCGGCCGAGTGCTATTGGTCACCCACGTACATCCAGCATAGCGCTCATATCGCGCCCGGTCGCGATGGCCTCTTCAATCTAATCAAGAGCATTCCGCCGACGCTGAAGTATGAGTCGGGGATAACTGTGGCCGACGGTGATCTTGTGATCGTTCACGGGCGATTCTCGGGGTTTGGAGCGCCTGTGAACTGGATCGCAGCGGACATCCTGCGGATCAAGGACGGGATTCTCGTCGAGCACTGGGATGTGATTCAGGACGAGGCCACGCGGCAGCAGTCCAAAAGCGGAAATCCGATGTTCGGTGACAGTTTCCCTGTCTCCACGTGAACCAAACACGCGAGACGAAAGGGGGGACAGGCTACTTTTTCATGACAGGAGGACGCTCCATGCAACCGGCAAGGGACAGGGAAAGCAGCCTGTCCTCTTCATCCGTTACAAAGGAGATCAGCATGGAATGCACACGCTGCCACGCATTCATGATGAAAGAACTCGTGTACGATTTGCTCGAGAACGACGGGCAGTTCTACGTCAGCGGCAGGCACTGGGCCTATCGCTGCGTGGCCTGCGGAAAGGTCTCGGACTGGGTCATCGAGCAGAGCCGGCAAGTGGTCGGCAAAGCGGTACCCACAGACGAGCAAACAAGGAACGCAGAGACAGGAGCCGCACGAGCGATGATCCGGGTGCCTGCATAGGGTGGTCTTATGAATAGCCATACTGGGAGAAACGGCGAGTTCCAGGGGATGGGGTGGGTTGGTGACAGTGCCGTCGTGTTGCTCCTCATCGGTACTGGACTTGCTGTCTTTGTGCAGCAGACGCTCGGGCATGTCAGCCTGGCCACCACTCTCCTGGCTCTCTATGCTGTCTTCCTGGGCGTATGTCTTGGGCTTCCTCGGCCTCTTCTTCCTCTCAGTGCGGTGGCTCGGGAGCTGGCGGCGCGTGCAGGCCACACGGGTGGCCTTGAGCCGATATTCCCCTGCTCTTCAATTTCCTCTGCAGCAGGGCGTGACTCCTTCTGTTCCGAGCCGATCGCCCGGGGAGAGCGATGACCGGAACAAGGCTACCAGTCCATCCAGAGTCGCTTGAGCAAGCTGTGCAGCCTACGCGAGTTCGAAGGAAGGGAGTCCCCTAAACCTTCCTAGCAGCTATAGCAAGAAGAGGTCTCAATGGAAACAATGAAGGCAGTACGGATACATCAATACGGTGGTCCAGAGGTATCAGATACGAAGAGGCCTCTGCCCATCATGTGCGCGACATAATGCCATCGCTGTGACAGGAGCAATCATGGACTTACAACTGGCTGGCAAGCTCGCGCTGGTCACCGGCTCGACTGCGGGTATCGGTCTGGCGATTGGTTCGAGCCTGGCCGGTGAGGGCGCAACGGTGATTATCAACGGCCGGTCAGAAAAGCGTGTCACCGAGGCTATCCAGAAAATCCGGCAGCAACATCCTCACGCCAAGCTGGAGGCGCTCATCGGTGATCTGAGCAAAGTGGAAGCGGTGAAGCAAGCCACCAGCATTTTTCCTCATGTAGACATTTTGGTCAATAACCTCGGCTACTATGAACTGAAGGCCTTCGAGGACATTTCGGATGAGGCTTGGACCGCGATCATCGACGCGAACTTCATGAGCGGGGTGCGCTTGAGCCGTTATTACCTGATTAGGATGAAGGCGAGGAACTGGGGGAGGATCATTTTCATCTCGAGCGAATCCGCCATCAATATCCCGATTGAAATGATCCACTACGGCGTGACGAAGACCATGCAACTCGCGTTGGCGCGCGGTCTGGCGGAAACCACTGCAGGAACGGGTGTAACAGTTAACTCCATTTTGCCCGGACCGACGTGGTCCGAAGGAGTAGAGCAGCTCGTCAATCAAATGGCGAAGTCCCGAAACGTTGCGCCGGCTGTAGTGGAGAAAGAGTTCTTCGGAAGTGTTCGTCCCAGTTCGCTCCTCAAACGGTTCGCTACGCCAGAGGAAGTCGCCTCATTGGTGGCGTTCATCGCCAGCCCGCTGTCGTCAGCAACGAATGGAGCGGGGCTCCGGGTGGACGGCGGAGTCGTTCGCTCGATTGTTTGATCGATAACCTGGGAAGCTACTGTTCGGGACGCGAGCATGCTTCAGACAACCGGCAATGACGCGGATCCGTCGAGCGCTCGATGGGGTTCCCTCATGAGCGATACGATCGTGCTGCTTCACGGTTCCGCTACGGGATCATCGTCGTGGGACTCGGTTGCCGGTTCACTCGTCTCGTCCGGGGCGAGCGTCTTCGCGCCCGACATGCTCGGTTATGGCCAGTCACCTGCCCCGACCAGCTCTTACGGAATCGAGGAGGAAGTCGCGCACCTGGCGCGACTGCTGGATCTTCAAAATGTCGGCACGCTCCATCTCGTGACGCATTCGCTCGGCTCGTTGATCGGGCTTCATCTGCGACGTGCGCTTGGTGCACGCGTGACGAGGATGACGCTTATCGAGCCGGTCGTCGTGAGCGTGCTCCGCGAGCGCAGCGAGGACGCCGCCTACGCGGAAATGGAGGAGCAGTATCAGCGCTTCATGAGTCTCTTGGCGGATCACGAGGCAGCCGCGCACTTTTTCGTGGATCACTGGAGCGGCCCCGGCGCATGGGATTCGATTGGAAGGCGGCGGCGCGCGATGGTCACGTCGCTCGTTCCGAAGTTGCGGTTGGAGATGACCGCGACCCGGTCCGACACGACGAAGCTCGCGTGGTTGGCTGACTCGCCGCCCCCGACGACCATCCTAGTCGGCGAGAAGACACTCGTCGCTCCGCGCGCCGTCGCCCGTCAGCTCGCGCCGGTATTGCAGGCAAAGACCTTAATCGTTCCTGGGGCAGCGCACATGATTCCACTGACCCACGCGGCGGCAGTGGTCGATGCAGTTCAGCGCGAGATCACGGCATGAACGAGAAGACTAAGAATCATCAAAGAGACTCGGCAGTACATCCGCGATTTCGACCGCGTAGCCGAGACGACGACCGCGAGAGCTCTACGACAAGATGCTGGAGCTCTATCCGGATCGAGCCAATCCGGGCTCGCTGTGGGGTTCGGCACACGAAAGGTGATTCAAATGGCAGACACATACAAGGCGGTGGAAGTCTCAGCACCGGGCATTCTTCGCGTGGTGGAACGGTCAGTTCCTGAACCTGGAGCTGGTCAGGTTCGGATTCGTGTAGAAGCGTGTGGAATCTGTCACACCGATGCCGCCACGGTCACCGGCATCTACCCGGGTTTAACCCTGCCGCGCGTTCCTGGGCATGAAGTCGTTGGCCGCATTGAAGCGTTGGGTGCAGGCGTGTCCCGGTGGAAAATCGGTCAACGGGTCGGTGTCGGCTTGATCGCCGGCGAAGACGGGGTGTGCGAACCGTGCAGACGCGGAGACATTGTGAATTGTCAGCACCCCGTGGTACTGGGAGTGACCGTGGATGGAGGATATGCGGAAGCGATGATCGCTGAAGCACGCGCCATCGCTTCCATTCCTGACGAGCTCAGTTCCGTAGATGCTGCCCCTCTCCTCTGCGCGGGTATCACCACCTACAACGCTCTCCGCAACGCCGGCTTGCGCGGCGGAGATCTGGTCGCCGTGCAGGGCATTGGTGGCCTTGGGCATCTGGGTATCCAGTTTGCGCGGCACATGGGATTCCGTACTGTCGCAATGGGGCGTGGACGCGAGAAGGAAAAGCTTGCGAAAGATTTGGGCGCGCACGTCTACATCGATACTGCCGTCGACAATGCCGCAGCGGTACTGCAGCGTATGGGCGGGGCCAGAGCGATCCTCGCAACAGCCACCAGTGGTGATGCGATGGGGCCACTTGTGTCCGGTCTTGCAGCCCGCGGGAAACTCATCGTGGTCGGTGTACCGCAGGACCCGATCCAATTGAATGCGTTCCCGCTTGTCTTTGGAGGGCGCTCGATCTACGGGAGCCTGACCGGCACGCCGATTGATAGCGAGGACACCCTTGCCTTCAGCGTCCTGGAGAATATCCGCCCGATGATCGAGACAGTTCCTCTCGAACAGGCTGGTAATGCTTACGCTCGCATGATGCAAGGCAAAGCACTGTTCCGCATGGTCCTGGTCACAAAGGACGGAGTCGCGCAAAGTGCGCCGATCAACTGAGCAAATGAACATTTCTAACGCTGAACAAGCTGCTAAGAAGGAGGACAAATTGGGCACCTATTTAGAATCAGAGGCTGTCGCGGCAGAGTTTGCAGAACGCGTACGCAGCAATCAGGCAAAACTTAGTTCTGATTTGAAGCCGCAGGTACGACTTTATAGTCTGCGGATCAGGTTAGCGTAGAGTTTTAATAACGGGAACAGCACCGGAGGAATTCATGATAAGGATTGCCATCATCATCGGAAGCACGCGGCCCGGCTCCCAAGCAAGAGAAGGAGGAAGCTCCTTGCAACTCGCAAGGGACAGGAACTGTGGTCTGTTCCTGGGCCCCAACGGCTGTTGCTGTTTTTACAAGACAACAAATAGAGAAAGGAGAGAAGAACTATGGGTTCGCTAACAGAAAAGGTAGCCATCGTCACCGGCGCCTCGGCCGGGATCGGCCGCGGCATTGCAGAACGGCTTGCCCGGGACGGCGCCACGGTAGTCGTGAACTATGGCAAGAGTGCAGACAAAGCCAAGGCGGTGGTGGCGGGAATCGTATCGAGAGGCGGGAATGCCGTCGCGATCCAAGCCGATATGGGTAAGGTCGCCGATGCACGCCGGCTGGTCCAGGACACGGTGACGAAATTCGGTCGGTTGGACATTCTGGTGAATAACGCCGGGATATCTCTCAATAAGCCGTTGGTCGAGACGACGGAGCAGGAATTCGACGAGATCTTTGCCTTGAACACCAAGGGCCCGTATTTCGCATTGCAGGAAGCCGCGAAGGTGATTGAAGATGGAGGTCGGATCGTGAACATCTCGACCGGCGGCACGCGCCTCGGCGTCCCCGGAGCGACGGCCTATCTCGGGACGAAGGCGGCGCTCGAGCAATTCACCAAAGGCCTGGCCCATGAACTGGCTCCCAAGGGCGTCACCGTTAACACCGTATCCCCGGGGTTCACGGACACGGCGATGTTGTGGGATGTATTTCGCGAAACCGGCGCGCAGATGACCCCGCTCAAGCGATTGGGGAAACCGCAGGACATCGCGGACGTGGTCGCCTTCGTCGTGAGCGACCAAGGACGCTGGCTCACGGGTCAGACTATCCACGCGAGTGGCGGCGTGGTGATGTGAACAATCAGGGAGTTGAGCTGCATGCGAGAACGAACATGGAGACAGGCCACTCTTTCATGAAGAAGGGAGCTCTATGCAACCGGCAGGGAATCGGAAAATTGGGCTGGCCCTTTATTCTGTCTATCAATTGCCTCGGGCCAAGCCGGATGAACGCGTCAAAACATTAACGGTCGCCATTATTTCTTTATGGTTTTTGCTGGCTTTTGGCGGATCGTGGTTCGGAGTCTTTGATAGCAAGCAGCGTCCTCCGATCCCGTTGGGAGCGGCGGCGATTCTGCCCGTGGTCGCCTATGCAATCTGGTATCTGAAATCGATCGAGTTCCGGCGATTCGTTCTCGCGGCAAACCTTCGCCTCCTCACGCTCGCTCAAACCTGGAGAGTAGGAGGCGTTGTGTTCCTGATCCTTTATCATCAGGGCCTCCTGCCGTCGGTCTTCGCCCTTCCTGCGGGATGGGGAGACATCGCGATCGGCGCCACTGCGCCGTTAGTGGCCTTGGCCATTTCGTCCAAGACAAGTTTCCCGAAAAAGATCTTCGTGGCGTGGAACCTGCTTGGGATGTTCGATCTGGTGATGGCTGTCACACTGGGCATTCTCGCATCAGCTAGCTCCTTAGGCGTCCTGGCGGGGGAAATCACGACCCAGATGATGGGCACGTTCCCGCTGAGCCTGATTCCGACGTTTTTTGTTCCCCTCCTTATAATTTTCCACTTAATCTCGCTGGGTCGTGTCTGGAATAGAGATGTTCATAGTTGAAGGAACGGCAAGAAGGAGAAACCCATGAAGGACAACCTCGAAAAAGTCAGACTGCTCGCCCGCGATCTGCGGAACGGCAAAGAGTTTCCGCGCAGCCCGCGTGAGACGCTGGCCGGCTACGTGCTTGCCGCCCGTGCGGTGGACAAATGCCGCGCCGCCCTCGTCGGCTGGCAGGGGGAATACCACTCCAACTGTCCGCTCGATCAGCGGTGGCTGAAGTTTGCTGAGATTGATTACAATGCGTACAGGTCGTTCGTCTCGACCGGCGCGACCGATGACGAGGTCGCTGCCTGGATCGGCGAACACGCCAAGAAACGGTCTCGAGCCGACATCGCCGTCTGGAACAACCGGGAGCGTGACCTGCATTTGAGTGATCTGTCCCCCGAACTGCAGGAATACATGGAGGAGTACATGCAGCAGAACGTCCCGCGCGGTCGCGTGGTGTACCACTGGTTCGACGTGTACGACCTGGAGGAAAAACGGCTGTGACACAGCTAGGACAACCTCGTAGTTCGATTTCTAAATGGCTGCGAGGAAGGTGGCGTCGAAGTCCTCCATTGCTTGCCCTCCATACGGGAGTGGATGGTCCGTGAAAAAGACAGAAAAGAATGAAGTGCAGCAGTGATCAGGTCAACGAGGACCTGCTCGCCTTCTTCAAGGCGTAGGCAATTGAGTCTCGGAATGACAAAGAAAGGAAAACTGGACGTCGCTCAGATTGAATACCAACGTTCAATTCTATGGAGGTCGTTATGAAATCACTTGTTTGGTTCATTACCGGGGCCTCCCGTGGGTTCGGCCTCGAAATCGCTCGTGCGGCACTTGAGCGTGGCGACGCCGTCGTTGCGGCTGCTCGCGATCCTCAAGTCGTCGAGCGCGCACTCGGTCGGCGTGAGCAACTCCTGACAGTTGAGCTTGATGTCACCGACGAGCGTCAGGCGCAAGCGGCCGTCAAGGCTGCGTTAACGCGCTTCGGGCAGATTGATGTGCTGGTGAACAACGCTGGCCGGGGCCTGCTTGGTGCGATCGAGGAGGCGTCGGCTGAGGAAGTGCGGTCGGTCTTCGCCGTCAATGTGGACGGCCTGCTGAACGTGACGCGCGCGGTCTTGCCTTCGATGCGCGAGCGGCGCTCGGGCCGTATCTTAAACCTCAGCTCGGTGGGGGGATTCGGCGCGTGGCCGGGATGGGGAGTGTACTGCGCAACGAAGTTCGCAGTCGAGGGTCTCAGCGAAGCGCTGCACGCCGAGCTGCTTCCGCTTGGGATCCGGGTGACTGTCATCGAACCGGGCACATTCCGCACTGACTTTCTTGACGCCAGTTCGCTGCGCAGGGTGGCGCGGGTGATCGGCGAATACAGTGGGAGTTCTGGCACCGCTCGACAGTGGGCTGACGCGACGAATCACGACCAACTCGGCGATCCTGTCAAAGGCGCCGCCGCCATCGTGGCCGTCGCCACGAGTCCCGAGCCTCCGTTGCGGTTGCAACTGGGGACCGATTCTCTGGCGAGGGTCGAAGCAAAACTTGCCCAAGTGGCGGCCGAACTCGCCGCCTGGCGGACGCTGGCGGAGTCCACAGACCGCGACCAGGCGGCCCCCGTGTGGACCGCGTAGGACCGAAAAAGGGCAGGCAAGCGGGGCAAGTTGTTGCCCTATAGGAGGAGTTATGGCCGAACACGATCTTCAAACCGTTGCCTTTCCGACGCTCACCGAGGCCCAGATCGCCGAGCTTGGCCGTTGTACGAGCGCGACACCGAAGTTATATCGGGATGGAGAGAAGCTCTTTGCAGTCGGCGACCGCAACTTCAAATTTCACGTCGTCAGGTCGGGTGAGGTCGATATTCTCGACTACTCCGGCGACGTGCCGAAGAGCTTGACGGTCCATCGCAAGGGCGGGTTCACCGGCGATATCTCACACCTGACCGGCAATCCCTCGGTGGTCACCGCGGTCGCCCGGGGCGATTGCGAAGTGTACGAGATCTCGGGAGATGCCCTCAGGCAGACCCTGAATCAGTGCCCGGCCCTTAGTGACATCATCCTTCAGGCGTTCATCGCCCGGCGGCAACTTCTGCGCCAATCCTCTGAGTTCACCGGCTTACGGGTAATCGGGTCGCGTTACTCGACCGACACCTTTCGCGTACGTGACTTCCTGGCCAAGAACCGCGTGCTGTTCACCTGGGTGGACCTGGAAACCGATCCGGAAGTGGACAAGGTGCTCAAGCAGTTCAACGTGACCGAGGCTGACACGCCGGTCATCGCCTGCAGCAGCATGGTGCTTCTCCGTAACCCCTCGAACCGCGAGCTGGCCGAACGCATCGGAATCCGCCATCCACTGGACCAGACGGTGTATGACTTGGTCGTCGTGGGGGCCGGACCCGCGGGGTTGGCGGCGGCGGTCTATGGAGCATCGGAAGGGCTACGGACGGCGGTGCTCGAGCGCACAGCCCCGGGCGGGCAGGCGGGCACCAGCATGCGCATCGAAAACTATCTGGGCTTTCCCGCCGGTGTGACGGGAGGCGAGCTGACGGACCGCGCCATCCTCCAGGCCAACAAGTTCGGTGCCCGCATAGCAGTTCCCTCGCCGGTCACACGTCTGACGTTCGACAAATCCTATTGCATAGTGCATCTGGACGGCGAAGAACCCGTCACCACCAAGTGCCTCCTGATCGCGACCGGTGTCGACTACCGCCGGCTGGGCGTGGAGGGAGAAGACCAATTTGAAGGGAGGGGCCTCTACTACGCTGCAACGCCCACTGAAGCGCAGATGTGCCGGGGCGTACAGGTGGTGCTCGTGGGTGGTGGCAACTCCGCCGGGCAAGCGGCTGTCTTCCTTTCCGGACACGCCAGTAGGGTGCTGCTCGTCATTCGCGCCAACGACTTATACAAGGATATGTCCACCTACCTGGCCAGAAGGATCGAACAGATTGCCAATATCGAGGTCCTTTCCAACACGACGATTCGGCGGATGAGCGGTAACGGCCAACTTGGCTCGGTCGAGATGCTCAACCATAAGACCGGGCAGGAGCGGACGGTGCAGACACCGGCGGTGTTCACCTTCATCGGGGCAGTGCCGCGAACCGACTGGTTACCCGCAGAGATCGAAAGGGACAACAAGGGGTTTATCCGGACCGGCGCGGTTCTGGCGCAGTCTCCGCATTGGAGTTCCCCCAGGCAGCCGTTCCTGCTGGAGACCAGCCGTCCAGGCATATTCGCCGCGGGAGACGTGCGATCCGATTCGATCAAGCGCGTCGCCTCGGCCGTCGGCGAAGGCGCGATGGCCGTCAAGTTCGTGCATGAATACCTCAAAGAAATGTAAGAAGAGGGGTGAACGATCATGCCACAAGCAACTTGCACCCATCTCAATCAGATCCGCGACGTCAAGCCGAGCGCCCCCGGCTGCGAGGAGTGTTTGAAAATGAAGGACCGATGGGTCCATTTGAGAATGTGCCTCACCTGCGGGCACGTCGGCTGCTGCGATTCCTCGAAGAACAAACACGCCACGAAACACTTTCGTGCGACCACCCATCCCATCATCCGCTCCTTTGAACCAGGAGAAGGCTGGCGATGGTGTTACCCCGATGAGCTGTTCATGGAATAGCAAAGTCGTGGGCAGGCTGGAGAAGGCGGCCGACACGGTCAAGGACGTGACGCAATAGCGGGTCCTTAGGAAACTGGCCCGTCCGCCCAAGATGAGCTCGATATGAATACTCTGACACCGTTCCATCTGACGCCACTCGGCACGTTTCATACAGCGATCAGCTTGATCGCCGTGGTCGCTGGAGTCATCGCCTTCGTCCGTGACAAGGAGATCTCTCCGAAGAATCTGATCGTGAGAATCTATGTAACCACGACCGTCATTACCTGCCTGACCGGCTTCGGAATCTTTCAACATGGCGGATTTGGCAAGCCCCATGTGCTGGGCGTCGCGGCTGTGGCGGG
>Ga0209761_1001914_pt1 | contig 13571 bp, 10 predicted proteins | sample GraSoi013_1_40cm_4_FD_185818 | JGI IMG/M metagenome (GOLD analysis project Ga0209761, IMG submission 185818) | Grasslands soil microbial communities from the Angelo Coastal Reserve, California, USA - Sample 09_25_2013_1_40cm (SPAdes) (version 2) | ecosystem: Environmental > Terrestrial > Soil >... | reverse complement strand
CGCGTCGGACGGACGGCTCGCGCAAATCCAGTTCATTGTGCGCCGTCCTTCGTCCAGTCGCCCTGCAGGCCGCCGCTCAGAGTCCGAGTAGCGCCAGGCCGCGCTTCGCTGGAATGTAGCCGACGCGGCGATACCAGCGGAGCAGCGCGGCCCGCGCCACAGCATCCGCATTGCTGGGGGACGTGCGTCGCGTCATCGACGAGCACGACCCCCGACCGGGCGACGAGATGACGCGCGAGATCGAGATCGCGCAGCTTGCCGGTCAGCGTGTGATCGCCGTCGATGTGCACGATGTCGAACTTCGGCATGCCCTGAAGCGTGCGCTGAACCGCCGCGTCGGTCGAATAGCCCTCGATCAGATCGAATTCGATATCGCCGCCGCTCGCCTTGAGCGCCACCAGCGTGCGCTCGGCGCGCTGCAGCCCGTCGCGCACGTACAGACTCGGATCGACGCCGATGTACCGTCGCCTGCACTCGACTGCGCGAACGAACACGGCGCCGATGTACCCGGTCCGTACCCCGATCTCGAGGAGGCGCACTTCGGCCGCGCCGCGTGAAATCAGCTTGAATAGATTGTGGTAGAGCGGGTAGTAATCGCGTGAGAGCAGCCAGTCGTCGGCGAGCTGTTCGTCGCTCGGCAGCCAACAAGGCAGCCGCTGGTTCCCGAGCGAGAACAGATCCTCGCTCCGCGGCCGCGGCATCGGCATCAGCTCCGCTCGAAGCCGTGTCAGCCCTTCATCCGGTTCGAGATCGGCCAGCGATCGAGGCGCCATGAAGAGCGCCTGCGTCACCGGCCAGGACGGCTTGCGTCCCTGCGACAGCACGTTCAGGCAACGCTTCACGCCGATCCTGATCGGACGAAGCATCGCGGCGAACACTTGCCTCAGCACGCGAACGGCCTCGATTCACGCACTCAGCAAATCGTATCACTCGACAGCGTGTTCTCGTCCCTCAAAGCCCGGTGACGCGCAATCGGCGGAAGACGCACTGAAGCTGATTCACAGCGCCTTGCTGTCGAGCTGCGCGGGCGTCGAGAAATGGATGATCCGCGATCATCCCAGTTCGGCGAGCGCCGCGATGGCCGTCGCTTCCGCGCGCGAAAACGGCAGCCGCTCGAAGCGCTCGCTGTCGGTCGCCGCGGCGTGACTACGCGTCACCGGCGTCACCGGCTCACGACGAACAGATGGCCCGCGTTCTGCGTATAGATCTTCCCGTCGCCGCCGAGCGACGCGGGCGTATACGCCGCGCCGAGCGCGAGCTGTTGGAAGATCTTCTGCTTCAACAATCCCCCTTGCGCGATCGCGAACAGATGGCCGTCCTCGCTGTTGGCGAAGACCGTACCGTTTCGATCGAGGGCGAGCGCGTTCACGCACCACTCGAATGAATGCGGAACCGTCGGCCGCTCGCGAGCAGCTCAGCGTGTTCGTGTTCTTGAAGCTCCACTCGACGCTCAGGTCGGGCCGAAGCTGCGTGATGAAGAACTCCTCCGGGCTCTCAGGATTCGTGGCGTCGCGATCCTCGGGACAGATCACCGGATCGTTGCAGTACGACCCGAGCCCGCTGTAGTGATTGTTCTTGATGACGATGGAGTACGTGCCGTCGTGCTGGTAGATGCCCGGTGTCGTGTCCCACCCGAATCCGAAGGCGCCAAGGAACTGGCCTGAGTCGCTGAAGCGCATCATGTGTCCCTGCGCCCAGTTGTAGCGCGTATACGCGCCGTACAGGATGCTGCCATCCGGCGCGATCGTCGGCGTCGACGAAGAGTCATCCAGAACGCGGCCGCCGCCGAGCCGATTGGTCGCGGGATCGCGGCCGAACGTCGCCGCGTTGCCGTCAAGTCCGAGATCGCGGCAGCCGTTGGGCTGACCGTTCGGCGGCAGCCAGCCGCCCTGTAACACCGGTACGCCGCAGCCGTCCGCGAAGTATCCGCCCGAGAAGTAATCGCCCGCGACCGTGTCATCACCGCGGAGCGAAGTCGCCCACTGCAGCGTCAGGTCGGGGTTGATCGCGACGAGGTAGCCGTAGCGGCTGATGAAATGCGCGCGCGTCACTGTGTAAATCGTCCCGTTCGGAGCGATGGCGGGCGCGATGTTGATCGCGACGCGCTGAAGCCCGCACGCGATCCGTCCCGGAATCGCGTTAGCGCTCGGCGGCCACGGCAGCTGGCTAGTGCCGAAGGTCGCGTAGCACAAGTCAGATCGAGCGGGCACGTTGCCGGCGAGGAGCGTCGTGTAGCTGACGATCTGGATACTGTCGTCGGGCGCAACCTTCACGAGCCACGAATCGACGGCATCTTTCGAAAGGAACTGATTGCCGCCATTCAGCACTTTCAATGCGTTGTAGTACACATTGCCAAAGGCGTCGGTCGTGAGCGGGCTGACCGTAAAGGTGTTCGGATCGATCGTCTCGAACGGATTGATGCGCCTCACGACTGAACCGTCGGCTTTGTTCAGCTTGAAGATCGTGCCGCCGAGTCCCGGATCGTAAACGAACCCGTTGGCAAGCACCGCGTGGTAGACCGGTTCCCAGAAATCGCTCTGTGAACCGGGCGCTGCCCAGTCGCTGTCGAACGTCCATATCTTCGTCAGCGCCCCGCCGACCCACGAGAATCGATTCTGGTGCCATGACTGCGTCGCGTAGGCGCCTTTGCTATAGCTTCCCGCTTTCGATTCCATGTAGACGTCATTGCCGTCGACGAGCGGCACTTGATAGTGCACGAGTAGGTCGCCGTCGTTCAGGTTCTGCTCTTTCGGCACCAAGGGGTCGTACACGATGTCGGCGACGATCCGGTTGAGATTCTGCCCTTTGACGTTGAGAAAGCCAGTGTGCTGCGGGTTTTGTCCCCACTGAGGCCAGCTCGGCCCCACGGCCGCCGTGATTGCGGCTCCGCCGACGGCGACGACGACAAACCCGACCGCGAACCAACGGTGTCTCATGTCCACTTCTCCTTGCCGCCGTCGAGCGGACGGCAGCGAAAACCTAGGCCGTACGTGTCGCGCCTGCAAGACCAGTTGCATGAGGAAATCGTGAGCGCCGGGGAGCGACGGTGCAGCATCGCGGATAGAAGCGCGTCGATCAGCGACCGCAGGCCGTGCCCTTTCGGGGCGCGCGGCCGTGGATTATAGAATGACGTGTGCACCGTTTCCGGTTTTTTTTCTCTGTTCTTGTCCTGCTCGTCGTATCACGCCGTACGTTCGGGGCGGAACCGCCCAGCGTGGCGGCCGCCAGGCTTCCCGCCGGCGCGGCGGCGCCGGCCATTGACGGACGCGTGATCGACGAAGCCTGGAAGGATGTCGCGCCGTTCGACACGTTCACGCAACAGGATCCGATCGACGGCGCGCCCGCGTCGGAGCGGACGGAAGTCCGCGTGCTGTTCGATCGCACGACCGTCTACATCGGCATCATCTGCTTCGATCCCGAGCCCGACAAGGTCATCGTCAGCCAGGCGCGTCGTGATTCGCCGCTGACCGACGTCGATTCGATCATCGTCGTGCTCGATACGTTCAACGACAACCAGAACGCGTTCGTCTTCGGGACCAACGCGCTCGGCATCGAGTACGACGGCCAGGTCGCCGGCGAGGGGCAGACGGGCGGTGGATCGTCGCAGGGCCAGGGCACCGGGCAGCTGAGCAGCAGCAATCAGCGCGGCACCATCAGCGCGTTCAACCCGAACTGGGACGGCGACTGGCGCGTCAGCTCGCGGATCACGGAGCGCGGATGGGAAGCGGAGATGGCCATCCCGCTCAAGACGCTGCGCTACGCGCCCGGCGCCAGCCGCACGTGGGGCTTCAACGTGATGCGGAACATCCGGCGCAAGAACGAGCAGGTGTATCTGTCGCCGGTGCCGCGCGGCTTCGACATCTATCGCGTGTCGCTCGCCGCCAAACTGAACGGTCTGGATTTGCCGGCGAGGCGCGACATCAAGCTCACGCCCTACGCGCTCGCGTCCGCGAATCAGGATTACGCGCTGAGCGGCACGACGCTCGATCGCAAAGGCGACGTCGGGCTCGACGTGAAATGGGGCGTGACGCCGGGAGTCACCGCCGATTTCACGGTCAACACCGACTTCGCACAGGTCGAGGCGGACGAAGAGCAGGTGAACCTGACGCGGTTCGATTTGTTCTTTCCGGAGAAGCGGCCGTTCTTCCTCGAGAACGCGTCGACGTTCCAGTTCGGCGCGTCGCAGCAGATCGATCTGTTTTTCTCCCGCCGCATCGGGCTGTCGGCGACCGGAAGCTCCGGTGTGCCCATTCGCATTCTCGGCGGCGCGCGCCTGAGCGGCAAGGTCGGTCATTACGACGTCGGCGTCCTCGACATGCAGACCGAGGAGACGATCGAGAAGCCCACCGGCAATCTGATCGCGCCAGGCAACAACTTCGGCGTCGTCCGGCTGCAGCGCGAGGTGGGACGCTCGACCTACGGCGCGATGTTCGTGAACCGCCAGGGAACAGGATCGGCCGCCGGCCGCGACAACTACAACCGCGCATACGGCGTCGATGCCAACGTGCAGGTGTCGACCAACGCGAAACTCTTTGCGTTCGTCGCGCGGACCGATTCACCGGGCGCCGCGGCGTCGGACTATGCGGGGCGCGCGTACTACAGCTTCGCGAACAACCTGTGGCAGGCGGGCGGCGGGTTCTCGCAGGTTGGCGATCGCTTCAACGCCGAAGCCGGCTTCGTGCCGCGGCGCGGATATCGGCGGCCCGAGTACCGGATCTTCTTCACGCCGCAGCCGAAGCGGTGGCCGTGGATCCGCCGGTTCTCACCGCACACGAACGGCGAGTGGTTCTACGGCTTCGACGGCGAGCTGCAGACCTCGCGGGTGCACATGCACTACTTCGAGATCCAGCCGCAGCAAGGCGGCCGGTTCGGCAGCTTCGTCGATCGGATGCAGGATCGTCCGATGGCACCGTTCATGGTGTTCAACGCCGACGGCAAGCGCGTCGTGATCCCGCCCGGCCTCTACACCTGGTATCAGCCCGGCGTTGAATTCATCAGCGATCCGAGCGCGCGCCTCTCGGTGACCTCGCGCGTCAAGACCGGCGGATTCTACGATGGTGACTACAAGAGCCTAGAACTGCTCACGAATTATCGCGCCGGCGCGCGGTTCGTCGGCTCGGTCGGTTGGACGCGGCAGAACGTCGAGCTCGCCTACGGTCAGTTCCAGACGGATCTCGTGCCGGTGAAGGTGAGCTACTCGTTCACGACGCGAGCAAGCCTGCAGGCGCTCGTGCAGTACAACAATCAGACGTCGCTCGTCTCGTCCAACATCCGGCTCGCGCTGCTCGATCGTGGCGGCACCGGACTGTTCGTGGTCTACAACGATCGCCGCGACACGAGCCTGATCGATCCGCGCGACGTGCTCGGACGGTCGTTCATCGTGAAATACACGAGGCTGATCGATTTCTGACCCGCGTGCGCAGGGATCCAAGTCCTTGCCACGAAAGCACGAAAACCCGAAAGCACGAAAAGGACATTTGGGTTTTCGTGGTTTCGTGGTTTCGTGGTTGCGTGGTTGCGTTGGGTCGTCGTGGTTTTGCTGCGGTCGCTAGCGATCACCACCGATCAAATCACCGATGGCGCCGAGTGTCCCTCCGAAGTCGCGCTTGACCTCTTCGCGATCCGCTTTCGACGCGCTCATGATCCGATCGGCGAGCCGTGAGAACGGCAGCGTCTGCACCCACACGCGTCCGGGTCCGGTCATCGTCGCGAAGAACAGACCTTCGCCGCTAAACAGTGCCGTCTTGATCCCGCCGACGAACTCGATGTCGTACTCGACCGTCGGATCGAACGCGACCAGACACCCGGTGTCGACGCGGAGCCGCTCGCCCGCCCGCAGCTCCATCGGAATGATCGTGCCGCCGCTGTGGACGAAGACATCGCCCGTGCCTTCCAGCTTCTGCAGGATGAACCCTTCCCCGCCGAAGAAGCCGGCCCCGAGCCGCTTGGTGAACGCGATGTTGATGTCGATCGTGCCCGCCGCGCAAAGGAACGAGTCGCGCTGGCACAGCACGCTGCTGTTCTGCAGCGGGAAGCGGATGATCTTCCCGGGATACGGACCGCTGAACGCGACGCGCGCCGACGCGACGCTGCTCTTGAAGTAGGTGAGGAAGAGACTCTCCCCCGCGAGGAATTTGCGTTTGAGCCCGCCGAGCAGGCCGCCGTCCAGCCGCGCGTCCATCTCGATGCCGTCAGTCATGAACGTCATCGCGCCCGCTTCCGCGCGCACTTCGTCACCGGCGCCGAGCGTCATGATGACCGCCTGCATGTCGTCTCCGACGATTTCGTGATTGATCATGTCCGTGGATTGTACACTCGCCCCATGAAACGCACCTTCTTCCTCCTGTGCGCCATCTTCGTGGCCGTCGCGCTCACCCGCACGGTTCGCACCGCCGGCGGGCCGGACGTCACCGATACCAAACTCCTCACGCAGCCCGCGATCAGCGCGAATCAGATCGCGTTCATTTACGCCGCCGACCTGTGGGTCTGCGATCTCGACGGCAAGAACGTCCGGCGGTTGACCGGCGACCTGGGTCGCGAGTCCAATCCGGCGTTTTCGCCCGATGGATCGCGCATCGCCTTCAGCGCCCAGTACGAAGGCAACACGGATGTTTACGTCGTGCCGGCGACCGGCGGCGTGCCACGGCGGTTGACGTGGCACCCGGGCGCCGATCTCGTACAGGGCTTCACGCCCGACGGCAAGTCTGTGCTGTTCACGTCGGGCCGCGCCGTCTATACCAACCGTTACACGCAACTCTTCACCGTGCCGGTTGATTCCACCGGGGGAGGCATCGAGCAGCCGCTGCCGGTACCGCACGCGTCACGCGCGAGCTACGCACCGGGCGGCGATCGCATCGCCTACAATCCGCTGGCGCCTGCGTTCCCGCAGTGGAAGCACTACCGTGGCGGTCAGGCGGCGGAAGTGTTCATCTACAACACCGGCGATCACAAGGTGGACAAGATTCCGCAGCCGCCGGCGCGCGCCAACGATGCCGATCCGGTGTGGATGGGCGACACGGTGTACTTCCGGTCCGATCGCAACGGCGAGTTCAATCTCTACTCGTTCGATCCGCGGTCGAAGGCGATCGCCCAGCTCACGCGGCACGACGACTTCCCTGTCCTCGCGCTGTCGGCCGGCGGCAGCCGCATCGTCTACGAGCAGGCGGGCCAGCTCCATCTGTTCGATCCCGCCGCGAAGAGCAGCAGAAAACTGACAATCGGCGTGGCGGCGGATCTCGAGGAGACACGGCCACGTTTCGTGAAAGGCGCGAAGTACGTGCGCAGCGCGGGACTGTCGCCGTCAGGCGCCCGCGCCGTATTCGAGTTCCGCGGCGAGATCGTCACAGCGCCGGCCGAGAAGGGCGACGCGCGCAACCTGACGAACACCGTTGGCGTGCACGAGCGCAGTCCGGTGTGGTCGCCGGATGGCCGTCAAATCGCGTACTTCTCCGACGAGCCGGGCGAGTACGAGCTGGTCGTCGCGCCGCAGGACGGCAAAGGCGAGCGGAAGCACTTCAAGCCGGGCGGCGCCGGGTTCTACGAGCAGCCCGTCTGGGCCCCGGATAGTCAGAAGATTTCGTTCATCGACAACTCGTTCAGCGTGTATTTCATCGATCTGAAGACGGGCGCCACGAAAAAGATCGCGAGCGAGTACATGTACTCGCCGATCAAGACGCTGACGACCGCATGGTCCCCTGACTCGAAGTGGCTCGCGTACACGCTGAACACGCCCGCCTACGTTCAGACGGTCCACGTGTATTCGATCGATCAGGGCAAATCGTTTCCGATCACCGACGGCCTGAGCGAAGTGAGCGAGCCGGTATTCGACAAGAGCGGGAAGTACATGTACTTCTTCGCGTCTACCAACGCGGGACCGGTCAAGAACTGGTTCTCACTCGCGAACGAAGAGTCGCGCATCACGAGCGCCATTTACATCGCCGTGTTGCGCAAGGACGATCCGTCGCCGCTCGTCAAGGAGAGCGACGAGGAGAAAGGCGCGCCCGCCAAAGAGGAGAAGAAGGACGAGAAGAAGGACGACGCCGCGGCTGCGACGACCGTGATCGACTTCGAGGGCCTGCCCTATCGCATCCTCGACCTGCCGATTCCCGCCGGCGCGTACGAGTCGCTGGCGACCGGCGCCGAAGGACAGGTCTACTATGTGAAGACCGCGGACGGCAAGAAGTCGCTGCAGCGCTTCGATCTCAAGACGCGCAAGAACGACACCTTCACCGCCGATGCCGACGAGTTCCACCTCTCGTTCGATACCAAGAAGGTGCTCGTCCGCTCGAAGTCGGACTGGACGATCGTTGCCGCGAAGAAGGGCGAGTCGCCGGACGCGAAGCTGAATCTCGACGGCGTCGAAGTCCGAATCGATCCGCGCGCCGAGTGGGCGCAGATGTTCGCCGACAGCTGGCGGATCAATCGCGACTACTTCTACGACCCCGGCATGCACGGCAACGACTGGAAGGCGATTCGCGCGAAGTACGAGCCGTTCGTGCAGCACATCGCGGTCCGCGAGGACCTCACGCGCCTGATGCAGTGGATGCTGAGCGAGCTGTCCGTGGGTCACAGTCGCGAGGCCGGCGGCGAGACGCTCGCCGAGCTGAAGACGGTGCCAGGCGGGCTGCTCGGCGCCGACTACACAGTCGAGAACGGCCGCTACCGGTTCAAGAAGGTGTACGGCGGGCTGAACTGGAACCCGCAGCTTCGTGCGCCGCTCACCGAACCCGGCGTCAACGTGAAGCCCGGCGAGTATCTGCTCGCCGTCAACGGCCGCGATCTGCGCGCGCCGACCAACGTCTTCAGCCTCTTCGAGAACACGTCGGGAAAAATCGTCGAGATCACGGTTGGCCCGAACGCCGATGCGACGGGATCGCGCACGGTGTCGGTGGTCCCGATCGCCAACGAAGCGGCGCTCCGTAACCGCGACTGGGTCGAAGCGAACATCAGGAAGGTGGACGCGGCCACCGGCGGCAAGGTCGCGTACGTGTACGTGCCGGACACGTCGACGCAGGGCTACACGTACTTCAAGCGGTATTTCTATCCGCAGTCGAACAAAGAGGCGGTCATCATCGACGAGCGGCACAACGGCGGCGGCAGCCTCGCCGACTACTACATCGACAATCTCCAGCGTCCGCTCATCGCGTACTGGGCGATGCGCTACGGCGCCGACATGAAAACGCCGAGCGCGTCGATCCAGGGACCGAAGGTGATGATCATCGACGAGACCGCCGGCTCGGGTGGCGATCTGCTCCCCTGGATGTTCCGTAAATTCAAAGTCGGCACCATCGTCGGTCGCCGCACGTGGGGCGGGCTCGTCGGCATCCTCGGATTCCCGATGTTGATGGACGGCGGGACGGTGACGGCGCCGAACCTCGCGATCTGGTCGCCTGAGAAAGGCTGGATCGTCGAGAACGAAGGCGTGCCGCCGGACATCGAAGTGGAACAGACGCCCGCGGATGTCATCGCGGGCCGCGATCCCCAGCTCGAGAAAGCGATTCAGGTCGCGCTCGACGAGCTGAAAAAGAATCCGGCGTCGAAGCCGAAGCGGCCGACGTATCCCGTCAAGACGGGGCACACGTCATAGACTGGCGAGGGACGCGCTACGTGCTGGACTCGATGATTTCGCGCGCGTTCTGAAAGTACCGGCGGTGGGTCTGACGGAGTGCGTCTTCCGTCGCGGCTTCTAACAGCACGATCTCGGTGCGGACTTCCTGGCCGTTGCGGTTCAACTCTAGGTCGAGCCGATCCTTCTCAGCAGTCGATCGGTCTGTGTCGGGAAAACGCTTAAACGTCACAATCCGCCCTCGCTTGCGGTCGTACTCGATCAAGAAGATCATCGTTCCCTTTCAACGACGTCAGACAGTTCTGAGAGACCTCTCAGGTGCTCGACGATACGCTTCTTCTGCTTCCGTACTCGTCCCGCGACCTCCAGGATCGCTGGCCTCTTAGACCCCTCCCGACGTCGAACCTTAATGTACTCCGCTTCAACCTCCTCAAAGTCGGCAACCGTTTCAGGAAAGCTTTAGCACCATTTGGATTTCATCGGGACCGCGCCCGTACTTCAACCCTGGGACCACGTCGGAAAGTTTCTCGGACACCTCCGCCCATACGTGCTGCAATTTGCTCCGCACTTGAATTTCGAGCGGCGTATCGTCGATCTGTACTATGACGTGCACCGCACGGTAACTATGGCTCGGACGCTGGCGGCGGTCCACTACCGTGCACTCGGGAAACATGCTCTTCAGTCGCGTCAGGAGGCCGTTCTGTTCGACGACATTCCGTACGACCAGGCGACATCCTGCAATGTCCTGCATTTGACTGAGGCGGATGGTTTCGCGCTGCAGCTTCTCGATCACAGACGTCGTGGACTTCGCGGGTCGTCCGGTCGGCTTGACCTTGAGGCGCTGGTGAATCGCGGTGACAACGAGCTCATATACCTTGCCAAACGTCCTTCGATACATCAAGCATCTTCAGATCAGCATCGGATGGATTACCGTGCTTCAGGCGAACTCCCAGGCGGTCGATTTCGCTCTTGCTGAACGACTTGGCTGGCATGAAGACGCGGCCCTGATTCTATTGCTAACATCTGGCTCATGCGCTATCGCACATTCGGCCGGACCGGCTGGCAGGTTTCCGAGATCGGGTACGGCATGTGGGGCATGGGCGGGTGGACGGGATCCGACGATGAGGAGTCGCTGCGCGCGCTCGATCGGGCGATCGCGCTCGGCTGCACCTTCTTCGACACGGCGTGGGCGTACGGCGAAGGCAAGAGCGAGAAGCTGCTCGGCGAAACGCGTCGTCACCACCCGGATTCGGAGATGTTCATCGCGACCAAGATTCCGCCGAAGAATCTCAGGTGGCCCGGGAAAGCGGAATATCCGGTGAGCGAGACGTACCCCGCCAATCACATCCGTGAGTACACCGAGAAGAGCCTCGCCAACCTCGGCGTCGACGCGATCGATCTGCAGCAGTTTCACGTCTGGAGCGACGCGTGGGCGGGCGACAAGAATTGGCAGCGCGAGGTCGACGCTCTGAAACGCGAGAAGCTAGTGCGCGCGTTCGGCGTCAGCGTGAACCGGCGCGAGGCGACCAACGTCCTCCGCGCGCTCGACACGGAGCTCATCGACAGCGTGCAAGTCGTCTACAACGTCTTCGACCAAGCGCCGGAGGACGAGCTCTTTCCGTACTGCGAGCAGCACAACATCGCGATCATCGCGCGGGTGCCGTTCGACGAAGGCAGCCTGACCGGCACGCTGACGCCCGACTCGAAGTGGCCGGAGGGCGACTTTCGCAACATCTACTTCAACCGCGACACGCTGCCGCCGACGCTCGAGCGCGTCGATCGGCTGAAACCGCTCGTGCCGGACGGAATGGATATGCCCGAGCTGGCACTGCGATTCATTCTCGAGCATCAGGCCGTCAGCACGACGATTCCCGGCATGCGAAAGCCGCGGCACGTGGAGCGAAATCTCGCCGCCGGCGACGGCGTCCGCTTGCCGCCGCGCCTGCACGACGCGCTGAAACGGCACCGCTGGGACCGCCCCGTCAACCCGTCGCCCTAACCCATGCTAAACTTAAGGTTTCCGGTTCTCACCAAGGAGCTCGCCGTGAAGGAAGGCATCCATCCCAAGTACCACGTGGTCGAGGCGCGCTGCGCCTGCGGGGCGACGTGGAAGACGCGGTCGACGAAGAACGAGCTGCACCTCGAAATCTGCTCGAACTGCCATCCGTTCTTCACCGGCCGGCAGAAGCTGATCGATACGGAAGGCCGCGTCGAGCGCTTCACGAAGAAGTTCGGCGCGCAGACATCGGAAAGCCGCAAGCAGGCCGCTAAGACTGCCAAGACAAAGAAACCGACTGCCGCTGCACGCTAAGAAGTACGAAGTTGGAAGTCTGAAGTTGGAAGTCTGAACGGATCAAGGCCAGATCTCAACCCACAGACTTCTGACTTCAGACTTCATACTTGCCAGTTTTCTGTCCAGTCTAGCCAGCCGGTGCTGGACCGCTTTGGTCCATGCCGGCGGCACATCCGCGTCCAGACCTCGCAACGCAAACCCCCGTGCCGCCGCGAGATCGCGGACGCGGTGCTCGTGGTGAATCGCGAGGGCTTCGGTCGCCTCGCGCGCGATGTGCGGCGGGCATCCCCGGACCTCCATCACCTGACGCCAGCACTGCGCCGCCTGGTCGAAGCGGCGTGCACGCCGCCACGCGAGCGCGAGCGCGCGCAGGCTGTCGATTCTGATCGGATCGTACGCGCCCGCGGGCGCGCGCGACATCGCGATCGCCCGAACGAACGCGTCGCGCGCGCGATCCTCGCAGCCCGCGCGTGCGTACGTCCGTCCGAGCGCGAGCGCTTCGCCGGCGTTGCAGGCTTCGCCAGGCCCAACGCGCGACAGGTGCAGCAGGCGCGAGGCGAGCGTCGCCAGCGTCAGGAGATCCTGCCGGTTGTGTTCGAGCACGGCGACCAGCGGCCGCGCATCGCCCGTCCGCACGAATTGGAAATAGCGCGACGGGATCTCGAAGCTGGGCACATCCGCCGCACGTTTCGCACCCACGATTTTTCGTTCGAGCGCGGCGAGGGAACAACCCGACTCTTGTAGCGCGACCCTTTCAGGGTCGCGATCGTGGCGGGCCTGCAAGGCCCGCCCTACACCTGTCCCCCAAAACCGCCGCGCGGGATGCAGGACGTCGACGTGCGGCACGCGGTCGCCGATCCACTCCAGGCGATGGAACAGATACCGCGTCTCGAGAAGCGGCGCGTCGAATGACTTTCCGTTGAAGCTGACGAGCGCGCCCGCCCGCGCGAGCTCCGTCCTGACGGTTTCGAGCAGCGCCCGCTCGTCTGCCGCACGCGTCAGCAGGAACTGACGAGTCACGAATGCGCCGCCGGCGGCGAACCATCCGCAGCCGACGAGAAACACCTGCGTGCCGGCGCCTCCGCTGAGACCGGTCGTCTCGAGATCGAAGAAGATGAACGGCGGCCGCGGCGCGCCCATCGCAAACAGCGTCGCCTCACCCGACGAGCGCTCCAGTCGCTCTGACAGCGCGCCAACCGTCTCGCGCCCGTGCCGCGCATCGGGATCCCATCGCCGTTCGACGACGAAGCAGCGGTCACGCCATTCGCCGCCGAGCGTTCGCTCAATGTCATGTAGGGGCGGACCCGGCGGGTCCAAAAGGATCCCCCCTACGTCACGGTGTAGCCCGGGCCCTTTCGGACTCGGCGGCCGAACAATGCCGCGAATGCGATCGCCTAAAGAGCTCACAGCGCCTGAACCTCGGAGCGCTCACGGGGCGCGTGCTCGAGCATCACATCGAGGATCCGCAGCGCGGCGGCCTTGGCCAGCGGGCCCGTGTTCCCCACCGGACCGACGCAGCCCGGACATCCTTGCTCGCACTCGCAGTCGGCAATCAGCTTGCGCGTGCTGGTCAGCAGCTCGTAGTGCATCTCGAAGAGCGGCGCGCTGAAGCCGATGCCGCCCGGATAGTTGTCGTACACAAAAATCCGGTGATCGGTCGATGCCGCGCTGTCCAACCCGTCGGGCGCGTCGATCGAGATCCCGATGTCGTGG
>Ga0209761_1001912_pt1 | contig 13575 bp, 11 predicted proteins | sample GraSoi013_1_40cm_4_FD_185818 | JGI IMG/M metagenome (GOLD analysis project Ga0209761, IMG submission 185818) | Grasslands soil microbial communities from the Angelo Coastal Reserve, California, USA - Sample 09_25_2013_1_40cm (SPAdes) (version 2) | ecosystem: Environmental > Terrestrial > Soil >... | reverse complement strand
TGACAGCGGGATTGTCTCGACTGAGATTACTCTTCCCTCTTCCCCCTTCACCGGCCTTTCACGCGCCGGCTGGCAGGCGCTCGAGGTGCGACTGGAGGGTGTTGCCGGCGATTCCGAGCCCCGCGACGACGCCCGCCGGTTCGTGCTGGAAGTGAGCCCCCAGCCCTCCGTCGTGCTGCTCGCGTCGCCGCCCGACTGGGACAGCCGTTTCCTCGCCCGCGCCCTGAGCGACGTGGCGCGCGTGCCGGTGCGCACCTTCGTGGAATCCGAGCCGGGCGGGGGCGGGTGGCGCGACGCCGCCAACCTCGCGCCCGTCTCCACTGCTGAAGTGACGCGGGTCGTGGCGGGCGCTCGTCTCGTCGTCCGGGCGGGGAACCCCGCGCCGCTCGAGCGGTTTGCGTCCAAGGGTGCCATCCTGAACTGGTCCACGACGCGGGGCCAGGAGGGCGACTGGTACGTGCAGCCGGCCGGGCCGTCGCCGCTCGCCGGCGCGCTCGCCGGGATCGCATGGGATTCGCTCGCGCCCGCCGCCGCGGTGTCCGATCTCGCTCTCCCCCTCCCCACCGACAGCGCGGCGGTGGTCGTGCTCACGGCGCGCCTCGCGCGGCGTGGCACCCCGCGCCCCGTGATCGTGCTGTCCGAGCATGATGGAGCGGGGGGGAGCGCCCGGCGGGCGACCGTCGCCGCGGCGGGGCTGTTTCGTTGGGCGTTCCGCGGCGGTGCGAGCGCGGAGGCGTATCGGGCGGTGGTCGCGGCATTGGCCGATTGGCTGCTGGCGGGGGGAGAAGCGAGTTGGGAGAGGTTCGTGCCGGTGACGCACGAGGTTGCCAACGGCATGCCCGTGGCGTGGCGCTGGGCTGGCGCCGGCTCGCCGCGCGACGTGACCGTGACGTTGACGGCTGCCGGGACCAGCCGAACGGACACGCTCCGCTTCGATGCAACGGGGCACGCGGAGTTATCGCTGCCGCCGGGCGTGTATTCGTACGGGTCGCCGAGCGGCGCGGAGCGGGGCGTCGTCGCGGTGGAGACGTACTCCGACGAGTGGCGCCCGGCAGCGCCAGTGCTGCGCGCCCAGGCGGGCGGCGCGGCGGGGCGGCTCGCGAGCGCTCCGCTGCGCGAGCGGTGGTGGCTGTTCGTGGTTGCGATCGCGGCGTTCGCGACCGAGTGGGCGTGGCGCCGCCGACAGGGACTGCCATGAAGCTGTGGGAGCGGGTCGCTCGCGTATTCGGCCGCCGCGACGCGGGCGCGCGCGAGGAGGCCGAACGCATTCTGCTCGAGGCCGACTTCGGCATCGCGGCGACGGCGGAGATCCTCGACCAGGTGACGCGCGCCCCCCTCCGAGACGGCGATTTCCAGGCTGCGCTGCAGCAGGCCGTGGCGCGCATCCTCGCGGCAGCCGCGCCGCTGGGTGGCGATCCGGGAGCGCTGGCGCGCGCACCCGAGCCACCGAGCGTGATCCTCGTGTTCGGGGTGAACGGCGTCGGCAAGACCACCACCATCGCGAAGCTGGCGCACCGGCTCACGCGCGAGCGCCGCAGCGTGCTGCTCGCCGCCGCCGACACGTTCCGAGCCGGGGCGAGCGAGCAGCTCAAGATCTGGGCGGACCGGCTCGCCGTCCCGAGTGTCGGTGGGGCGGGAGGGGCCGACCCGGCGGCGGTGGCGTTCGACGCGGTCGCGGCGGCCCGCGCCCGTGGGGTCGACACGGTACTCGTGGACACGGCGGGCCGCATGCACACCGAGGAGCGGCTGCTCGAGGAGCTCAAGAAAGTCGTGCGCGTGGTCGCGAAGCAGCGGCCCGGCGCCCCGCACGAGTCGCTGCTCGTGTTGGACGGCACGGTGGGCCAGAACGCCGTGCAGCAGGCGCGGGCGTTCGCCGCGGGGCTGCCGCTCACCGGCTTGATCGTCACCAAGCTCGACGGCACCGCGAAGGGCGGGAGCGTGGTCGCCGTACAGCGCGCGGTACGCGTGCCGGTCCGTTTTGTCGGTACAGGGGAGGGGCTCGAGGATCTCGAAGTGTTCGCCGCCCAGTCCTACGCGAAGCGTTTGGTGAGCGGGTGAACTGCCGGGGAAGGGGAGAGGGGGAAGGGGAGTGACGCTGCAGCTCGTGACCTCCGTGAAATATCTCAAAGGCGTCGGACCGAAGCGCGCCGAGGCGCTGGCGCGGCTCGGCATCCGCACCGTTGGTGACCTCCTGTATCACGCGCCGCATCGCTACCTCGATGCGACCGCGGTCACGCCGCTGGCGCGCGCGCGCGTGGGGCAGGAGGTCAACTGCGTCGGACAGGTGGTCACGACTGGGGTGCTGCCGACGCGGCGCGGGCTGCGCGTGTTCCGGGCGGTGCTCCGGGACGAGAGCGGCCTGCTCGAGTGCGCCTGGCCGGGCCAGCCCTTCCTCGAGCGTCAAATCAAGCAGGGGCAGCTGCTCCTCGTCACCGGCCCGGTGCGCTACTACCACGGGCGCCAGCTCGTCCCCCGGGAGTTCGTCGTACTGGCGGACCAGGGGGAGGCGGGTCCCGACCGCGGCCTGGTGCTTCCGGTGTATCCGGCGACCGAAGGCCTGACGCACCGCCAGATCCGCGGGCTCATCCACCAGCACTTGGACGCCCTGCTTGCGCTCGTCAGCGATCCCCATCCACCGCGGCTGCGCGCCGCCGTGGGGACTCCCGAGCTGCGCCCGGCGCTCGCCGCCGTGCACCGGCCTCGGGACCTGGACGACGCCGAGGCCGGCCGGCGCCGCCTCGCGTTCGACGAGTTCTTCGACCAGCAGCTCGTGCAGGCGCGCGCGCGCCATCTCGCGAAGCGCGCCCGCGCGGGGATCGCGTTCGCGCTCAAGAAGGAGCTCACCACGCGGCTCAAGGAGCATCTCCCTTTCGAGCTCACCGAGGACCAGCGGCGCGCGGTGCGCGAGATCGCGAACGACATGACCGCGCCGCTCCGCATGCATCGGATGCTGATGGGCGACGTCGGCACCGGCAAGACGGTGGTGGCGCTGTTCGCGATGCTGCTCGCCGTGGAGAACGACTACCAGGCCGCGATCATGGCGCCCACCGAGCTGCTCGCCGAGCAGCACGGGGCGACGCTCACGCGGCTGCTCCAGCCGCTCGAGCTCCGGCCGGAGCTCCTGATCGGTCGGCTGGCGCCGGCGGAGAAGAGCGCCGCGCGGGAGCGCATCGCGCGTGGGGCGGCGCGCCTCGTGGTGGGGACGCACGCGTTGATCCAGGAGTCGGTCAAATTTCACCGCCTGGGCCTCGCCGTGGTGGACGAGCAGCACCGCTTCGGCGTGGAGCAGCGCGCTGCCCTGGTGGAGAAGGGGGACGCCCCCGACGTCTTGCTCCTCACGGCGACCCCGATCCCGCGCTCGCTCGCGCTGACGCTGTACGGCGACCTCGACGTGACGGAGCTGCGGGAGCGGCCACCAGGGCGGGGCGCCGTGAAGACCGCGCTGCGCACCGACGCCGCGCGCAAGAAGATCTACGAGTTCATCCGCGCCGAGTGCGCCGCGGAGCGTCAGGCGTACGTCATCTATCCCGTGATCGACGAGTCGGAGCGCGCCGACCTGAAAGCGGCGACGACGATGGCCGAAGACCTGCGGCAGGTGTTCGCCGAGTTCCGCGTCGGGCTCGTGCACGGGCGGTTGAGTCCCGACGAGCGGGACGCGACGATGCGCGCGTTCCGTGACAACGCGGTCCAGATCCTCGTCGCGACCAGCGTGATTGAGGTGGGGATCGACGTGGCGAACGCGACGGTGATGCTGATCGAGCACGCGGAGCGCTTCGGGCTCGCGCAGCTGCACCAGCTGCGCGGCCGCGTGGGCCGGGGCGCCGCCGCGAGCCACTGTATCCTGCTCTCGAACGTCCCGCAGGCGGCCGCCCGGCTCAAGGCGTTCACCGAGACGACGGACGGCTTCAAGATCGCCGAGCTCGACTTACGGGAGCGCGGCATGGGCGAGCTTGCCGGGGCCCGTCAGTCGGGTGGGGTGCCGTTGCGCTACGCCAACTTCGAGACCGACTTGCCGCTGCTCGAGGCGGCGCGCCGCGCGGCGGGAGAAGTCATTGCGCGCGATCCGGCGCTCGCCCGGCCGGAGCATGCGGCCTATCGCGAGCGGATCGTGACGAGGTACGAGCGGGGGTTTGAGCTGTTCAGGGTGGGGTGAAGCGAGTGCGGAGTGCGGAATGCGGAATGCGGAGTGTAAGGGTGAGTATCGTGCGGCACGACGCCTACACTTACATTCCGCATTCGACACTCCGCATTCCGCATTAGAACGTCAGCCGGACACCTACCAGCGCCCCGCCAGTTCGCCTGTCCAGCCCCACCTTCAGCGGCGCGAACGGCTTGTTCTCCGGCCCGCTCGCTTGATGCGTCAGGTCGGCGATGAACAGGCCCGCGGCGACGAGCAGCGTCGCCTGACCGGCGAGCAGGCGCAGCCGGGCGCGGCGGTCGAAGTGGATAGAGGTCTGGTACAGCTGCTCCGCGGCGGGGTTCAGGTAGGTACCGTCGGTGCCGAGCAGGCAGTCGTCGTTGTTGGCGCGACACAGGGTGAGCAGCTGGCTGAACTCCCCGTTCGAGCGGCTGTGCTCGTGCGCGCCCATCACCGAGAACGCGACGGCGCTGCCGGCGGCGAGCCATTTGCCCCAGTGAACCGTTGCACGTCCCACGTTCCCCGTTCCCCGCGAGCGACTGGCAACGTGAAACGTGGGACGTGGCACGCTGTCGCGCGCCTGTGCCGACAGGCACATCGCCGTCAGCAGCGCAAAGCCGCTCAGCAGGCAAGCCGTTCGTCTCATCGGTATGCCTGAATGTCGCCGCGGCCGGCGACGATCACCAGTTGCCGGTCCCGCACCAGCGGCGGCTGCTCGATGGGCCCGTCGAGCTCGATGCGCCACAGGATGGCGCCGGATCGCCGGTCGACGAGCAGCACCTCGCCGCTCACGCTCGCGACCAGCACGCCGGACGCGACCGGCATCGGTCCCGCCGTCGCCGTGATGCCCAGCGCGTAGCTGCGCGCCTCGGACGGGCGGTCCTTCGGGACGAGCCACAGCGTACCGTTGCGCGCCAGCACGTACACCGTATCGTGCGCCACGACGGGAGCGCCGAACACCGCGTCCCCGGCCGGCAGGTCCCAGGCCACGCTCAGCGCCGGTAGCTCGATCGCCAGCATCCGGCCGGCGGTCGTAGCGGCGTAGAGCCGCGTGCCGTCGAGCGCCGGCGCCGCGATCACCGCGCCGGGGGTGGGGAGCCGCCCGCGCACCTGGCCCGTGGCGCGCTCCAGCAGGTACACAGTGTCGGCGGTCGTGGCGACGACGATGCCGTCCCCGGAGGGAACGGGGGCCGCGCGGGCCCCGCCGCCCAGCCGCCGGCGCCAGATGACCTTCCCTGCTTCGGTCTCGAGTCGCAGCACGGTGCCGGTCTCGGTCGCCGCGTACAGCGTGTCGCCGTCCAGGGCGAGCGGCGCCACCATGCTCTCGGTCTTGGTGCTCCACACCGTCTGCCCGTCGCGCAGCCGGAGAGCGTAGACGCGCGCGTCGGGCGTCGCTTCGGTCGCGACGTAGATGCGGTCTCCGTCGAGCAGCGGACCGCCGTGAATGGTGCCGCCGACGCGGGCGCGCCACAGGGCCTGGCCGGTGGCGCGGTCGACCAGCGCCACGACCCGGTCGGCGACGCCGACCACGATCACGCTCTCGCCCAGGGCGGGACTGCCGCGGACCGCCCGGCCGACGCCGGTGTGCCACAGCGGCCGCGGGTCGGCGTTGAGCGACTCGGCGACGCAGACGTCGTGACGCGGGGTGCCCAGGTACGCGGGCCAGCTCGTCTCCTGGCGCGGCGGGCCGAGCTTCGCGGGCGGCACGTACGGCGTCACGCACGCCGTCGCGTTGACAGCCCAAAACCCCGCCACTAGTATGCCGCGCCTATGCCTGACGCTCATCGCATCGAAGCACTGCCGCGGCTCGCTGGCCAGACGGTCGCCGTGCGGGGCTGGGTGATGACCACGCGCTCGAGCGGCAAGATCGCCTTCGTGGTGCTGCGCGACGGCACGGGCTATCTCCAAGCGGTCCTGTCCAAGAAGGACGTTTCCGACGCCGCCTGGGACGCGTTCGGGAAGCTCACCCAAGAGACGTCGCTCGAGGTAACGGGCACGGTGCGCGCCGACCCACGCGCACCGGGAGGGGGGGGCGTCGAGCTCACGGCCGCCGACCTGAAGATCCTCGGGCCGAGCCCCGAGTTCCCCATCACCCCGAAAGAGCACGGCACCGCGTTCCTGTTCGAGCACCGACACCTGTGGCTGCGCAGCCGGCGCCAGGTGGCGATCGCCCGCGTGCGCCACGAGGTGATCCAGGCGATCCGCGACTTCTTCTACGAGCGCAACTTCGTGCTGGTCGACACGCCGATTCTCACTGGCGCGATCGGCGAGGCGGCGGGGCACCTGTTCGCGACCGAGTACTTCGACCTGGGCACCGCGTACCTGGCGCAGACGGGGCAGCTCTACGTCGAAGCCGCCGCCGCGGCGCTCGGCAAGGTGTACTGCTTCGGGCCCACGTTCCGTGCCGAGAAATCCAAGACGCGACGCCACCTCACCGAATTCTGGATGGTCGAGCCGGAGGTCGCCTGGAACGACTCCGACGACAATATGAAGCTCCAGGAGGAATTCGTCGCCTATATCGTGGCGCGCGCGCTCGAGCGGCGGAAGACCGAGCTGGCCGAGCTGGAGCGGGACACGGCGCCCCTCGAGCGCATCCGGCCGCCGTTCCCCCGGATTTCCTACACCGACGCGGTGGAAAAGCTCAAGGCGTTAGGGAGTGATATCGCCTGGGGCCAGGACATCGGGGGCGACGAGGAGACGCTGCTTGCTAAACAGTACGACCGCCCGGTGATGGTCTACAACTACCCTCGCGTCGTGAAGGCCTTCTATATGAAGGAGAACCCCGCCGATCCCCGCACCGTGTTGAACAACGACATGCTGGCGCCGGAGGGGTACGGGGAGATCATCGGCGGGAGCCAGCGCGAGGACGACTACGACAAGCTGCTGGCGCGCATCCGGGCGGAGCACCTTCCCGAGGAGGCGTACAGCTGGTATCTGGATCTCCGGAAGTACGGCACCTTCGTACACGCTGGGTTCGGCCTCGGGGTCGAGCGGACGGTGGCGTGGATCTGCGGGATCCCGCACGTGCGCGAGGCGATCGCGTTTCCGCGGACGTTGTACAAGCTGTGGCCGTGAGGAGACCGTGTATGTCATCGTGTGGCAATTCCGGGTCGCTATGTCGCGTTCGGCGCTGTCATCCTGAGCGAGCGCGCGAAACGCGCGCGCGAAGGATCTGCTTGGTGCTCAACTGCAGATCCTTCGCGCCTGCGGCGCTCAGGATGACAGGCCCGCTGGCTCTGGCGAGAGGGAAGGGACCCAAATAGGTATGACCGAGCCGCAGATCTTCGGGACCCACGAGCCCAAGACGCTGGACCAGCTGCGCGACGTCGCGAGCCGGGCCGAGCGCGCCGCGCTCATGGCGGACGGGCACTTGGGGTACGTCATGCCCATCGGCGGCGTAGCGGCGTACCGCAACCAGGTGTCGGTGGTGGGCGTGGGGTTCGACATCGCGTGCGGCAACGCCGCGATCCGCACCGACCTGACCCGGGCCCAGCTGGTCGCGCACCTCTCCGCGCTGGCGGACGGCATCCAGGACACCATCTCCTTCGGGATGGGGCGGAAGAACCGCGCCGATGACGCGCCCAGCGACGACCCGCTGTTCGAGGATCCGGCGTGGGACGCCGTGCCGGGCAACCACGAGCGCGAGCGGTTGCGTGCCAAGGCGCGCGACCAGCTGGGGACGGTGGGCAGCGGCAACCACTACGTGGACGTCTTCGCCGATGAGGCGGACCGTATCTGGGTCGGGGTGCATTTCGGCTCGCGCGGCTTCGGCTTCGGCGTGGCGCACGGCTTCCTTGCGCTGGGGCAGAACCGCGCCTGGGGCGAGCACGTCCCCGAGCGCGAGACCCTGCTCGACGTGACGACGCCGGTAGGCGATGCCTATTGGCACCTCATGAACCTGGCGGGTCGGTACGCCTACGCCGGCCGCGAGTGGGTGGCGCGCAAGGTGGTGGCGCTACTCGGCGGGCGCGAGGTGGAGCTGGTGCACAACCACCACAACTTCGCCTGGCAGGAAGAGCACGGTGGCGAGCGCTTGTACGTGGTGCGCAAGGGTGCGACGCCGGCGTTCCCCGGCCAGAAGGGCTTCGTCGGCGGCTCGATGGGGGACGACGCGGTGATCATCCAGGGCGTCGCGTCGGACGATCCCGCCGTGCGGCAGCTGCAGGCGCGCGCGCTGTATTCGACGGTGCACGGCGCGGGCCGGGTGATGAGCCGCACCGCCGCGGCGGGCAAGCGCACGCGGCGCGGCCAGGTGATCAAGCCCGGGGCCGTCTCGCGGGAGATGATGCTCGAGTGGGTCGAGCGCAAGCACGTGATCCTGCGCGGCGGGGGCACCGACGAGAGCCCGCACGTGTACCGCCGCCTGCCCGACGTGCTCGCGGCGCAGGGGCCGACCGTCGAGGTGCTGCAGGTGCTGCGCCCGCTCATCGTGGTGATGGCGGGGGCGGAGGAGTTCGATCCCTACAAGGATTGAGTCTTCACCTCGTCCCACAGCCGGTCCAGCTCGGCGAGCGTCGCCCGCCCGATCTCGATCCCGCGCCGCTCGGCGAGCTGTTCCACGCCCTCGAACCGCCGCGTGAACTTGTCGTTCGCCTGCTCGAGCGCGGCGCGGGGATCGATGGCCAGCTTGCGCGCCAGGTTCACGACGGCGAACAAGAGGTCGCCGATCTCATCCGCGATCGCCTCCCGGCTCCCGGCTCCCGTCTCCCGTTCGAGCTCGACCAGCTCTTCCTTAATCTTCAGCATCGGTCCGCTCGCATCCGGCCAGTCGAACCCGACCCCCGCGGCGCGCTCCTGCAGCTGGAACGCCATGAGCAGCGGCGGCAGGGTGGGCGGCAGGCCACGAAGGGTACCTCTCCCTTCTCCCCTCTCCCTCTGCTTCACGCGTTCCCAGCCCTCATGGTCCGGCGTCTCGGCGTGCCCGAAGAGCTTCGGATGCCGTCGCCACATCTTCTCTTCCAGCGCGCGCGTGACGGACTCGGCGTCGAACGTCTTGCGCTCTTCGCCGATGACGATCTGGAACGCGAGGTGGAGCAGCAGGTCGCCCAGCTCGTCGCGCAGGGCCGCAGCATCGTCGTGCTTCAAGGCCTGATCGAGCTCGAGCACTTCCTCGACCAGATAGGGGCGGAGGGTCTGCGGCGTTTGCGCGCGGTCCCAGGGGCAGCGGGCCCGCAGGTCGCGCACCAGCGCGAGGGCGCGGGCGAGGGCGGAGTCGGACATGGTACCCTGGAGTTTAACCCCTTTTTCGCCTTGCATTTACACATTACGGCGGGTTAGCTTTCGCGCGCCCGTGAACGTGTCAACGAGTGGGCGCGACGCGCGCGCCTGGGTCGAAGTGGACCTCGCCGCGGTCGTCGAAAACGCCCGCACCGTCGCACGCGTGGCGGGCACACGGCTCCTCCCGGTGGTCAAGGCGAACGCGTACGGGGTGGGAGCCGTTGCTGTTTCCCAGGCGCTGGAAACGCTGGACCCGTGGGGCTACGGCGTCGCGACCATCGAGGAGGGCGCCGAGCTGCGCGCCGCCGGCATCACGCGCCCGGTGCTCGTTTTCACCCCGGCCCGGGACGACCTGTTCGACGGCTACCGCGAGCGGCAGCTCACGCCGGCCCTGGGAGACGGCCGCACCGTGGCCGACTGGATCGCGCGCGGGGCGCGGGGAGGGGCATTCCACCTCGAGATCGACACCGGGATGGGGCGCTCCGGCGTGCGCTGGGACGAAGTCGAGCCGCTCGCCGATCTCCTCGACACGCCCTATCTCGAGGGCTGCTACACTCAGTTCCACTCGGCCGAGCGCAACGACGGCTCCGCCGAGCAGCAGCTCGAGCGTTTCCAGCTGGCGGTGGGGCGACTGGCGCGGCGGCCGGCGGTGCTGCACGTCGCCAACAGCGCCGCGGCGCTGAAAGGCCACACCTTCGCGTTCGACGCCGTGCGCCCCGGCGTCTATTTGTACGGCGGCTCGCCGGGCGACGGGCTGCCGGAAGGGAAGCCGGTGGTGAGCGTGCGGGCGCGGGTGGTGGCGGTGCGGCGCGTGCGCGCCGGCGACAGCGTGAGCTACAACGCGTCGTGGACCGCGGCGCGCGACACGACTATCGCGACGCTCGGCATCGGCTATGCCGACGGCTTGCGGCGCTCGCTGGGCGCGTCGGGCCGGGCGCAGGTGCTGTTGCGCGGGCGGCCGTGCCCGATCATCGGCCTCGTGACCATGGATCTGACGATGCTGGACGTAGGCGACGGGCCCGCGGCCGTAGGGGATGTGGCGACGCTCGTCGGGGCGGCCGACGGGGGGGGCGGCGTCATCACGCTGGAGCAATTCGCGGCCTGGAGCGGCGAGCTGCAGCGCGAGTTCTTGACCGGACTCGGCGCTCGGCTGCCGCGTATCTACCGGTGAGACGTGCTGCCATCATCGTGCTCGACGGCGTGGGGATCGGGCCGGCCCCGGACACCGCGGCCTACGGCGACGCCGGGAGCGACACGCTCGGCAACGTGGCACGCGCCGTGGGTGGCCTCAGGCTCCCCAACCTCGAGCGGCTGGGGCTGGGGCTATGCCGGCCGCTACGCGGGCTCAGCGGCAGCATTCGGCCCAGCGCCGCGTACGGCGTGGCGCTGCCCAAGTCCCACGGGAAGGACTCGACCACCGGGCACTGGGAGATCTGCGGCGTGCTGCTCGACAAGCCGTTCCGCACGTATCCGGACGGCTTCCCGACGTCGTTGCTGGACGAATTCGCGCGACGCACTGGTCGTGGGTATCTGGGCAACCGGGCGGCGTCGGGGACGGCGATCATCGCCGAGCTGGGCGAAGAGCACCAGCGCACCGGGAAGTGGATCGTGTACACCTCGGCGGACTCGGTCTTCCAGGTTGCGGCGCACGAGGAGACGGTGCCGCTCGCCGAGCTGTACCGGGCGTGCGAAGTGGCACGCGGGATGCTGGTGGGGGAGCACGCCGTGAGCCGTGTGATCGCGCGGCCGTTCGCGGGAACGCCCGGCGCGTACGAGCGGACGCCGCGCCGCCGGGACTTCTCCATTGAGCCCGTCGGCCCGACGCTGCTCGACCGGCTAGCGGAGGCGGGGATCGAGCGGGTGGGGATCGGCAAGGTCGACGACCTGTTCGCGGGCCGGGGCATCACCAGCGAGCACACGCCGACCAACCGGGACGCCTATCGCCTGATCGAGCAGGCGCTCGACCGAGGCAAGAGCGGGTTCATCTTCGTGAACGTGATCGAGTTCGACCAGACGTGGGGGCACCGCAACGATGTGGCGGGGTTTCATGAGGGACTGCGGGAGCTCGATGCATGGATTCCGCGGCTCGAGGGGCGCGTGCGGGAGGACGATCTGATCATCATCACGGCGGACCACGGCAACGATCCGACCACGCCGTCCACCGATCACTCGCGGGAGGCGGTGCCGATCCTCGCGCTGGGACCGCGGGTGCGGGCGCAGCGCCTGGGCGAGCGCCCGACGTTTGCCGATATGGGGGCGACCGTGGCGGAATATTTCGGCGTGGCACGTCTCGCGGCAGGCACCTCCTTCCTGAAGGAGGTGTGGGCGTGAGCGCCGAGCTGGTCCGCGCGGCGCGCGCGGTGCAGCAGCGCGCCTATTGTCCCTACAGCAAGTTCCCGGTCGGCGCGGCGCTCGAGGCGGTGGACGGGCGGGTGTTCGGCGGCTGCAACGTCGAGAGCGCGTCCTACGGTCTCACGATCTGCGCCGAGCGGATGGCGCTCGGCGCGGCCGTCGCCGCTGGGGCGCGCGCGTTCAAGCGGATCGTCGTCGCCACCGACGCGGAGCCGCCGGCGTCGCCCTGCGGGGCATGCCGGCAGCTGCTCGCTGAGTTCGGGCTGGACCTCGAGGTGATCGCGGTGGGCGCGAAGAGCGAGCGGCGCTGGACGCTCGCCGCGCTGCTGCCCGACGCGTTCGTGCCGGCGAGCCTCGGTCGATGAGGGCGCTCCGGGTGGCGTGGCTCGCGGCCACGCTCGGGGCTGGGGGGGCGGCGGCGTGCGTCGATCGGGCGACGTCGCCCGCCACATGCCCTGACTTCTGCCCCAGCGGCGCGATCGACGTCGTGGACGCGGTGCTCGGCACGAGCATCGCGCGGGATTCGGCGTTCCGGGGGTACGTGTTCCCCTACCATGCGGTGGCGATGACCGCCGCCGACGTGCCCGGCGTACTGGACAGCCGCGCGATCCTGCGCACGTCGGCGCTGGTCAGCGGCTTGGTCCTGAACAGCGGAGACACGACCACGAGCCCCGTCGTGGGTGCCGACTCCATGAAGCTCACGCTCACCATCACGCGGCGCGACACCGCGACGCACAACCTGACGCTCAAGCTGTACCGCCTGCCGGTCACGATCGACTCGACCACGACGTTCGCGGACGTGCAGAGCGCGTTCGCCGACACGCTCCGGGCGGTCAACGTCGACGCCTTGCTGGCGAAGCCCGGGGGCGTGGACTCCGCGACCGGAGATCAGGCCACGATCGACACCACCAGCAAGTTTCTCAAAGTGACGCTCAAGCTCGACTCACTGCAGGCGCCGTACGTGCCGGGCGACAGCGGCAAACTGGGCATCGGCGTTCGGGTCGGCGCGGACGCGCCGACGAGCGTCGCCTTCTGCACGCGCGAAAATGCGTGCGGCGCGGCCGTCGCGTGGTTCGTGAAGGTCGACTCGATCAAGGGCACTGATACGACGCTCATCCACAAGCAGCTCGCCGCCGTCACGCTGTTCGACAATTACGTGTTCGATCCCCCGACCCCGCCTCTCGACTCGACGCTCGCCGTGGGCGGCGCGCCGTCGGCGCGCAGCATCCTGCGCGTCGTGCTGCCGCGCGCCATCCGCGACTCGTCTCAGATCATCCGCGCCACCCTGATCCTCGTGCCTGCGGTCCCGGTGAAGGGTGCCCCTTCCGACTCGTTCGTGGTGGAGGCGCACACCGTGCTCGCCGATTTCGGCGCCAAGTCCCCCCTCGTACTCGACGCGACGCGCACCGACACAACGTTCGTCCGGGTGGGCGCGACCGACACCGTGCGCATCGAAGTGACGAACCTACTACAGTTCTGGACGTCGGACAGCACGCGACCCGAGGTGATGATGCTGCGGTCCCAGGAGGAAGGCGGGCATCCCAGCGAGATCCGGTTCTATCCGGCGGCGGCGGCGGCGTATCGTCCCGCGCTGCGCATCACGTACGCGCGGCGCTTCCCCTTTGGCAAACCATGAGTGACTGGCGCGTCGTCCGGGTGGCCATCATGGCCACGGTTATCCCCGCCCTTGCGGGCGGGGTCAGTCTCACCGCCCAAGATTCCCAGTTCGGGATTCGTGGACTCGGCACGCCCGGCCGGTTCGAGACGGTGCGGGCGCGCTCGACGGGCGGCGCGTTCGGGCCGTTCGACCCGATGTCGCCGCTGGCAGAGGCGTCGCTCGCGGACCTGCCCCAGCTCACAGCCACGGC
>Ga0209761_1001911_pt1 | contig 13580 bp, 18 predicted proteins | sample GraSoi013_1_40cm_4_FD_185818 | JGI IMG/M metagenome (GOLD analysis project Ga0209761, IMG submission 185818) | Grasslands soil microbial communities from the Angelo Coastal Reserve, California, USA - Sample 09_25_2013_1_40cm (SPAdes) (version 2) | ecosystem: Environmental > Terrestrial > Soil >... | reverse complement strand
AAGGCTAAGACAGAAAAAACGTCTATGATCAGAGTGGATAGGAGACTCTGGACGGGCCCTGCTCTCTCCAGGCTGATAGTCTACGCGCTAGATGTGGCTCATCTTGTCCTGGCTCCAGAACCGGTTCTAGACTATGAGCGGACGGCATTCTTCAAGGAAAAGGCCCGGGTCTCGCTCGACGATGGCCAGTATCTTGTCGAGCTGCCGCGCAAGGTCTACGATTTTTACCATCTCAACGAGGCCGATTACACAGTCATGGCTTCAGAGATAAGACCCAGAACGATAGAAATTCTGCTCTAAAGAAGATCCATCGCAGCCGCCAAGAATGCCCATAGAAGGACCAGCATCGTTCGAATACTCGCCGCGTCAAGAACTTTGGGCCGAGTAGAGACAAATGTTCGTCGGGAGAAGGTCGGGAGTATAATCCAGATGGTGAGGTTCGGATTCGCCAGAATCGACTCCATCAACGATGAGCAGGCAACTGTCTTCTACGCCCACAGGTAAACGAACCATGGTCTGGTTTTACGAATCGCCTGGAACGTAGACTAGTTCGAGCTTTATCCGGTCGGGATCCTCAAAGTAGACTGCATAATAGCCCGGATCATAACCTTCCCACTCCTTAGGCCCGCCGTAGAGTGTCGGAATCTTCTTGGGAACTAGATAGTTGCGATAGAGATCGTCGACTGCTGCGCGGTTTGGTGCTCGGAAGGCTATGTGGTTGAGACCGACACGTTTTCTATGATAGCCGTCGGAGATGAACCTCTTGGGACACTGGGCAATGATTATTCTGGTTCCCTCCTTCTGCCATTCTACCATTCCCTCCGTTTCGAAGACTTTGGCAAAGCCGAGGCGGCCTAGCAGCTCGCCGTAGAATGTTGCGGATTTCTGAATATTCGAGACTTGGATTTGGAAGTGATGAACCGGATGCTTGAACTTATTCTCCAATGCAGGACCAAAGATTTCTTCTTCGGATAAAAGCTCTGGCCGAAATTATGAGACGGAAGATCTATTTCTGGGACATGGGGTTGGTGTTGATATAGGCTGTCGATTTTCTCTATGATTCGGACGGATTCTATCCGCCCGCTGGTCACAAGTGAAGTTTAGCATTGAACTGCCGGTCCAGTTCCGGGACATTGACGTGATGGGCCATGTCAACAACGCAACTTATCTCCAATACATGGAGACCGCCCGTGTCGAGCTTGCAAGAAGCCTCGGACAGGTAAGAGAAGGATTCCGTGCCAGCTTTATCGTTGCTTCGGTGCGCTGCGAGTTCAAGAAGCCGATCAGAGACGAACGGCGGATATCTGTCTGGGTATGGGTGAGCCGGATAGGAGATCGATCATGGAACCTTGACTACTCCATCCGCGGACCCAAACGGGTGGAGTACGCGGTTGACAGGACTACACAGGTCGCCTACGACTACAAGACCAGATCTGCGGTTCAGATCTCCGGAAAGCTTAGGAGAAAATTGGCGAAGCATGTCGAAGCGCCTCTCAAGTTCAGAGAGACCGACTAAGTGCCGAAAGTATTGCTTATGAGAAGCTCGGCCCTCGATTCGGTTACGGCCAACAGCAGGTTTGGTACATCACTATGGTGATGCTTGCAGGCTGTTGGAAACTGCCTCCCGTGGAAATTGGAGGGTAGTTTGGGGATACGATGAAGTCGAATTGGAATGTCTCAGCCTGGGGTCCGGGAACGCCGCAGCTGGGAGAGGCGAATTTTGGGGCCGAGGTATAGGCGCACAAGGGGATTGAGGTGAAGTTGACGTACCCGGCTTCGGAGGCGTATACCACAAACTGGACCCGGTTTCCTCCCTGACCTACCTTCTGGTTCTCGTTGATCACGTTCAGGGTGACGTTTCCTGTGTCTCCTCCCTCGATCCGCACGGTGCAGACCGCGACGGTGGACATTTGTTCACAGTTGCCGTCCCATCTGGAGTTTATGTGGATGTGGGGGCTCTGGATTACAGGATACACGCCGGGTCCACAAACTAACCCACAGAACGGTTGGTAATAGACGACGAAAACTGTGAGCGCCGCGAATCCGATAATGGCGACGGCTACGATTGCAAGGGCTAACCGTCTGGTCCATATTTTCCGATTTGTTGTAGCGCTCATATGTGGCGTGGGGCTCCAGATCCTAGGTTTGGAGTGCCCAACGCGCGCTCGCACCTGAATACGAGGTCGCCGTTCACTAGCAGGGGTGCAACAGGTAACATTACAGTAATGGAATTGTCCCATTTTGATAAACTGGAATCATACCGACGTAATTATTGAAAGTGAGCGACACGTGAAACGTCGTGCGTGGGCATTGGGATGCTGGACTAGTATTCTGTAACGTCTGGTTTAATCCTCCGATCCTAAGCCATAGGATTGTTCCGCCTGAACAGGCCCAGAACCACAACCAGTAGACTCCGAGCGTTGACCCGGTGGGCGCGTTTATCGTTACCACGATGTGAAGTGATTGAGAAGGTAGGAACGCATGAGTTGGAGATGCTGAAACAGCTACTCCTCCACAGTTCGTCCAAGAATTAGAGCATGCTGAATAGGTTGAACCTGACTGACTGGTAGTGTAAAGTCCTAGACTTGGTGCAAGAGCCAGTCCACCCAGGAGGAGTTGTCCAGAAATCTGAACGGTCAGGCAAATGCTTGCCCTTCCCGAGGGAGGCAGCTGGAAAACGGTCGGCGGTGGCATCGTGGATTCTTCGAACGATTTGGCATTGGAGGGACAGGGTGCGCCCTGGACCGCGGTGAACGCGTAGACGAAGACGGACGACGATAATCCTGCGAGGATGATTAGGATGAGTGCTGCAACTCTATGAGCGCGAATTCTGGAGAGAAGGGCCGTTTTCCACACGAGGGCTCCCTCTTGAGATGAATACTGCTACTGCTCCTCTATGAGGGGTCGGTTAATTTATTCCTATCTTGTAGAACAGTCGTTCTGTATACTGAGCGAAGTTCCAAGGATGAAATAGTGAGCTAACAGGGACCCCGGATGGTTGCGACTGGGGTCCGAGTCGTTTTCTTACCAGTGGCGCCGATCCCGCTGAGCTAAACCGTGATTTCAAAGAAGTGTCTCTGAGCGAGAGTCTCGCTCGTTAGAGCTTGAGCTTCCCGAAATTCTGACATTCAGACCAATCAGGATCATCCGCAAACGCAACACTGTCGAAGAACAACAGAAAGTCGTCCCTCAAAAGACGGAGATAGTTCCTTGACACGACTATTCTTCTCCGGAGAACGTGTACTTGGGCAAAACCCAAATTTCAGTCCCCATAAGTCTTCCATGAGCCTTCCCGTGTTAGCAAAGCCAGTGGTTGCAAAGCCGACCCCCTCTCGACCCGAAGGTGTCACGTTCCTGGCTGGTTTAGCCCTTCTAGCAGGAATCATGCTCCTGATCGCAGGAATAACGTTCGCCTTACCCTTTCCCGATAGGTGGGACTATGGCCCGGCGCTGATTGGGTTCTGGATCATGCTGAGTTTCGGCTATCTCGGCTTCGGGCAATTCTTACCCGCGTTGTTCGTCCCCATCATCGGCATCCCCATGATCGTCATTCTCGCAACTCTATATTTTGCCGCAGGGATCGGGGTCTTTTGGGGACGTCGATGGGCATGGACCCTCAGCATAACATTGGCATTATTTGGAGTAGCCTCTAGCATTCTCCAGGCCATCACCTGGGCTCAATACGATTTCTTTGGTGCACCTGGGCTAATTGTAACTCTATTGATATTGGTCTATCTCACGAGACCTCTCGCTAGAAACTTCTTTTTCGAACGCCGTTGAGCGGTCTGCACGCTAAGCCTAGAGGTGCTGGGCGAAATAGGGTTCATGTCGTATCCCGGGAAAGGGGCAGGTGGGGTTTCAAGTAGCGCATTCCTAGGCCTTGATCAGCCGCACGAGCCTTCTAAGCAGCACTAGTTGAGTGTCTATTGGAACTTGGGCCGGATGATTCATGTCGCAGAATACATGATCTATGCCCAGCTCCTTGAGTCCTGGCAAATCTTCTGAGGCTTGTTGAGGCGTACCTCCCAACAACATTCGGGGTTCTGTGGCTTTCTCTTTGCTTAGGGGGTTGTGGACTCTCAGGATCCGCTTCATCTCTTCAGGGTTACGACCTGCTCTTCGCACCATATCGCGAAAGTCATTGATTGTTTGACTCAACTTCTCAATCGTGGTGCTTCTTCCACCAGCGGGCATGATTCCGTCGGCAATTGTTGCCGCCCGCTCGAGTGAAGCGGGAGCGAAGGCGCCCCCAGTAGCATTGGGATGCCGCCAGACTGTACGGGTTTTGGCCCGATTCTTGATTCTGGGATATTATAGAAGTCTCCAGTGAAGCTGACTGGGTCTGGGCCCCAGACGGCGCGCATTGCCTTGACAAATTCCTCAAATCCTCTTCCACGCCTTTTTATCGGGACGTTGGCAGCTTCAAACTCGTCTCTAAAGTCTCCCTGGCCGATGCCGGCAATTGCTCTTCCGTCACTCAGTCTGTCTAGTGTTGCGAAACGGCGGGCGAGGGTCACGGGATTCTGGAAGAGAGCGCTCATTACGCTCGTGCCGAGCTTAACCTTCCTCGTCCTCGCCGCGACGAACGTTAGGATCTCAATTGGATCATAGACCGTCGCAAAGATCTCGGGCCAGGGATCGCCGTCAAACGTTTCCTTCGGCTTAGTTGGGAGAAGCATCCGGTCGCTAACCCACAAAGAAGCCAATCCCATCTTCTCGGCTTCCACCGCGACGCGCAGGATTGTCTCAGGGGAAGCAACCGTTCCATATTGCGGGAGAGCGATCCCTACAGCAACGTTCGATTCATCTGACCGACTGATAGCGCTCGGCACTAGGCTTAACGGTTCCCAAGCTTCAATCTAAAGGCCGGTTTTTCGAATGTTTCAACAACGGCCAAGGACAGTCCGTTCAAACTGGTATTTCTTGCTGATGGGCCCCAACTTGGTCGTCTGCATTGGCTTCAGTCTTAGCCGGTCAGTTTCTTTTCTCGTGTCCGCGCGATAGCGGAAACACAGCTCAACGATACTGGTGTAGAGTCACCATGGCAGCTGAGTTCTTCCAACGTCTTTTCGTGAGCCCTATCCGGCTCAATGGACAAATTCCAACTTAATTCTATCAGGGTCCTCGAAATAGACCGCACAGTAGCCCTTTCGATATTCAGGATATTCTTTCGGCCCACCGTAGAGGACCTTGATGCTCCTCGGAACAAGAAACTCGCTGTGAAGTCTGTCCACATCTGTTTTCGATTTCGCCTGGAAGGCAATGTGGTTCAATCCTACCCGTCTCCGATGGAATCCTAACTCCTTGTAGCGCTCCAAGTAGGTCACGAAAATCTTGGCTTCGCCGTTGTCCCATCCAGCAAAATCCGTCTCATCCAGGATCCGCTTGTAGCCCAACCATTCCAGAAAATCCTGGTAGAAAGCCTTCGATTTTTGGAAGTTTGAGACATTGATCTCTATATGTTGAATGTTGCCCCGCTTCGACACCATTGATTAGTCGTCACCTGTCAACCATGAGTTTGCGCTAAAACATTTTGCCAAAAATATCTCGACACGACATACGTGAAGCAATCAAACTACAAGACGATGGCCTCTCTGTCAGGCATCAAAGACACAAGCGAACGCGGTAACGCAACTACATGGCTCTTTTTTGAGAAAATTTTGCTACCAGGGCGGTTTTCCTGGCTGTTGTGTCATTGGTGGCGGTATTTCATGACGAACGATTCTTTCTCGTGCCAGGTAGAATGCCGTTCCGTAGAGTGCTGCTGGTATGGCGGCGAGGAAGCCTGTGAAGAGGGCTACTCCGGTGCCGAAGTATAGTGTCCAGAATCCGCCGGTGCCGAATGGGAGGATGAATATGTTGACCAGACCCAGGAATATCGATATTCCGTAGGCTGTCCAGAGTAGCGTGTGACCATTGCTTCTCTGGAGAGAGTATGTGAGGAGGACTTCTGAGAGCCCGAAGATTGCGCCGCCGATTAGAAATACGATGCCGAACAGGCCCACGACTGAGGCGCCAAGCCCCGACGAGGCACCGTAGGCCAAGGCGTAGAAGAATCCGAATATTGTGACCGCGATCCCGACGACGAAGAATATGAGAGCTAGTGTAGTATTGCGGACGTGGTCTGTCCCGAACGGTTCCCGTCCGACCAAGACGAGGATTCCGCCGATAAAGCCTACTATTCCGCCGATGAACCCTGCGAAGGGAATCCAGGCGATTAAAGCGCCGATGACGAGTAGGAGCAGCCCTGTGAGACTGTTGTTTATCTTGTTTGTTCGCACGACCTCCCAGTAGTTCGCGGGATACTGGTAGGGATAGTATTGTTGGGCGGGAGGCGGAGTATAACCCATCGGGGGGAGCGTGGGAGATGGGACAGTTGATAGTGGGTTGCCGCAGGTACTGCAGTAACGCGCAGGTGGGGTGTTGCTAGCACCACATCTAGAACATGTTAAGACGGACATTGTCTGCGAACCCAACCCTTCTCCTACACAATTGTTGGAGTTAACTTTTGAGTTGGTTTGTGTCTGGTCGCGGATATGTCCAAGCGTCCCCCAAGTTCAGAGAAACTGGCTGAGCGGACACTTTCCTAGAGTAGCTAGGCTTCCAGGTCACTTCTCTTCAACTCTCTTTTTCTTAGCGACCACTCGATAGAGGTTGTCTGTGTTCTCTTTTCGCAAGGCTCACCAGACCGACTCCGATTAGGGATAACAAGAGGAACTCGATTAGCCCTAGAGCGGTGGAAATATCCGGTCTCCAATGGGGCAAGCTTACAAATTGAGCTAAGGACAAGTATGCAACAGTGAGAAAGTACCCCACGGACAAGCTCCTGAAGGGTTGAGAACGCAATCCCATTTGTATCGAACCCCGACTCTTGCGATTCTCCTATGACTCTCCAGGCCTGATCGTTCTGGCAGAGGGCTTTCGACGAGCCGCGAGTAGGATTATGAATGAGATATCAAGCCCCCCAAGAATCAGCACTGTATCAGTTCCGAGTGTTCGCAACGGTAAAGGTAGACCCAGAAACGTCAACAAGTTCGCCACCGCCAAGTATGCCACGAAGAACGCGAAAGCCAAGACCAGCGTACCAAACCGGCTTCGTCTCTGCATAGTGAAGAAACTACAGCGAAACCAAACGATAAGGATTATGGATACTTAGATGAGGCCCGAAACAGTTTCTCCAACTGAGGAACAAATAGACCGTGATGCCGTGGAGCTTGTTAGACAGTTTCGCCGAGCATCAACGAATAACAGTCAGGACTGAGAATGTGGGGAGCCACTGCGTTAACATTTGAAGATTGTCCAATTCGAGAGTCTAAGTTAGTTGCGCACTGATCGAGAGATTTTCTTAGAGTACGTTGAGCGCCTCGGGACGAAATGATTGCATTAACTCCAAGAGTCGCTTATAGTCTCCGCCGTCAGCGATAATAATCTTAACAGGGTCTCCGGTTGCCGTGCTAATCACCATATGTCCACGATGGACAAAGGTCGGCTTCTTCATCTCCACGCTTGAAATACTCTCTCGTGCAACCTCGAAATCCTTCTTCTGTTCTAACTCATCGATCATCTGCGCGTTCTGATCTCGGGAGAGTTTTGAGCCCACGAATGCTCCCGTGACCCCACCGAGGGCCGCGCCCGCAAGCCCCTTCCACAGAGCCTTCCGACTTTTCGCTCCAATAAGCCTCTGAGTCGTTACGTAGATACCATAGCCAGCTATTCCTCCCGCCCTCAACATTCGACCGCTAACCACACCCCCAAGGTATTCCTCGCCCTCCAACCCCCACTCACCCTCGATACATATTGAGACTTTGAACCGTTATTGTGCGTTACCGTCACACTCCTGCAAATCGTACATGCTTTGAAAGTCATCGTTCTCATTGAGTCGTCACCTACACCTTGGCTTCCTGAGCAGAACGTATCCGTCCGGTGACTGGAGTACGATCTCCCAGCCATCAATCAGGGCCTGGTCGAAGTCTGAAGTCGTCATCTTGGTTTTGGTGTAGTCGTGGGTGTGGTTCGAGAACCGCTTGGTCTCAGCCATGTCGGCTTCGACTCTTTGCTCTGATTCTGTCAGGACTTTGAGGACTGCTTCCCGACTGCCTGTCCCAGCGGCCGCTCTGAGTTGAGCCAACTCCGCTCGTATAGATTCCACTTGTCTCTTGTTGTCCTCTTCCAGAGCTTTCCGTGCTTTCTTTTCGGCTTCGAGTTTCGACAGAGATGTGCCTTGTAGGAAGAACCGAATTGTGGTGAAGGACGACATGCCTAAGAGTCCTTAGGCGCCGCAGAATGAAATGATCTCCACACTTCCAGCAGTTTCGTTCTCGTGTCTGAGCAATAGCCGAAACGTAGCTCAACTCTACAGATGTCGGGTCAGCGGAGCGACTGGCGCGAACGACTACACGCCAACCCCTCACGGATGGAACAAGAACTTGCAATCAGGCTCCAGGAAGATGGAATACGTTACCAGACGCAGGTCGAGATTTCGGTAACCACGGCCGACTTCTACTTCCCGCTGGAGTCCAGACCTTTGCTAGTGTTTGTTGATGGCCGGGTCCATCTTGGAACCGCGCAGATGGCGAAGGACGAAGAGCTGCGATCCCTCCTACGGAAGAGAGGATACAGAATCCTAGAACTATACTACAACAGCTACTCAGACAAGAAGAGGGACGAGCTGTACGATCAAATTCGGAATAGCCTCGCCAAGGTGGGGTATTCTCCTCCGGTTCTGATGACGTCTGCGCCTGAACCTGAACACTATACCACTAAGCGACAGGGTGACTTAATCCACATTCGTCAGTAGAAGGCTGGTAGCATAACCCAGATGGTCGGGTTCGGTCTTGGAAAAATCGGCTCCATCAGCGGGGGATCACATGACGGTCTTCAAGGTCCATAGATAATCCGATGAACTTCAACTTCGGACGTGTACGGCGCGCCATACGGCGCGGTCTTATCATGAATCAGACGGGAATTTTTGTTCTTCAAACCAGGGTAAAGGATCATCGACTTTTGGCGATCCACTAGTCATTTCAAGAGACTTTAGGATACAAGCTTGAGCGATCTCTATCAAGTAGGCAACGTCTGCATCAGAGAGATCTCTTTCCTCTCCATGAACAATGTCGGAGCGAACTGCATAGAGGTCTTTCATCCTTCTGTAGATTTCCCTCTTGTTTTCACGATTACGGCCTATGAGGTGAGCCGTTCTCTCAGCAAGAGCCTCCTTCTTGGGGTCGTGATCTTCGAGCATAAGTGCCTCCAGGGCTGTAATGCATGTAACGAAGCAGTCTCTGTCAGTGGTCTCATTAAGAGCAAGTCCGAAAGCTCTGATAGCGGTGATTAATCTGCGGTCGAAAACGGTTCGAACCGCTACACCTTTTTGCAACAAATTGTTGAACTTCAGGAAAACAGGATCTTGAGCGTGCTTGTCACGAATGCGGAACGGCATAAAATAACCAATCCGTGTAAATTGCAGGGATACCTGCTTCGATGAAAGAACAGCGTAACCCGTGGTTCCGGCCCAGATTTTTCCCTTGAAATCGATGTATTTGTTGTCGGGTCGATAGGCTGGAGCTGCCAAGCATCGAAGTACGCAAAGCGCGTCCAGCACATCGCGCTCGGCGAGAATCTTGGCCTGGTCTAAGTCGACGGAAACTGCTTTGGACTCCGCAATAGAGCATCCCTCAAAGTCTTTCTTTAGCGAGTCAAGGAGAGGCGGTCTTCGCCCCAGTCTCTCAGCTGCTAGTATTACAACAGATTCTAGCTGTGAGTTGGGATGAAATGTGGATTTTCCGACCGTTAAGCTTCCTTCAAGCGCAAGGTTCGAAATTGGCAGAAGAATTGTCCATTCCGTCGGATCCTCGCTCAGACTAGGCTGCAATTCGTCGGCGGCAATCTCTGCTGCTTCTTTTACCCCGTCCGGTCGAGTGAAGGCTATTTTCCAGAATACGTCTTGGATACGTCGCTCTATCTCCCTATTCGAAAAAACCTGACCTACCTTTTCAAGAGTTCTAAGATGCTCGGTCATGTCTTCCTCAGCTTTCAAGCCAACCTCTCGTAGGGTTACGTGGCGGTCTTCGTGTGTGATTATTTGATAGGGTGGAGGCAGATTCGTCACAGGAATAGCTGCATTATCCCATCCATCTCTCCACATAGTGATCAGGCATCCTGTAAGATTCTTACGACTCTCGGCTGAAAGTTGTAGCTTTGGCATGCAACCCCGTCATAATCGGTCACTCGCAGTAATATAGGAATCCTGCAGGCATAAGGCAGCAATAGCCTTCGTAAGCTGTTGCTGAAAGAGGACTGATAGGCGGTGCTATGCGGGACGGTTAGCAGGATCCGTCTGAAAGATGCGGAGCAGAGATGGGGCAATTCTTTCCTTGGCCTAGCTGCGACTGGTAGATGTAAGGCGCAAATTGATAGAGGGTGAGGGAACCCCTAAGGTAGTTTACCATCGCTTTGATCGCGTGGAGATGATGGCAGGACCATGCAGTTGTCTTGCGCTACTCCGGAAGGGTTCTCTCCGGGGAGCCCCGACAGAGGAAACAGTGTCAAGGATCCACTGGGACAGTTCAATCCGCATCAGTATCCTTTGTTCGCTCGGCCCCTCGGCTTAGGAAGTCGGCTCTTCAGGATTCCCCGCATGTAGGACTCCGATCTCGTGTGGCATTAGTTCGTTCCAAGTCGGTACCAATAAAAGGGGATCTCACTTAGACCCCCACACGATGTCTGGCCCGCGGCTAGCACTATGGGTAGCGTGAGTATGAGCGATCTTCATCTCGCCCAGAATGTTCAAACGATGCCGGAGCTTGGAATCACCCCAGACACCCTCTCAAACAATACCTTCGACGCGTTCTATGACAGGCCCTCTGACACAATCTATCTTAACATGTCCAGCATGTGGCCCCCCGACTTTGCTAGCTGGGAAGCGTACGTGACACATCACGTTGTCCCGCTTCTAGTCCATGAACATCTTCACGGGACTCTATACCGACTAGGCATCAAAAACGTGGTTTCCGAAGATCATCACTGGGCGATCGAGAAGTTAGAAGAAGTGAGAGGAATACGGTAGGATGTGTTCCAGCGTGCCGATGCCCTAGTTGTGCTAACCTCATCATATGTCTAGGGCCGGACGCTTGATAGTGCCCTGGAAAGTGCCTTGGATATGAATTGGAATTGGAAGGTTGCTCGTGGCGAGCTTAGTCCCTCTTCAGTCGTCAATTGGTAAGCCAGCCATCTACAATCTTATTCTGGTGCTGGACTCTAGGACCCGCCAAAGACTAGATTATCATTAGGCTGCTCTTCCGGTTCGTTTTGTTTCCTGTGGGGTTGTCCTTTGCCTTTGGTGATCAGGTTTCGCAGACGCTCCAGAATTCCGCAGACCCGATCAGCAGGATCGGGCTCTAGCCCGACTCCTGCCCGGTTAGGGACGACCGTGAAGCAACTCTCTGCAGTGATGGCAGAGACCTAGCTCTCGATCCTTCTCGTTCTCCAATTCTGAGCCGCATCTCCGACACTTCTTCCCCTCGTGGTCAGGGTGCAACCGATGATTATCATGGTAGAACCAAGGGGAGGCGAGATATGCTGCCATTTGGTAACCGGGACCTGGAACAAAGTGGACACCGCATGGGGTTGATGGAGGTGGGCATGGGCAGGTACAGGTTGCCATCAAGATTCCAGCCGATTGCTCTGTTCATAAGGCTAAGGATGCTTCGTGCATCTTCTGCTGACGAGAACATCCAATTCCACTTGAAAAAGGGCTACAAGCAACGATCTCTTTCTATAGAAAAAAACCAGAATGTAGCAGTCTCAGTCCAAATGTCGGTGCAAGAGAACTGACAATTCAGCAATCACTCCAATCGCAAGTGTTAGACTCGCCGGAAGCAGACAGGCGACGTTTGCCCCCTGATGGTCACTGCAAAGTGCCCTGGAAATGGCTTGGAGTCGGAAACTCGCCCATGGTCATGTTAATCTTCCAAGGTCGTCAAGTGGTAAGCCAGGCGCTTATCATGTTAGACGAGAATCTCAGATGACTCGATTGAGACACCACGTCGGATGACAAGTAGCATGGTCTCTTTCCACAGCCTCTCTGCCGCGTCAACCAGCTCCTGCCGGCTCGAGTTTACGAATCCTGCAACAGTCTCGACGAGTCGTCTGAGCTCTCGTGGTTGTTCCGAGCACTCGAACAGCTGCTTCCAGTACCAGCTCGTGGTAAGTACGTATTTCCTGTTGAGGAGATAGACTACTCTCGCAGTGTCCCATGCCATGTAGAACGCTCGGGTCCTAAGGTCCAACAGGTCATCTTTGAAATCCGCATTGCGAACAGCTGCCAGGGACTCAGTCATGCGCAGCGCTGCAAAGCCGCACAGCGTCTAAGAAATCCGCCGCATCGTTCTCCTTGACAGCCTCGTCGAGCATCCTCGTCCAACCATCTCGTTCAAACAATACAATTCTATTCCGGCACTCATCAGCCCCCACCGGCCAGTCTCGGCCAGGTTCACGCGCAGATTTGAGAAACTCTGATTCTTGCTGGTATTCAATCTGGACAAGCAGCCCATCGTACACGTAGAATTTTGTGGGAAGGTTCAGGGAGCCTTTCACAATGGCCGTCATTTCAAGGTCGGAGAAGGGCCGGTCAAGCGCCTTCGCCGTAGAACCGGTGATGAAAACCGCGAGAACATTTTCTTTGAAAGTCTCCAAGATCCGCGCGCAGATTCTTCGGCCAACTTCTAGCCGTTGCTCGTGACTGACTACGCGGGGGGGCGGGTCTTCCAACAGAATAACCTCGAAACATCGCTGGTTCTCTTCTGGAATTTAGCTTAACACTGCTGTGCCGTGCCAGCCGCCAACGTGGAAAACTTTAGCTCGTTATCCAGTTTGGCAAGTTGACCAGATGACTGGGTTCGATCAGTTGAAGATTGCCATCTTTTAGAGAGATTGTCCTCCAAGGCCTTGCAATCCGTTTCTGACTTGCCAAGTCTCTTCTGTAGAGTATCACATTGAACGTGAGCTTGCCTTGGTAACCAGTGGGCTGAATCTTGGAACCCACTCTCAGCTCCTTATGGCTCCATCGCTTCCCTTTCGGGGATACCCCAGTCTTGAGAACAACTTCTCCAAAGTGCTTCCGAGTCATGTCCGCTAGTCTCAACGTCTCTCTTCGAGAAAGGCCTTCCAAAATCGTCACAAGCTCGCCAGATTGCATCCACCTCATGACACGGTCAGCCTGTTCTTTCGAAAGCAAAGTCGGTTTTAATTTGTAGAGATATCGTAATGAAAACAAAACAACGAAGATGGCCGAGACGACTGCAACTTGGCCCAACCATGAAGGTAGATTAAGCCATCCGAATAATATGCCCATCCCAAAACCGAAACCGGCAGCAATTAATCCTAGGATTAGCCGGCCGGGATTTTTGTGCTTAGCCCTCAACCTATGTATCTCTATCAATCTTGGAGGGTCTAAGGAGAGTTTTCCTACCGGCCTATTATGCTGTGAGCCTCCTCTGGGATGAGCCTTCTTCCCAGCGGTAAGCAGCGAGTTGAGAAGCTAGACGAGTTCCTGAAACCATACTTACTGTGCACCGATACGA
>Ga0209761_1001909_pt1 | contig 13584 bp, 12 predicted proteins | sample GraSoi013_1_40cm_4_FD_185818 | JGI IMG/M metagenome (GOLD analysis project Ga0209761, IMG submission 185818) | Grasslands soil microbial communities from the Angelo Coastal Reserve, California, USA - Sample 09_25_2013_1_40cm (SPAdes) (version 2) | ecosystem: Environmental > Terrestrial > Soil >... | reverse complement strand
CCCGTTTGCCCATCGCGAGCACGTCCTCGTGGGAGATCTTCTCGGCCGAGAGTCCGGCGGCGAGGTTTGTGATCATGGAGAACCCGAGCACGCGCATGGCGCGCGCCCGAGCCGCGATGACCTCCGGCACGGTGGACATGCCCACGGCATCGGCGCCGAGGCGCTGCAGCATCCGGATCTCCGCGGGTGTCTCATACGACGGCCCCAGCAGCCCCACGTAAACTCCTTCCTCCAACGCGACCTTCGCCTCTCGTGCTGCGTCGCGAGCGAGGGCGCGGAGGTCCGCATCGTAGGGATCGCTCATGTCGGGGAACCGCCCCTCGCCGGGCTCCACGGGGCCGAACAGCGGATTGCGCCACATCAGGTTGATGTGGTCAGCGATGAGCATCAGGGAGCCCGCCTCGAACGTAGGTCGCAGCCCACCAGCTGCATTGGTGACGAGGAGCGTCGCGACGCCCAACCGGTGGAATACGCGCACCGGAAGCGCGGCCGTGGCGGCCGAATGCCCCTCATACAAATGAAAGCGCCCTTGCTGCACCAGCACCGCCACGCCGGCCAGGGTGCCCGCCACAAGCTGGCCTGTGTGGCCCGCGACGCCCGGCTCTGGGAAACCGGGGATGCGCGCGTAGGGCACGCGCCGCGCCTCACGCACCGCCTCCGCGAGCGCGCCGAGCCCCGAGCCGAGCACGACCGCGACCCGGGGAGCGAAATTGCCCAGCTCCCGCCGCACGGCCTCGGTCGCCAGGTCCGCTGCACCTTTCCCGCTTCCCGTTTCCCCCTTCCCGATCATTCGATTTTCTCGAGCTCGCTCTGTATGCGGGCCACGAGTGCCACCCGCTCGAACTCCGGAAGGAACGCGCTCTCACACGCGTTCAGCACCACGCGAACCAGCTCGTCCTTGCCGAGCCCGAGCGCCGTGTGCGCGAGATGATATTCGTCGGTGAGGGTGACGCCGTCCACTAGGCGCCCGTCGGTGTTGAGGGTGACGACCACCCCCTGATCCAGATAACGCCGGAAGGGATGGGTCGTCAGCGACGGCACCGCGTGCGTGTGCAGGTTGCTCGTGAGGCACATCTCGAGGGGGATGCGCTGCGCGACCACGTACTCGAGCAGGGCCGGATCCTCGCCCAGACGGGTCCCGTGACCGATGCGTTGCGCGCCGCAGCTTTGCAGCGCTTGGTGGATCGACGCCGGCCCGTCGCCCTCGCCCGCGTGACAGGTGCAGGCAAGGCCGTGCTGCGCCGCCAGGGCGAAGGCGGCGCGGTGGTCCTCCGCTGGATGCCCGTGCTCGGCGCCAGCGAGATCGAAGCCCACGACGCCCGCGCTCCGGTACCCCACCGCCACCTGTGCAAGCTCGAGCGACGCCGCCGGGGGGAGTGTCCGGATGCCGCACACAATCAGCCCGACCCTGGCGCCCGTTTCTCGTACCGCGCGCTCGATGCCGCGGAGCGGCGCCTCGATCGCCTGTGTGAGGGTCAGGGCTGGACGGTGCAACAGCGGCGAGTAGCGCACCTCCACGTAGCGCACCTGTTCAGCCGCCAGATCCACCACGAACTCGTAGGCGATCCGCTCGAGCGCGGCGGCGGTTTGCATCACCGCCAGAGTCAGCTGGTACTTGGTGAGGTACTCCTCGAGGCTGTGCACGCCCTGCACCGAAAGGGCCAGAGTGAGGCCCTCGGGTGTGTCCGCCGGCAGGCGGACGTGCTGCTCACGCGCCAGCTCCAGCATCGTCGCGGGCCTGAGCGAGCCGTCAAGATGGACGTGCAGCTCCGCCTTGGGCCAGCGGCGCAGCGCCTCCTTCGAGATGGCAGGAGCCCGCCGCGCCGTCACCACCACTCGGAACACGCCGCCCGCTTCCCCGACCGGGTCCCGGGCATCCACCTGCCGACCCACGCCGTCGGTGACGTACGCCGCCGCGGTGGCCAGCAGGTCTGCGAGACCGTGATCGAGCGCGGCCACGGCGTCGCGCACCGTAGCGCCCCGGGCCACGTCGACGGGACGCTCGTTCACGAACACGCGCAGCCGTGCCATGGTGCGCCGAAAATTGCCAAGCGAGCGTCCGCCGCGCTACCTTGACGGCCGATGCTGACCGCGCTCCTGTGCGCGTCGCTGCTCGCGCCACCCGGCGATTCCGCTGTCCTCCTGATCCGAGTCTTGGACGTGAGCGACGCGCGAATCGGCGGCGACGCCATCCTGATCACCGACTCCGCGGGGGCCACGGGACGGCACGTGTTGATCGACGCGAGCGGCCATGGCGCAACCGTGGCCGCCTACCTGCGACGGTTTGGCGTGGATACCCTGGCCGCTGTCATCCTGTCGCACCCGCACGCGGATCACTACGGCGGGCTCCCGGTGGTGCTCAACCGGTTTCCGGTGCGTGCCTTCATCTACGGGGGCACCCCGCGGACATTGCGCACGTACCTCGCACTACTCGACGAGATCGCGGCGCGCCGCATCCCCGTCGTGACGGCCGACACGGGAGTGCGGACCGTCACGCTCGTGACTGGCGCCGACACCGTTGAGCTGCAGCTGCTCGCGCCGCCGCCCACCTGCCGCCAGCTCCCGCGCAACGCCAGCGGCGACGCCATCAACGACTGTTCCGTCGGGGTGCGGCTCACCCGGGGCGCGTTCACCATGCTGCTCCCGGGCGACGCCGAGCAAGCCGAGCTCGGCTGGTGGATGATGGCCCATCCCGCCCTGCTGCGGGCCGACGTGCTGAAGGCCGGCCACCACGGGTCGGCGAACGCGACCAGTGCCGCGCTGCTCGATGTCGTGCAGCCCAAGGCGGTGGCCATCAGCGCCAACGGGCGCCAGCATCCGTTCGCCGCCGTGCTGCGCCTGCTCGCCGCGCGCGGTATCCCGACCTATTGCACGGCGGACGCCGGAACCATCACGGTGCGCGTGCTGCGGAACGCGACCTGGACCATCACCACGGAGCGCGCGGGGACGTGTCACGCGCGCTCCCAGCTCGGGAGCGGGAGTAACCCATGAAGGAGACCCACCGGTTCATCGTGGACCGTCACGAGGAAGCGTTGACCGTGGTGGAGGTGGACGGCACGGTCTTTCTCGACGTGCCGCGCTGGCTCCTGCCCGGCGCCACGCGGGCCGACGACGTGCTCGCCGTCACCGTCGAGGCGGAAGCCGATCGTACAGTCGTGACGCTGGAGCGCGACACCGCCGCGACCGCGCGGGCCCAGGCCGACGCGGCGGCGGCCGTACAGCGGTTGAAGCGGCGCGACCCTGGCGGAGACGTGCGACTGTGACGGCCCCCCAAGGCCTGCGCGTCCTCGTGGTAGACGACGAGCCCGACATCACGGCGCTCGTCGCGTACCATCTCGCCAAGGACGGCTACCGCGTGAGCACCGCCTCGAATGGGCGTGATGCGCTGCGCGCCGCGCGCGAAGAGCGGCCCGACTTGGTCGTGCTCGACCTGATGCTGCCCAGCGTCTCCGGGTACGACATCCTTACCGAGCTGCGACGGCAGGACGAGACGCGGGACATCGGCGTCATCGTGCTCACGGCGCGCAAGGAGGAGCCCGACCGGATCAAGGGGCTGTCGCTCGGCGCCGACGACTATCTCCCCAAGCCATTCTCTCCCCAGGAGCTGGTGCTGCGCGTCGGGGCCGTGCTGCGCCGCCTTGCAGCACCACCGGTGGCATCCGGCGGGTTGTTGAGCGCGGGGCCGATCACGCTCGACCGCACGGCGCACCAGGTGGCGGTGCAAGGCGAGGAAGTCGAGCTCACCGCCATCGAGTTCCGCCTGCTGCGAACGCTCATGGAGCGCCAGGGCCGGGTACAAAGCCGCGCGCAGCTGCTCGAGACCGTGTGGCAGGCGCAGCCCGACATTCAGACCCGCACCGTGGACATGCACGTGCAGCGCCTGCGCCACAAGCTGGGCAGGGCCGGTGACTCCATCGAAACGGTGCGCGGCGCGGGCTACCGGCTGCGCACGGCTCCCGCGACGACTACGCGCAAACGGCCGTGAGGCTCGCGGCTCGGCTGTTCGTCGGCTCGAGCCTGCTGCTCGCCGCCACCGTGGTCGGTTTGATCGTGGCAGCCGACCACGTGCTGCGGTGGCACCTGGAAGCGGACATCGCGACCGGCCTCGAGCACGAGGCGCGGCTCGTGGCGACCCTACTGCCGCCCGACTCGCTCGCCTGGCCCGACGCCCCCCGGCGGCTGGGTGCGCTGATCGGTCACCGATTGACGCTCATCGATCCGAAGGGCCGGGTCCGCGGCGACACCGAATTCGACCGCGCGGCGCTGGCGCCGCTCGAGAACCACGCCGGCCGCCCCGAGGTGGTGCACGCGCTCGCGACGGGGGCGGGCCGTGACCAGCGTCTCAGCGCGTCCACCAACGAGCGCCGGCTGTATGTGGCGGTGCGCGGCGGCCCGCCCGGCCTCGCTGTCGTGCGCGTCTCCACCACGCTCGCCGCCGTGGACGCCGCGATCGACGCCGTGCAGCGCGGCGTCGCGTTGGCGGGGCTGGCGGCGCTCGCGGTCGCCGCGCTGCTCGCGTGGGCGCTGAGCGGCACGATCGCGCGGCCTCTAGTGCAGCTCGGCACCGCTGCTCGGGCGATCGCGGCGCGCGAGGCGCCCGAATTTCCCGACGCGCGCATCCCCGAGATCGCGGACCACGTCCTCGCGCTCCGCGCGATGCACCAGCAGCTTGACCAGCGGTTCGCTGAGCTGCGGCGTGAGCGGGAGGAGACGCACACCCTAATCGAATCCATGGCGGACGGCGTGCTCGCGGCCGACGCCGCGGGCGAAATCGTGACGGTGAACGCCGCCGCCCGCCGGCTGATCGGCTACCGCGCGCCGGGGCGGCCGCCGCCCCTGAGCGAGCTGTTTCACGACAAGCCGGCGCGCGACCTGGTCCGCACCGTCCTCGACGGTCACGAGATCGAGCCGCGGGAGCTCGACCTCGAGGGCCGGGTGCTGCTCGTCACCGGACGCCCGCTCCCGAACGGCGGCGCCCTACTGGTGTTTCGCGACGTCACGGCCCTCCGCCGGCTCGAGGCGGTGCGCCGCGACTTCGTCGCCAACGTATCGCACGAGCTCAAGACCCCACTCACGTCCATCGCGGGCTACGCGGAGACGCTCGCCGCCGAAGCGGCGCAAGACACGCAGACCCGGCAGTTTGCCGAGACCATCGTCAGCAACGCGCGCCGCATGCAGCATATGGTGGACGACCTGCTCGACCCGTCCCGCATCGAGTCCGGTGGCTGGAAGCCGGCACGCCGCCGCGTGGACGTCGCGGCGGTGGCGCGTGACGCCTGGGCACCGTTCGTCGCGCGGGCGGCGGAGCGCGACAGCCGCCTCGCCACAGAGATCGCGCCTGCCGCCGCGACGCTTGCCGTCGACCCCGACGCGCTGCGCCAGATCTTCACGAACCTCCTGGACAACGCTTTGCGCTACACCCCTCGAGGGGGAGCAATCACCGTCCGGGGGCAGAAAACGGTGGACGGCGTGCAGCTCGAGGTCGCGGACACAGGCTCAGGAATCGCCCCGGACCACCTGCCCCGCATCTTTGAGCGGTTCTATCGCGTGGATCCGGCTCGCTCGCGGGGGGAAGGCGGCACCGGCTTGGGGTCGGCAATAGTGAAACACCTCGTCGAAGCGCACGGCGGCCGGGTGGAGGCGCATAGCACCCTCGGCGCCGGCACGACCATCCGAATGCTCTTTCCCACCGCGGACTTGCTTTAGCGTTGAGCGGTGCCCGACATCCTCTTCCCCTGCGTCGCCAACTCGGCGCGCAGTCAGATGGCCAAGGGGCTGGCGCGCGCGCAGGCGCCGCCGAGTTACCGCTTCTGGAGCGCGGGCTCCGAGCCCGGCACACTCCATCCGCTCGCGGTGACCGCGCTCGCGGAGCTGGGGATCGACATCTCGCAGCACCGCTCGAAAGGGCTTCCCGATGTGCCCCTCGAGGAGGTGGATACGATCGTGACGCTCTGCGCCGAGGAGGTCTGCCCTGTGGTGCCGGGTAGCGTGCGGCGGCTGCATTGGCCGCTCCCTGACCCCGCGCGCGCGACCGGCTCCGAGGAGGAGCGCCTCGCGGCGTTCCAGGCCGCGCGTGACGAGCTCATGCACCGGTTGCCCACGCTGTGGGCGCGGTGAACGGCTCCGTTACGGAGTCGTTACAACCTGGGCGCTTCCCCGTGACGCCCCCCCGCTTCATTCCTTAACGATTGGCAAGTCTCGCAGCTCACCACTGATTCCAAAACGAGGGGAACCAGCCAATGACGTGCACATTTCGTCGGGCGCTCGAGGTGGCCGCAGTCGCCGCCGCGACCGGCAGCGGCGCGCTCGCCGCGCAGGTGCCGGCCGCTCAAGCTCCGCCGCCGGTCACCGTCGGCGGGGTCGTGTACTCGCAGTTCCTGTACCAGTTGAAAGACACCGCGAACCACGTCAACAACTTCAGCGTGTCGCGGGCCTACGTGAACGTCATAGGTCGGTTCAGCGGAGGTGTCTACACTCGAGTGACGGGGGATCTCCTCCCGAGCGCGACCATCAATCAAATGCTGCGACTCAAGTACGCCTACGTCGCTTACACCCCCACCAAGAGCGTCGTCACGTACAAGTTTGGCCTGCTCCACACGCCGTGGCTGGACTGGGAAGAGGCGCTGTGGGACTACCGGATGCAGGGCACGATGGCGCTCGACCGCAACGCGTTTCTCACCGCCGCCGACTTCGGAGCCGGCATCGACGGCGCGTGGCAGCAGGACCGGGTGAACGGCCAGATCACGCTGGTGAATGGAGAAGGCTACAGCGGCGGCACCGGCGACCAGCGCAAAGACGTCCAGGCGCGCGTTTCGGTTCGGGTGATGAACACGGATGACAACAGCCGGGTGGGTGGCCTGCGGGTGACGGGTTACGCCGGCATCGGGAAGCCGACGAGCGGCGGCACGAGGAACCGGTTCATCGGCATGGCGTCGTACCGCTCCAAGCAATTCACGCTGGCCGCAGAATTCGCCTCGACGAAAGACACCGTCACTGCTCCGGCAGTCGCCGAGCGGACCGGGCAGGTGATCAGCGCATTCGGCGTGTACCACGTCCCGAACTCCAAGGTCGCCATCATCGCCCGCGTGGACGCGTTCGACCCGAACACAAACGTTACCGGGGATCACCAGACCCGGATCATCGCTGGGGTCTCATACCAGCTGAGCCCGAACCTGCGCCTGCTCGCCGACTGGGACTACGTGAACTACGAGACTGACGCGGCGAATACGGCAAACAACGCGACCCGCTCGCAGGCCCTGTTCCAGACTCAGGTCACCTTCTAACTCGCTCCCACGAGGCCACCCTCATGAGGCACACCAGACTCCTCGCGCTCGCCGCCTCCTCGCGCTCGCCGCCCCCCCTCCGGCGGCCGCGCAGGTGAAGCTCAACGGCGCCGGCGCGACGTTCCCCAACATCATCTATCAAGATTGGATGCTGACGTATGGTCGAATTGCCCGGACGGTCGAACGATCCGACCATCCGACAATCCGACTATCCGACACCTATCATCGACGTGCGCGCCTACTGCTTCTGGTACGGTGCCGTGCAGGCGCTGTTCGACCTGACGCTCACCATTCCGCGGCAGGCCGTGACCTCCTTGATCGGGCCCTCCGGGTGCGGCAAGAGCACGTTCCTCCGGTCCATCAACCGCATGAACGAGCTCTTGCCAGGAACGCGCCACGCCGGCGACATCCTGCTCGAAGGAATCTCGGTGTTCTCCCGCGGGACCGATCCCGTCACGCTGCGCCGGCACGTGGGGATGGTGTTCCAGCAGCCGAACCCCCTCCCCAAGTCGATCTTCGACAATGTGGCCTACGGCCCCCGCTTGAACGGGCTCGCCCCGGAGCGCGAGATGCCCGAGCGGGTGGAGCGAGCCCTGCGCCAGGCGGCCCTGTGGGACGAGGTGAAGGACCGGCTGCACGCGCCCGGCCCCAGCCTCTCCGGCGGCCAGCAACAGCGGCTGTGCATCGCGCGCGCGCTGGCGAACGAGCCCGAGGTCCTGCTGCTCGACGAGCCCTGCTCGGCGCTCGATCCCACCGCGACGCAGCGCATCGAGGAGCTGCTCGTCGAGCTGAAGGAGACGTATGCGATGGTGATCGTCACGCACAACATGCAGCAGGCGGCGCGCATCTCGGATTACACGGGGTTCTTCTTCCTCGGGCGCCTCATCGAGTTCGGCTCGACGCGGTCGAGGCCTATATCACGGGACGGTTCGGATGAGCGCGTCACCGGCACACCGCCACTTCCACGACCAGCTCTCGGAGCTCAAGGCGAAGCTCCTCACGATGTCGGCCGAGGCGCAGGACGCCCTCGGCAAGGCGCTGGACGCCCTGCTGCGCCGCGACAGCGATCTTGCCGCGCAGGTCATCGCGGGCGACCACGCCATCGACGCCCTCGAGCTCAAGATCGAAGAGCTGGTCATCGACCTGTTCGCGACCCAGCAACCCATGGCGCGAGACCTGCGCCTGCTCATGGCGGCGATGAAGATCGCGAACGACCTGGAGCGCGTGGGCGATCACGCCGTGAACATCGCGCAGTCCACGGAGCGCCTCGCCGCCGCACGCCTCGTCCCCCCCGAGCCGGAGCTGCTGGAGATGGCCCGCCAGGCGCGCGCCATGCTGTCCGGCGCCCTGGACGCGTTCGTAAAGGGTGACTCGAAGCTGGGGCGGGAGATTTGCGACGACTTAGTCGACGCGCTGCATCACTCGGTCTTCCGCATCCTGCTCACCCACATGATGGAAGACCCGCACGTCATCGGCGCCGCTATGGAGCTGTTTCTCGTGAGCCGCAATCTTGAGCGCGTCGCCGACCTCGCCACGAATATCGCGGAGGACGTCGTATTCCTGGTAGAAGGCAAGACCATCAAGCACCACGCAGAAGAAGCCTAGCTCGGCTGGCGCCGCCACCACTCGCCCGAGTCGGGCGACACGTGCTGCGCCATCAAGGCGGGGTTGACGAACAGCTTGATCAGCGCCAGGCCTGCGAGGAACCCACCCACGTGCGCCCAAACCGCGACGCCCCCCTGCACACGGCCCGCGATGCCGACCGCGCCGAGCAGCAGCTGCAGCACGAACCAGTACCCCAGCATGAAGTACGCCGGTAGCGCTACGGTGGTAAAGAAGAAGCCCAGCGTGATCAGCGTGTGAACCCGCACGCGCGGATAGAGCACGACGTATGCGCCGAGCACGCCGCTGATGGCGCCGGACGCGCCCACCATCGGCACCCGCGCGTGCGTGTCCACCAGCACCTGAGCGGCGGCGGCCGCGACGCCGCACACCAGGTAGAACACCAGGAACCGCGCGTGCCCCATCGAGTCTTCGATGTTGTTTCCGAACACCCACAGGAACCACATGTTGCCGATGATGTGCAGCCAGCCTCCGTGCATGAACATCGACGTGAGCACGGTGGCGTAGTGCGGCCCCTCGATCACGCACGCCATCCCGGGTCCGAGCGGCACCCTGGTGCCAGGCGGCACCGTTCCCAGGAGCTCGCCCGGGATCAGCCCCAGCTGGCAGACCGAGGCCCCCAGCGGCTCGCTCGCCCCGGCGCCCTGGAGAAAGAGCCAGGCGAGCACGTTGAGCACGATGATGCCGATCGTGACGATCGGTGGAAGCACGGTGGGATTGTCGTCTTTGTACGGGAACACGCCGGAGAATGTAGCCCGGTTGGCCACGCCTCGCCCTCGACATCAGCCGGCCGCTCTGCCATACTGGCACTTTCTCCAGGCACGGTCTTTGCCGCTCGCGACCAGCGGGCAAGTCTCCGCATCAATCCCTTACTGGCTGAGGAGTCACGCTGATGGCAGAGAAGATCATTGGAATCGACCTCGGGACCACGAACTCCGTGGTGGCCGTGATGGAGGGTGGCGATCCCGTCGTCATCCCGAACGCGGAGGGCGGGCGGGTCACGCCGTCGGTGGTCGCATTCACGAAGGACGGTGAGCGGCTGGTCGGCCAGGTGGCGAAGCGCCAGGCCGTCACGAACCCGCAGAACACCGTCTTCTCGATCAAGCGGTTCATGGGGCGGCGGATGAACGAGGTGGTGGAGGAGATGAAGCGCGTCCCCTACAAGGTCGTCGAGGGACCGAACGGCCTCGCGTCGGTGGATATCCAGGGGAAGCGTTACACTCCGCCCGAGATTTCCGCGATGATCCTCCAGAAGATGAAGCAAACCGCTGAAGACTACCTCGGCCATAAAGTCGAGAAGGCGGTCATCACGGTTCCCGCTTACTTCAACGACTCGCAGCGGCAAGCCACCAAGGACGCGGGCAAGATCGCCGGGCTCGACGTGGTGCGGATCATCAACGAGCCCACGGCTTCGGCCCTCGCTTACGGTCTCGACAAGAAGAAGGAAGAGAAGGTGGCTGTGTACGACCTGGGCGGCGGCACGTACGACATCTCGATTCTCGAGCTCGCCGAAGGCGTCTTCGAGGTGAAGTCCACCAACGGCGACACGCACCTGGGCGGTGACGACTTCGACGCGCGCATCATCGAATGGCTGATCGCGGAGTTCAAGCGCGACCAGGGCATCGACCTGTCGAAGGACCCCATGTCGCTGCAGCGCCTCAAGGAGGCCGCGGAGAAGGCGAAGATGGAGCTGTCCACGGTGATGCAGACGGAGATCAACCTCCCCTTCATCACGGCGGACCAGTCCGGCCCGAAGCACCTAAACATCACGCTCACGCGCGCCAAGCTGGAGCAGCTCGTGGACGACCTGGTCCAGCGCACGATGGCGCCGATGGAGCAGGCGCTGAAGGACGCCGGCCTCAAGCCGAGCGACATCGACGAGGTGATCCTGGTGGGCGGGCAGACGCGGATGCCCAAGGTGCAGGAAATCGTGCAGAAGGTCTTCGGCAAGGAGCCCCACAAGGGCGTCAACCCGGACGAGGTCGTGGCCATCGGGGCCGCGATCCAGGGTGGCGTGCTCGCGGGCGAGGTGAAGGACGTCCTGCTGCTCGACGTCACGCCGCTGTCGCTCGGGATCGAAACCCTGGGCGGGGTCACTACGGTGCTGATTTCGCGGAACACGACGATCCCGACCAAGAAGTCGGAGATCTTCTCCACCGCCGAGGACAATCAGACGACGGTGGAGATCCACGTGCTCCAGGGAGAGCGCCAGATGGCCCTGGACAACCGCACCATCGGCAAGTTCCAGCTCACGGGAATCCCGCCCGCGCCGCGCGGCGTGCCCCAGGTCGAAGTGACGTTCGACATTGACGCGAACGGCATCCTGCACGTTTCGGCCAAGGACAAGGCGACGGGCAAGGAGCAGAAGATCCGCATCGAGGCCTCGTCGGGTCTGTCCGACAAGGACATCGACCGTATGGTGAAGGACGCCGATGCCCACGCCTCCGAGGACAAGCGGCGGCGCGACGAGATCGAGCGGCGCAACCGCCTCGACACCATGGTGTATGAGGTGGAGAAGAACTCCAAGGAATGGGTCGACCGCCTCGACGCGTCCCTCAAGTCGCGGCTCGACGGCGCGGTCGCGAGTGCCAAGCAGGCCCTCCGTTCCGGGAACCCGGACGAGATCTCCAAGGCTCTCGAGGAGCTGCAGCAGGCGTATTCGGCTGCGGGGGCGTCGCTGTACGCCGCCACGCGCGGCGCCGGCGCACCGGGAGGGGGAGGGGGGGGCACCGGGGGAGGGGCGGAGGCGCCAGCCACCGAGCAGAAGAAGGACAACGTGGTCGACGCGGATTACGAGATCGTGGACGACGAGAAGAACAAGAAGGCGTAGATTACAGGCAGGAACCCTCTAACGAGAAACGAGACGAGCATGTCGGTACGCACGCGCGATTGGCTCAAGTTCGGGGCCCTGGTGGCCATTGCCTTTGTGTTCGGGTTGGCGTTCGCCTCGGCCCTCAACCTCCCCAAACGGAGCGACGCCACCGAGCCGGCCCTCGCGCTGCAGACGCCCACGCGGGCATCCCTACCCGCGGCGAAGCCGGTCGCGGACTTGAGCAGCGCGTTCGTCGCGGTGGCCGATCACGTGCGGCCCGCCGTCGTCTTCGTCCGGTCGGAGCACCGCGCCCGCAGCGACGCGGGACGCCTGCCGCCCGGGTTCGAGGACTTCTTCCCGCAGTTCCGCCGCCGCCCCCAGGTGGAACAGGGGACCGGCTCCGGCTTCATCGTCTCTTCGGACGGCTACATCCTGACCAACAATCACGTGGTCGCGGGCGCGGACCGCGTGATGGTGCGGCTGTACGACAAGCGCGAGTTCACCGCTAAGGTCGTGGGCTCCGATCCGGCAACCGACGTGGCCGTCATCAAGATTGACGCCCGCGACTTGCCGGCCGTGAGCCTCGGCAACTCCGACTCCACCCGCGTGGGCGAATGGGTGCTCGCGATCGGCAACCCCCTGGGCGAGGCGTTCACCTTCACGGTGACGGCGGGCATCGTGAGCGCCAAAGGCCGCCTGCTGAACGGCCTGCAGCAATCGCGCTACGCGATCCAGGACTTTATCCAGACCGACGCCGCTATCAACCCCGGGAACTCGGGCGGACCGCTCGTCAACGTGCGCGGCGACGTCATCGGGATCAACGCGGCTATCGCGAGCGAGACCGGCTTCTATTCGGGGTACGGCTTCGCGATCCCGATCAATCTCGCCCATACCGTGATGGAGCAGCTCATCAAGACGGGCCATGTCGAGCGCGCCGTGATGGGCGTCGCGATCCGCGAAGTGCAGCCCGAAGACGCGGACGCCGTCGGCCTGAAGGAAATCTCCGGCGTGGTCGTGAACAGCTACACCGGCGACGATTCGCCCGCGAAGCGCGCCGGGATCCAGCCGGGCGATGTGATCGTCGCCCTGGACGGCCAGCCCGTGAGCAACGTGCCGCAGCTCCAGCAGACGGTCGGATTCAAGCGGCCCGGCGACGCGGTGGAGGTCACCGTGCTACGCCAGGGCGGCGTGCGGAAGACCTATACGGTGCGGCTGGCGCGCGCCCCGCTCGGTGACGAAGAGGTGGCGTCGAAGGCAGGTGCGGGGAAGGGCGAGGTCGCGCCCAAGGAAGAGGCCCTCGGCGTCTCCGTACAGCCGCTCACGGCCGACGACCAGCAGGATCCCCGCTTCCGGTCCGTCGTTCAGGGGGGCGGCGGCCTCGTCGTCACCGACGTCTCACCGGACGGGCCGGCATTCCAGCGCCTCGCGGCGGTCGACGATCCCGGGGGGCCGGACGTGATCGTCAAGGTGAACGGCGCCCCCACGCGGAACCGCGCCGAATTCCGCGAGGCGCTCGCGAAGGTGCGGCACGGAGACATCGTGACGCTGCAGGTCCTGAGCCCGGATAACTCGAGCGCGACGGGGTGGACAGGGCGGGTGGTGCGGCTGCGGGCCCGTTAGGCCGCCGCGCCGCGCCGCCCGGCGAGCTGCGTCAGGGCGACCACGAACTGCCACAGCACGGGGAGCACGAAGGCCGCCTGGTCGGCCTTCGTCTCCTCCCCGAACCCCAGGGCCAGCACGATCGCCACGAGCCCGCTCCCCACACCGGCCCAGCCCAGCCCCCGCGGTAGCGCTCGCCCCTGGAGCACACCCCACCCGAACAAGTACGTCGAGATCCCGAGCGCGAACGCCGCCGTCCGCTGGGCC
>Ga0209761_1001906_pt1 | contig 13591 bp, 6 predicted proteins | sample GraSoi013_1_40cm_4_FD_185818 | JGI IMG/M metagenome (GOLD analysis project Ga0209761, IMG submission 185818) | Grasslands soil microbial communities from the Angelo Coastal Reserve, California, USA - Sample 09_25_2013_1_40cm (SPAdes) (version 2) | ecosystem: Environmental > Terrestrial > Soil >... | reverse complement strand
TGCACAGTCTCGTGCGGGCATTTCCTCTGTCCGACTCGGCCCTGTTCCGGGGCACGGCCAACGGGCCACTCGAAGCACGGGGGAGATTCTTTTTTGACGGCGCTCAGAAGGTGCTGCTGAAGGGCGTGACATACGGGCCGTTCGCGCCGCTGAGCTCGGGGCACCACTTCCCCGATCCCGAGACCGTCGACCGAGACCTGGCCCTCGTGAAGGAGCTCGGCGCGAACACGATCCGGACGTTCACCGCCCCGCCTCGCTGGTTGCTCGACCTGGCCGAGCGCCGTGGCCTCCGCGTGCTCGTCGGAATACCCTGGGCCGAGCACGTCTGCTTCCTCGACTCGAAGGAGCTGACCCACTCGATCCGTCACACAGTGGAGCGGGCAGTGGGGGAATGCGAGAATCATCCCGCCGTCGCCGCCTATCTCGTGGGCAACGAGATCCCGCCGGACATCGTCCGCTGGTACGGGCCCAGGCGGGTCGCGGCCTTCTTGCGCGAGCTGGTCGATGTCGTCAAGCGCCTCCAGCCCGGGGCGCTCGTGGGCTACGCGAACTTCCCCTCAACCGAATATCTCGAGACCGCCGACTTCACCGACTTCATCGCCTTCAACGTCTACCTGCACCGCGAAGCCGATCTGCGCCGGTACCTGCACCGCTTGCACACGCTGGCCGGTGACCGGCCGCTCGTGCTCACCGAATTCGGCATGGACTCGAGTCGCGAGGGGCTGCAGCAGCAGGCGGCGACGCTCGCCTGGCAGCTGCGAACGGCCCAGGGAATGGGGACCGCCGGCACGTTCGTCTTCTCGTTCACGGACGAGTGGTTCACGGGCGGCTACGACATCCAGGACTGGGCCTTCGGCCTGGTCGACCGTGATCGGCACAAGAAACCGGCGTTTCGCGCGGTCCAGCGCTCGTACACGGCCGACGAGCTCCCGGTCCTGGACGAGTACCCGAAGGTGTCGGTCGTCGTGTGCGCGTACAACGCCGAGAGCACCATCAACGCCTGTCTCGATTCGTTGCAGCGCCTCCGCTACCCCGCCTACGAGATGATCGTCGTCAACGACGGCTCCAGGGATCGGACGGGCGAGATCGCCGAGCAGTACGAGGGTGTGCAGGTCATCCACCAGGTGAACAAGGGGTTGAGCGCTGCGCGCAACGTCGGGATCGCCAATTCTCGCGGCGACATCGTGGCGTTCACCGATTCCGACTGCGTCGTGGATCCCGACTGGCTCTACTACCTCGTCGCGACCTTTCTGTCCTCGGGGCTGCCCGCGGTCGGCGGGCCCAACTTGCCGCCACCGGAGGACTCCTTCGTCGCCTCGTGCGTGGCGGCCTCGCCGGGCGGCCCGCTGCACGTGTTGCTGGACGACGAGGAGGCCGAGCACATCCCCGGCTGCAACATGGCGTTCCGGCGCGAGGTGCTCGAGGAGATCGGCGGGTTCGATCCGATCTTCCGCGCCGCCGGAGACGACGTCGATCTCTGCTGGCGACTGCAAGAGAAGGGCTACCGCATCGGCTTCAGCCCGGCGGCCATGGTGTGGCACTTCCGGCGCAACACCGTGAACGCCTACATCGGCCAGCAGCGGGGGTACGGCAAGGCCGAGGCGCTGCTGTATTTCCGGCATCCGTACCGCTTCAACGCGCTCCTCTACTCGCGGTGGCGAGGTCGAATCTACGGCGGCATCTCGTCGCTGGTCCCATGGCGGCGGCCCGTCATCTACGGCGGCGTCTTCGGCCGCGGCCTCTTCCAGACGCTTTACCAGCCACCCACGAGCTTCTTCGCGCATCTGCCGTTCACGTTCGAGTGGAGCGTGGCCGCCGCGCTGCTGATCCTCCTCGCGATGGCGAGGGGCAGCTGGGCGTGGGCCGCGCTCGGCCTCGCGCCGCTCGGGCTCACGTGGGGATGCTGCGTGGCCTCCGCGCTGCGGGCCCGCGTGGACGCGCCGGCCACCGGCGTCCGCGGACGGCTCTTGATCGCGCTGCTGACCTATCTCGGTCCCCTGCTTCGCTGTCTCGAGCGATACCGCTGGTGGGTGCGGGGTCTCTCCGCGGCCGAGCCGGTGAAGGGCGACTCGTCGGCGCGCGCCATCCCCCTGTCGTGGCGCGAGTGCGCGTTCGCCCTCTCCTTCTGGACCGAGGACGGCCTCGAGAAGGAGACGATCCTTCACGGGCTCTGGCAGGCCGTGGCCGCCCGCAAGTACTTCGTCCTGGCGGACCAGGGGTGGAGCGACTGGGACCTCGAGGTGCACGGCGGGCTCTGGTCGAGAGCGCGGATCAAGGTGGCCACCGAGAACCACGGTGGTGAGCGTCGGGTCCTGCGCATCAAGTGCGCGCTCCGGGGCTCGCGGCTCGCGAGTCTCGGCGCCGTCGGCGCCCTCGTGCTGGCCCTGCTGGGCCTCAAGCTGGACTTCCTGCCGCTCACGCTGACCGGCGCCGGCGCCGTCGTCGTCGTGGCGGTCGCCCTCGTGCGCGAGAACCTGAGTCTCGGCCGGATGCTGCGCGAGACGCTCCAGGTCGTGGCGCGCCGCGCGCGGCTCCGCTATGCGCCGAGCCTTCGAGCCCACGCGGGCGAGGCGAAGTGAGCGGCGTCACCCGCCGGATCCTCCCGTATCTCGACGCGCACCGACGGACGCTCGCGTGGGCGTTCGTCCAGGTGCTGCTCATCAGCGGCTGCGAGCTGCTCAAACCCTGGCCGCTCAAGGTCGTCATCGACACGGTCCTGGGTGGGCGGCCCCTGCCGTGGGGATCGGTATCCGGGTGGTCGTCCTCAACCCTCCTCCTCGCCGCGTGCGTCACCCTCGTGCTCATCTATGCCGTCCTCGGCGCGCTCACCATCCTGAACAACCACACGACGATCCGAGTCGGCCAGCGGATGGTGAACGAGCTCCGCAGCGATCTGTACGGCCATCTCCACCGGCTGTCCCTCGCGTTCCACGGCCGCGCCCGGATCGGCGACCTGCTCTATCGCGTGACCGCCGACACCCTGGCGCTGCAGACGCTCACGATGAACTGCCTGTTCCCGGCCGTGACCGCGCTGACGCTCCTGACCGGCATGTCCGTGATCATGCTCCGACTGGACGCGGCGCTCACCCTGCTGGCCCTCGCCGTGTGCCCCGTGCTTTTCGTGGCCATCGGGCGACTCACCGCGCGAATCACACGGGCCGCCGCGCACGTCCGTGAAGGAGAGAGCGAGGTCTACGCGGTCGTTCAGCGCGCCATGTCCGCGATGCGAGTGGTTCAGGCCTTCACGCGCGAGGAGGACGAGCACCGGCGGTTCATGACCGCTAGCCGGCAGAGCCTCGCCGCCGGACTGCGACTCTACACGCTGCAGACGTTCTACTCGGGGGTCGTCAACGTGGTGATCGCGGTCGGCACGGCCGCCGTGGTGTGGATGGGCGCACGTCATGTCATGGACGGCTCGCTGAGCGTCGGCTCGCTCATGGTTTTCGTCTCCTACCTCGCGTCACTCTACGGGCCGATCAACAGCATGTTCCAGACCTGGGGCCTCGCCCAGGGCTCCACCGTCGGCCTGCGGCGCGTCTTCGACCTGCTCGACGTCGAGCGCGACATCGCCGATGGCGGCCGGGACTTCCAGCCCCAGGGCGCGCGGGGCGAGGTGGCCTGGGAGGCCGTCGCGTTCGAGTACACGCGCGGCCGTCCGGTACTCGATGGCGTTAGCCTCCGGGTCGAGCCGGGGCAAACGGTGGCCATCGTGGGCGCGACGGGCGCCGGTAAGTCCACGCTCCTGAGCCTGCTCCCCCGCTTTTACGATGCGACGGCGGGCCGGGTCCTCGTCGACGGCGTGGACGTGCGTGACTACCGGCTCGCGTCGCTTCGTCGACAGATCGCCATGGTGCTGCAGCCACCGCTCGTGTTGCCGACGACCCTCCGCGACAACATCGCGTTCGGTCGTCCGGGGGCGGGGGCCGACGAGATCGTGGCGGCCGCGCGGATGGCCGGGATCCACGACGCCATCGTGACGCTCCCCGACGGGTACGACACGGTCGTCGGCGAGGGGGGCGTCACCCTGTCCGAGGGCGAGAAGCAACGCATCACCATCGCGCGCGCGATCGTACGCGACGCGCCGATTCTGATTCTCGACGAGCCCACGTCCTCGCTCGACGTCGAGACCGAGGCCCTCATCATGCAGGGGCTCGAGCGGCTCACGGCGGGCCGGACGACGTTCGTCATCGCGCACCGGCTCTCGACGGTCCGGCAGGCCGACCTGATCGTCGTCTTGCGCGACGGCCGGATCGTGGAGCACGGACGTTTCGATGCGCTCGTCGAGCGGCGAGGCGTCTTCGCCGCGCTCTACCGCCTGGGGACCGGCCCCCGGCCGGAGGACACGGTTGCGATCCGGTAGCTAGTACCCCTTCGCGCGGTCGACCAGGTTCAGGAGCGGCGCGCCGTCCAGGTAACGACGTAGATTTTCCGCGAACAGCTCGCAGCACTTCTCGTCGTAGCTCGCGACGAAGCCGGAGACGTGCGGCGAGAGGATGGCGTTGTCGACCGCGTACAGGGGATGACCGGCCGGCGGCGGCTCCTGCGCGAAGACGTCGACCGCCGCGGCCGCGATGCGCTTGTCCGCCAGCGCCCGCGCCAGGGCCGCCTCGTCGATGCTCGAGCCGCGGCCGACGTTGATGAGGTAAGCGGAGGGCTTCATCATGCTAAGCTCCCGCTCGCCGATCATGCCGTGCGTCTCGCGGGTGAGCGGGGCGCACATCACGACGATGTCCGATCGGGCCAGGAGCTCCGCCAGACGCTCGGGCGAGAACCACTCGTCCGGGAAGACCCCTTCGGGGTCGCCCGTGCCGGGCAGGCAGTAGCCGGAATCGGCGCGCCGCGTCGGGTCGCGCTTGCACGCGAGCACGGTCATCGCGAACGCGGTCTTGGCGATGCGGGCGAGTTCGCGCCCGATACTCCCGTAGCCGATGATGCCGAGGGTGGCGCCGCGCACCTCGGTGGGCACGAACAGCGGCCACCGCTGTGCGTCCGGCGGCCACACGCCCCGGGCCTGCCATTCGACCATCCGTGGCACGCGGTGGGCCAGCGACAGGAGCACGGTGATCGCGTACTCGGCGACCGTCGCGGCGTGCACGCCACTCGTGGTCGTCAGGGCGATCGCGCCGTTCGCGTAGATCGGGTGATCGTAGAGGCCGTTCACGCCCGCCATGTGCACTTGCACCCACTTGAGAGGGGGCGCGCCCGATAGGTCGGGCGGGAGCGTGACCGCGTAGAGGATGTCCGCGCGCGCGTAGTCGGCGCTCTCCGGATCGTCACGCGTCACCGTGAGACGGGGCGACACGCGGCGCAGCCGGTCCAGCTGGGCCTCGCCGAAGCGCATCGTCACGAGCACGTTCGGGGTCGTCGCGGCCCGATCGCGATCGCGGGAGCGCATCAGCGGGCCCCCCTCACTTCGACTGTGTGAGGGCGCGGAGCGTCTCCTCGAGGCGCTTCTGCTCCGTTCCGTAGGTCGCCCAGTCGCCGCGCCGAAGCGCGTCCTGCGCCCGCGTCCAGATCTCCCAGGCTCGCTGGGCGAGCTGGCGCGCTCCGGCGGCGCCGTCCATCGGGGCGCCGGCCGACGCCGCCGCAGCGGCGGCGGGCGATACCGGCGACGAGCGTCCACCGAAGATCCGGGAGAGGGACTGCTCGAGCGTTGGCTCCATCGCGATCTGATTGCCGTACGCGACGATCACTCTGCGCAGCTCGGGCAGCGCCCCCTGCTCGGAGGCGGCGAGGTAGAGGGGCTGGACGTAGATCAGCGACTGGTCGATGGGGATCGCCAGCAACGAGCCGCGGATCACCGTCGAGCCGCGCTGGTTCCAGAGCGAGAGCTGCTGGGAGATGATGGGATCCTGGTCGATCCGGGCGTCGATCTGCCGCGGGCCGTAGACGAGCTTCTGCTTGGGGAAGTTGAAGACGATCAGGCGTCCGTAGCTGGGCGGGTCGGAGCGGGCCGCCATCCACGCGATCATGTTGTCCCGGCGCGCCGGATTGAAGAGCGTGAGCAGGATGAACTCCTCCTTCTGCTCGCCCGGCAGCCGCATGATCGTGTAGTAGGGCTCCATGTCGCGGTCGCGGCCCTCGATCGCCCGTCGCGGCACCGCCCAGAGGTCTTCCTTGTTGTAGAACACCTGGGGATCGAGCATGTGGTAGGTCGCGTACTTCCGCGCCTGGATGGCGAAGAAGTCCTCGGGGTAGCGGATGTGGCGCCGGAGCCCCTCCGGCATCCGGTCCAGCGGCTTGAGGAGTCCGGGGAAGGCGTTGCCGTAGGCCCGGACGATCGGGTCGGTGTCGTCGGCGCGATAGAAGGTCACCGTGCCGTCGTAGGCATCGACCGTGACCTTCACCGAGTTGCGCATGTAGTTGCCGATGCCGGGGACCGGATCCGAGTAGGGATACCGGTCGGTCGTCGTGTACCCGTCCAGCATCCAGATCATGCGTCCGTCGTCGTCGATGACCATGTACGGGTCGCGGTCGTATCTGAAAAACGGGGCGATCTGCCGGATGCGCTGCACGACGGCGCGGTGGATCATGATCCGGCTCTGGTCGGTGAGGTCGTTGGACAGGAGGATCTTGATCTCGCCGAACCGCACGGCGAACGCGACCTTGCGGAAGAAGGACGAGAGCGTGATACCACCGCCGCCGCTGTAGGTCGTGTACTCGTTCTTGTCGCCCGAGGGATAGTCGAGCTCCTGCGACTTGGTCCTGACCAGCACGTAGTCGTTCGACACCTCTCCGTAGTAGATCTGCGGCCGCGTGATCTTCGGGAAGCCGTTCGTGGACCGCGGCGGGATGTCCTGGACCCAGAGCTCGGGCAGCCCCTCGGGTGTGATGCGGTTGACGGGGCCGACGACGACGCCATAGCCGTGCGTATACGTGAGCGCCTCGTTGATGAAGCCGCGGCTCTGCAGATGCTGGTACGAGAGCTCGCGCGGCGACAGCATGAGCTGGCGATACTCGCCGCTGACGACGTAGCGGTCGTTGTCCACGTCGACGAACTTGTAGTAGGTCCGGATCTCCTGGAGCTGCGCGAACGTCCGGAGAAGGGGCCGGTAATCCCACAAGCGGATGTTCTTGACGGTCGCCGCGTTGCGCTCGAGCGACCGTGCGTCCAGGGTCTCGTCGGCCGGGAACTCGCGCTCGACGATGCGGTCGAGCCCGTACGCCTGTCGGGTCATGCGGATGTTGTGGGCGATGAAGGGGCGCTCGGCCGCGAGCTCGTTGGGCGTCACCCGGAAGCGTTGCAGCAGCGCCGGATAGACGCCGAGCCCCACCACCCAGACCAGGGCCAGCGCGATCAGGCCGCCCGCGACCAGGCGCAGCCCCGACCGCGCGATCTGGGCCACGCAGGCGACGGCGCAGAGCGCCGCGAACACGGCGAGGGCGCCGAGCACCGGCAGAGACGCGTAGATGTCCGTGTACGAGGCTCCGAACACGATGCCGCGCGGCGAGAAGACCAGCTCGAACCGGTCGAGCCAGAACCCGATCGCCTTGAGGACCAGCGCCAGGGCGCCCAGGACGAGGAGGTGGGTGCGGGCGCCGGCCGCCAGCCGCGGACCGCGGCTCGTCAGCACGAGGCTCCGCTGGAGCACGTAGATGCCGAGGGTGAGGACGATCGTGGCGGTGACGAGGGTGAGGACCCACCCGTGGACGAGCCGCCAGAGCGGCAGGACGAAGACGAAGAAGCTGAGGTCGTAGCCGAAGAGGGGGTCGGGGGCGCCGAACGGTGTGGCGTTGAAGTAGCCCAGCACCGTCTCCCAGTGGACGGTCGCCCGCATCCCCGACGCCAGCGCGATCAGCGCCAGCACGATCGGCAGGAAGCGGCGGATCAACGGCTCGATGATGACCCGGCTCGGCAGGCCGAGCTGGTCTTCGAGCTCCCAGATGACGTCGGGCGCCGCCGTGCGGGCCGCGAACGTCAGGTTGGCGTAAAGGAAGACGAGCACGCCGACGGCCATCGCGGCGAAGAGCGACCCCCGCAACGAGAGCGTCTTCAGGAAGACGTCCGTGTAGCCGACCTCGCCGAACCAGAGCCAGTCGGTGTAGAGCGGGACGACCTGGGCGATCAGGGCGAGGACCAGGAGCAGCAGGAGCAGCAGCAGGACAGGCTGCGGCCGGTTCATAGACCTCCGAGTGGCCCGATCAGGTGCCGTGGGTCCAGGAGGCCAGGTAGTCGCGCTGCGCCTTGGTGAGCTCGTCGATCGTGACGCCCATCGAGCCGAGCTTGAGCCGTGCGATCTCGAGGTCGATCTCGCGCGGCACGACGAATACCTTCCGCGCCAGCGTCCGGCCGTGCTTGATCATGTACTCGGCGGAGAGCGCCTGGTTGGCGAAGCTCATGTCCATCACGGAGGCGGGATGCCCCTCGGCCGCCGTCAGGTTGATCAGTCTCCCCTCGCCCAGGACGTAGAGCCGACGCCCGCTCTCGAGCGTGTACTCTTCGACGAACGGGCGCACGCTCCGCCGGGCACGGGCCATCGCCCCGAGCGTCTCGAGGTCGATCTCCACGTTGAAATGGCCCGAATTGCACAGGATGGCGCCGTCCTTCAGCCGGCCGAAGTGGTCGCTCGACATGACCGACGTGTTGCCGGTGACCGTCACGAACACATCGCCCTGCGCGGCGGCGCTGGTCATCGGCATCACCGGGAACCCGTCCATCACTGCCTCGAGCGCACGCAGCGGCTCGACCTCGGTCACGATGACGTGGGCGCCCAGCCCCTTGGCGCGGGCCGCGACGCCGCGACCGCACATCCCGTAGCCGGCGACGACGACCGTGCGTCCGGCCAGGAGGATGTTGGTCGCGCGGAGGATCCCGTCGATCGTCGATTGGCCCGTGCCGTAGCGGTTGTCGAAGAGGTGCTTGGTGTCCGCGTCGTTGACGGCGATCACCGGGAACGCGAGCACGCCCTCCCGCTCCATCGACCGGAGCCGGACCACCCCGGTGGTCGTCTCCTCGGTGCCGCCGATCACGTCGGCGGCGAGGTCCTTGCGCGGGCCGTGGAGCTGGGAGATGAGGTCGGCGCCGTCGTCCATCGTCAGCTGCGGTCGGGTCGCGAGCACCGCCGCGATGTGCCGGTAGTACCGCGCGTTGTCTTCGCCCTTGTGGGCGAAGACGGAGATGTCGTAGTCGCGCACCAGCGCGGCCGCGGTGTCGTCCTGGGTGGACAGCGGATTGGACGCACAGAGCGCCAGCTGGGCGCCGCCGGCCTTGAGCGTGAGCATCAGGACCGCGGTCTCGGTGGTCACATGCAGGCAGGCGCCGAGCCGGATGCCCTTGAGCGGCTGCTCTTGCGTGAAGCGCTCGCGGACCTGGCGGAGCACCGGCATCGACCGCTCGGCCCATTCGATCTTGAGCCGCCCGTCGGCGGCGAGCGAGAGGTTCTTGACGTCGTGCTCGACCATGGAGCGTCGTCCTTTACTCGGTGGCGGAGGCCAGCCCAGCGCCCCGGCGGGACGTCCGGGCCGGCGCGGCCTCATCGGTGTGCTGAGCTACACGCCCGCGTCGTCGCGCAGATCCTTTACGCGGCTCGTCCGCTCCCAGGCGAACTCGGGCTCCGAGCGCCCGAAGTGGCCGTAGGCGGCGGTCTTCTTGTAGATCGGCCGGCGCAGGTCGAGATACTTGATGATCCCGGCCGGCGTGAAATCGAAGTGGCGCCGGACCAGCCCCTCGAGGACCCGGTTCGGGACCTTGCCGGTGCCGAAGGTGTCGACCATGATCGAGACGGGCTCGGCGACGCCGATGGCGTAGGCGACCTGCACTTGCGCCCGCCCCGCCAGACCGGCGGCGACGATGTTCTTGGCCACGTGGCGCGCCATGTAGCAAGCGGAGCGGTCCACCTTCGTCGGGTCCTTGCCCGAGAACGCGCCGCCGCCGTGCGGGCACGAGCCGCCGTACGTGTCGACGATGATCTTGCGCCCGGTGAGGCCAGTGTCGCCCATCGGGCCACCGGTCACGAATCGTCCGGTCGGGTTCACGTGGACGATGCAGCGCTGCAGGTCGAGGAGCTCGGCCGGGATCGTCGGGACGATCACCTGCTCGATGACTTCGTCGCGGATCCGCGCCGCTCCGACGTCGGGGCTGTGCTGCGTCGAGACGACGACCGTCTCGACCGCGCGCGGGACGCCGTCGACGTACCGCACGGTCACCTGGGACTTGCCGTCGGGGCGGAGATAGTCGAGCGCGCCCGATTTGCGCCGCTCGGCGAGTCGCATGACGAGCTTGTGCGCGAGCATAATCGGGACCGGCATGAGCTCGGGGGTCTCCGTGCACGCGTAGCCGAACATGAGCCCCTGGTCGCCCGCGCCGAGCTTGTCGACGCCCTGGGCGATGTCGGCCGACTGCTCGTCGATCGCCGCGATCACTCCGCACGTCTCGTAGTCGAAGCCGTATTTCGCTCGCGTGTAGCCGACCTCGCGGATCGTGTCGCGCGCGATGCGCGGAATGTCGACGTAGCACGACGTGGTGATCTCGCCCGCTACCACCACGAGCCCGGTGGTCAGGAGCGACTCGCACGCGACGCGGCCGGTCGGGTCCTGGGTAATGATCGCGTCCAGCACCGCGTCGGAGATCTGGTCGGCGATCTTGTCGGGGTGACCCTCGGTCACGGACTCCGACGTGAAGAGATATTCGTCGTGCACCATCGACACCCCCCCGCGCATCGCGTCCGGCGATGCGAGCGGTGCAACTGTAGCACGAATCGTCGCGAGGCTAAACGGCTCGCAGCCGTCGCTTCATCTCGTCGAGCACGACCACCGGCCAGGGATCGGTGCCCCGGCCGACCGCGAGATAGTAGCTCGTCCACGCCCCGAGGTAGGCCAGTCCCAGGAGTCGCGCCGGTCGTCCGCTGCCCCGCGCCCAGCACTCGCTGACGTCGCCGCCGGCCGACGCGATCAGCTCGCCGAGCACGGCGAAGCGTCGCGCGATCTCGGCCGACTCGTCGCGGTCGCGTAGCAGGACGGCGTGCATGGCGCCGGCGGCCGGTGCGCGCCACGCCTCGACCTCGTTGTGGTTCATCTCGGGAATCGCGCCCGCGATCGCGAATCGCTTGGCGTTCTCCTCCACGTCGGTCTTCCAGCGATAGGCCACGCCGCCGGTGGCCGGGCCACCGTAGATCGCCGGCATGCGCTCGCCGATGGCGAGGGCGAGTCGCTTGGCCTCGTTCCGCGCGGCGGGCCGCGTCGGCGCGAGCTCGTCGGCGAGCGCGCTCAGGACCTCGAGCGCCTCCGAGAGCTCGGTGTCGGTCGCGACGGCGAGCCCGGCGTCGCCGAGGATCCGCAGCGAGGGGAAGAACAGATAGCCGAGGGCCATGCGGGGCATCAGCCCGGTCGGCAGCAGCACCCGCGGCAGGCCCCGCGCGGTCGCCAGCGCCCCCAGGCTGCCGCCCGCGGTGAGTACCACCACGGGCGTCGACCGCTCCAGCGCGACCTCGGCGGCCGAGAGCACTTCCACGGTGTCGCCGGAGTACGACGAGGCGACGACGAGCGCGTGCTTGCCAGCGGCGGGGGGCAGACCGTACCCCCGATGGACGACGATCGGCACATCGAGCCGCTCGGCGGCGCACCCCGCGATCAGCTCGGCGCCGGCGGCGGACCCGCCCATGCCCGCGAAGATCACGAGGGCAGGCCGCGCGATCGACAGCGCAGGCGCCACGCGAAGCGCCAGCGCGGCGCGACACTGAGTCGGGAACGCCGCCAGGACGTCGCGCGCGCGGTGCGGGTCGGCGCGCTCGAAGACGCTCGGGTCGTCCAGGGTCATCGGCGGCCCAGCGTCACGGCCGCCTCGAGCACGCACTCGTCGTCGGGACCGACGTCGATTCGCCAGACGAGCAGGAGGGCCGTGCCCTGGTAGATCCGCTCGAACCCCCCTTCGGAGACGGAGACTGTCTCGACCGGGCCCCAGGCGAGCTCGGCCGGCGGGCTCCAGCGGAGCCGCGCTTCGACCGCCGCCCACTCGTCCACGAGCGACACCGCGCAGAGGTCCGGCACGCGGCCCGAGCTGCCGAGCGAGGGCCGCGCCGCGAGGTCGAGATACCGGTCGGGCGCGTTCCCCGCCGTCAGGGCGAGGTTCCACTGCACGGCCCAGCGTCCGGCGAGCCGCCGGCTCGGCGCGGGCCGTAGGCGGTAGTGGACCTCGATCGTCGCGTCGCGGATCGTCACCCGCTTCTCGAGGGCGAGCGGCACCTCCGGCGTGGAGTTTCGTGTGAGCGCGACGACGACGCCGTCGGCACCGTCCTGCACCGAGCAGTCCAGGCACTCGGCGCCGACGACGACGCGGGCGGCCCCCCACGGGGTGACGGGGTCGAGCGGCGCCGCGTCGTCGTCGAAGAGCCCTTCCATCAGCGATCCGCGCCGGAGCTCGTCGTAGGCCAGCAAGGCGTCGAGCCCCGCTTCCTTGGGCGCGGCCGCCTCGTGGATCGTCCGAATCGAGTCCGCCGTGCCCGCGGCGGCCCGCGCCCGCACCTGATCGTGATAGGCCTCGGCGCGACGCGCGAAAACGTCAGCGACGTCGAGTCCGGCCGGGAAGTAGCCGAGCTCTGTGAGCATCCCGCCGGCGTCGGGCTCGAGCGTGACGGCCAGCGCGTTCGTGCGGACGAAGACCTCCGCCCGGCCATCGCCGTTGCCGTCTTCGCGCGTCCAGGCGACCGCGGGGGCGGCGCCCGCCTCGACCAGCGATCGCTCGGCCTCCAGGAGCGACGTCTTCACCGCGCGGCGGAGGTGCGGAAGGTAACAGCCGCCGAACACGCCGTGCCAGTAGGCGTCGTTGGCCTGTCCGCGCCAGAGCGCGACCTGACCGCGCACGAGTCGCGCGTCGTCGGGCCGCCGGGCGAGCGCGGCGTGGATCGACCGCGAGAGGCGCACCATCTTCCAGTACGTGTCGGCGACTTCGGGATACTTGACGAGAAAATTCCGCCAGAAACCGCCGCGCAGCAGGCCCGCCAGCCGCTCGCCGTCGGGGAGTCGGGCGATCTCCGCCTTGGCCGCCTCGAGCGCGCGCGCGGCCGCGACCGGCAACGCCCACTCCCCCATCTCGCGGTAGGACGCGGTCGGCAGGTATACTCGCCCGCTCGCCGGAAGGCGCTCGACGACATCAGCGAGCGTCGTCAGCTCGAGCCAGCTCGTGGACAGGAGTCGGTCGAAGAAGCGATCGAGCCAGCCCCCCTCGTACACGTGGGCGTACGTGCCCGGCCAGACCCCGAACTTCTCGCCGTCGTCGACCATGGTGATCGCCGCCGCGTGTCCCCGGCGCGCCTGCAGATACGCGAACGTCTCGTCGATGTCGGCGAACGGGATCAGGTACCGCAGCCGCTGGTTGATCGGAAAGACCCGGAGGCTCTGGCCCTGCTCGTCCGTCAGGTAGTAGCCGCCCAGATCGTCGACCTCGAGGCCAGTCAGGGCGAAGTGTCGGTCGTCGACGAGCACGTACGAGACGCCAGCCTCGCCCAGCACCCGTGGCAGGTGCGGCTCCCACACGCGCTCGGCCAGCCACATCCCGCGGGGTCGCACCCCGAAGTTCGACTTGAGGAACGTTGTGAGCCGCTCGATCTGGCCGATCTTGTCGTGGTCGGGCAGCACGGCGAGGATCGGCTCGTAG
>Ga0209761_1001898_pt1 | contig 13613 bp, 10 predicted proteins | sample GraSoi013_1_40cm_4_FD_185818 | JGI IMG/M metagenome (GOLD analysis project Ga0209761, IMG submission 185818) | Grasslands soil microbial communities from the Angelo Coastal Reserve, California, USA - Sample 09_25_2013_1_40cm (SPAdes) (version 2) | ecosystem: Environmental > Terrestrial > Soil >... | reverse complement strand
CTCAGCGACTGGCAGGTGGACTAGGGCCAATAAAGGATGATGTGTGGTGCGATGCTTACTTCCATATAACGGCCTGCCGTCCCGTGAGGAAGCGGACGTCGTGCTATATTTCTTCCGTGTTAAAATTCGATTGGGCGACGATGCTGGTTATGTATTCATCGGGGCGTTAAGGAGGGGTTAAAATGAGACGAAAGAAGTTACTACTGTTTTCCCTCATCTTGCTTTGCCTTTCTACGCCAGCCCATGCCCAACTATGGTCCGGGATCATCGATCCGTCGCGGGCGATCGACTGGGCCGCCAATAAGCCTGGCGTCGTGGGGGGCATCCCGAATCGCACTACTATCTGTTCCACCATTGCTCCCTACACAGGGGACGCGAGTACTATTAACAACGCCATTGCGTCGTGCCCTAGCGGGCAGGCGGTCTTCCTTCAAGCTGGGACCTTCAACCTCTCGACGGGGATTCTGTTTAATGGGAAGAGCAACGTCACCCTTCGTGGGGCTGGCGCGGATAAGACCAAAGTCTTTTTGAGTGGGACAGCGTCTTGCTTCCTGAGCCCTGCGGCCACTGTGACAATGTGCAGCGGCGAACAAAATGATGGCACGGCTCCCAAACATACGGCCAACTGGACGGCCGGCTATACCAAAGGGACGACCGTCATCACGCTCGGCAGCACCACCGGACTCGTCGTCGGGAACCACCTCATGCTCGATCAGGCGGATGATGCCAGTGATGGGTGGCCACTCACGGGCGACATGTACGTCTGTACCTCCACCGGGGCCTGCACGGGTGAGGGCGGCAACTATTATGCCCGATCAGGGCGCGTGCAGACGCAGGTCGTCACCGTCCAAGCGATCAGCGGTAGCAACGTTACGATCTCGCCCGGTGTGGCTCTTCCTAATTTTCGATCTTCCCAAAGTCCAGGAGCATGGTGGGGCAATACGACACTGCAAAGCGTAGGTGTCGAGAATATGACCTTGGATTATACCGCCGCGAATGCGCCGGGAATATCCATCCAGAATTGCCTCAATTGTTGGATCAAAGGAGTACGGGGCATTCGGAATACGACGGCGAGCGGGAGTTTCTTCCACGTCCGATTCTTCGTCTCAGGGCATGCAACCTTGCGGGACAGTTATTTCTTTGGACCTACCACCAGCGCAAACGTCAACTACGGTTTATTCCCTGTGTTGGTATCGAATATCCTGATCGAGAACAATATCCTGCAGACCATCCCCTCGCCTTATGTGCAGGATGACCCAGATACAGGGTCCGTCGTCGCGTACAACTACTTTGACAACGGGTTTTACGCTCCGGCCTTCACCTTGCACGGGGCGGCCTCCGCGATGGTGCTCTATGAGGGGAACAATGGATCGGCATGGAATGGGGATGATATTCACGGGACGCACCACTTCTCCACCCTGTTTCGTAACCATTTTGATGGGCACGATTCCAACGCCAACGCCGCGATCCGAGGCCAGTCGCACACACGGTTCGTCAATGCGGTGGGCAATGTGCTGGGCGCCGCGCGGTTCACGGCCTATGAGCTGGACCTCTCCAATGATACCAACACCATCTATGTCCTTGGCGATAACAACGGGTACTCTACTGTCGCCACTGATCTCCGAGTCGCTGCCACGCTCATGCGCTGGGGAAACTACGATACGGTGACCGGGGCGGTTCGATGGAACGCCGCTGAAGTTCCGTCAGTCCTGACTAATTTCGCCAATCCCGTCCCGGTAAACAACATTCTGCCTTCCTCGTTCTATCTATCTGCCAAACCGTCCTGGTGGTCGACGCCATGGGGCACGCCGCCATGGCCTGCGATCGGCCCGGACGTCACGGGGGGCAACGTCGCGGGGTACGCCGGCCATGCCTACAAAATCCCTGCGCGTCTTTGCTACGAGAACTCCGCGATTGATCCGGCCTATGGCGGCAACAACGTCAGGCTGTTCAACCCAAGCAGCTGTTACGGAAACACGCCGCCACCCAACCCTCCGACGAACCTCAGGGTTCAATGATCTTCCCCTCACGCTGGCACATGAGGCTACACCGGCACCGGGGCGTACCGGAAAGCGACCTGCTTCCCGATCTTGGTCCACTCAGGGTGATAGGACCGACGTAGTCTGAGTCAGTTCTCCAGCAATTCTGCATATACCTTTCGGGTCAGCTGGCCGACCACGTTCCACGAATGCCGTTCCTTAGCATAATCCCGTATCTCCTGCCGTCGATTCCTCAAGCCCCTATATAACTCACTCGAAAAATACGTCTCGATCGTCTTGGCCAAGTCGGCCGGATCTCCTGGCCTAAATACAAATCCGGTCTTGCCCTCGATTATGTCTTCCCTCAGGGCCCCCACGTCGGCCGCGACAACGGGCAGGCCGAAACTGTATCCCAAAAACAGCACACCGCTCTGGAAGATGTGCCTGTAAGGTAGTGCCAGGACATCCGCCGCTTTGAAATACAACTCCGTCTCCTCATCCGGAATATAATCGATCTTCTGGATTATCCGTCCCCGATTCACGCCGCGGCTGATCGTCCGTTGGATCTCGTCCCAGTACTTCTCGCAACCTTTCTTCGGCCTACCAGCGATGATCAGCCGATAATCTAGCTGCCCGGTCGCGATTCGTTGAAAAGCCGCGATCAGGTCCCCCAGCCCCTTGTAAGGCGCGATGTTGCCAAAGAACAGGATCGTCCTTTCACCGTTCCTGATGCCCAGTCGCTGCTTTGCCTCGTCAGCAGTGAGATCTGTGTCCGGAACAGCATTGTTGATCCCGTAAGGAATGACAGTAACCGCGGGTCCACGTACCCCAAACTCCGCGCAGAGTTCACTCTTCATTTTTTCCGTATGAACAAAGATATGATCGGCAAGCCGATACTGGATTTTCAGGGTCAGGCGATTAACCGGCGTATCGGTCGAGTCCCTCCTGCCCGCATTAACATTGTGCGCGGTGAGGGCGATCTTCTTTCCCAGGAGTTTGTAGTAGAGCAGCAGCAGGGTTCGATCGAAGAACTCAAACTTATTATTCCATAGAATATGAAAGACCTTGGGTCTGGCAATCGCAGCGTAGCGAATGAGTCGGGCATAGTAAATTACAACTCTTGATACTTTCCTTACGAGACTGGCGTCCCGGCGCTGACTCCCTCGGAGATTTAGAAAGTTCACCTTGGGAGTGCCATGCAGCTCAGGGCTGTCCGTCTCATCGCTGCCAATGAAATCTAGACACACGCCGTTCGAGATGAGCGCCATTGCCAAGCCGCACGCGTAGTGCCTGTCCTGACCGCCGGTGAGCAATCCGACTTCGATCTCAAGCCCCGCACACGGCTGCGTCAATCCGCGAGCGCTCCCAACTTCGCGGCTCCAGTGTTTCTGACAGCCGTGATTCCCTGCGGTCTTCACTTGGATTGAATCATCACCTTCCTTGTCAGACACCTGCCGCATTCGTGAACCTCCCATCGGCAGCCATCAGTCCCAGCAGCTCGCAGTGGCCCGAAAAAGGAAGAGAAACCGTCATGTACCCCACGCCTCGCCTTGCACCCCCGCTGGTCACATGATAAAGTACCGCGCCAGGAGTTCTGCTGCCACACTGCAGACGGGAAAGTTGGCAGTCAGGCCGCCACTACCTTATTACGTTTCCAGAAGCGACCGTGACAGACGGTGGACCACAATCCCGAAACGCACGCGAGCAGCCCTCGCCACCACTGACAACGCGGACTTCAAATGGGCAGGCATCAGGATGGCGACGCCATTTCGTCTATAGGTCGGAGTCCCTCAAGACGACGTGGAAGTGCCGCCTGGCGATACTAATTTTCGTCATTCTCATAGCGTCTTTGACACGCGGGTTCTGGATTCCTTCGTTAGGGAAGAGCCTCATGTGTACGGAGGAAGTCGGCCCCAGCGATGTCATCCTAGTGGAGAACTTCGATCCGCACGCCCTCCTCTTCGAAAGCGCGGCGGCCCTGCAAAAAGCGGGGCTCTCCGCAAAGGTGCTTGTCCCGACGCAGGCCTCGCGGCATCATCCTGAGGTGCCCGATACTGTCTCGCAAGGTATTGCGGAATTGATGGCCCGCGTGGCGCGGGTGCAGAACCTGGAGATCATTCCCACACAGGACATCGAACCAATCAGTCTCAATGCCGCCTATCAGGTCCGGGACTTTCTCACCAAGGAGCATCTGAGCTCAGTCATTGTTGTTGCGCCGGCCTTCCGCAGCAGGCGCTCGTCTCTCGTCTACCGTGCGGTGCTGAGGCCTGCCGGCATCCAGGTCTACTGCATGCCGGTTCTTGGCGAGCACACTGTCGAGAACTGGACGGCCACTTGGCATGGCATCGAGGACGTAACCGAGCAGTTTATCAAGCTTCAATTCTATCGATTCTATGTTCTGCCCCTGGCGCCAAGTGGTCCAGCCGCGCAGGCCCGGAGTAACGAACCGTAGTCCAGCTTCTTCAGCCGCCGGACCTCGTCTACCGCGATCCCGCCCTTCCGGCAACCCAACCTTTCCCGACCATGACCTTGTTATGATGATCCGTTAAAAGTCAGGCAAGAGCTGATGTAATACCTCCACAAGCTCGCTCCAGGTGCATGGCGCTGCATCAAGTCTGCAACGCTGTGGGAGAGCGAAAAAGCTCTAGATTTTTAGTAGGTTGCAACTCGGGTTAACCCAACGTCTGGATGCCTGACTAGTTACGCCAGGACCTTGTCCACCAAGGCCTCAGCCTCCCATTGGCCTGACCGGACCATCCGCAGAGTCGTCCAATATTGGAGCGTAAGAGGCAGGTTCTGAAGCATTGATTGTGACCCTACAATGTCGCTGTAGGGCTAATCAGTCACAAATATTTCAGGCCGCTGATCCTTAATATCCGTAAGCACAAATGCCACGTTTACAACACGCCTAGCGCCTTCACTGATCGATACCGACGTTTCAGGCAACCTAAGCCGACCGTCCGTCTTTACAATCTGAAACATCTCATATCCTTTTGCATGCAAAAATTCAGCGATCAGGGTCGGGTTGCTGGCAGACAGAGCACGATGCAATACCTCTATATGGTCTCGTCCATAAGTGTTCTCAATAGGCAACAGTTCACATATGATTACCCCGGGCGGACACACGCGGAATGTCTCTTCCATACCTTGAAATGCTTCCAGTTCAGCGCCCTCAATATCTATCTTCATCACGTCAATCCGCCTGATCTCGCGTTCACGAATGTAATCGTCTATGGTAATCACAGGGACTAGCACCGTTGAATCTCGATTGAGCCATCCGTGTGCGTAAAGTGACGAACACCCGATCCGATCTGGATCGTACAGAGGCAGATGCGTACCCGACTGCCCGCCCACCGCGACGGCATTAAGGTGGATACTACTTTGTGCCCTATTAAGCTCAATCGAACGATATAAGTGCGGAATCAGACGTGGATTCGCCTCAAACGCATGGACTGAACCTGATCTGCCGCACAAGGGACCTACATAGAAGGAATAAAAGCCAAAATTGGCACCCACGTCAAAAAACACATCTCCTTCACGTATTAATCGATTCAGTAGCCTGACAATCGGTCGCTCGTCCTCTGTCTGCCCTGTAATAGTCCCCGAAAAGTAATACGTGAGACTGATCAATCCAATCTGACCATCAAGGCCGCAATACATTTGCCCACCGGATGCAAACGTTACAATGCGTTCAAAACCCGCGCCTTCCTGTTCCATGAGTTTGCTACCAAAATGGTGAAAAAAACTCTGAACGGTTCTGCTCGTAGGAAACCTGTGACCTGCGACAGTTAGGAACTTTTCGGCTACTGATCGAAAAGGGGACGTAACAGCTACCTCGGAAAGAAAGCTAACTATATCTCCTTTGATACTCACGCTCTTCCTCCTCGCGACTAACTATTAAGGCACTCAGTAGGGACCGCGGGCTACGCACACTCCCGTCGTCGCTAACACTCCCGGCGGAGAGGGCTGACTTCCCATAATCGTGGCCCCGGCGCCTGGCCGGCGAGGCGAGGGACGGAACAACGGTTATGGCCAGGAGGAAGGCGATCCACACGGGGTGCATCATCTTGAACGCCGCATCCGTCTGGTTATAGAGCACCGCGACCACGAAGTATGCCAGCGAGAGCCTGCCCAGCTCAGGACTCCGGTGCAATGAACCAACGACGTTCCGATATCCCCAGGCCATGACGAAGCTGAGCAGGGCCACTCCTACCCATCCCAAGTTGAGAAAGACCTCCAGGTAGCCGTTGTGCGCTTGGTTCGGATACCACACGTACTTACTCCATAACGACTTGACTCGCTCTCCTAGCCAGAAACTCTCAAAGCCGGTCCCGAGCCAGGGATCAGCATTCATGCGGAGAAGATCCCCCCATAGCTCAGTACGCCCGGTTAGTGTCGGGTCTCTTCCCATCGCCTGGACGAGGCCAGCGTCTGGAGCGAGGAGCAGGCCGACCAAGCAGAGGGAGACTATCCCAACTACGAGGAGATGCACTGCCGTTGGCCTGAGAGCGAACCCGCGCCGGCTTGTGAGCGCGATCAGAACGCCGCCTGTGAGGAGGCAGCCTAGGGAAGTGGCAGCATTGGCTTTCCCGAAGAGCCACAAGACCATCGCCAGAACCGCACCGTGGGCGATCAGCGGTCCGGTCATACGGGGACGCTCTCCGCTGTGAAGCGTTTCGAAAAATCGCCACAGGGATCCGAGTCCGAAAACTAGGCAAACGATCCCGAGACCGTTTTTTGTGGTGGCGACGCCAATGTTGTACGCCTCCCCAGTCCAGGGGCTGTATGTCCACCCCACGCCTGGGTAGTACCCGATGAGTAAGATGGAGAGCGGAACCAGCAGAAATCCTGAGCGCGCAATAAATCGCTTTAGTGCAGCAGTTGGCTCGGGATCGGTCAGGACAACCAGAACCATTACCAGGTCTCCCACGGCCTTGGTCCACCGTTTGAAGGCTACGAAGGGGTAGTCGGACCACAGAAGGCTTACGGCGCAATAAAAGAAAAAGACGAGGAGTGGTCCATTCGCTCGCAAGAACGTTCCGGCACGCTCTCCTCTCGCGAGGAGCACCACCAAACCAGCCGCCAGGAGCCCGGCGAAGATGAGCGCATCGAGAGGGCTCCCTTCCGCTAACGCGTCGGGTGATGCCAATGTCCCAACTTCTCCTAACCATTGCGAGACCATCCGGGATGCACTGATCGACAGCCATACGACGGGGATCCAAAGGGCCGGGGAAACCCGGGAATTCCTGTCACGGTCCAGCAGGAAAAGCCCCAGGACCCCTAGAGCAAAGACAATAGTGGCGCCCACCTGGGGCATTCAACGCCTCCCAGCTCGCGTTTCTGAAAGGGAGTGCGGCGTCATTTCGGGTCGAGGAAGAGGCGGTGCAGGAGTTCGAGGGTCAACACCTTATGGATCTCGGCGGTGTAGTTCCGGTCTCCCTTGAGGTGACCCTGTACCACGGCCTCGAGCCTGTTCCGTTCGAGATACGGCCGGGAAAGAGTGCGCGGGTCCAAGAGCATTTCCCGAACGTACCCGGAGAGGACACCCCGGTACCAGACCCGGAAATGATGGAACTTGTGCCTCCCGAGGAAGAGGCGTTCGAGGCGGAAGAGCGAGAGGAGGTGATCGATCCGGGCCACCCACTGGGGCATCCCGGAGTCGTAGATGTGTTCCGCTTTGAACAGGAACTCGAGGAGACCCCGGGAGGCCGCCACCGAGAAACGTCCCGGGCCTCCGCCGAGGCCGCGGTCGGTCCTGATCCGCCGAAGAGCCGCGTTCCCGTCGGCGATCAACCGTAGGCAAACCTCGTTGTTCGCGAGGGCCGCCTCCGGCGCACGGAAGACTGTTCGGACGAGGTCGTTGTCGAGGTACGGGGAGCGCAGGGAGAGCTGGGTCTGCTCCAACGCGAGCACGCCGTAGTGGTGCCAGGGAGCCTGCCGGAACACGGCAAAGGAGAGCGGGTGCCCCCGGAGTAGTCCGGCGTAAGTCCCCCCTGCCTGGCGGACGTAGGAGAGAAACTCAGGACGGAACAACCCGGGCAGGGGCTCCACTGGCTTGAACGCGCGGACCCGGCGGAGGACCTCCCCGCCATAGTTTCCCGTCATCCTCACGGTGGCGATCTCGCGGGCCCTCTCGTTGATGTAGAGGTCGGGAGAACGGCCCACGTCGACGCATCCGTCCGTGAGGAACACCGTACGCTCGGCGTAGTGGGGAAAGCGCGAAAGGAACTCCTCTCCCACCGGGATCACATCGTGGGGCTGTTCGCATGCGCGGGCCACTCGCCGCGCTACAACCACGTCCTGAGGGTCGCGAAATATCCCGCCGAAGGTGTAGCACGGAAGAGATCCCGGGGGAGGCCTCTGCCACGCCATGATCATCCGGGTGTCCAGTCCCCCGGTCAAAGACATCCCGATCCGCTCCCGCGCTTCGAAATACCGAGGCAGGTTCCGCGAAAAGATCTCCCGGATCTCCCGGTAGTATGGTTCTGGCTCCAGGAGAGCCTGGTCCTCCCATTCCCGAGGCTCGAAGTACGTTCCTTTCCGCTCGACGGAGCCGTTCCGAAAGACCCATGCCGCGCCGCCTGGTAGTACGTGGATGCCCTTAAAGAGCGTCCGATTCTCCAGAACGCAGCCGCAGGCGATGAACTCCCCCAGTCCCCGAGGGTCCGCCCGCCGGAGTTCAGGACGCACTGCGAGGATCGCCTTGGCTTCCGTGCCGAAATAGAAAGCTTCCTTCGACTCGTGATAGTAGATCCGGTGCATTCCGAACCGGTCATTAAACAGCGTCGCCATGCCGCGGGTCCGGTCCGTCAGGAGTCCGTGGAACCTTCCGTTCAATCCCGCTGGAAAAGAAGGGTCCTCCTCGTAAAGGTGGACGAGATAGGACGGCCCGCCGTGATCAAGCCGGTGCCCCCGCTCCTTCAGGCGGCGCGCCGTCCCCGGCTCGGGGAATTCCTCCCCGGAAAAGACGAGAACGACGTCCCCCCGTTCGTTCCAAAGCGGCATTCCGTCAGAGAAGGAATCCTTCCGCACGATCCACCCGACGTATACCCCCAGCGAATCATCAACCCACGTCCCCGTCACGTAGAAAGACTCGTGGCGAAGGGCCTCGACCATCTGGAGAAGCTCCGGTTCCGCCCGTTCGCGGGGCATTCTCGTGAGAAGACCAACAATTCCCGGCATGGCAGTTCGCCTTTAGACCAGAAGGACCAGAAGCGTAGTGCTCAGAATGCGACCGCTAAGAAGAGCTCACTGGTGATAATTGGAGCCGGCGGGAGGTTTTGAACACTCCATCAGCCGATTACGAATCGGCCGCTCTACCATTGAGCTACACCGGCTCATCGACTGCTTAAGATGGTACCATTTCGCGCGCGCACTAACGCCCATAGTTATTACGCTATGAGGGAGGATTCCGAGAAGGCCACGATGGAGCTTCAATTTCATGCAAAGTGCTCCCCATCTCGTCAAGGGGACATAGAATCTTGGCATTAATATCTCTTCAAATCCATTCCGACTCTTGAATTCCCGTAAAGTGCTTTCACGTTTATTGCCGTAATTAAACATCCCATACGTTAGGTACGAGATCCCTTTTGCTTCGCAGAGCTCAACCGCCTTTGACACCAAAGCGTTGGCAGGCCTTTTATCATATTGGCTTGCCGTTGGAAGCAATTGTAGTATTGAAGCAACTTCTCCCCTGTAGACTATCTTCAGAAACCCGATCAGTTCATTCCCTAGATACGCGCAAATGAAGTCGCTCCGATCAAGAAATGATGACTGGTCCTTCTTTACCTGATCAAAAGTCTTACCGTAGTGAACGAAGGAAACCCCCTGTCGCACTGGAGAGTCATTGTTAACCCCGACTATTCCTCTAATCAAGTCGTCATCAAGCTCCTTGACTCTAACCACAACGCCGCGTTTCTGTGATCTCCTCACGTTCTTGCGACTTTCCTGTGGCAGCTTCTCCCACCAGTCCTTAAAGCTAGTGGTGCGAACGGCGGCAACGCTATCCCACCCCGTCGGATATGGATATTTCGGCTCCATTGCTGGCAGTTTCTGCGTGAAGGTAAAGATATCGGCCCTAAAGTCGTGCGAATGGTGATCATTTAGCCTTTTGATACACTCCTCAGGATCTTCCAGTTCAGTCTCTAGCCACTCCTCAGCATTGATAGCCGCGACCTTAATCCACCGTCCACTAACAATTACTTTCTTACCATTTATATCGAGGGCGGGTACGGTGATCCACTTACCCCTCACGCTAATTTCGATATTAGTGGCTGCCATGGCTTTGTCCTCGCTCAAGAATGAAAAGTGGATATCTCCTCGGCAGCGAGAATTCTCTTCTCCGACACCTTAGCGGTACTAGCGTTTCATTCCTCCCTCTCGTCGCACCATGACCAATGAGGCAGAAATGAGGAGCTCTACAGCCCGTCTGAAATCTGCGCTCCGGTGAGGAAGCGATAGTCTTCCGAGCTACTCGTCGTCCGACGTGCAGGCTCAGCCGCCGGGGCGGGTGTCCCTGCCCCCTCTTGGGAAGTAAGCAAAGGCTGCCGGTTATGTCGGTCTTTAGTTCCCTGTCGAAAAGCCGCAGCATGAATAGATCACAGACGAGAAGTGCCGGGGGTTATGTCGGTTTATATCGGGCTCAGTGGCGCAGCTTGGCGGGCAACGGCATACGGTCCCGCGCTTGAAATTGAAAATCCACCTGCGACCCCCTCGCACCGATCTGATCGAAGATGGCGTCCATGATTCTGGCGGTTAGAAGAATTTCCCGGTATGGTATGGGCACCGGCGTGCCTTGAATGATCGAGCGGTAGAAAGACTCGATCAAATACTTCATGCCGGACTGCATGTGGAAGTCCCTTGCCAGGAAAGTCCGCACGTTCGTGATCAAGTTTCCGAGATGCTGCTCCGCAAATATCACGGGGGGGATGAACTTCTCGACGTAGCTCTTGAACCTCCCGCCTCGAAGCTTGATCAATGTCTCCTGATCCTGATCAAGAAGAAGACCGTTTTTCGGGCCATACACACGAAACTGATGGATCGAGGGACGCATCTGTGTTGAGAAGGTGAAATAGGCTGTGGTGCGCTCCTGTTCACAAATGATGACTCTAAGTTCATCCACGATCTCGCTTTCGCCCATCCTCTTGAGAAGCGGGCTTACGAAGCCGTACGCGATCACCTGAGGCGAATCGCTGGTCAGAAACTCCGCGATCCTGGCAATGCCATGGCTGATGATGTTGTGCAATAACCCTCCCGGCAATCGGCGAACCCAATGTTGCTTGTCGCCAAGAAGCGCTCGCGCGTAAGTGGGGTCCCCAAGGTCATAGCAGTAGTAACTTTCCATGTGCACCGGCCCCCCGCCCAAGTAGCCGCTTTCGACGAGAGTCCGCATACGTCTGGCCACATGGCTGAATTGATGGTCATGTCCTGCCGTCAGCTTGAGCCCCTTTTCATTGGCCAGTGCAACAAGTCCCTGGGCCTCCTCCTCATGGAGTGTGAATGGCTTCTCCACATAGACGTGGCATCCGCGTTCCAGGCAAACCCTCGCAATATCGAAATGGCTTTCCGGAGGCGTCGTGATGTGGACAACGTCTGGTCGGGCGTCACTCAGAAGATCAGTCAAGTCGCTGTAATACCGTTTGACCGGGAACCGCTCGTAGAGCTGCCTTGCCATTAGCGGCTCGCTGTCACAGACCCCGACGATCTCGCATCCTTCGACCCTCTGGATCTGCGACACGTGAGCATCTGCGATCTTGCCGCATCCCACGATGGCGACTTTAAGCATCCTGTCCTCGCTCCCGGCAGCTTTGGAAATAACGCCGGAATCCATCCGCCATCGGCACCTTTGGCGTCCAGCCTAGCCGCGCCTTCAATTTCTCGTTGGTATAACGCGTCTTCTTCCAGGAGGCGTGCCATATCCTCCGATTGAAGACGGGCGACAATTGCCCCTCTGACCAGTTCGAATACCACTCCCACAAACAACAGAGCGCATGACTGACAACGTGGGGGACGTAGATTGATCTGAAGCGCCTTACATTCTGTTTGTAGAGGCGCAAAAACTGCCTGCTGGAGGGAAGATCGTCGTCCACGACGTTGAACACCTCGCCATCGACTCCCTTCCGTAACCCAGCTAGTACAATCGCCTCCGCGCAATTATCGACGTACGTGAACGGTATGGCGTTGGAGCCGCCCAGATGCAGAAAGATCCCAAACGTACCGATCCCCACCCGGCCAGTGATGTCCTCCTTGCCTGGACCATAAACAGACCCGGGCCTTACGATGACGTACGGGATCCCGAACTTCTTCCCATACTCGGTGACGATCTCCTCCTGTTTGACCTTTGCAAAGCAATAGGCGTCTCCCCGGAGCTCAGGATGCCTTTCAACCGGGCACGACTCATCCAACAGCCTCCACCGAGGCTTCTGCGTGTTGGTATAAACCGCGAACGAACTGATGTTGACGAACCGGCGAAGACAGGTGTGCCCCAGGCTTGCTTCGAGCAGATTCCGTGTCGTAAGTACGGAGTTCGCAAAGGCATCGGGAAAGGACTTCTCACCACTGCCCGCGGCCAAGTGAAAGATGACCGCCACATCCTTGGTCGCAGTCGCGCAATCCTCGCGGGACATGAGATTGCCTTTGACCACTTCAATTCGTGCCCACTCGTGGCGGCTAGCGATGGCGGCCAGCCTCGCCACCTCACCCGAGGGCCTGGCAAAACAGAGCAGGTTGCGGAATCCACGATCCAGCAGACTCGCTACGAGTCTGGATCCAATAAAACCCGTGGCCCCTGTTACCAGGATCGGATCGTCAGGTCCGATTATAAAATCGTCGCGTTCCATCTGGCCCATATCTCGCTGCTAACCTTCTCCTAAGTCAGTCCTTTCGTTCCGCGAGGCGGAGACTCTCAACCTCAATCAACCTTCTTGGAGGACACCGCCTTTATCAGCGCCGTGGCGAGCATTCTCGCGTCTCTCTCGTTGACCCGAGGATGGGTCGGTAGGTTGATCAAATGCCGTGCTGCCTGCTCAGCGCGCGGGCAGGAACCAGGCTCGTACCCCGCGACCTCCGGCGATTCCGCCTCCTGGAGCACGGAAGTGAACCACTTGCCGAGCATGGCATGAGGGGCAAGCGTGCGAATGACCCCTGGCCGGTCTTCTACCCAGACGGGATATCGAACAAAGGATGGCTCGGCCTTCGCCGGAGCCTGAGGGAGTCGGAGTCCGCAACCTGAGAGGTAGTCTCGATAGACGTTCGCGACGAGCTCCCGATGCCCCAGGTTTTTCTCGAGGTTGCCAAGCTGGCAGAGGCCGACAGCAGCCTGACAGTTACTCAGACGCCGTTCGTAGTCCCGGGGCCGTTGACCCTTTCGCTCCTCCAAGGTCGTTGGCCCCAGCGGATTGCGGCGTCCCAATATCTCGTAGGCGATGCCCGCAAGCCGGTGGACGTGGGGCTCGGTCAGCATGTAATAGGCCACGAATTTCATCAGATATCCCGCGGTGAGCCACGTGGGGGGCCAACTGCAAGAAGCCTGAAAGGTCCGCAGACGGGAAGCCAGGTGTGGGTCGTTCGTTACCGCCATGCCTCCCATCACCGTAGAGATCGTCTTGGTCTCCTCAGTGCTAAACATGGCCCCGC
>Ga0209761_1001897_pt1 | contig 13613 bp, 13 predicted proteins | sample GraSoi013_1_40cm_4_FD_185818 | JGI IMG/M metagenome (GOLD analysis project Ga0209761, IMG submission 185818) | Grasslands soil microbial communities from the Angelo Coastal Reserve, California, USA - Sample 09_25_2013_1_40cm (SPAdes) (version 2) | ecosystem: Environmental > Terrestrial > Soil >... | reverse complement strand
CGGTGGTGACGACCCCATTCGTGTCGCGGATAGCGCGCACGGCGCGCTCGTAGGAGACCGGGTTGCCGATGTTGATGGCCGTCGCCACCGTGTGCGGCTCTACCCGGCGCCGTTGGGCGAATGCCTCGCGGAAGCTCTGCGCGAACGGTGCGGCGCCGTCGGCCTGGACGGCGGCGAGTCGCGGCGCCCGGTCGATCAGCCCCCACGCCAGCGCCTCCGCCAACGCCTTCCCGAAGGCCGCCGTGTTGCCGAGGTTGCCCGCGGGCACCACGATCCAGTCGGGGGGCTCCCAGCCGAGCTGCTGCAGGAGCTCGAGTACGATGGTCTTCTGGCCCTCGAGCCGGAACGGATTCACCGAGTTGAGGAGGTAGACCCCCAGGCGCTCGCTCGCCTGGTCGGCGAGCTCGAGGCAATCGTCGAAGTTGCCGCGGACGAGCAGTGTGCGGGCCCCGTACGCGAGCGCCTGTGCGAGCTTGCCGAGCGCCACCTGACCCTTCGGCACCAGGACCAGCGCCGGCAAGCCCGCGAGCGCGGCGTACGCGGCGAGCGCCGCCGCGGTGTTGCCGGTGGACGCACACGCGACCGCGCGCGCGTGGACGCGCCGCGCCTGCGTCACGCCGACGGTCATGCCGCGGTCCTTGAACGAGCCCGTGGGGTTCTGGCCTTCGTGCTTGAGCAGGAGCTCCGGCGCGCCGGTCCAGCGGGCAACCGCGGCGCTCGCGAGCAGCGGCGTGTTGCCTTCGGGATAGGATAGGATGTGCGCGCCTGCGGAGGGGAGGACGGCTTCGCCGTAGCGCCACACGCCCGACGCCAGCGCGCCGCGGCGTACGCCCCAGCGCGCGTCGAATGTCGCCCGCAGCGCGTTCCCACCCTGGGCCGGAGGCCGGTGGCGCAGCTCCAGCAGCCCGCGGCACCGCGGGCACCGTGGGTGGGGATCGGTCTCGGAGATTTCGCTGCCGCAGCTCGCGCACACCTGCAGGGTGAGGGGGGCGCTCATGCGCCGGCGAGCTTCAGCACATCGTTCAGGATGCCCCCCGCCGTCACTGCCGGCCCCGCGCCGGGCCCGGTGATTACCAGCGGGTTCTTCTTGTAACGCATGGTCGTGAAGATAAACTGGTTGTCCGTCCCGTTGAGCGAGGCCATCGGACTCGACGCGTCGACCACGACCAGGCCGACCCGGATGCTGCGTCGGGTCACGATCGCCCGGTAGCGGAGCACCCCGCCGCGCGCGCGCGCCCCAGCGACGCGCGTCGCCCACGGCGCGTCGAACCGGCGGAGCGACGCGAGGAACTGGTCGAGCTCGAGCCGCTCCGCGCCCTCCGGCACCAGGGACTCGACGGCGATGTCGTGGAGCTCCCCGGAAAACCCGAGCAGCCGGCCGAGGATCAGCGCCTTGCGGGCCACGTCCATCCCGGATAAGTCGTCGCGGGGGTCGGGCTCGGGATACCCTTTCGCGATCGCGCCCTCGAGCGCCGTCGAGAACGCGGCGCCGCGGCCCAGCTCCCCGAACAGATAGCCGAGGGTTCCCGACGGGCACCCCTCGATCTTCGAGACCCGGTCCCCGGATTCGACGAGCTTCTGGTAGGTATCGATGATCGGCAGGCCGGCGCCCACAGTCGCCTCTAGCAGCAGGCGACGGCCGTGCGCCTGGGCGGCGGCGCGGAGCGCGTCGTACTGTCGCTGGTCGGTGGTGACCGGGCGCTTGTTGGCGAGCACCACGTGCATTCCCGCCCCGAGCGCCGCGGTGAGCGTGTCCGTCGTCTCGTCGGCCGTCACGTCCACCAGGATCGGGTTGGTGAGGGCATGGCGGGCGACGAAGGCGACCGCTTCGGCGGCGCTGGTCCGCCGTCCGCCCGTCGCCTTCGCGAGCGGCGTGCCCTTGGCTTTCGCCGCCGCCAACGCGGCGAGTCGCCGCGGCGAGAAGCCGTCGGCGTCGAACACCAGGCCGCTGCGGTCGATCAATCCCACGATGCGGAGCTCGAGCGCCTCCCGCTTCACTTTGGCGATCATGGGGGCGAGCGCCCGCCCGATCTGCCCGAAGCCCAACAGCACGACGTCGCTGCGCTCGGGGTGCGCCACCGCGCCGCCCCCGATCTTCGAGAGCTGAAACGCTGCATGCACCACCCGCTGGGCGCGCGGCGCTTCCTTGCCGTCTACGACGAGTGAGAGATTCAGCTCCGACGACCCCTGAGCCGTGGCGATCACGTTGATCCCGGCCTCGGCCAGGGCGGAGAAGACACGGGCGGCGATGCCCGGTGTCTCCGCCATGCCGAGCCCCACCACCACGAGCGTCGCGAGGCCGGTGCGCGCCTCGACGCCGTCGATCTCCTGACGCGCGATTTCCCGCTGGAACGTCTCTTCCAGACTGCGGCGCGCGCGCTGGGCGCTCTCCTCCGGGACGCTGAAACAGATCGAATGCTCGGACGAGGCCTGCGTAATGAGGGACACGGAGATCCCTTCGTGGTGCACCGCCGCAAAGGTGCGCGCCGCGATGCCGGGGACCCCCAGCATCCCGCTGCCCGTGACCGTGAGCAGGGCCTGCCGTGGGATGGCCGAGAGCGCTTTCACGGGATACTGCTCGAGCGTGCGGCGCCGCGAGATCTCGGTGCCGAGGGACGCCGGCTCGGCGAAGGGGCGGATGCGAATCGCCACGTTCCGCTTGATCACCGGGACGAGGGCCCGCGGGTGGAGCACCTTGGCGCCGTAATAGGCGAGCTCCGCCGCTTCGCGCAGATGGACCTGCGGCACGACGCGCGCGTCGGGCACGATCCGGGGGTCGGCGGTCAGCAGGCCCGGCACGTCCTTCCAGAGCGACACCTCGCGCGCTCCCAACACGCGCGCGAGCAGCGTGGCCGTCAAGTCCGAGCCGCCGCGTCCCAGCGTGGCGACCTGGCCGTCGGGCGCCGCGCCGAGGAAGCCGGGGACCACGGTGACCGCGCCGCGCGCCAGGAGAGGGCCGAGCGTGCGGCGCGCGCTCCGCGCCGTCCCGCCCAGGTTGGGGGACGCGTTGCCGAACGTGCCGTCGGTCTGCACCACGTCCGTCGCGTCGACGTAGACGGCGGGACAGTCAACCGCTTCGAGCGCCGCGGCGAAGAGCTGCGCCGACAGCCGCTCGCCCCGCGCGACCACGTAGTCGATGGTGCGGGGGGTGATGTCGCGCAGGATCCCGAGCCCGCCGGCGAGCTGCTCGAGCTCGGCGAACGCCGCGTCGATGAGCTTCACGAGGTCGTCGAGCCGGACGCCACGGCGCACCAGGGCGCGGGCGGCTTCGGCGTGCCGGACGCGAAGCGCGCGGGCGGTCGTGCGGACATGCGCCGCGTCCCCACGCGCCGCCCGCGCGGCGCAGTCGAGCAGCGCGTCGGTCACGCCGCCCATCGCCGATACCACCACAACCTGCGGGGCCGGGCAGTGCGCGAGGACGATCTTCGCGGCATGCGTTATCCCGGCGGCGTCCGCGAGCGACGCGCCGCCGAACTTGTGGATGTGCGGGGGAGCGCGCAGGGCCCGGGCCATGGCCTCAGGCCGTCTCGAAGCCGCCGGCCGGGCGGTCGGCATGAAACGTCTGGGCGGCGATGCCGCAGGCTCCCCAGGCGCGCACCATCGCGGCGCCCACCGCGCCCACGCCGTCGGAGACCACCACGGCGACGACGGTCGGCCCCGAGCCCGAGAGCGTGGCCCCATATGCGCCGGCCTGCCGCGCCGCGCTCGTCACGTCGTCGTATCCCGGCACCAGCGCGCGGCGGAACGGGACGTGCAGCACGTCGTCGAGCCCGGCGGCAAGGAGCCGCGGATCGGCATGCGCCAGCCCGTGGACCAGGGCGGCGCTCTTCGCGGCAGCCCGCACCGCGTCCGCGTGGGGCAGGGTCGCCGGGAGCGCGGCCCGGGCGCGCTTGGTCTCCACCGTGAAGTCCGGGACCGCGAACACCAGCGCGAGCGATCGGTGAATCGCGAGGGGCGTCACGACGAGGCCGTCGGGCCCCCGCAGCACGAGGTTCGCGCCGCCGAAGACCGCCGGCGCGACGTTGTCCGGATGGCCTTCGAGCTCGCTGCAGAGCTCGGCCAGCGCCGCCGGATCGAGCGTCAAGTCGAGCAGCGCGACCGCGGCGACGGCTCCCGCGACCGTCGCGGCCGCCGACGACCCGAGCCCTCGCGCGACGGGAATGTCGGAGTCGGCGGCCAGGGCCAAGCCGGTGGGCACCTCCCGGCCCGCCCGCCGACAGGCGGCAGCGAAGCCGCGATACAGCAGGTCCGCCTCGGGCGCCGTCTCGAGGGCACGGAGCGTCCCGCCGCGCTCGATGGCAACGGGCGCAACCGGCTTCCCGGCCGCCTCGCGCGCCGCCCGGGCGGTGACGCGGAGCCAGCGCCCGACGGCCACCCCCACGCAGTCGAACCCGGCGCCCAGATTGGACGTCGAGCCCGCCACCCGCACGGTCACGCTCGCTCGCATCAGTGGTATCGCATCCTTCGGGAAACAGAAACGCCCGCGCAATACCAGGCCGCGGGCGGTCGCTTTTTAGCACGTTGTTTAACGTGGCGGCAATACGCGGCAAATCACCACGAGCGCTTCGCTTGTATGTATGTTCAATACTCGCCGCAGGCGTCGGATGCGTCAAGGAGCAGCGATGGGGAAGATTCGGGTCGGCATTCTCGGGGCGACGGGTACCGTCGGGCAGCGCTTCCTGCAGCTGCTCGAGCAGCATCCCCAGTTCACCGTCACCGCGCTGGCGGCGTCCGACCGGTCTCAGGGCAGGCCCTACGCCGAGGCGTGCGCGTGGCGACTCCCGGGCGCCGTGCCGGACGCGGTGCGCGGCCTCGTCGTCCAGGCCCCCGAGCCGCCGCTCGACTGCGACGTCGTGTTTTCGAGCCTTCCGTCCGACGTGGCGGGGCCGGTCGAGACGCGGTTCGCCCGCGCGGGATACCGGGTCGTGACCAATTCGTCGCCGCACCGCATGAACGATGCGGTGCCGCTGCTGATTCCGGAGGTGAACCCCGACCACCTCGCGCTGCTCGACGCCTGTAAGGGAACCGGCGGCGGGTTCATCGTCGCGAACCCGAACTGCGCGACCGTGATGATCGCGCTGGCGTTGGCGCCGCTCGCCGCCCGGTTCGGCGTCGCAGCGGTGGCCGCCACGACGCTGCAAGCCATCTCCGGCGCAGGATACCCCGGAGTGGCTTCACTCGACATCACCGACAACGTGGTCCCGTTCATCGCCGAGGAAGAGGAAAAGATCGAGCGCGAGACCCGAAAGATCCTGGGCTCCCTGGCGGCCGGTCGCGTGACGCCCGCGACGTTCGCCGTGAGCGCGCAATGCCACCGCGTGAACGTCGTCGACGGGCACGTGGCGGCGGTGCGGGTAAAACTCGATAGGGCCGCGGAGCCGGGTGAGCTGCGCGAAGCGTGGGCGTCCTTCAGCGGCCTGCCGCAGGCGCTCCGCCTGCCGACGGCTCCCGAACGGCCCATCATCGTGCGCGACGAGCCCGACCGCCCGCAGCCGCGGCTCGACCGCGACGCGGGGCGGGGAATGAGCGTCACCGTCGGCCGCATCGCCCGCGACGCGGTGCTGGGACACCGGTTCGTCGCGCTGAGCCACAATACCATCCGCGGGGCCGCCGGTGCGGCGATTCTCAACGCCGAGCTGTTGCTCGCGAAGGGCTACCTCGAGGCGCGCTGAGTCGGCGCTGTGTGCGCCAGGTCACATATTCCGTCCACCACGCGCCACCGTGACCGATGGCGCCGCTCGGCAGTCTTTACCTTCGAATGCGCTGCGCAAGCGCCGTTAACACCTGTAACGGACTGTCCGTCTAAGGTGTATTCCCGAAGCAGCGCCCTGCACCCGAACAGCCCGGAGGACGTTGTATGACGCGTACCACGAGAAATGCGGGCACGCTCGCTGCCGCTACCCTCGCCGCCCTCGTCATCGCCGCCTGTACCGACACCCAGTCTCCCACCTCGACATCGGGGCTCACTCAACCGCAGGCTCAGGCCGTCGGCGACGTGGTCGCGAGCGACGTCGCGGCCCTGCCCGAGGGAATGACCTTCAGCGCATCGGGGAGCGGTCTGTTGGCGCAGCTGGCGCCGCCTGCCGCGGTCGGAACGACGCCGGCGTGTACACCGACTCGCACGCCTGCCTCGCCCGCGAACTCCGACGGCGACCCGATCCCCGATTCCGTTCACGTGGATTTCGCGGGCTGCACCAGCTCGAGCGGGTCGTACACCGTGACCGTCAGCGGAACGATCGACTTCGTCGATCCCACGCCGACGACCACCGACTTCGGTCTCCGCACCCGCTACACCGACTTCACGCGCAGCGTCACCAACACCGCCACGAACCAGACCCGCTCCACCAAGGAGAACGGCGTCCGCGAAGTGATCGCGTCGGCGTCGGGGTTGCAGGAGACCGAGACCAATTTCCAGACCGACCACACCTTCTTCAACGGCACCACCGCGTCGCACGTGCGCGACTGGTCGGTGACCTTCACGCCGGATCAGGGGGGCACGATCCAGCACGACCACCTGCCCAGCGGGACGTTGGCGGTTTCGGGCACCTCCACCTGGACGTCCGGTTCGAACAGCTACTCGCTGTCCATCAACACCGACTCGCCGCTCCACTATAATGCGACGTGCACGGTGGGCCCGCGGTTTGACGCCGGCACGGTGACCGCAAAGGTCACGAAGAACGGCGTCACGACCACGGTCACGGTGACGTTCACCGCCTGCGGCGAGTATACGGTCAAGCGGTCGTAGCTGTTCGTCGCCAGCGAGGTCCTCGAGGCCCGATCCGCTGCCGGATCGGGCTTCTGTGCGTATAATGGAGGCCTCTGATCCATGCCCACGTCGTCCTCAACCCCGCAGCCGGACGCGGCGCGGGGGCGCGCGCACTCGATCCCATCGCGCGCGAGTTCCACCGCCAGGGGTGGTCGGTGCAGGTGGAGCGCACCGACGCCCCGGGCCACGGCGCGGAGCTCGCCGCGCACGCGGTGCAGGCAGGAGCGCAGTGCATCGTGGCGGTGGGCGGCGACGGCACGGTGCACGACGTGGCCAACGGACTGCTGCGTCACGGAGCGGGCCGGGATGTCGCGCTCGGCGTCGTGCCGATCGGCAGCGGCAACGACTTCGCGAAACTCGTCGGCGTATACCGGCACAGCCCGGTGCGCGCGGTACGACGGCTCGTCACCGCTCGGACGGCCAGGTTCGACGCCGGGCTGGTCTGCGGCGAGTATTTCGTGAATAGCGTAGGGTTCGGCTTCGGGCCGGAGGTCGTGCGCGTCCGCAACGCCATGCCGGGGCTCTCGGGGTTCGCGTCGTATTTTGTGCCCGTCTTCCGCGCGTTCGCGGGCTTTCGCCCGCCCCGCTTCGAGGTCCGCGCGCGCGGATTCGCGGAGACGGGGTACATGATGATGGTGGAGGTGTGCAATGGCACGACGGCCGGCGGCAGCTTTCGGGTCGCCCCCGACGCCCTGCCGGGAGACGGCCGCCTGGACGTGTGTCTCGTGCGGCGCGTCTCGCTGCTCCGCTTCCTCTGGGCGGTGCCGCGCGTGATGCGCGGGACGCACCGGACGATGCGGGAGGTCGCCCTGTTTCAGACGCGAGCGGTGGCCATCCGGTCGCTCGACGGACCGCTGCTCCTGCACGTGGACGGCGAGCTGCGCGAGCCGGGCGCGCACGAGTGCAGCGTCCGGGTGGAGCCGGGACGCCTCAAGGTGCTGGTGGCACAGTGACGGGACACCGAATCGGGGGCCGGAATCCGGTCGAAGTAGGGGCGCAGCATGCTGCGCCCCTACGCTGCGGACTCGTTGCCATCTTCCTCCTTTCCGCCAGTTCGCCTGTCCGCCTGTCCGCCCAAGTCCCCGACACGACGCTACCGCCGCTCGTGACCACCGGCGCGCTCGTCGTGGCCACCGACACCGCGCACCGCATCCGGCCGATGGGAGCGTTTCTGCGCTCGCTGCTGGTGCCGGGGTGGGGGCAGGCGGCCACGGGCCGGCGCGTCAGCGGCGCGCTGTTCGCGACTTGGGAAGGCGTGACCGCGATGATGACCCTCAAGGCCCAATCGGAAATGCACTATCTCAAGGAAACGCACTCGGCGAACCTCAGAGCGAAGCGGCAGGAAGTCCAGGACTGGATCGTGCTCTGGGTGTTCAATCATCTCTTTGCGGGGGCCGAGGCGTTCGTCTCGGCGCACCTCCAGGACTTTCCCAAGGACCTGAAGATCCGGGCGTTCCCGGGCGGCGTCGGGATCAGCCTGCCGGTGCCCCGTCCGTGAGCGGGGCACCGCTCGGGGTCTTCGATTCCGGCATCGGCGGCCTCACGGTCGCACGGGCGGTGTTCGAGCGCCTGCCGCACGAATCCGTGATCTACTTCGGCGACACGGCGCGCGTCCCGTACGGCCCCAAGTCGCCGGATACCGTGCGCCGCTATTCGAGCGAGATTCTCGTGTACCTGCTCGCGCGCGGCGTGAAGGCGCTGGTGGTCGCGTGCAACACCATCAGCGCCCAGGCGCTCGACTTTCTGAGAGCGCGCTCGCCGGTGCCGCTGGTCGGCGTGATCGAGCCGGGCGCGCGCGCGGCGGTGCAGAGCACGCGGTCGGGAAGAATTGGCGTGATCGGCACCGCGGGGACGATCGCGAGCGGCGCCTACGACCGTGCCATCAAACAGCTCCGGCCCGACGCCGCCGTGTGCGCGCAGGCCTGCCCGTTGTTCGTGCCGCTCGTCGAGGAGGGGTGGTTCGACCACTCCGCGACCGAGCTGATCGCACGGGAGTATCTCGCACCCCTCGAGCGCGCCGCCGTGGATGTGCTGGTACTCGGCTGCACCCACTATCCACTCATGAAGCCGCTGCTCGCGCGCGTGCTGGGCCCCGCGGTGACGCTCGTCGACAGCGCCGAGGAGACCGCGAAGGCGGTGGCCGATGACTTGACCCGGCGCGGGCTCACCGCTCCACCGAACCCTCGCCCGACCCACCGCTTCGTCGTGTCGGACGACGAGCCGCATTTCCGCAAGGTGGGCGCGAGGTTCTTGGGCGAGAAGTTGCAGCACGTCGAGGTGGTGCCGCTCGGTTAACGCCGCCTGCGTGCTACGCCTTAGTGAAACGTCTTTAGTTCTACGTCGTCTTTGGTTACGACCGCATAGCGACCACCGTCAAGAAACGCACCTGGATTCACATAGGCCCGGCCATTCGGCAGCCGCGCCAGGGCCGGACGGTGGGTGTGGGCGAGGATCACGAGCTCCAGGTCGGGCCGGCGCGCCAGCAGCTGCTCGGCGTACTGCCCCTGGGCTCGCTCGGCCCGGTCCAGCACGGCCCGGTCGCGCGTGTTGTCCGCGAGCTTGCGCGACAGCTGGTGCGCGATCCAGAACCCCACCTCGGGGTGCAGTGCCCGGAACACCCGGATCGTGAAGCGGTGGCGGGTGACCTGGTGCATCACGCGGGCGCTCCAGTGCTGCTCGGTCAGCCCGTCGCCGTGGGCCACGAAGGCGCGGCGTCCCGCCACATCGAGCTCGGCTTCCCCCGCATGAAACGCGATGCCCAGGTCGTGGATGAGAAAGTCGCCGCCCCAGCGGTCGTGGTTGCCGCCCACGAACGTGATGGGCACGTCGCGGGTGCGCAGGGCGTGGAGCTTCGCGACCGTGCCGAAGTGACGGCGCGGGATCACCGAGCCGTACTCGAACCAGAAGTCGAACAGGTCGCCGTTGATGAGGAGCGCGTCCCCGAGATCCGGCACTGCGTCGAGGAAGCGGTCAAACGCCGCTGCGACCGCGGCCGGGACCTGGCCGAGATGGGCGTCGGCCACGACGACCACGCGGGAGGTTGCGGAGGGCACGACCCCCAAGCTAGTGCCGTTCCAACGATTCACGCCAGCTCGGGAAGACCACGTTGGAACGGCACTAGGAATCGTGGGGAAGGGCCGCAAGCGCCTGTCGTATTTGACTTTTCGCGAGCCGCGGCGGATTTTGGCCGGGCGTGATCAGCTCGATAACCCTGCGCGTCAACTATTCCGAGACCGACCAGATGGGCGTGGTCTACCACGCCAACTACTTGATCTGGTTCGATCGCGCTCGCACCGAGCTGATGCGCGAGACGGGGCTGACCTACAAGGAGCTCGAGCAACAGGGCGTCTACCTCGCCGTTTCCGCCGTCAGCATCCGTTACCGGGCCGCTGCCCGCTACGACGATCTCGTGCTGGTCCGCTGCTGGGTGCGCGAGCTCGCGTCCCGGCGGGTGACCTTTGGGTACGCGGTGGACCGGGCGGCGACGGGCGAGCTGCTCGCCACCGGCGAGACCTCGCTCGTCTCCCTCACCCACCAGCACACCCTCACGCGCCTGCCGGACCATGTCCTCGACCTGCTGAAGCCGATTCCGGATCCGGTGGATCTGTAAACGCTCATGCTCTCGATCATCACCATCCCCACTCGTCGCGTCAGGTTTAAGTCTTGAGACCGCAACATTTTCCGCTTGACCCGCGGATAGCACTCCTCTACATTGGCGCCTGTGCGTTGCTGGCCGGTTGCCCGCGCCCGCCCGGGCCATTGGTGCCGCAGCCGCTGGCCGCGATGGATCGGGACTCGGCCGTTGCCTGGAGTCGGGCCACGCTCCCGACGCGCTACACCGCGATCCGGTTCCGGTGGAAGTATCAGGACGACCAGAAGCAGTGGGGCGGGCGCGGGCAGGCGCGCATCGCACCGCCGGATTCGCTGCGCTTCGATTACGTCGGGCCGCTGGGACTCGGCGCGGGCGCTGCCGCCATCGTCGCCGATTCGGCGCTGTGGGCCGACCCGGAGAAGAACTTCCGCTCACTGATCCCGGCGGTGCGGATGCTGTGGGCGGCGCTCGGCATCGTACGGCCGCCCACGCCGGAAGCCTTGGTGTTCGGGGGTGGGGGTGGGGGTGGGGGTGCCGATTCGAGCGTCCGGATCTGGCGGTTCGCGCAGGACGGTGACACGCTCGACTACCGGGAGACGCGCGGCGGCGCGCGCGTCCTCGAGGCGGAGTGGCGGCGAGAGGGCAAAGTGTTGTCGCGCAGCCGCACGGAATTCGACGCTCAGCGGATGCCCGCGCGCGCCCGCATGGATTTTCCTGAGGAGAGGGCTCGGTTTGAGCTTACGGTGGTCCTGGTCGATACGGCCGCGGTGCTCGATCCCGCGATTTGGCGCGGGCGCCGTTAGCGCGCTGGCCGTCGCGGCCAGCGGGTGTCTCTATGGCTTCGCCGGCGGCGGTCTGCCGAACATCAAGACCGTTGCCATTCTGCCCTTCGACAACCAGACCGCCGAACCGGCGCTGACGAAGGAAGTGAACGACGCGGTGCTCGAAGCATTCCAGCGCCGGCTCGGGCTCCGGCTCGCGGGGGAGAGCAACGCGGACGCCGTGGTGCGCGGCAAAGTCGTTCGCTACGACCCCGACGTACCGGTCGCGTACCAGGCCGGCCAACAACGCACCGACGTCACGCAGCGCCAGGTGCAGATCACCATCGACGTCGAGATCCTCGATCAGCGGGAAGGCAAGACGCTGTGGCAGCGGCAGGGGCTCAGTGAGGTCGGCAACTACGCGCCGCCCCAGGAAGCCGCGGGCCGCAGGGTCGCGCTGGACAAGCTCGTCAACGACCTGGTCGACGGGGCGCAGTCGCAGTGGTGAAGCATCCGCCCTCGGGCCGCCGCGGCGCCAGCTCTACCGGTTGCCTCGTCTCGCTGCTGTTCCTGGTCGGGGCGCTGTACTACGGCGTCAACATCGGTGAGTTGTTCTTCCGGTACTACCGGCTGCTCGACGAGATGCAGACCCAAGCCCAGCTTGCCCCCTCACTCGATGACGGCACGATCCGCCGCCGGATCCAGGCCGCCGCGCAGGATATCGGTCTCCCGGCCCAGGCCCAGCAGATCCGGATCGTCCGGCGGGCGTCCCCGCGGGAGATCGTGATCGAGACCGAATACAGCGAGACCGTCAACCTCCCGCTGTTCAACCACACCTTCAACTTCCATCCCAAGGCGACGCAGCCGCTTTAGCCTGCCCCTGTGGGCCCTGGCCGCAGGCTTGCCCGTCGTGCTCGGGGCGGCCGGCGGGATCGACGTCGCCCGCTTTTTCACCGTGTTCGCGATCATGCTGCTCGCCGGGAAATTCGCCGGCGAGGCGTTCGAGCGCCTGGGGCAGCCGGCCGTGATGGGCGAGCTCCTGGCGGGCATCCTGCTCGGCGCCGGCTTTCTCAAAGTGATCCCGATCGGCCCCGGCGACCCGCTCACGCCGGTGTTTCGACTGCTTGCCGAGGTGGGCGTCGTCGTGCTGCTGTTCGAGATCGGGCTCGAGACCAATCTCAAGGCCATGATGCGGGTCGGGACGGCCGCGACCGCGGTCGCGGTCGTCGGGGTCGCGGTGCCGTTCGGTCTGGGTTTTCTGTACTGGCGCTCCGGCTGGCACGGGTACGAGCACACGTCCGCCGACCTGCGGATGACCGCGATCTTCGTGGGCGCGACGCTCACCGCGACCTCGGTCGGGATCACCGCGCGCGTGCTCAAGGACCTCCAGGTGCTGCACAGCCTGGAGGCGCGCCTGATCCTGGGCGCCGCCGTGATCGACGACGTCATCGGGCTCGTGATCCTGGGCGTGGTCTCGGGGCTCGCCGCCGGGACGGCGTTCAGCCTGCAGGGCGCGTTGCGCATCCTCGGCGTGGCCGTCGCGTTTCTCTTTGTGGCCCTGTGGGTCGGATTGAAGCTCGCCCCGCGACTCTTCGGCCTGGTCGATCGCATGCGGGTGCGCGGTGTCCTGGTCGTGTCGGCGTTCGCCTTCCTGCTGCTGCTCTGTGTCCTGGCCGATCGCGCGGGGACGGCGCTCATCATCGGCGCGTTCGCGGCCGGGCTCATCCTGTCGGAAACGAACCAATTCGCTTCGATCGAGGAGCGCATCAAGCCGGTCGCCGACATCTTCACGCCCATCTTCTTCCTGAGCATCGGCGCCGCCGTGGACCCGCGCGTGTGGAATCCGTTCGTGCCCGAGAGCCATGAGACGCTGGCGATCGGCGGCACGCTCCTCGTCATCGCCGTCGTCGGAAAGTTCGCGAGCGGGTGGGCGGTCCCCTGGCGGCGGTTCAACCGGCCGGCGGTCGGTGTAGGGATGGCCCCGCGCGGCGAGGTGGGGCTGATCTTCGCACAGATCGGCTTGACGGCGGGCATTCTCTCGAACCGGTTGTTCAGCGCCATCCTGTTCGTCGTCATCGCCACGACGCTCGTGACCCCGCCGCTGCTGCAATGGACTCTGCGCTGGGGTGCCACGCTCGACCAGGACTCGGCCCCGTGAGCAGCGCGGAGAAGATTCGCGCGCCGGAAGAGGCGGTTCGGTGGCGTGAGCGGCAGCGCGGTCCCGTCGTGTTCACGAACGGGGTGTTCGACCTCCTCCACGTCGGGCACGTGGCGCTGCTGGAAGCGGCCCGCGCCGAGGGCGAGGCCCTGGTCGTGGGCGTGAACAGCGACGCCTCGGTGCGACGGCTGGAGAAGGGGACCGACCGTCCCCTCGTGCCCGAGGGGGAGCGGGCTCGACTGCTCGCGGCGCTCGCCTGCGTTGACTGTGTCGTGGTGTTCGACGAGGAGACCCCGCTCACGCTGATCGAGCGCTTTCGCCCCGACGTGCTCGTCA
>Ga0209761_1001896_pt1 | contig 13613 bp, 15 predicted proteins | sample GraSoi013_1_40cm_4_FD_185818 | JGI IMG/M metagenome (GOLD analysis project Ga0209761, IMG submission 185818) | Grasslands soil microbial communities from the Angelo Coastal Reserve, California, USA - Sample 09_25_2013_1_40cm (SPAdes) (version 2) | ecosystem: Environmental > Terrestrial > Soil >... | reverse complement strand
GGACGGGGTCGATCGGCTCACGGGTGCCGCCCGCGGTCACGACCACGCGGCGTCCGACCAGGTCGTAGCGCGAACGAACCGCGTCCACCATCGCCTTCATGAGCGCCGCGGCGTTAGCGAGCCGGCCGGTGCCGACGTGGCCGCTGGCGAGGTGGCCAGATTCCGGCTCGACGACGATGACGCCGGTCGCGCGAAGTGCGGCGAGGTTCTGCTGAACCGCAGGCTTCGACCACATGGCATCGTTCATCGCCGGTGCCACCACCACAGGCCCTCGCGCGGCCAGCAGCGTTGCGGTGACGATGTCGTCCGATTGCCCTTTGGCGGCCCGGCTGATGACGTTCGCCGTCGCCGGCGCGAGCAGGGTCACCTGAGCCCAATCGCCCAGGAACACGTGTGGCTCGGGTTCGTCTCCCCCAGACCAAAGGCCGGTGAGCACAGGATTGCCGGTGATCCCCTGGAACGTCGCCGCGCCCACGAACCTGGTCGCCGACGCCGTCATCGCCACCCTCACCTGGGCACCGGCCTGGGCCAGGGCCGAGGCCAGGTCGACGATCTTGTACGCCGCGATTCCGCCAGCGACGAGGAGCGCGATGCGCAGGCCTTTCAGCTCGTCTGGGACGGGTGTTGGGTCAAGCGGCATGCGACTAAGTGTGGCGCTCGCGCGCGCGACGGATGATCGCCAGCACCTCCTGAACGGCGCGCTCGAGGTCGTCGTTCACGACCACATGATCGAAATGAGGGGCAAGTGCCATCTCATCCTTGGCGATGATCTGCCGCGCCGCCTGGTCCCGAGCGCTTTCGCTGTGCCTTTCCGTTCGGCGCCTCACCAGCTCATCCATGGACGGCGGCGCGAGGAAGATGCGGAGGGCGTCCGGCGCGCGCTTTCGCACCTGTTCGGCGCCCTGGACGTCGATCTTGAGAACGATGTCGTGACCGTCCGCGCGGACCTTGTCGAGCTCCGCGATCGGCGTCCCGTAGAGGTTGGCGTCGTAAGTGGCGAACTCCAGAAACGCGCCTTCTCGAATCAGCCTCTCGAACTCTTCCCGGCTCACGAAGTGGTAGTTCACGCCGTCGACCTCTCCTGGTCGTGGAGCGCGCGTCGTGTACGACACCGAGTATCGGAGGTTGGGGTCGAGCTCGAGCAGGCGCTTGATGACGGTGTCTTTGCCGACGCCCGACGGCCCAGAGATCACGATCAGCAGGCCTGGTTTGGAGGAGCTCATTGAACAGCCGACCAGAAAGTGTTGAAGTCGGCCGGTGGAGCGACCTCAAAGCTCATCTCTTCGCGCGTGCGCGGATGCCGGAGGCGAAGGCGCCATGCGTGCAGCATCGGCCGGTCGGGCTCGCCAGGCCCGCCGCCCCCGTACTCCGCATCGCCTGCCAGCGGGTGACCTAGCGCGGCGAGATGCACGCGGATCTGATGCGTGCGCCCGGTGTCGAGGTCACAGCGCAGGAGTGTATGTGTGCGGCGCTTCTCGACGACCGCGTACCGAGTGCGCGCATACCGACCGCCTGCCACCACCGCCATGCGCTTGCGATCTTTCGGGTGGCGACCTATCGCGCCTTCGAGCTCGCCCGCGTCGGTGTCGAAGCGCCCGCGCGCGATCGCCAGGTAGGTGCGGCTCAGCGTCCGATCGCTCAACTGCGCGCTCAGGGCGTGGTGGCTGGTGTCGTTGCGCGCCACGACGATCAAACCCGAGGTGCCTTTGTCGAGCCGGTGGACGATCCCGGGACGAGCTTCACCGCCCGCCGACGACCAGCTTCCACCGCGACCCAGCAGCGCATGGACCAGCGTCCCCGATTGGTGGCCCGGGGCGGGATGGACGACCATGCCCGGCGGCTTGTTGATGACGACCAGGTCTTCATCCTCATACACGACCTCAAGCAGGATCGGTTCAGGCGCGGCGGCAGGCGCATAGGCCTCGGGGACATCGACCTCGACCACGTCGCCGACAGACACGTGATTCGAGGGATCCGCGGGCTCCCCGTTGACACGCACCAGGTGGCTCTTGATGAGGCGTGCGGCGGCGGCGCGGCTCAGGTCGCGCGCGTGCTCGGCGATGAATCGGTCGAGCCTGGCAGCCGGGGCCTCGGCGATCAGCCGGCGGTGGGCTTTCGTAAGAAATACCCGGCGATGAGCAGAACGACGCCGATGCTGACAGCTGAATCGGCGACATTGAAGACGGGCCAGAAGTGGAAGTTGATGAAGTCGGTCACGCCGCCGCCGTTGATGATCCGGTCAAAGGCGTTGCCAATCGCGCCGCCCAGGATCAGTCCGAGCACCGCATCCACACCCAGGTCTGCAGGCTGGCGGACGACGTAGACGACGAGCCCGACCGACACCGCGAGCGCCGCGACCAGGAAGAACCAGGGGCCGACCGGCGCGAAGCCGAAGGCCGCGCCCGCGTTCCTGATGTTGGTGATGCCGACGAGGTTGCCGAGCAGCGGCACCTCGGTGCCATAAGGAACGGTCGCGTTGACGATCGCCTTGGTAAGCCGGTCCAAAACGAAAACGGCCAGGGCCACGGCGAAAAATACGATCCTCCCCGCGTTCAGCTTCGCTTGAGTCCGATCCAGATCTGCTCTCCTTCGAGCATCAGCTGCTCACCCTGGCAGCCGTCGCCCTTGCCCAGTTCGATCTCCACCGACAGCGTCTCGTTCTTGATGTACTCGGCGTACTTCTCGATCGCGCGCACGAGGAGGCCGTCCGCCTCGACGCACGTGTGGATGCGGTCCTCGATGTTCAGTCCGGCCTTCTTGCGCCGGTCCTGGATGAGGCGCACCACCTCACGCGCGAGTCCCTCCAGACGCAGCTCCTCCGTGATCTCGGTGTCGAGATTCACCTCGGGCGCACCGAACGTGAGGCTCTTGACGTTGAGCTCGTCGCGCACGATGGCCGCGATCTCCTCTGGCAGCGGTTGGCCGGGCAGGGCGATGGACGCGAGGGGCTGGCGAACCCTGATGCGGGCGGCATCGCGGGCCGCCAGGCCGGCTTCCACTGCCTGCCTGGCAAGCGCCATGTTGGCCTCGACCTGTGCGTCGTGCCACGGACCCGGCTCTGGGAAGTCGCTCAGGTGGACCGAGCGTCCCTGCGAGAGGTTGCGATACATCGCGTCCGCCATGAATGGAACGAATGGGGCCATGAGCCGGCTGAGGGTCGACAGAGTCTCGAACAACGTCTGATATGCGGCCAGCTTGTCGCGGTCGGATTGCGACTTCCAGAAGCGCCGGCGCGAGCGGCGGATGTACCAGTTGGAGAGTTCGTCCACGAATCGGTGGATCCTTCGCGCGGGCTCGTTGGCGTCGTAGCCGTCAAGTCCCTTTGTCACCGCCTCAGTGAGGCCGCTCAGCCGGGACAGGAGCCAGCGGTCCAGCACGTGCCGCTCGCCAGCGGCAACTTGCGGCTGCGACGGGTCGAAATCGTCAAGTCGCGCATAGGTGACGAAGAACGAGTAGCAGTTCCACAACGGGATGAAGAACTGCTGCACGACCTCTCTCAAAGCCGCATCCCCCGTGCGGTAGTTCTCCCCGACCTGGGTCGACGTGTAGAAATACCAGCGAACCGCATCCGAGCCGAAGTTGTCGAAGAGGTAGTTGGGATCGAGCACATTGCCGCGCGATTTCGAGGCCTTCTTGCCCTTGGGGTCGACCACGAGCCCAAGGCAGATGACATTGCGATACGCGTTCTGTTTGAACAGCAGTGTCGAGATGGCGAGCAGCGTGTAGAACCAGCCGCGGGTCTGGTCGATAGCCTCGGATATAAAGTCCGCGGGGAACGTCTCCTCGAACTCCTTCTTGCCTTTGCGAGGGTAGCCGCGCTGCGCGAACGGCATCGAACCGGAGTCGAACCAGGTGTCGAGCACCTCGGGGATGCGCTTCATCACACCGCCGCATTTCTGGCACGGGACGGTGACCGAATCGATGTATGGGCGATGGAGATCCGCATCGTCGGCTAGGCCGACCTCGGCAGCTGAGCCCACACACCTCTGCTCATCGCATGCCTCACATACCCAGATCGGGATTGGCGTGCCCCAGTAGCGGGATCTCGAGATCGCCCAGTCGACATTGTTCTCGAGCCAGTCACCCATGCGGCCGGTCTTGATGTGAGCCGGCACCCAGTTGGTAGCCGCGTTGTTCGCCATGAGCTCGGCCTTGCGCTCTGTCGTGCGGACGTACCAGGAGTCGAGCGCGTAGTAGATCAGCGGCGTCTTGCAGCGCCAGCACTCGGGGTACGTGTGGAGGATGGTCCCGGCTTTGTAGAGAAGGCCGCGAGACTTGAGGTCGTCTTCGATCAGCGGGTTCGCCTCCTTGACATGGAGTCCCGCGAACTTTTCGACATAGGGCAGGAACTTGCCGTCCAGACCGACCGTGTGCCGGAACGGGATGCCCTTCTCCTGACAGAGCCGCAGGTCGTCGACGCCATAGAGCGCTGAGGTGTGCACGACGCCGGTGCCCTCTTCGGTCGACACGAAGTCGGCGTCGACAACGTAGTGGGATCTTCCCTCGGCTGGGATCGAATACGGATACAGAGGCTCGTAATCGAGGCCGACAAGATCCTTGCCCTTCATACGATCGACGATCTCGTAGTCGCCGTCCAGAACCTGCAGCCGCGATTCCGCAAGGATCAAGAGCTCGGCGCCCTGCCGCACTTTCACGTACTCGACGTCGGGGTGAACCGCCAGGGCCACGTTGCCTGGCAGCGTCCACGGCGTGGTCGTCCAGGCCAGTATCGAAGTCTTCGGATCGTTCTTGAGCCGGAAGCGGATGAACACGCTCGGGTCGGGCACGTTGTCCCGGTAGCCCTGCGCCAGCTCGTGGCTGGAGAGCGGCGTCGCGCAGCGCGGGCAGTAGGGTGCGACCCGAAAACCCTTGTAGATCAGGCCCTGCTTCCACATCTCGCTGATCGCCCACCAGACGGACTGGATGTAGTCGGACGTCAGGGTCCAGTAAGCGTTGTCGTAGTCCTGCCAGAAGGCCATGCGCTCGCTGAACACGACCCAGTCCGACACGTACTCGTAGACGCTTTCGCGGCAAAGCTGGTTGAAGCGCTCGATCCCGACCTCGTTCTCGATTTCGAACTTGCCCGAGATGCCGAGCTTCTTCTCGATCTCGATCTCAACCGGGAGGCCGTGCGTGTCCCAGCCCGCCTTTCGCTCCACATAGAACCCCTTCATCGTCTTGTATCGCGGGAAAAGGTCCTTGAAGGCACGCGCGAGGATGTGGTGGGTGGCAGGTTTGCCGTTCGCCGTCGGCGGCCCCTCGTAGAAAACGAAGCGCGGACGCCCGGCGCGAAGCTCCAACGATTTCTGGAAGGCGCCTTCTTCCTTCCATTTCGCGAGCACCTGCTTCTCGAGGTCCGGGAAGCTGACCTTCTGGTCTACCTTGTCGAACATCTCACTCCCAGAGAAATATCAAAGTGATCTCTGGGACGAGCCTTTCGCAGAAGACCCGCGGTACCACCCAGATTCCCGAGGCCAGCACCTCGGACCCTCTTTGGGTTCCGGCTCGGGAGTGATCTCGAATCCCGCCGTCGGCCGCCCCAATCTCATCTGTGCAGGGCTCTCTCTGGGCCGATAAGACAGGCCTACCCGTCTCCGTCGTCGCCGGACTCCTGATTGTAAGTGTTACCCCACGCTGCGAAGGGCGGCGATCAGGAAGTAGGCGACGAGCCACACCACCAGCGGCGACAGGTCGATGCCCGACACCGGCGGGATCCACCGCCTCACGGGCGCGAGGACAGGCTCAGTTAGTTGGTATGCAAGGCGCGAAACCGGGTTGGTTTGCGCCGGGCTCACCCAAGAGAAGAGCACGCGGATGATCAGCACGATGATGAAGGCGTAGAGCGCGTAGATCAGAAAAGTGACAACCAGGGTCATGTCTCACATAACGATAGAGCGGTCCGGTCTTGGTCCGAAGAGCACCTGGCCCAGTCGCAGCATCGTGCTTCCGGCCGCCAGCGCCGCCTCGAAGTCGCCGCTCATCCCCATCGAGAGGACCGGCAGGGCCTTCCCGAGGCGCTCTTCGGCCCGATCGCGCAGCTGCCGCAGCTCTGTGAATGCAGCCGTCGGATCGCCGGTTGAGGGCCCCATCGCCATCAAGCCTTTCAATTCGAGCATGCGGGCGACCGCACTGATGACCTCAAGGGCTTGGGCAGGCTCGGCGCCGGATTTCTGCGGCTCGCGGGCGACGTTGACCTCGACCAGGACCTGCTGCGTAGGCGCCACGCGAGCCAGCGCTTCGGCAACTCGCGCCGAGTCGACCGACTGAATCAGCACGAAACGGCCTGCCGCCTGTCGCGCTTTGTTGGTCTGCAGGTGACCGATGAGATGCCATTCGGCGTCGGGAAGCTGGTCCATCTTGACGATGGCCTCGTGGACGCGGTTCTCGCCCAGGACGCGCAGCCCCGCGGCCAGCGCCTCACGGCAAACCGAGATGTCGAAACCCTTGGTCACGGCAACGATCTCGACGGTGTCAGGGTCGCGGCCGGAGCGAGAGATGCGTTCCCGGACCTTCGCGAGGTTTTGGGGAATGCTCAACGCAACGCGACGATCGCGCCGAAACGAGTGCCGTCCGGATGGCGGCGGTGAGATGGAAACAGGTAGTGCTCTTTCGTGCAGATGCCGATGTCGAAAACGGACGCGCCCATGTCCTCGAGCTGAGCGCGGTTGGCTGTGGCGAGGTCGAGCATCAGCCGGCCGTTCTGCTGCGCGACGAATCGTCCGTCGAATTGCGACGCGACCTCCTCGCCGACCTCATAACAACGTCCGCAGATGCCGGGTCCAATTCCGGCCTTGATGCGGCGGGATCCGTACTCGTCTTGCATGTGTCGTACGGCCGCTGTGGCGACGCCGGCACGCGTGCCGCGCCAGCCTGCATGCACGAGGCCGGCCACTTTGAGCTCCGGGTCCCACAGCACGATCGGGTAGCAGTCCGCGTAGGTGGCGAACAGGGCCACGCCCGGCCTGTTGGTGAGCAGCGCGTCGACATCGTCGACCGAGCCGCCGGGCTTGTCGACTCGAGCCACAGATGCCCCGTGCACCGATCCCATGGTCGTCAGCTCGGCGCTGTCCAGGCCAAGCACGCCGGCGAATGCGCGTCGCGCTGCCAAGGCTGCGTCAGGGTCGGCGGCGTGCTTCAAGCCGACCGAGCCGAGCGCCACGGTCGAGAATCCGTGAACGAGGCCCGGTTCATCGGCGAGCTCGGGAACGTGCAGCGCCGCCGGCGTCGTGCTCACGCCGACAACTCTACGAAACGGTGTTAGCCAGGTCGGCGCGAGCTGAGGACTTGTTCGATCTCCCGCTTGACCTGCTGGAGGTCCATGAACTCGCGATAAACAGAGGCGAAGCGGATGTATGCGACTTCGTCCAAGTCGCGCAGGCGGTCCATCACCATCTCGCCGATCTCCCCGCTTGGGATCTCCACCCGGCCGGAGCGCCGCAGCTCCGCCTCGATGTCGTCGACGATCGCGCGCAGCCGCTCGGGCGAGATATCGCGCTTTTCGGTCGCCTTCTTGAGGCCGGTGAAGAGCTTCTGCGGGTCGAAGTCCTCGCGGCGACCGTCCTTTTTGGTGACGTAAAAGGGCACCGCTTCGATGCGTTCGTACGTGGTGAAACGCTGCCCGCATTGCAGGCATTCACGCCTCCGGCGGATCGCCTCCCCGACCTCGGAATCTCGGGAGTCGACCACCTTCAGGTCGTGGTGACCGCAGTACGGGCAGCGCATGGGTTACGAGTTATTCCTAAATTCGGTTGCGGAGAAACGCCGGGATATTGATGTCGCCGAGGTCCTCGGTCCCGAACTCCGGCCGTTCGAAGGTCGTGATCGTCCGGCCCTTGACCTCCTGCTTGGCCTCGGACTGGGTCTTGCCGCCAAAGCCGGTGGCGATGACGGTGATCTTGATCTCGCCCTGCATGGTGTCGTCGCGGACCACGCCGAAAATGATGTTGGCGCCCGGGTCGGCCGCGGAGCGCACGATCTCGGCCGCCTTCTGCACCTCTTGCAGGGTGATGTCCTTGCCGGCGGTGATGTTGAACAGGATGCCCTTGGCGCCGTCGATCGACGTTTCGAGCAGCGGGCTGGAGACAGCCTGCTTCGCGGCGTCCTCCGCGCGGGTGTCGCCGGCGCCATGTCCGATGCCCATCAGGGCCTCGCCGGCGTTCTCCATGATTGCCTTGACGTCTGCGAAGTCGAGGTTGATGACGCCTGGCTGCGTGACCAGATCGGAGATGCCCTGGACGCCCTGCCGGAGTACGTCGTCGGCCATCCGGAAGGCATCCTCGAGCGTCGTCTTGGAGCTGGCGACCTGCGCGAGCCGGTCGTTCGGGATGACGATCAGGGCGTCGACCTGGCTGCGCAGAGCCTTGATCCCCTCTTCGGCGGTGTCATTGCGGATGCGGCCCTCGAAAGCGAACGGCCGCGTCACCACGCCGATGGTGAGAGCGCCCGCCTCCTTCGCCATCTCGGCGACGATGGCCGCCGAACCGGTGCCTGTACCGCCGCCCATGCCCGCGGTGATGAATACCATGTCGGATTCCTGAACCACCGCGGAGAGCTCGGTGCGGCTCTCGTCGGCCGCATCGCGTCCGCGCGTCCAGTCGCCGCCTGCACCCAATCCGCGGGTGACCTTGTTGCCCATCTGGACTTTGACGTCAGCCTGGCAGCGCTCGAGCGCCTGCTTGTCCGTGTTGACGGCGATGAACTGGACTTTGAGCGCTTTCGAGATCATGCGATTGACGGCGTTACCGCCACCGCCACCACAGCCGACGACCTTGATTCGCGCTCGCCCTTCGTGCAACTCGCTTTCCTTCATGACGATTAGGTGATCCTCCTTCGAATGTGTTCTGGGCATGGCGAGCTCCAACTGGTTTCGGGTCTGTTCTCTAGAAAAAATCGCGCAGCCACCTCACTGTTTTTTGATACGTCGAGCCGAAGGTCACCTGCTGCCGGCCATTGGCAACCGCGCGCGAGTGGTCCTTCATGCCCCACTTCACGAGCCCGACCGGCACCGCGTACGAAGGCCCTTGGGCCCGGTCGACCAGACCGGTCACTCCGTTTGGCTGGCCCAGGCGGACCGACGTGTTGAAAACCTGCTGCGCGGCATCGGTCGTGCCCATCAGGCGCGCCCCGCCGCCGGTAACGACGACGCCCGCGGGCAGCAAACCGTCGAAGCCGCTCTTGCGCACTTCCTCGCGCGCCATCTGGAAAATCTCCTTCATGCGCGGGCCGATGATCTCCGCGAGGAAGCGCCTGGGTAGCGCGTTGATGCGGTCTCCGCCGACCTGGCGAACCTCGACCTTTTCCCCATGGTCGATGACTTCCGGCAGCGTGTGGCCGTAGTTCAGCTTCAAGCCCTCTGCCTCGTCGAGCGTCGTGCGTAGGCCGATGGCGATGTCGCTCGTCACGTGGTTGCCGCCGACGGGCAGCACCGCCAGCCGGCGCGCCGCGCCGTCGTTGTAGACGACGACCCCTGTCGTGCCGGCGCCGATGTCGACCACGCAAACGCCGAGGTCGAGCTCTTGAATCGTGAGGACGCCCTCGCCGGAGGCGAGGCCGGCGCACACGACGTCTTCGATGTCGAAACCGGCGCCATGCACGCACTTGATGACGTTTTGCACGGCCGTTTGTGCGCCGGTAATGATGTTCGTCTCCACCTCGAGACGGTGACCTGTCATGCCGATCGCATCGCGCACGCCATCCTGTCCGTCGACGGTGTATGCGCGCGGGATGACGTGGATGACCTGCCTGTCTGATGCGACGCTCACCGCGCGCGAGGCCTCGACCACGCGCTGCACGTCGTCATCGCCTATCTCGCGGTCACCACTGGCGACGGCCACCACGCCGGTCGAGTTTTGCGACCACAGATGTGTCCCACCCAGTGAAACGACGACCGACTCGATGCGCTGGCCCGCCATGCGCTCGGCGGCGACGGCCGCGGCCTGGATGGAAGCGATCGTCTTCTCGAGGTTGACGACAACGCCCTTGCGCAGGCCGTCGGATGGACTTTCGCCCACGCCGATAATGCTGACGGGCCCCGTGGGCTCGTCCGACTCGGCTATTACGACGGCGACCCGGCTCGTGCCCAGGTCAAGGCCAACGGTTCGCTTCCGCCGCGACAATGTGTGCTGGAACTCCTTCTGGAACGTAGGGAAATACGGGCGGGTTGCCCGAGATTATAAGGGCTCCCGGGCGCTGGTGGACCAGATTTTGTGGGTCACCCTGCTGCCGGACCCAGCACTTGTGTGCCAGTGTGATACCGATGGTTATAGATAATGACGCCGGATCACTCCCAGGTTATTGAAGATCCGCACGCCGAAAGCGACGATCGCGGCAATGGACACGTCGACGCCAAGCTTGTCGCCGAAGTAGGTCAGGCCGGCCGCCAGGGTCATGTTGCTGAGCAACCCGCTGAAGAACACGCGACAACGATTACTTGCATGTGGGCGCGGGCGACGGCGAGGGTTGCGGCGCGCCCGGCGAAGGCGAAGAACTCGCGGGCGCGAGCGACTTATATCCGGCCGCAGGCTCCGACGCGTTCATCACGTTGACGTATGCAAGGTCGGCGGAGTTGTAGTCGACATTGCCATGGCCCGCGATCGCCTTCAACGCGGCGACCTTGTCATGTAGCGTCACGAACTCTTCGGGCGTGAGCACGCGGCCAAAGTAAACCTTCCAGCCGCGTTTGGCGACGAGGGTGAGGTTGCCGCACGAATCGAAGATGACCCCCGCCACGTCCTGGCCTATCAGCGCGGGGAAACCGCGCTGGATGTTGATAAGTGCGGTCAACAGCATGGCGTCGATTGGCTGCGCGCCAATCCTGGGATCGCCGCCGGCCGGACCCTGGATGTCGACCAGCGTTCCCGCGGACGTTGCCGGCCCCAGCACCATCGCCTGGCTCGAAAGCAGGAAGTAACGCTTCGCGGTGCCGGCGTGATAGGCGGCCACTGGTTGCCATTCGCTAATGCGGACGACCACCGTGCCATCGAGCTGCGCGTCAACCAGGGCGGTGCGCACCCACACCTGGCCGAGCAGGCGCTGGCGATCCGTTTCGCCGTCCACGGCGAGCACCGACCGGTTGCCTTCGAGCCCCGCTGCGGAGGTAACCTGCGATGCGGTGAGGTGGTGCGCGCCGGACACGTCAACCGACCTGACTGCGAGCGCGGGACCGAACCACAGGTAGCCGAGCAGGGCGCATTCGCCGGCCGCGACCACGACGGCGAGAGCTCGGCGCAGCGGATGCACGTCCGGCTCTTTCAACGCTCGCTCGGAGCGCGTCCACAACTGGCCCTTCAGCGGCGCTGCCTCTTCCTGATTGGGCCGCGAGCGGATGCGTGGCAGCAGCGATCGCCTGCGTCGAAATCTCATTCGGGCGGCGGACCCACGTGTCTTTGGTGGCGCCCTATGGCGTGGTCGACCAGGCGTTGGCACACCTCGTCGAATGCGATGCCGGCTGCAAGTGCGGCGTCGGGCAGCAATGAGAGCGCGGTGAGCCCGGGCACGGTGTTGACCTCGAGAAGCCATGGGGTCCTCTCGCGATCAACGATCATGTCGACTCGGCCCATACCCGAGCAGCCGAGGATGGTGAACGCGCGACCTGCGGCCTCCGATGCGACGGTCCGCGCAGCCTCTGGGATCCGCGCGGGAATGATGTGGTGCGACTTTCCCGCCGTGTATTTCGCGTCGTAGTCGTAGACCGGGTTCTCGCTCACGATCTCCAGCGTTGGCAGCACCTGAAGGTCGGGCGTGGCGAGGACCCCGACGGTGATCTCCGTACCCACGGCGAACCGCTGGACCAGGACTCGCCGGTCGTATCGCGCGGCAAGCACCAACCCGCTTGCCACTTGGTCCGCATCGCGGGCGATAGTCAACCCGATGGTGGAGCCTTCGCGCACGGGCTTGACCACGAGCGGCATGCCATAGCGGGCAACAAGCCTTTCGACCGAATCCGAGCTGACGCCCTGCTTGAGCTCGAGCTCCTCGAACTCCGGAACGTGGAGACCGGCTCCGGCCATGACCGCGTTCGCGCGCGATTTATCGATGCAGAGCGCGGACGCAAGCACTCCCGATCCGGTGTACGGCAGTGCGAGCAGCTCGAGCATCCCCTGCACTGTCCCGTCCTCTCCCAAACGGCCGTGCAGCGCGTTGAAGACGCAATCGAAGTTGCCGTCGCGCAAGACGTCCCACGTCGTCATGTCGAGGTCGATGCCGGTGACGTCGTGGCCGCGCAGGCGCAGGGCCTCCTCGACCTGCGCGCCCGAGCGCATCGACACCTCGCGCTCAGCTGAGCGTCCGCCGCGCAGCACCGCGATCCTCAATATTGCCCTCCCCCTTTGGGGGGAGGCCCGGAGAGGGGGGAATCCCAACCTTTCCCTACCAGCTCGACCTCGCGCTCCAGCTCCACTCCGAACCTGCGGATGACTTCGTCGCGCGCATGCTCGATGAGCTTGGCGACGTCGGAAGCGGTGGCTCCGCCTTCGTTGACGATGAAGTTCCCGTGCAGGTCGGAGATGACGGCGGCTCCCTGCCGGGCGCCTTTCAACCCGGCGGCCTGCACCAGCCGGCCCGCCGAGTCTCCTGGCGGGTTCTTGAAGACGCTCCCGCAGTTCTTGGTCTTGATCGGCTGCGTCTGGTTCCGCTCGGCCGTCAGCTTCGCCATCAGGCGCTTCGCCTCTTCGCCGTCCCCGCGTTCGAGCTTGATCGTGGCGTCGATCACGAGCGCGCCATGGAGCGGGCCGTCGCGAAGCGCGGATGTGCGGTACCGGAGCTGCAAGTCCTTCAGGGTCCACGTACGATGGTCCGCGCCAGGCTGGAATCCACGCGCCTCGACCAGCACCTCGCGCAGCTCCTTGCCCCAACAGCCCGCGTTCTGGTAGACCGCGCCGCCGACGGTTCCCGGCACGCCGATGGCGAACTCGAACCCGCGGAGTCCGGCATCCGCGCGAGCCTCATCATCTTCAGGCCCGCTCCAGCACGGATGTTGATGCCTTCGACCTCGTGGTCGCGGTTGACCACGCGCACGACAAGACCCTCGATCCCTGCGTCGGCGATGAGCAGGTTGGTACCGGCCCCCAGCAGCAAGTACGGGACGCCTCGCATGCGGCAGCCTTCCAGCGCCGTCTCGATGGACTTGGGGTTTGCCGATTCGATGAAGAACTCGGCCGGGCCACCGATGCCGAACGAGGTGCGTGAAGCCAGTGGCTCGCCCTGGCGGACGCCAGGCAGCTCGCTGAGCCAGGTGAGGCTAGACTTTTTGCGCCAGCTCATCGCCCAGCTTTCTGATGTCGCCCGCGCCCATCAAGAGAAGGACGTCGCCCGGACCCACCAGGCCCTCGAGAGTTTCGCGTGCGCGCTCAAACGAACCGACATACACACCGTTGGGGATCAGGTCTGACAGGTCGCGCGCCTGGATGCCGGTCGGGTTGTCCTCACCTGCGCTGTAAACGTCGAGCACCAGCACCCGGTCGGCGTCCGTGAACGAGCGTGAGAAGTCCCGGATCAATGCGGCGAGCCGGTGACCTTTCTGTATAGCGGTAGAGAACAGTTTGAGTATTACGCTCATCTCGGGAGGTTTCAAGTCGGAGCTGGACGTACCCTCGAGGGTAAGGCTTCTTTATGCG
>Ga0209761_1001895_pt1 | contig 13615 bp, 10 predicted proteins | sample GraSoi013_1_40cm_4_FD_185818 | JGI IMG/M metagenome (GOLD analysis project Ga0209761, IMG submission 185818) | Grasslands soil microbial communities from the Angelo Coastal Reserve, California, USA - Sample 09_25_2013_1_40cm (SPAdes) (version 2) | ecosystem: Environmental > Terrestrial > Soil >... | reverse complement strand
TTTCAGTTCTTGCGCCGCCGGACCGTTTGCCAGAGCGGCAATACCAGCGGTATCACCGCGACCGCGGCGTTCACCGCCGCCGCGGCGTTCACCGCGAGCGGCAAAACGGTCGTTGATGTCCTGGAGTTGCTTGATGGCAGCTTCAACCGCCGGCCTCAATGTCTTTTCCTGATCGGAATTGAGCATGATGCTTGCCTTTGCAAGGAAGGCTTTGACCTGTTCCATCGGATTGACGGAATCGACTCGAGAGAACACTTGAGCGCCGCCCCCTCCGCCTGCAAACGGAGCTTGAGGTTCTTCTTCCTGCGCAAGAAGAGGTGTAGCGGCGAGCAGAAGAGCGGAGACCCAAACTGCTTTTCTCATAGTTCTGTCCTCAGAAATTGAACCGCAAACCAAGTTCAATCTGCCGTGCCGGGCGCGCCGTACTGATGGCGTGTCCGAAAAAAGGTGAGGTCCTCGTGCCAACGTAGTTCCCATACTGCACATTGTTCAGTAAATTTTGGAACTGGGCTCGAAACGTCATCGTCGGCACGGTGTTCTGCTGATTGAATCCTCCGTTGGGTCCGCGATTCCCGCCAGGACCTCCGCGATTCCCGCCAGGACCTCCGCGCTGGCCACCCGGAAAACCACCAGCAGGGAAGCCGCCGCGCTGCGGCTCAGCGAAATTATTGCCACCATTGGGGCGTCCGTTACCGGCTCTGGTGCCCGCAGGTGACTGCTCTGTTTTTTTCAGCTTCACCGTCTTCTGTACGTTCAAATTGATGTTGAAGAGCCCGGCTCCGACGCCGCTGTTGCGCGGAATCATATTACCGGTAAGCGGATCGATTGGACGTTCGTTGATGACGCCATCATTGTAATAGGACTGGCCTGTGATGATGTTGTAGGGCCGGCTCGAAGCCCAGTTCACCTGCGTCGTCAAATTCAGACCCAAGGGCATGTTCCAATTCGCCCCCGTGAAAACGCGATGCCGCGTATCGAATCCGGACCGGCCCCACTCAGGGTGCATATCGTAGCTATCGACGGGCAGACTTTGCCAGCCATCGGTGTCGCTTTTCGCATAACCCAACGTGTAATTGCCGAAGACCCGCAGATTCCATTTATTTCGAAGCTGCTCCTGCCAGCCAATGCTGTAGTTATTCGACTTCGAATTACCCGTCGATTCTGCGCGGAAGATCGGGCCTTGAATGGGATCGGGGATGTCACCGCCCGGAAGAAGCGGCGCATTGATGTTCCTGCTGCGATACAAGTGCACACCGCGATTGCCGTACCAGGAAAACGTCAGCGCCAATCCCTTGGGAAGACTCTTTTCTAAAGAAATCGAGGCGTCCGTCGTATATGGCAGCACCAAATCCGGTACGCGGGTACGGTGCGATATCGGTATCGATGAAATATTGCCGTACAGAAATGGGTCGGGAAACGACGGGCGAGAAATCACGATTTGCTGCTGCCGGGCGCCGTCGAACCTCGTCAGACCTTCAACGATGCCGATGTCCAGTCTTTGATGGAAAACACCCAAACCGCCGCGCAGCGCCATTGTCTTTGTGAGCTGATAGGCGAAGCCCATTCGAGGATCGAGATTGTGGTAAGCGCCGATGTTGGTCTGGGCTTCATATCTGGCGCCGAAGGACAGGTTGAACTTCTTCGTCATTTTCCAGTCGTTCTGGATAAACGACGCCGTCTCCAACTGATTCACGTCCAGAAGCGGATTGCCGCGCGTTTGGGTGAACTGCAGAGGCGTGCCCGCCAAATACTCGTCCAGACTCGAAAAGGTAAACGTTCCGATGAAATTATTCTCCTGTTTAGAATGGTTCATTCGGTAGAGGCCCTGGAAACCGGTCTTTACCGTCCACTTCGCGCCCGAATACATCAGCAAGTTGCTGAATTCGGAATTCCGGTTGTTACTCTGATTGTTGTTCTGCCCGCCTCCGCCGTTGAACGAATCAAGAACATTGATCGCTCGAAGAGCCACCCGCGGTGTGGTTTGGGAAAAATCTTTCCGGTATTCGTATCGGACCTCATGCACGAGCGACTTCGTCAGAACCGCGGTCTCTCGTATTTGAAATTCCGAATTGCGGACGACGTTGTCGGAAGCGCGATCGGCCAGCGTTGTCGGGCCCCCGAAAAGCTGATTCAGCCGTTGCTGATGCTGATTCTGGTAATTGACGTACAGCGTGTTGTTTTTGTTGATCGCAAACTGGCTGCGGGCATTAAGGTTTTTGTTCCTGTTGGGGGTCACAATGGGCGCGGAAAAGTTCTGCCCCGTGCCGTCCGAGCCGGGAATGATGGCCCGAATTGTATTGGTGTTTTCGTTCAAGAAATGGCGAGCGTTCAGATTCAGCGAAAGCCTGTTCCGAATGATCGGTCCGCTGAAATTGGTTTGATAATTATGCGTTTCTGAGGGCGGCTTAATCGCAGGAGATCCATCTTTAGTCGTAAAGAAGGGATCACGCGCATTGAGCGCCTGATTCCTGAACTCGAAATTCAATAGCCCGTGATACTCGCCCGTGCCCGCTTTTGTGATGATTTCCGTCCGGCCGTACCCAACACCGCTGAACTCGCTGCTGAACGGATTATTACTGATTCGGATTTCCTGAATCTGGTCCTTGGGAGGAACGCGGCCACCTGTGAATCCGTCGATCACAAAAGTGGCGTTGCCGCCCGCGCCACCGCGGGAGCCCGCAATCTCTTGCAGATATTGCGTCAGTTCGTCTTCGTTATCCGGCAAGGCCTCGATGAAATCTTTACCCAGAACGGTCGTTTGAAGACTCGAGTCCGGATCGATGCTGATCTCGTTGCGCGTTTCGGTCACTTCGACGTCCTGCACGATTTGCGCGAGCGACATGGTGATGGAAAGAGGGCCCATATCGGACGTGACCTTCACCATTTCCGTGTACGTATCGAAATCCGGAGCCGCAAGTTCCAGCTTGTAGTCGCCCGGCTCGGCTGGGATCTCAAATTCTCCCGTGCCGGTGCTGGTTCCTTCTTTGACGATTTTATCGTTCTGATAAAGCTTGATCTGGACTCCCGGCATTACCGATCCGCTAGAGTCCAGCACACGGCCTTTTATTTTTGCGGATTGTCCGTAGATCGTCGTGACGGCAAGGAGTGTTAGTAATAGCGCGAGGCTATTACGGCGCATGAAATGACCTCCAACCGGGTCCTAGTCCAGTCTCGGGCCACCACCATCTCGATAGAAGTCGTCGCTATCCTGGTTCTTCCTTCGCTCATCCACTTTGCGGCGAAATTCTTCGTATTTCTTCTCCTGTTCATTATCGAGAAGCGCCCGAATCTTTGTTCGTGATGCCTCGCGGATCGCATCGAATTTGGGCTTGTTTTCTGCGCGCAACTGTCTGAACTCCCGGCGGCAGTCTTCGCCGATCTTGCGCATCTGTTCCCGCTGAGACAGATTCAGGCCCAAGTAGTCATAGAACTTGTTGATATCGCGCTCTGCGCGTTGGACGCGCGAACTCGCGGTGTCGGGGGCACTGGCCACACGAGTGGTGTAGAAATTTGTGATGAGTATGCCGGTGGAGATCCCGATGAAAAACACGGCGAAAACCAGAACCTTTGCTTTCAAGTCCCGCACAATCATTTTTGCTCCTCTGGTGCGATCATCTGCTGCAGCACCACCTCTCTGGCCGGAACACCTGTGTCGTTAAAAACGAAGCTGTCGGCTGCGCTTTGTTCGGGCTCGAGAAACAATTCGACAACCCCGTATTGCGGCATCTGCGGAATCAAAAGTTCAACAAAAAAGAAACACACAATCAGCGCCAGCGCCATGCCCAGTACCGGCCGCATCGAGCGCGGGGTGATCTCCCAGATTCCGTACTCCCAGGCTGGAGCTTCGTTTAGCCGCGCCATCACGCGGTCTGTAAAATAAACATCCGGCTCAAAGACTCTCTTTTTCTCGGACTCGAAAAAACGTCTAAGTTGATTCATTTTCCCTTCTCTTCGGTTCGCGCTGCACTTTTTCAGCGTCGGGCCCTCCGGCCGGATTGGTTCGGTACACCGCTACGCGGCCTCTTACCTCGCGTCCGGTCCCCCCACGCTCAGTTTCGTCCAACATACTCGCAAGCTTCTTCCGTGCCCGGAACAACCGCACCTTTACATTAGTCTGTGTCAGCCCCATTGTTCGAGCAATTTCTTCGACCGACATTTCTTCCACTTCTTTCAACAGCAGCGGAATCCTCAATTTTGGATCCAAACGTTGGATCGCCAATTTCGTCCTGCCAAACGAATCCGGCTCGTGCGGCGCGACCGAGGTGGCCCCCAAGGCTTCGGGACCGTAGCTTTCCATTGCCATTTTGCGGCGTCTCGTCTTTCGCAACTCGTCGTAACAGGTGTTCACCGTCACCCGCGCGAGCCAACCCGGAAAATTCTCGTCGGGACGCACCTGATCGATCCGAGCAAAGAGCTTCAAAAAAACATCCTGAGCGAGGTCTTCGACATCTTCACGTGTGCGAAAAAACCGGCTGATCAGCCGGAATACCATCGGAGCAAATTGATCCACGATGGTCTCGCAAGCGGATCGATCGCCCGCCTTCGCGCGAGCAATGAGCTCGCGATCAAAATCCATAAGACCAGTACGTCATGTAGATACTTCGGGTTACACGGCCAGTTTAGCCGATAAGTGAGGGAAAACCCAAACCCGCACCGACAGACTAACGTGAGCAAGGCGAAAACCGCAAGGCAATCGGTGAAACCTAAGTTGAATATGGAGTTATGGCGTGCTACTTTCGCCGATTGAAAGGTTCTCGAATGCATCGAAGGTTGTTCCTGAAACAGAGTTCCCTCGGCGCGGCCGGCTCGCGGCTGGCTACGCCGGCCCGCCCCCGCCACACCGAGCACCTGATCTTTATCGTAAATGGGGGCGGGGCACGCAAAAAGGATTATTACGAAAACGACTCCTTGTGTCCGAATATCCGGAAAATAGCGAGTGAGGGTTTTGTCTTTGAGGAAGACCATTGCGAGCGAATCGCGTCCCATAACGCTGCTTTCCGGGAGTTGCTCACAGGACAGGAATGGCTTGATGACGGCCCGGCGGCATATCCGAATATCTTCGATTACTTGAACGCCAGGTTCCAGATCGTCCGATCGATCAGATCCGTGCCGGCCGTTATGCGGACATACAAACCGCGTATCATCGTCTGCCGAAAAACTGACCACGATGTGGGACACTGCAGTTACGAAGAATACCTGCGGGTCATAAGAGCAACCGATTTGGAAGTGGGCAAAGTCTTTGATTGGGTGAAGAATCACGCATACTTCGGCCGGAACACGGCCATCGTCATTCGTCCGGAGTTTGGGCGCGATGATGAAGTCAACCACAGCGGCCAACTACATCACTCCGAGGGCTTCTATTGTACTCACCGCGTGGCCAGTATTTTTTGGGGACCGGATTTCGTTAGGGGTGTGGACCGCACGACCGTAATCACCAGGCTGGACATGGCGCCAACTCTAGCGTGGCTGTTTGGCGTCAAGGCGCTATATGCGGCAGGACGCGTGATGCCCGGCCTATTCAAGATGGGACACTGTGGGGCTCTTCCTTAGAATCTTTTTACTTTTCTTATTGGGGACAGCTGCGCCTCTAAATGGGCAACTGACGCGAGGGTTTGTATCGGGTTCGGTGACGGATTCGACAGACGCCGTCATTCGCAACGTCCAAGTCATTCTCATCAACAAGCAAACCAACATTTCACGTGAAACATTCACAAACGATGTGGGGTTTTACCGGTTCGTGGCCATCGACCCTGGAAACTATTCGATGGAGTTCAGGACTCCCGGTTTCGAAACGCATAAAATCGACGACTTTGCCGTGAAAACAGCACAGGAGGTCGTCATCAATCAGACGCTGGCACCCGCGTCCGTCGCTGCCGAAATCTCCGTCTTTGAAACACCGGGCAGTGAGCTGGCAAAGACTACGGCTACGGTCGAACGGACATTCACCGAGCGCGAGATTAACGAACTGCCGATGCAGGTTTATAACAATGTCCGGGACATTACGCGTCTGGCTCTGTTCGCCCCCTTGGTCGCTCGTGCCCCGAGCTTCACCGAATTCTCCGCGAACGGGCAGCGCTCCCGTAACAACAACTTCATGCTGGATGGCGTCGATAATAACGATCTCACTGTCACCAATAGCTCGCTGCGAATCATTCCTGAGGCGGTTCAGCAGGTCCAATTGCAGACGGTCGCTTACTCTGCCGAATTCGGCCGATCGAGCGGCGCTCAGTTTTCGGCGGTGACCAAAGCCGGAACAAATCTCTACCACGGAGAAGCGTGGGAATACCACCGGGGCAATTGGATGGAACCTCTGGGTCTGGCCAACAAGCGTGCAGGGTTCAAGGAAACGCCCCGTTACGTCGTCAACCAGTCTGGCGGCGATATGGGCGGGCCGATTTGGAAAGACCACACCTTCTTTTTTGGACTGCTGGAGATGAATCGGCGGAGAGAAGCCGCAAGTGCATCGAATGCCACAGCGGCAACAATACCTACCCCCGACGGATACGCGGCACTCTCTGCCATACCGTTGGGAGACGGTGAAACGCCCACCGCGCGGGAGGCTGCGCTCAATGCGCTCAAATTCCTTCCCGACATTCATCGACTTGTGACCAATTATCAGAACCTGCAGAACAGGCCGATCAATAATGTCATGGTCCAGACCGGTACAATTGGGATTCCGCTCGCACGGCCAGCCAACTTCTGGTACAGCGTGGGACGCATCGATCACCGCTTGGGGAATACAGACAACATCAGTTACCGCTACCATTTGGATCAAAGCGATCAACCGAACCTCCAGAGCAACACCCAGTTCGGGGCGCGCTTCGCGGCCGCTCAATCCATTCTGCGGCAGAATCACGCGATCAGCTATACGCGGATCTTTACGAATCGGTTCCTGAACGAAGCCCGGGTTGCGTATGTTCGGAGCCGGTTGAGTTTTCTGGAAAACGACCCGCAGAGCCCAACCGTCACCATCACCAACTTCTTCACGATTGGCGGATCAAACGCTTTTCCACAAGGCCGGATTGAGCAGCTTTATCAGCTTCAGGATGTCGCCACGATTATCGCGAATCGTCACTCATTGAAGTTCGGTGTAGATGTCCGCCGGAATCAATTGTTTGCGCGGTTTGGCAGCAATTCCAAGGGAACCTGGACGTTTGCCAATCTCGCCGACTTTCTGAACAGTACACCTTTGAGCCTTCTGCAAGCCGTCAATGAAGCGACGTTCAATGCAAACCAGTGGAACAACGCGTTTTTCTTTCAGGATGACATCAAAGCCACGCGCAGGCTGACACTGAACCTTGGCGTCCGGTATGAATATTCGACCGTTCCCTTCGGCTTCTTTGGTGCGACCAATCCCGCAATCCGAGCCGCCGGCGTTCGGGGTCCGGTCCGCTCCGACACGAATAACTGGGCGCCTCGGCTGGGATTTGCGTACAGCCCGACACAACGGTCGGGCTTTCTTGGAACCGTTTTTGGCGATGGTCAAACGTCCGTACGCGGCGGTTTCGGGATGGGATACGACGTCATCTTCTATAACGTCCTGATTCAAACTGCGAACAATTACCCGCGCGTCGTCAACTTCACCCAAACGGGTGGTGACGTAGCGAACCTGTTTCCCACGCTGGCGCCCAAAATTGCAACGATACAGGCATTGAATCCCACCAGCACCTTTATCAATGTTCCCGAAGACGCGCAGAATCCGACGACCGCATTCTGGAGCCTGTCGGTTCAGCGGCAGTTCGGCAGGGACTACATTCTCGAAGCGGGATACGTGGGCAACCGCTCTTATCATGAAATTCGCCAGCGGGATGCCAACCCGGGCGTGCTGACGCGGGAACAGGCCGCCGCGGTGATTGCAAGCGGCAATCCTAATAGTGTTACTGTCCTTCGGTTGAATCCCAATTGGGGACCCAGAGCACTGCTGGAAACAGCCGCAAGAGGTGAATATCACGCCGGTTACTTGAAGTTCGATAAACGGATGACGAAAGGTTTGCTGGTTGGCCTGGACTATGCATGGAGCGCAAATTTCAGCGACAGCGATGAAGCATTCGGCGTCAACGACGTTGCTTCCTCAAGCCCGCAAGTGCCGCAAGACTTCTTCAACTACCGAAATGAGTGGAGCCGTTCGGCTTTCGACCGTCCCCATCGTTTCGCGCTGCACTATCTGTACGAAGTGCCATGGTTTTCTTCCAGCGGGGCACTCGCGGCACTGGGAAGAATCTTTGGCGGGTGGCAGGTTTCCGGTTTCACCGAGGCTCAATCGGGCCAGCCGTTCACCATTCGTACGGGAGTAGACACTGTAGGAACTCTTGCAACCGCATTCCCGGGCCGGCCAAATTACAATCCGGGAGGAGTGTTCATGAAGGACCCAACGACCGGCGATCTCCGTACGTTCGTGATTCCGGTCAACGGAACTGGAATCGTAACAGCGCCCAGCGGCCCAAACGGAATCCTGGCGAACTCTATGCCCGGCGGTGGAAATCTCGGCCGCAACACATTCCGGGGGCCATCCTTCCAAAACTGGAATGTTAGCTTGTTGAAGAAGATCAGCTTCAAAGAGAACTGGCAGCTTCAGATCCGTGGGGATTTTGTGAACTTCTGGAATCACAGGAATTTTCAAAATCCTGTGGCGGTGATGAGTAGTCCTGCATTTGGTCAAAACACAGCAACCCTGCTCACCGACTCGAGACAAATCCTCCTGAGCGCGAAATTGAAATTCTGATGCATTCCCCTCCTCTGCGAGGAGGGGAATGCATCCTCGAACAACACGTCACTGAGATAAAGCGTTCACCCAACTGGCCCACCGTTGCCGGATCGGAAGCATTTCCGCGTTTTTTCGTTGCCATTCGGCAATATAGTCGTAAGAGTCGTTGAAGCTCATTTCCGTCCGGATGATGGCCAGTTCTTCATCGACCGATTCGTAATATCGGATCAGCTCGTTGTGCGCTTTCCTGCCTGTAGCCGTCATCGCGTGAGCGGACCTGATCGCACGCAGCGCCGCTTTTGCCCGGCGGTGCGCCTCGATGAAGTAGCGCACGCGCCACAGATCATTCGAGGTCTCTGCCGCTTCGTCCATTGCATCGAAGAACTGTTTTTCGGCTTTTTCGATTTCCGGCAGGACGAATCTTCGGTATCGGGGACGCTCGTCGAAGTCGCTTGTCATCGCAAGCGCAGTGGTTAAAGCAAGCGCTACGGCCGAAAGACAGGCGGGAAGCTTATTGCGTCGAAGACTCTCGACCGAGCTGTGCGCCACCGATTTTACGAAGCCGCTGAACAAGTTTAAGTCGTCAGCCACGGCAACTCTCTAGGACTTCGGTTTGTCTGCAGGCGGCAATGGCGGCGGCGGCGGCGCCGGTGGTGCTTCGGCGATGTCCTCGGGTTTCACATTGAATTTATCAAAGACATCTTTGGATACGACTTTCACCACAGGTGCGTCGGAGCTTTTCAGATAAATTCCTTCAGGTGTCTTGCTGTCGGAGCCGAATTGAACGCGTACGGGATCATTCGAGCCCTCGCGGAATGAAACTTCCAGCTTCGGTTTGTCGAGCCCATATGCCGCGAGGGTCTTCGGCATGTCGACAATTTCTTTCACCTTCTCGAAATCCAGCGTGTTGAACATTCCCGAAACTTTGTCGAATTGAACTTTCCTGCCGTCCGCCAGCTTCCAATCCGAACCGGACTTCAACAAGCTGATATTTTCGGAGCCGCGCTGGATCTCGACTTTTTCAAGCTTCTCCCGATCCAGCTTGACGATCGTCTTGTCGCGCCAATCGAACAGGGGCCGCCGCGCTTTTTCGGAAATCTCTTTATCCATGATGAAAATCGCGTCGCGGGACGCATCACGCGCGTAGTACTTGTCTTTCTCGGGGGATTTTCCGATCAGCAATGCCCGATCGGTTTTGGCCTTGCCGTCGTGCAGAGTGAGTTTAAGCGCAGGTGAATCCAAGCCGGCCGCTTTTGCATCAACCGCCGGTTCCGGAAACGACTGCACGCGGCCGAATCGAATGGAGCTGATAAACGAAGACACTTCGCTGCTGTCGGCCTTGGTATCGACGGGTTTCTTGAGCTGCCAGTTGTCTCCCGACTTTTGAGCTTCGAGTTCCTTCGCGTTTTCGGCAATCTTCACGCCGTCGATATCGTCTGATTCGAACTCCAGGAGCTTCTTATTGCGAACGTCCGAAGTAGTTTTGGTGAACGTCTTCGACCAGTTACTTCCGGTCAGAAAAACATCGTTGCTATTCGCGAGCTTTGCGTAATTGTATGTCTTTTTGGGATTCTCACTGCCGAAGAGAATCTCGAGCGTCTTGCCGTCTTTCAATTTGGCGCTCACCTTCACGGGCGGTTCCTTTAGTCCAAATGAGCTCAGATCCTGGGCGTTTTGCGCCACGGCGTCGTTGCGGTCGATTTGCGGAATGTTGGACGCGAGGTTTTCCCATTCATCCGGATCGGCCTGGACGCCCGCCGGAGAGGTGATTTCCCACTGCTTTTCTCCCTTTTTGACCGCGGCGATGGTCCGGCCCGGATAGACCAGACTGATCTCGGATATATCCTTTTGTTCAACCTGGAAAGCTTTTTTCTTGGACTCTTCCTGTTTCTGGCGTTCCTCTTTTCCGCGGATTTCCGTGAGGTAAACGTAACCGCCAAGGATGACTAAGAGAATGAAGAGAATTGTCGTGCCTTTGAATCGCATAGCTTTTTAATTCGGGGATAGACGGAAATTCCGGGGACGCACCCCGAATTCTTGCACTTCAGAATTCGGGGTGCGTCCCCGGAATTTCCGCCCCCCATCCTTACTTTCTACGTCTGACCCACACCCTGATCCCGGCGCCGATGATGCCCACGGGCAACAACAAAACCAGCACGTAATTCACGAACCGGCCCTGCGCTTCCGTCATTGTGATGCGCCGATCGTCAGGACTTTTGGGTCTTATGGAAATGAAGTTTTCGTCCTGTGCAAGCCAGGACACAGTATTGAGAAAAAGGTTACCGTTCCCCTGCAATCCGTAAGCGCCGTTGGAAGCGAAAGCGGAATTCCCATAAACGACGAGACGGCTCTTTTTATTTTCGCCTTGGGGTTTGGTCGCAACGGCAGCAAGGGAAACGGGACCTTTAAGATCTGTTTTCTCGTCAAACGTCGCCTCGGTCGATTTGAGGTTGGTTTCGCCCCAGCTCCGCTCGTTGGATTCCAGCAGCTTCTCGACAGTAACGCCGTTTATCGGCGGATCGACCGGCGTCACCGACCGGACAAATGGGAAGAACGTCATGACTTTGAAGTTCTCCGTAATTTTGTGACGGCTGTAACGAGTCACGAGCGGAATCGTGGGTCCCGCCCCGAAGAGGCGTCCAACACCGCTGGCATCGACGACGAAATTATTGCCAACGTCGATAGACCATTTTTTCATGAACTCCGAAAGCGAGGGTGCGGGAGGGGGATCCAAAAGGATCAGAACGCTCCCGCCCTTGTTGAGAAATCCGTCGATCTGATCCATCTCATTCGGAAACGGTTCGGACATTGGACCGGCCACTACCAGGACCGCAGTATCATCTAGCACCTTGGCTTCCTGAACGAGATTGACCGCCTTGACGACGTAACCCTCCTTTTCCAATCCGCCTTTCGCGTTGCTATAACCGTTCCTTTCCGAATCCTCGATATTCTTCTCGCCGTGTCCTTGCGTAAAGTAAATGGTTTTCTTCTCGCCTTTCACAATCTTCATCAGGGCATTGGTGATGTCCTCTTCACGAACTGGTTCGGATTGCTTTTCGATGCGTTCGGTCTTCCCCCCCATCTCGAGGACCAGGGTTCCATACCGATACGATTCGCCGCTCAACGGATTTTGAAAATCCCCGTATTGCGTGACCGAGTACTGCTGCGCAACCTGCGGCTGTTTGTCGGGATCGATGAATTCATAAGACATTTTGCTGTTCCGACCTTTGTAGAGATCGAGTAGATCCCGGGCAGGCGCGTAATCGCCACCGGGATAAAACGCCTTGACATGAAGGTCCTGCTTGACCTGCTGCACTACGCCCGTTGACTGATCCGAGAGGCTGTAAATCTTTTCACTCGTCGTGTCCACGCGTTTGACGTGTTGCGCGCCGAGGTAATTCACAAGAGCAAGGATTCCGATCAGGAACACAACCGAGGCTGCCGAATTGATTCCGAATCGCGCTGAGCGCCGGCCGAGGCTTCTTCGAATTTCGTCCGTTTTTAACGTGAGCGATGCGACCACTAACAAACCACCGAGGACGACTGCCACAGTTTGATACACGCTCCAAATCGATCGAACGGAATAGGAGATTACGGCGGCCGCAATAATCGCAAGCCCGAGGAGATCGGCTTTTTTCAATTGTTCTTTCATGTTTATCCTCTCCACCGCAAAGAATCGATCGAACGATAGGTTAGAAACAGGGCAACCAACATCAGGGACATATAAAAGATGATGTGCGATGTCGACAAGACGCCCTTCATGAAATCGTCTAAGTGACTGATTATCGAAAGGTACGTAAGAACCGCCTTGCCGGTGGTCGAGTCGGCATTATTCGCCAGCACATCCACCAGCCACAGCACCATGATCGTTCCAAAGCTCAAGACCGCCGCGATGATTTGATTCTCCGTCAGGGTCGAAATAAAAAGCCCAATCGCGATCAGCGCCAGGCCGTAGAGCAGCAGGCCCAGATACGCAGTCAAGATCGGTCCCGAAGCCGGACTGCTGTACAGGTAGAGGAACCCCGTGGGGATCCAGGTCGTCAGCAGCAGAATGAGGAAAAAGGTCACGCCTGCAAAAAACTTGCCCAGCACGACCTGAAGATCGGTCAAGGGAGCGGTCAGCAAGAGCTCGATGGTTCCGCGTCTTTTCTCTTCGGAAAAGAGGCCCATCGTGAGCATCGGCATCACAAACAACAAAATGACGCTCATCGTGCTCAAGAAGCCGCGAGTGATCATGCCCGGCATGTCCATGGCGCGCGGTCCGAGCTGTTGGGCTTGAAGTTGAGACATCAGGCCCATCTGAAGGACTTGAGCCAGGATAGATCGAAAGAATAAACCCGAAAGAAAAACAAAAATCGTCAGAACGACGTATGCAACTGGAGAAATGAAATAAGCACGTAATTCGCGTTCGATGATGGCGAGTATGTTCCGCATGGCTATTCTCGCTCCTCCGCTGTCGTCAGTTTCAGGAAGATGTCTTCAAGACTCATCGTGACCGATTGAAGCTCGTACAAGCCCCAGCCGTTTTGTACCACCGCACGCGCCAGATCGCTGCGGATGTCCTTTTTCAGTTCGCCTTCGATCTGGAATCGATGGCGGCCGTCGTTGCTGCCGACAGTGTGCACGTCGATGACGCCCGGCATGGCCTTCAGCTTCGACGTGATTTCCGGCGCCGGCCCTTGAATCTCCATGAAGACCCGTTCGGCGCCCTGCAACTGGAATCTCAAATTTTGGGGGGTATCGACGGCCACGATCTTGCCGCGATCGATGATCACGACGCGATTGCAGGTCTGCTCGACCTCGGGAAGAATGTGCGTTGAGAGCACGACCGTATGGTTTCCCGCCAAGTTCTTGATCAGCTCGCGCACTTCATGGATTTGTTTGGGATCCAATCCAATCGTCGGCTCATCC